>Ga0065711_1000902_pt1 | contig 54906 bp, 26 predicted proteins | sample Hoacrofraction12_FD_59098 | JGI IMG/M metagenome (GOLD analysis project Ga0065711, IMG submission 59098) | Hoatzin crop microbial communities from Cojedes, Venezuela - Epithelial fraction 12 v2 (version 2) | ecosystem: Host-associated > Birds > Digestive system > Esophagus > Crop | place... | reverse complement strand
ATGGTAGGGGTTGGAAGGGACCTCTGTGGGTCATCTAGTCCAATCCCCCTGCCAAAGCAGGGTCACCTACAGCAGGCTGCACAGGACCTTGTCCAGGCGGGTCTTGAATATCTCCAGAGAAGGAGAATTCACAACCTCCCTGGGCAGCCTGTTTCAGTGCTCCGTCACCCTCAGAGTGAAGAAGTTCTTCCTCATGTTCAGACAGAACTTCCTGTGCTTTAGTTTGTGCCCATTGCCCCTTGTCCTGTCGCTGGGCACCACTGAAAAGAGTTTGGCCCCATCCTCTTGACACCCACCCTTCAGATATTTATAAACATTTATGAGATCCCCTCGCAGCCTTCTCTTCTTCAGGCTAAACAAGCCCAGCTCCCTCAGCCTCTCCTCGTAGGAGAGATGCTCCAGTCCCCTCACCATCCTCACAGCCCTCCTCTGGACTCTCTCCGGTAGCTCCTCATCTTTCTTGAAGTGGGGAGCCCAGAACTGGACACAGTACTCCAGATGAGGCCTCACTAGGGCAGTGTAGAGGGGAAGGAGAACCTCCTTCGACCTGCTGGCCACACTCCTCCTAATGCATCACAGGATCCCATTATCTTTCTTGGCAGCCAGGGAACACGGGTGGCTCCTGGTCAACTAGTCATCCACCAGCACTCCCAGGTCCCTCTCTGCAGAGCTGCTCTCCAGCAGGTCCGCCCCAAGCCTGTACTGATGCATGGCGTTGTTCCTCCCCAGGTGCAGGACTCTGCACTTGCCCTTGTTGAACCTCATCAGGTTCCTCTCTGCCCAACTTTCCAGCCTGTCCAGGTCACGCTGACTGGCAGCACAGCCTTCCGGTGTATCTACCACTCCTCCCAGTTTTGTGTCGTCAGCAAACTCGCTGAGGGTACATTCTAACTCTTCATCCAGGTCATTGATGAAGAAGTTAAACAAGACTGGGCCCCGTACTGACCCCTGGGGGACACCACTAGTTACCAGCCTCCAACTAGACTCAGCGCCGCTGATAACAGCCCTCTGAGTTCTGCCTCTGAATTTCTTCCTTACAGCTAATCTAAATCTACCCTGTTTCAGTCTAAAGCCATTACTGCTTGTCCTATCCCTACACGCCCTTGTAAAAAGTCCCTCTCCAGCTTTCTTGTAGGCCCCTTCAGGTACTGGAAGGCTGCTCTAAGTTTTGCCATTAGATGTATTCTTTTGGGCATACAGCTAACGTAATGTGGCTAAATATTTTCTAGAGCAGAATAACCCTTCTCTGGCTTGCTCAGAGGCTGGACAGATAAACACAGGGCTGTTTGCACAGTATGTTTGGACACATCATCAGAGATTCGCAGTCTGATGCCTGCTAAGCCCTCCATTCTGCGTGTAACCACGTGGCACCAAACCCATACCTGAAAAGGTTATTTTCTCTGATACTCAGTGACTATGCCACAGAGATGGGGCTGAGTGAGTTCTCAACCATAAGTGCAAGAGGCAGAGAAGCTACTCTCCCATGGCCAACGGGGCATGTGACAGCCTAGAAAAACTCAGAACTAGATAGGGAAACACTGACTAAAGAAGGAATTATTTAGAATGTCCATGGATAATAAAACCGTCAGGTAGCTGAACAAAATCAGAAAGAAAGGCAAAAAAAGAAGCATGATTGTCAGGGAAAGAAAACTTCTTCAATGTCATTTTTGTGTAGCTGCTAAGTGAGTAAAAGGGCCAACTTTCAGAAGGGACAGAGAAATGCTGAGAAAAAACAATGGAAAATTAACTACACAACCAACATTGCATTGGCACAGAGGCGATATTGAGCCTGGTAGATGTGTGAACCATCTTTTGCATTTCTAGTTGTAATAGCTCCACATTCCCAAGATAATAAAAAAGACATAGAAGAAATGCTGGTATGGAAGAGTGACAGGTGTAGCAATATTCTCATGAAAAAATTTGACACCATATGTTGTTCCTGTATAACACACTTAGTGTGCTACATACTTCTCCCTACATAAAACTTGCACGCAAGAACTATTCTCTCAATACATATGTAGAAAGCATCAGATCAACTCCAGAAAGCTTCTAAACATACCTATCATGTGTATCACAATGAAAGGTTTAGGTGTTCATTTCTGGGCAATGACTTACAGGTGTTAGATGTGTGAGGTGGTCAGACTTGGTTTCCCCTGCACAGGCAATCCTACAATACACCTCGTGCACATGTATGCGATGTCTGGTGATGACTTGGAAATCAAATCCCTTCAGGTTAGACCAGTAAGAATGATGATCCAAAATAACTTTTCTTCCTTATCTTGTTACAGCCTCGTGACAGACTTTGTAGCATCTGTTTTTCCTCTTCCTTGCATAGCTAAGCCATAATTTCGTTAATATAAGCCGATGGAGCCAGCTATCACATTACCAAAATGCCCACAAAACTGACATCCTAGCCCTGCTGCCAGACGTGCCTCACATTGGATGCATTCTTTTGGAAAACTGCTTCCCCAACTTGTTTACCCCAGATGACCTGCTACTGCTGTACGGTGTAAAGTGGAGGAGGCAGGGAGAGGAATGGCCCAGTTATCTCCTAAAATGCAGTTAACCTATTTTTTGTCATTTATGTAATCTAGAAGTAAAATTCAGACTGAATTCTAATGATTGTTTCATTCACCTCCTGACTTCCTGAAATGCAGAGTAAGAAATGTGTAGAACATGCTTTTGGTACTGACAGCAAACGTGGACATATGGTCTTCAGACCAGTATTTAGCAACAAAATTATCCCATTATTCCACCTGGTTACTCAACGGCTTCTATATCTGGAAAGATTCTGCGAATGTACAGGTATAACTGTGAGAAATAATAACAAATGCCTATTCTAAATTAATCGATGGAGCAAAGTGTTCTTTACGCTTTATCACAATACAGAAGAAATGGCTCTGCTAATATTCAAAATGCATAGTTTGTATCAAGCAGTAATTAGCACAGGTCAGCCATCTGCCTGATACTGCCACCCTGCCTACGGAAACAGGTAGCAGTACTCACGGGAGTAGCTGGCAGTTGTGCCCTCCTGCACCCTCGGGAAGTTTTCTCTGTCGGTTCCGGCAGTGAGAGACAGGGATCGGGTCTCTGAATCCGGGAAATTAGTCCTGGTGTCCACATCCCCTTTCAGAATGAGCCAACTGGTCTTTAGCTGGAGAGAGTACAAGCCCATTATAGGATTCAGGATTTAACATCTGAATGCAATTTTCCTACTTCACCTGTCTGAGAAGTCTTGTGAACTGAATCTATGTTTATGCTCACTGCAACTTGTACCATCCTTTATCAAACGCTAAAAGTTGACTGTGTCATGGGACTCCTCGTTAGATGCCACAGCTACCGAAAACTTTTAACTTTCAGCTGGGCTGAGGAGTTTCTCTGTTAATTAAGCTGCCCACTGCACCTCGCTCTAGAAGACACACTATGACATTTTCTTATAAGTAACCTTCTGTTAACATTTTTTCTTGTATGTTAATATGCACCCTGAGTAAAAGTCCACAGGCTTAGCTGAATCACCAATGTATACACTGAGACTGAGTGAAAATCCATGGGCTTATTGCTCCGAATCTCAATATCCCTATTTCTTTCTTTACTGTAGAACGTAGTTTCTAAACCCTCTGGGTGCAAGATTAAGCTTTTCTATATCTTCTTGGAAATACCTAAACGTAGTAATGATTATTTCAGTTATATGAAAGAATACCTTTATGTAAGAATACTTTTATAAAAACCCACTTGTTTCAAGAAAGATCAGTAAACGACTCCTTTTTGTTCTTTCTGATCATTACCTTCTTACTGTTCTGATCCAAGCTTCCATCCTCCCCTTCTGATCTTCTTGCTGCTGGAAGATTAAGTTAATTTTAAAAATTAGAACACATTGCATCTTTTTTGTCTTCCGTTTTGACTGTGGTTATGTTCCAAATATTTTTAAGAGGGAAAAAAAACACAATTAAAAAAAACCCCAGAGCTGAGCAGAAAATTCAATGTGTAGAGCTATGGTTTTACAAAATTACTTAAAATAATTTTGAAATTATTACAGTAATACTCATCCTTTAGGCATACAGGGAAGCTAGACAATCCTGCTGGATTTTGAACCTATCTTTTTAGGAAGAAACTACTTTTGGGGAATGATTGGTGGGAAAAAACTTACATAATAATTCAGGGACAGATTTATATGGTCACTGCACGCAGGAGCTAGTAATTTCTCCATTCTTCTGTGTTACCATGACCATGAAAGTACATATGGTTACACAGATACGCTGTGGTCTGCACACCTGGGCCTCCTACGTTCCCAAAAAGGATAGGCAATGATGGTAAAGAAGATAGGAAGAAGTTTGGTATTACCTCTTCATGAAATCTGCAAGAGAGGCTGTGTTAGACTCTAAAATTCACAATTCTGTGACCAACCACTTTTCTTACTACATTGTCCTCTTAAAGAGTCTTTTCACAAAAAAATATTGCAGATATTTTACTGTTGGTTTATTTTCTTGTCGCTTTCCAACTTGCTGCAAAGAAAAACTCAAAATTGAAAACCTAAAAGCTATTCATTAGATAGTTCCCAACCATCAAATGTGGCTTTCCTTGTCTTTTATGTCCCACAGTATTGTTCAAGACACTGAGTTATACCTCAGAATCTTACAAGAAGATTTTGTGCCAAATTTCATACCATTTCAGATAAGTTCCCAAACTTTGAGTCCTACTTGCCTTTGCATCACTCGATGTTGTTTTACGGAGAGTTTGATGGTACAAAACTGGAGTAATGCAATGATCTGGCATAATTTTAAGTCCATGAGAAGTCATCCTAACAACGGGGTTGTCTGCAATGCCTGAGTACAAGGGCAACACAAGACCCCCATGCAACACAACGCAACCAGAAAACTTACTTATTAGTAATAAAAATAATATAATAATATGAAAGTTAAGGCTCAGATGAGACTCTCAGAGACAGAGGTGAGGAGCAGGTGAAGTTGCACCGTTAGAAGAGCTGCAACGCTCCCAGCAAGTTGGGAACAACTCTGCCCTCTCTGTTTCCCCAGGCAGCAGGTTTGCAGAGGATCTGCCCCGCATCTAAACAACATGAGCCAAAAGCCACCAGCATTAGCATTCCAGTGCCATTCAGTTTTATTTTCCGGTGCCATTACACAGCTCACATCCAGACTTTCACTGGTTTTGTTGAGGAGGTGATACTTCAAAAATGACAAATTGCAGTAAGGAAAAATCTGTGGGTTAGAGGTGAAAATCTGTAACTGTAGAATTTTTTCTTCTTCTCAATTTAATGTGGAAAACAAAGCTGGGTCATAAAATAAAAACAGTATTACAGAACAACTCAAAGTTTTCACAGTTAGCTAATAGCATCCTGACCAGGGCGTTTTCCTGAGATGGCAAGCTGCTTCTCTGAGAAAGAAATAGAAAGAAACAGAAAGAAATATCCACAGATGAAAGATGAGAAAAAAGTCCCTACATTGCAAGCAGGACTTGAAGAGGGTTCACTGATATTTTGGGAGCATAACCTAAATCACTAGTCAACGAGTTGTTCCAGGTTATATTAATGGGTCTTGCTCTCACTACAACAGAAATCCATCGTAGAGAATCTGATGCATTTTTTGAAATTATTTTTGTTTCAAGATGTTGATGTTTTCAAAGGAAATAAAACAAGTTTAATCCAGAGGGTTATTCGGAGATTTCAAACATTCCATGGGATCTTGAGAGCATCTGACTTCAAAATAGTGAACCACCAAGGTTTTATACAGAGATGCAGAGGAGTACAACAAAAACCAATGGAGGCCATGAAGGCCTGCCCCTCCCAAGTTCCTGAGAGTCCTTTATACAACACATTGTTGGCAGATAAATCCAAGTGGTCTGAATCTCATCAGTACTGAGCATTAGTTTCACTGCTTCAAGGGATGCTCAGCTCTGCTGTGAACCCCAGTGTGAACTGCATGTTTCACATGGATCGCTGCTAACATTGCCGAAGATGAAACCTCTTCAATTTTTTTTAAACTTTGAATGATGTTCAAATATTTCTGAGACATGAACACACACAAAAGTACAACCACACAGGGTTCTGCACTCTTCATTTTCCGACCCCAGCTCTTAGCCTGATCTCTCGTATGTCTCATTCTTCCACCACATTTTTTTCATTCTGAAGTTGGGTGTTTATAATAGAAACACAGAAGCTGTAGCTACAGCAAATCTGTTGGGCACTACTGTAACTGAAACCTTTTAAAGCCAAATGTTTTGGAAGAGCTTCTTGCACTTTTTGTTTTAAAGAACATTTTTGTGCTTGTTTATTCAAACTTGGTCTCTTCAACAAAGGAATGTTCTCTGGCTCTTTTTCAGCATTTATCAGTTCAGTGTCCTGTTAGCTTGAGGAGCTGAATCATCAGCTGCTCATGTCTTCATGCTTTAGCTGGGAGTTCTTCCAGAATAAAAGGTAATTTTTTTTTTTTAACTGTTTATTTTGGAAGGAAATTTCATTGATTTTTGGGGGTTTTGAGTTAAGATTAAATTATGTTTTACTCTTTAGTAGAAAAACAAGCATTTGTTTTCAGCACAACCTTTCAGAATATCTATAATCTGTAAAAGAAAGTTTAAAACATATATCCTTGTTAACCTGCAGAGACTGATGACTTGATAATTTAATTCTCTGGTCACACCAGTGATCATGAGGAACAATTCCACAGAGCAGTGCAAAATTGACATAATCCAGAATTCGGCTGCATATCTGATGGACAGAAAATTGACATAAAAATGCCTGGCCTGGAACAAAAAAAGCTGCTGCTTAGAGTCCTCTTTGCAAACTAAAAATATCTATAAAATTAAGTGACACAGCCAGGGTACAGGACATTGGAGCCATATCATCAGCTTCTGCAAATCAGTGAGGCCGTGCTGGTTTACACCAGATGATTGTAACTTTGCATTTGCTCATGATCTTTCCAAACACCACCATAACATTCAACTTCTTCATTTGTCAATAGCTTTTTTGGTTCAGCCTGAGTAGTTGCCTCAAATGATTTGTATATCTAAAGACAAGAAGGAATTAGAAACCTTGCGCAGACTCTAAAGTTGGCAGATTACATTAAATCAAGCACTAAACCAAACAGATACTATCTTTTTGCCTTAGTGGTAACATTAATTTGTCCAAGATTAGGATACTGTGAGAAGAAAATGTCTATCAAAGACCGATACCTAAAGTGCACTGAAGCATCAGCAAATCTGACTTGGTCCAAAACCACACCCAGAAACCCCACAGAGTTTATCTAAATCCAGATGATTTGAACGTACAGTTACTTTGCCATGAAGCACCAGTTACCATGAATGTATCTGAATTACTAAGGCAAATCAAACTATCGTTATCCCAGTTTTAGAGAACTTACTGAATCCTTCGACAGCATGTTATACAAAATGCTATTTGATTTTCATGTTACTTTTTTTAATTTTCTATTTGAGATTATAGGGATGTACTCTAATGCAAAAACTACAGCAAACTACTTTGGAAGTCAATGTGCATTTGTTTACAAAGACATGTAAAGAAAACCGCAACAGAGAAAAGCAGACTGTACCATGCTGTTTGTAGATAGGAGGTTTCCTATAGATGTTATCTTTTATGCCAGTGTCTGAGGAAAAGGAAAGAGAAAGGAAAGAATAAAAGAGTGAGCGAGCAGTTCAGACTGTGCTGCTTCGTCTCCTCTCAACAACACTAAAATGCAGACACTTGAAAAAAGACTATGCGTTCATTCCGTGCTTTATCAACCGCGGGCTATTACCAGAGAATGGAGCTTTACCCATCATCTTCATGTATTTGAAACATTGGCTATGCCTACCTCTGCAGCATAATCCCCCTTAAGTCCCTCAAAATGCCTTAAGACACCTCATGCGACATCCTTTTTCTGAAATATAGGTGGTTATATCTGCACTAACAATGTGTACTTCATAGACAACAAATAGAAAATAGCTACACTTGTCACTACTTAAAATTCATATACAGGTACAACAGACTATTACAATAGTCACACGTGAAAAAGGACTTTCTCCAGGAATTATGAAGAAAGTGTACAGGTTCAGATAAAGAAGTTTATATGGGAAATGCCCAATATTCTTATAGGAAATAGTATAGTTTGTCTGTATTTTGAGTTGTATAGCTAACCTGGCCTTCCGGGAATTTTCTGAAAGCTCCCAGAGCCACAGACCAGGGTTCCCATATCATGTTGTACAGACATCAGATTTCCTTAGTACTACAGACCTGAGCAGACACTATTCCTAATTATGGTGTGTTTAGAGAAACATTAACCCCAGAAGCTAAGCATAAATAAACCAACTATTCCACTGAGAAGGTAGACGTGCTTAACAGTCAAAAAGCTAAACAGTGTGGACATAAATTGAAAGTGTTTGTTGACTGAATGTGAATTTGAAAACAGTATAGTACATATGTAAAGACACAGCCACAGTGAGCTTCTTGGAGTTCTAGTCTTCCAGCTAGTTTTAAAGTCTATGTTAATATGCCTGTTTAATTCAGAGAGTAGACGGATAAGGAAAAAACAAAATAAAAAAACGCTTCAGCCTTCCCTCCCACACACAAATTCAACAGGCCTATGCAGCCATGGCGCTATAAATAACAGTATCTTTGTAGGCTTAATAACATTTGTGATGGTATGCTGCCTGTAATGTATTTTTTTATATATATACGTAATCACACAGCTCACTATTTCTGAGACGAAGTTTAACAGGTAACAGATTTTCACTTAGACATTTTCTTCTCTTGTAGTTCAAAATTCACACATCAATGCAAAAAAAATTACATTCAGAAGAGTAAAAACAGGTGTCAGCAATTGAAGATCAAAAGCTAAGCAGTGAATGCCTACCTGGAATATGGAAATGCCTAGGAGCCTGCTGATAGACAGAAGGTGAAGATTTGCTGTCTGAGTACATGGATAAGCTTGGAGTGCTCCGACCACTTTCACTGCCTCCAAGGGGAAGAGCAAAGAAAGCAGATAAAAGAAAAAATGGAAAGCAAAGTAGAGTATTTCAAGCATAAAAGCTAGTTCAGAATGACTTGTTAATCCAATAGTTTTCAATACATGGTTTTTGTAAAACCCTTTATTTCTCAGCACAGTGTGTTGGCTCAGTCTCAAAACATCAGTAATGAATATCTGATAGATAATATCAGATTCCAGTGCCCCACTTTGAAACTAAACCTACTCTTTGAACAACACTTTAATGAAGAAAATAAAAGGATAAGAACATCCGCAATCTTGTAATGTGTTTTGCATAGCCTTAACTAAATGATCTATCAATCAAGTTTTTGAAAAGTTTAATGCTATGGCTCATGGCCTGCCTGTGAAACCAGTAATGAAATCATTCAGTAGTGTTTAAACTATCTCGAAGCAGGACTAGACCAAAAACCAGATGTTACAGATAAATCAAGTACTCCTGCATTTATCCGTGACACAAACAGATGTTGAAATTTAGTTCTTAACTGAAAACTTTTCCCACAGGTTACATGCCACAGCTTTTCATATTTATGCAAACAAGGTTGGATTATCAAGTCATGGATCTATAATGCCATAGTCATTTCACCAAATTTCAAGAATCACATAGGATTGATCCATATTCCTTTTCCACTTGTTTTGTCAAATGCTCATTAGGTGCCATTCATTTCCTCTTAGCTTGTATCCCCAAAGAACAATCTATGGCATTATAGTGCTGCTTGGCAAACAAAAAAGTAAAGCTCTACTTTTTTGGGACTTGTAAAATCCAGTTAAGTTACAGCACTGTTAAGCAACTGGAAGCCAAACATGACATTTATTCTAACATAAAATGGCTGTTAATTCACTGTTACTGTTTTAGTGTGGATGCAGCACAAATTTAATGGCTAGTAACAATGAAATTACAGCAGGTTTTTTGGGGGTAAAGAAAGTGAAGCAGCTCAGAGCACTAGATCTGTAACTGAGTTCTCCCTTCAGTGAGGGGAAGTTTTATAACCATGAAACTACTGGATTACCAGAACTGTCTAGGCCATGCCCATGGAGGTGGTCTCTGCTGAACTCTCGCCTCTGTTGACAAGCAATGGTCATCGGTCTGTCACCAAAGCCAGCCTTGACTCGCACCACTGAAGCCAACTGGGTAGTGCCACTGAGTTCAATGGGAGCAGAAGCAGGCCAGACGAGGTCAGAAGAGCATACTGTGTACCTCATGACGATACTAATTCATTCCAAATTTTGTGTCTGTTATTTTCACAGTTTGTGAAAAATTAAAACTCGAAAACTATTCAGCCATTACCACTGTGTACTCAATAACAGTGACTTCTCATTGAAAAAATGTAGTCAGAGCAGTTGAGAAACTGAAATTACAATTGCATGTGCCCATAGCCTATGATCCTTCCAAAAAGTAAGGGAAGAATTATGGCATTACTAAAAATCTGGTGGGTCACCACTAGCTTGCAATCAAGTTGTCTTCAGATAAGGAACCAGACAGCTATTCAGTTTCTTGATTCACGCTTTGCTTTTGGAAGGAAAGAAGTGGTGACAGGTTTTCACTGCACATTTATTAATTCCCTCTTTCTTTGCTGCTTGCTGCCCAGATGCTTGGTCATCCCTACTACATGGAAGAAGCCTCACTCCAAATTTGAATGCAAAGAGTAGTGGCAGACACTTATTTAAGTAAGATCCTTTACAACTCCAATAACCTTAAAAATCTTGATCCCAAAGTGATGTTACTACGGAAATTTTTTAATTTTAAAAAAAAGGACAGTTTTCAAGTGATTTTAGTAGTGTATTCATTCCTCATTTACTTCAAATTGGCATATTATTAAAAAGTCATATTCATATGAGTTCCATGAATAATTACTTCATTGAGCAGTGACCCCACGGTGCTGGCATCATACGGACATAGAGAGTCATTCTCCAGGACGGGGTAGGGTGTCAGCTGTGAATCAGGAGGAAGCATTGATTAAGAGGAATAAACTTGTAAGAAAACAGGATACAAGCACAAGTACCAGAGGACAGCAGATCTGTGAACTGCTCGATGCAAGGATCGCCTGGGTGAAGCAGTTTGCAAAGCTATCACCTCTAACTTGCTTGAAAGGGAAGAATTAAGGATGAAATTAGGGAAAAAGTTCTTGCAGCCCACTTGTACAAGCTGGTGCACATTTAAATTATATTTATAGCTCTGCCGCCAATTTGGACAAACACAAAAGAGTAGCTGCATTTCACATTTTGCATAAAAAAATATGTATTTAATAATAGTGCAAACGGAAGACCCATGTACAAAGTTCATGTTTAAGAACTCCAGACAGCCATTGAATCTAGCCTATAATAAAAATCTCTAAAATGACACTTTGCCACGAATTTGTCTCTTTCAAGGTTTGCCTGGTATACACTGAAGAAGAACTTCAAATACGGTCTCAGAGAAAATAAAACTACCAGAGAGAGATATTTTTCAAACTTCTGGTTTTGTCTTCTGCCACAAGCAGCTGCAGGCTGTGATCTGCTTTACTGGCCAGTGCACAGCAAAAAACCAGAATCATGAACTCTTCCCTGGATTTTGTTTAACTTGGAAAGAATCTGGAAAGGTTTACTTTGAACTTGAGTGTCAACCACAAAAACTTCCTTGTGTCTTCTGGCTGCTGACAGGGTAGGCTGCTCTTTTAACCTTTTGTGTGTGGGGAGACAACTGACCAGAGCTCAGACCATGCTCCCTTTTCAAGAGACTGTCAGAAACAGTATCACATTGCTTATATCTCCTTCCTAGTCAGCTTTTATCTTATCTGGGAGGATGGGAAATTCGATAACAAGTTACAGTAAGAGCTGTCTAAGTTTGGGATTGAACATCAAACAGATACCACTGGCCTAACAAGGGAGATGTCAGAGCCTACTCCTGAAACTGGATCCCTTAACATCTCTGTACGCCGTGCATTAAGATCAACAAAGTATTTTGAAGTTTGATGACTAATTCTTTTCAAGCTTTCAAAGCCAAAGAAATAGACTTAGGAAGCTGTGCTCCTGCACTAGAAAGGCAAGATACTTTCCACCATGTTTTAAGTATGCATTTTTTCAGCAGGGCTCAGCACTGTATGCTCACTGACTCCGTCACCGCAAGAGGAAGGGTTACACCAAGGGTTGGTGCTTGGAATATCGCACCCTATGATTCACAAGGGCATGAACTGTGAAGCTTTCTTCAAGCAAGGCTGTCACAGGATTTATTCTGAGGACATTCTGAAGACAAAACTCCTTAAAAGAGCATAACTAAGTCATCTGCATGATAAAGAATAGCTCACCCTATTACACTTCATGTGAACTAGACTACAGTATACTGAAGAAAGAAAAGGAACTGAGTAATTATATTTTTCACTGGAAAAATGATGAAACATGTAATTCTCTGAAAGAATATGATGCAAACTCAGTGAAGTCAACAGGAAGATTCTGCCTGTTTTAATTTCCCTAGTGTAGTCACATCTCTGTCTTCTGGAAGCTTAAAGAAATATTTTTTTATGATGATTGCAGAGTGCTGGTTTTACAATGATTGCTTCTAGTATTATTAAGCAGTGTCATATTTTTGGATTTAATAAAAATTTTTTAAATGAGTGTGATTTCACTTTTTAAAACTGAAATTACAATGTTAACCTTGGTCTGGATACAAAGCAACTATTCGTACAATCCTACTCTTCCCACAGTAACCACTTCAAAGAGAAAAACGTATCACATCGACGCCCTCAAAAGGCTTCTCAAGATAAGGAAAAATACAGTCTGGAACTCACAGAACTTGGTGAGGATGGGGAACACCTTCTGGCTCCTGTCACACTGAGACATTAATTCAGTGTAAAACAGTGGATAATCTATATAACATCTGCTGGGCTCAGGATTACCTATATAGAAAAACTATAAACAGTCTCATGTGCCTCACAGCACTCCTGTGAGGCACTGTAAGCTACTGCTTGCAAAATATTTTAGCTCCTTGATAAAAAGTGCTGCAGAATTGCAAATTATTATAATTTTGATCACACTACTAATAATTGTTTGGGCACAAGGTGCTGCCACTTGAGGTTTTCATCCACCAAACAGCAGCACAAAGTAATTGCTGCTGCTCTGAGCAACAGCAGGTAGCACTGAACAGAAACTCGTTATAACAGGAGTGCTGCTAAGCAACTGCAGGTGGGCTTTCGAGTGAAAGCTCTCCATACAGTGAAATCATGCACTGCAGCACACTAAAGAGTTTTGTTTTTTTTTTTTACTCAGTACATCAGGTTGAATAATACTGTCCAAATTTGGAGGACAGATGAAAAAACTGTTCAAGCAGCACCTCAGGGAATACCAAGGTGTGTGCCAGCCTTCCATGAAATGTCTGGGGGGGCGAGTGCTTGTGATGTGGGAAGGAGATTTGCAGGTAGACTTTAAAATGGCAACAAGCAGTTCAATCTCATCAGCTTTTTCCTCCAAAATTTTCTCTCAGAGATCACATTTGGAAGACTGAATCCTGATTCTGTTCCTGTCTATACCAGTGAAATTCAGCTGACTTTGGGCAGAACTGTTTCTGGATGCATTAGGGCCCAACGAAGATGCATTAGTTATTTTTTCCAAAGGCAATGAGTGCCTGCTATTCCTCTGAGTTTGCATGTCAGACCTGTTCATAGTCTGGTTCTTGCAGAGGGTCGCTTCCTTTTCTGTCATGGTTACAATGGCAAGAAGATCAGCTTTGCTTTATTAAATCAAACAGTACATGAGAGTCAAGGAACAGACACTGAAGATGTTTGGCATTCATCATTCAAGTCTCCTCCCTACTCGTATCGTTACTAGAGGGGAGAGATGCAAGGGAAGACACGTGGTAGCTGAATGTCTTCTCTTTCTGACATTTAACTAACTAGCTAAACAAAATAGCCTTTGCCTCAAAAGTTCTCGTTACTGTCTCACATCTGCAACATAAAGGTCTTTAAAAGTTAATATCCACTGCAAAAAAATCACAAAAACATAATGGCAAGGAGACTAGACTCAGTTACTCTGTTTTATACCATTATTTGCTAATCAGAGCAAATAATGATTTAACCAGCTTATCTGGCATAATTTTTGGTAATGTTGCAAATGATGTGAAGAAACCCTAAATGTAGGTTAGGAGGTTAGATAACTGATCATCCAATATTGGATCCAATGTATAAGCTTGTTATAATATTTATTTAACATCACCAAAATAGGGTAAACACTGTAGATAAGAACAAACAGACTTCAAAATCATTTTCCTCCCTCATTTTCATTAGAAAATCTAATTCCTTTCCACCACCCCTTCGAAAAACATTTAACACTCACTGAAAAAAAAGCAAAAATAAAACAACCCATACCCACTCAGTTCTTAAAATTCGCACAGTACATCAAGAAAGCACTTGCACAGAACTGAGACAAATTTTATCCAAGTGGAAGCCATGCTTGCACAGACATAAAAGTGAAACACATCTGAAGAAGTCTACAGTATCACAGCACAGTTTTGCATTCCTGGACCTTACCTTTGAAGAAAGGGATGTAATGATGTCTGAATGTAGATGTAGGGCTTGGGTGTTGGGGCAGGGAGATGCAGCTACTGGTACCAAGACTCTGAGTACCAGCTGGGGGCAACAGAGAGTAAGTGAAAATAAACTATTTAGTTCACTTACTGAAAGCCACAAATTACAATGCCATCCTTTTTTTCTGGAATATTTTCCTTCTGATGCTTAGAAAACTTACAGGTTATATTTAAGACTTCATCTTTCTCTGGTTATTGCTAAAAACATCACAGTGGCCGTACTATGTGGTTGGCCAAGGGACACCAGCTTTCTGCAGACAGAATGAGTATCATACAAAATGCTGATAATCGAATGCATCAGAAAATATTCCAGAAAAGGCACCACAAAAAGCATAGCTGCACTCAGGGGAAAATCTGAATATTCAAAAGCTGCAAGAGGGAATGATATATGCTCATAATGGATCTAATGAAATGAAATGGAGAAAGCCTTGTCTCTGCTGAGAACTGCGCTACGAGTGGGTCCAGTTCTCACTGCCATCGGTGCACACTGGTAGGATTTAGTTCACGACGCACCAGGACACTGAAGTGCATTGGCTAATTTAAGCATTTGAAGAAACAACCTGCAGTTATTTGAGCTCTGAAAGTTAGATGTGATTAAGTACTTGGAAAAACACGCTCAAAAGACATCTTTGTTTGCTTTGTTGTAACAATATCCTCACAGCATTTTTCTGAGGACTAATGGCAATTCTTAAAAATGGCAATTATGATGACTATCTTCTAAATTTTCAATGAAGCTGTAAAACATTAGAATTATTTTGGAATTTCTTTCATCCTTCCTCCTTGCTTTAACAGTGTGCAGCTAAGCTTACGCATGACACAGCTGCCAGACCTTCAGTGGAGACTAACCTTTCCTCTCTTTAATAGATCTTTGATACTTAATTTCATTTCCACCATTTCCACTTTATCAAAGACTTTATGTAGTACAAATATTCAATTCCTGTAAAAACTTTTTCTTTTACCCATAAAATTTTAATTTCCACTTGAAAGATCAAGAACTCCCAGTTTTCCAAGCTAGTTTACAATGTGTCCCCAATGAAATTAAAAGACACCAAGAAAATAATACTAATGCTCTGTGTTTCCCACCCAAATGATGGAGTGGAGAAATATTAGAATTAATTTTGAGTAATCTAGTTGATTATTTCCAAGGATGAAACTCTGTACAGTACCCAAATGTGAGAGTGCTTTTGTAAGGGATCCCCATGCAAAGATCAAAAGGAGGTGATCCCTCCTCTCTGTGCAACACAGCTGCTACTGCAGCTCAATGCTGCAATAAATATTGCTGTAAGCTTCTCAACTAAAGCAACCTGTCCTTTGAAATCCAGTCATTAGGACCACTAGTCACTCCTCCAGCCCTTGCACTGCGGAGAAGAGACAGGGACCAGAGCCCTGAGGTACAAGAAGGGCTAAAGAGTCATTCAATTACCCTCTTGGCTTTGTGTGCATCCACTGTTACCATGCTGCACCGTGAAAGAGGTGCAAAAAACAACTCATTCCCAAAAACTCATTCCTAAAGCACTTGTTTCCTTTCTCCCCATGGGAATCTCTGTTCACAGTAAAGAAACCACTGAAATGAACTGCTACTCCACCTTAAACCCCCGTCTGCAGGAGTCTATCCTACCTACACCATAAGACAAAGCAGTGGAAAAACCTAGAGTACAAATAAGGCTGCTTTTCGATTACCTGGTCTGCTGTAATGCTGAGGAGAATGGGAGGTTGGAGTGTAGCGACCATAGCCCAGTGAGCCAGCAGAGCTAGGACTTGACGTCCTGTACTGCTTGAAAGATCTGTCATCTTGGTCACCCTGAGAGGAAGAGAGGAAATATATGTCGTTAGGGAAGAGAAATCACTTCCGAAACAGGCAGAATATGCCATTTTGCACATTGCTGTGCCAGGTAGATGGAAGTCGATGCTGTCGTAAGGCTCCATGCAATCCAAATGAAATGAGGCAGCTTTCAGCTGTAAGCACCTCCACCGCAGTGTGACTGAAGGAGCTCTGCCAAGTATCAGAAAATGGTCATGTTCCCAGGAAAGTCAGCACATACATGAATTTAAAAGGACAATACAATTTAAAAAGCACATGACACCGCAGAAATATTGTTTCAGGACAGTGTAATTCCCTGAACATACACAGGTGGGTGGAAGATGAGATTGGGTTAGCGTGATAGTACTACGGTCACTTCGTACCCGTATGAATGGATGGATAATGGTTACAGGCAACACAAAAATCAGTATTTGTTGGCTTCATTACATCACAGAAATGACTGTGTCTGCTGTATAAATTGCCCGGCATACCATGGTCATCACTAGCTAGGTAACTGATACAAACACTCATATATAGCATTAGCATTAATACAGCAGCATTGTGCAAAGCAAGTCATACAACCCATTTCCCACTAAACCCTTGGCTTCAACCATTTAAAACCACGTACACCCTTTCCAACCCCCTCACTCCCTATAGCTAATTAAATTGCAACTGCAATTTAAAAGCACTTAAACTAAGGGAGGGTAGGTCTAGACTAGATATAAGGAAGAAATATTTTACAGTGAGGGTGGTGAAACACTGGAACAGGTTGCCCAGAGAGGTAGTGGAGGTCCCATCCCTGGAAACATTCAAGGCCAGGTTGGACAGGGCTCTGAGCAACCTGGTCTAGTGGAAGATATCTCTGCTTATTGCAGGGGGGGGGTGGGCTAGATGACCTCTTAAAGGTCCCTTCCAACCCAAAGCATTCCATGATTCTATGATTCTATTACTGAGTGAATTAGATGTGGAAATTACTTTTTGTAAGCTAGCTATAAAAGCAAATTCAAATTTCTTGTTTAAGACAGGTGAGAATTGGCTTGAGCTAGCTTCAAATTAGAACAAATCAGTGTAACCTGGAGATGCTCCCTTACAGAAAGTCAGACTCCAAGAAATGCTTCCCCTCTCCCATTCCAGTAGGAGTGAAGATAAGCTATACTATAGCAGGCGTTAGTCACTTGCTATGAATACTGGGACATCTTTAGGCATCAATGTGACTCCAACAGGATCATTCATCATTTAAACATACAGGAGATCCTACTTAGCCCCATCCTCTTCTCCCAGATTCTTATCAGGACTTATATCCATTATTTAGTTATAATTATATCCATCTATTAATCTTTAGATTAATGCAGTTTCCCGTTTGGATTCTCTGGAATTATCCTTGACACCATAGAGATGTAGAATGTTGTCCCATCACCAGTTTTTCTCCTCTGGTTCAGGTGTGCTCCATCCCTTCCACCTCACCCCAGACTCACTGACAACCTTTTTAAAAACAGGAAATCAGTTTTGCATAGTGGTAAGTAGCATTATTGCTTTATCATCCATTTCAGAAGAAATTATACAAAACAGTGAGAACAACTGATGCCTTCCCAGGCATGCAGCGTTCTGTAGGCATTCTGCCACCAACTCCTCTATGCCCAGTTTGAGACGTTTCCCTCCCAAAGTAGCTACATTATTGAATACCCACTCTAGCCCTTGCAAAGAGATTTACAGGCAGTATAGCAATGTCTCTAGAAAATCTTGTGATGATATTTAAATATCATATGAATGTTAGCTAATGGTCTATGATGTGTCCAATTTTATGATACAGTGGAATTTTCTTCTAATAAAAAGCCCTGCAACAAAACTGGTGATAAGTTTGCAGATGATGATGCCTGAGCGCCTAGTCATAGACTCTTCAGAGAGAGAGAGCATGGCAAAGATGGATAACCTGGAGAATTCACATAACATGAATCATGGCAACAACAGCCTCCACACCAGTATGACTTCTGGAATTTAATAGTATGATTGTTTGCTAACTGATAGCTAATTAAAAGGAAATTATTATAATCTTCCAAAACACCAAGATTTCATGTTGATTATTTCAGACCGTATCTTTCGTATACTCTTTGTCTCTGTAAGGAACAGTCACTCAAGTTCATGAAATCCAATATTGAATAAAACATATTTTTATTTTTAAACTATCAATTAAATTGCATTTATATTGGTTAACTTTTCTGTTTAACCAATGCTCACAATGACAATTTGTCATTAATAATCCTTAATGAAAATTCACAATTCTCCACTGTTACGAGAATTTTGCAATACAGTTCTCTTAACGTAAAATTGGAATAATGGAGAAATTAGCCAGGCCTGTGATACGTGATAGAGTTACTATCTGGGAAGCTAAGTGAAATGCTTTTTCAGCTTCCAAGGTGATGTTTCTTGAAACAATAACTGGCTTTGATCATTAATGCACATTAAAACACACAGACCTAGAAGTTCAGGTATATGCTAATGACTTAACAGTATGTGTGCACAAATAGTATAAATAGTTTAACTCTTTGTGGAATAAAAAAATAAAAATAAAAAAGAAGAGAGCTATGCCAAGCATTAATTCAAGTCAACTCCTGCTGGCAGCTTTAAATGTAAACATAAATCATATTTCCCAAACTAATTTATTTAGTAGAGCTTGAAGAAGTGACCACAATACAACCTTTATTTTGGAAAGCAGAAACATGGATGACAGTGGAGATAGATGCATACAGATGACAATCCAGAAGCAGAGCACGTATTCAACACAAGTAACACTCTAAAAAACACAAATTATAAACCCCCATGCACTGCAGAGGCAGGAGGCAAACCCCACATTTCGGACGCTGCTGGTTATCAATATGGCCGGGTTTACGCATCACAAAATGGGTCAGAAGAGGAGAACAAAGGCATTGGGGATTACCTCAGTAGGTGTTGGAGAGAGCAACTGAGGTGACTGCAAACAGCAACACACAACAAATTAGTGATACAAATTCATGCATGATGTTACTTGTGAGAAGAACTACTCTTAAAATATCAATATCCATGTATAACATGATACAGTTATGAAATACACCTGTCAATTAAGTTAGGGCAATTTTTATTTGTTTTTAAAGAAGTAAATAAGGAATAAGAGCTAAATAATTTCATATAGAGCTTTTGTTCATTTCTTTACTACAAAATCCTGGAGTCTGGTGAGTCCAGTACTGTACCACAGAGAGTGCTGATAGTAGAGAAACTCACATTTAAAGTAACTGCCTGAAACGAGAGACTAGCCCTAGTTAAATCTTCATTGAAGCAGCTCCAAAATCTGAACTAGAACTTTGTTGCTCAGAGCTGGCTGTTTTAAAGGAAAGAAAGAAATCTGTATTACTTAATCTTTAATTAAACATAATGTAATTTGAAAATTTGCTGCTTATTCATTTTCCTTTCAAAATGAAAGGCTAAACTCGGTTAGTTGAGCAGAAATCTACTGAAACTATTGCAGCTGCAGGTGTAGCCAGGATGCTGAGATTTGGAAGACAGGATATATGTACATACAACCTGGGGGACAAAAGGCTGGAGAGCAGCCCCACGGAAAGAGATCTGGGGGTCTGTGTTGGTGGCAAGTTAAATGTGAGTCAACACTGTGCCCCAACAGCCAAGAGGGCCAACCGTGTCCTGGGGTGCATCAAGCACAGCATAGCTAGCCGGTCAAGGGAGGCGATCGTCCCACTCTACACTGATGCGGCCCCACCTCGAGCACTATCTGCAGGTTTGGGCGCCTCAATATAAGAAGGACACCAAACTACTAGAGTGTGTCCAGAGGAGGGCTACCAAGATGGTGAAAGGTCTCGAGGGCAAGACTTACAAGGAGAGGCTGAGGTCCCTTGGTTTGTTCAGCCTGGAGAAGAGAAGGCTGAGGGGTGACCTTGTGGAAATCTACAGATCCCTTAAGAGAGGCAGCAGAGGGGCAGATGCTGATCCCCTCTCTCTGGTGACCAGTGATAGGGCACAAGGAAATGGAATGAAGCTGCGTCAAGGGAAGTTCAGACTGGACATTAGGAACAGGTTCTTCACTGAGAGGGTGGTTGGTCACTGGAACAGACTCCTCAGGGAAGCGGTCATGGCACCACACCTGTTGGAGTTCAAGAAGCGTCTGGACAACTTTCTTAGTCATATGGTCTATTTTCACGTAGTTCTGTGAGGAGCAGGGAGCTGGACTCCATGATTTTTACAGGTCCCTTCCAACTTGAGATATTCTACAATTCTATGTCATTTTTTTTCCCCCTGGCAATATCAAGGATGTAAATATCTGGAGCATCACGAAAATGTGCAATGCAATGTTGGGCATTGCAAGCACAGCCCAAAATCCCCTCCTGGTTTAGACACCTAGAAACAGATGACTGGACCCCACTTTTTTAAGATATCACTGAAGTCTTGCTGACATAATTGCATACATTGGCACAGACCTACCGGAGACAGCATTAAGCTGGTGGTGCAAACAGTGTAGGTGTCTCCTACAGCCCCAAGGGAAAAGGCTCTCATTCATGATGTGGTCCCTTTTATCTTCTGCTAAGTTATATGTTTAACAAAAAGGGCAATGACTCTAGTTGTCCCAATAAACCTCTCCTGTCATGGTCTCATGACCGAGCTACCCACTAAAGGCAGCTGACAGCAGCAATACCCTCTTTGCTGTGAATTTATTTCTTTGGCTGGTTGATTTTTTTAGACCTCAACTGCAACTACCTTCTATCCCACTCCTGAAAGTGCGATGCTGAGGTTCCCACAGTTCACAGCCGCTGGGTCCCAGCAAAGGCTGGGCTGCTACCAAGATGGGCAGTTTCACCACATCATTGGGCAGTTGTCCTGCCTGCGGGATCTCCAGCCTTCGAGTGACAGCATGGAGTAGATAACACCAGGGGTTCAGAACAAACCTAAGCCCTACCACAGACCCACGGATGCTTGCTCTGGCAAAGGAGAGGAGCAGAAGCAAGTGGTCAAGGAGATGCTGAGGGAAGGCAGGGGGAAACTCCCTCCAGCAGCCTTACAGATTTATGCTGGGTGCGACTGTTTTGTAACCACTACCTTGGAGCGGGTGCAACGAGTGAGACTTCACAAGAGCTGGGTGGAAGGCTGTTTAGTCTATGCACCTCTGCCAAGCCTAGATGTCTCATATGCCAAGTCTAGATGTAAATTGGCAGCTGAGGAGAGCCACAAACATTATCAGCACCCACAGATTTTGACATAGAAACGAAATGTTTGTACTCTACAAGTTCAGGGCTAGCAAGCAGCATTCAGTTTTGTGAATTCAGAAACCTAAATACCATTTAAACCATTTACTAGATACAATCTTAATTCTTTTAGCATGCATTATAATTGAGCTACTGTGGTTCAGCATTGTACAGAGAAGGTTTGGAAGGGAATCTCCAAGATCTAACATGTGCTGCACCTCACCTGAAAGTAGTACTGAGACTTTAGCAGATTTAGTAGATTAACTGTAAAAGGTGTAAGTGATAGTAGCACTGAGGCTATTATAAACAGTATGGCTATTATTTATAGTATTTATTTCTAGCCATTCACTTACACCTGTGGAGAACAATACAGACTTCCATTCTAGACCATATATATCTTGATAATATACCTAGTACATACAACAGGTTTTATTTTTAAAACATTATCTAAAATTAGAAAAGAAATGGGAAATTGAGAAAAAAGATAGATATGGTTAGGGAAGAAAAGCTAACTTGCATGACAGGAGTTATATACAAATATGCCTCACAAAAAACAGAATTAATATTAGTAAGATTATGTTAAATTAGATTTCATTAGCACAGACTGTGTAATATTAGCTCTGCATATGAATAGGTTGAAATGCATGCATGACATGAAAATGAACTTTAGTAAGAGACAGTTGAAAGAAATTTATACATAGGAAAGTGATACCATTGTTGTGTTACCAAAATAACATGGTACACTTAAAAAAAAAATCATGAAAGACATTTGGCTTCGCTTCTGATTTTTGCATTATAATTAGCAATGGCTCCTGTTTCCTACCACATGCATGTAGAACTCCTCCCATAGAAAAACATATTTTAATTACATGTCATCTGTTTAAAAAATGATCATGGAAAGCAATTCTTTAATTTCCACAAACTAAAAAGTGAAATGAATATCTCGCTTGTTTTTGGAAGGCTAAAATGCCTTGCGAATGAATGGATGACAAGACTCAGTTAACTGAAGTCATAAAAATTTTTTAAAAATTATGCACATGTTTTAGAGTGTTCAGCAGCATGTTTAATGATGCACATAAAATCTCAAATTCATAGTAGAAAAAACACCCGTGTTTCAGTACCTCCCCATAACTATGCCTGTCATCTGAAGAGTAACTGATATATGGAGAATAGGAGATCATATCTGGGCGGTCAATGTTATAGATGGCTTTATTTTTAGGAAGAGCAGCCAAATCCCTGTAGTCAAGAATTTCATCTCCAAGCTTTGCCTAAGAAAAGGAGGAAAGAAAGCAGTGAGAATAAGAAAGAATATGATCAGGATGCAATCAGAAAAGGACAGATTCACGTGGGCAGAAGAGTCATCATCATAGTAATAAACAACCTTTTCTGTTCATGTGCATTTAAATCTCTTACATTTACTACACAATGCTAAATATTATCGCTGGTTTCTTTTTATATACTGGTGCTTTCTACTTCTCTTTGTCGCTCACATTTGGCTAATAGGAGGAATAGCATGGCATCATTCCAGCTCCCTCAGTTATACCCCGCTTACTGCCAGCTCACAGAGACATGCGGGACAGATACTGTAGTCTTTTTCAGTCAAAACGCCCTTAATTTTAAAGTGGTTTCGGTGTGCAGGGTTCCCCTACCACAAGCAGCAGTGAATAAATAAATAGTATTTCCAACATACACTCTCCAGATGTTGAAAAACTTTAGTCAGGTCTTTAATTTTTTCCATTCAGCTGTGTCCCACAGTTTCACCTCCCTTCCTGACTACGTCTGAGTAGCCCTTAATTATGGGTCACAAATCAGTAGATGATGGATTTGCACGATGGTGGATTAGCTGGAGGATCACAGATGCCACTTAAGTAAAGTTCAAATCCTTCCATGAGACTCACTCCGCCAACAGAGGGAAAGGGCTGTGTCGCTCCCCATTCTCCTCTTACTACGCTTATTCCAAAAGTATCATTATCAAAATGCCACATTTCACAGATTATCATAAGGATAACGGTAACTTGCACCAAAACTGTACCCAGCACGTGCTGCTGTGTAGATACAATGACAAGCTGGCCACATTGACAGGGGAGAAATGGGCAGCATAATCGTCTCATTCCCACTTCAGGCTTTGCAGGACGGTAAGATCTTTGTTGGCAACAAAATGATGAGTGAACCTCACTATTCTCTGAAAATCTCAGTATGATCAGCTGTAAAACTGTAATAATGTTTTCCACATGCAAAAATGTGAAAGTATCCAGCATCTATGTGTGTAGGGATTATATTTTATCTCAGTAAGAACTAAGAAAAGTTCAACAGATTTTCCAGGGAAGTTTTCTATTAGGTTATATAGGAAAATTTTAGCGTGACAGCTTTCATTTATCTCTTTTTCTAAAACAATGTATTCGTTTGTGTAAACATAAGCAACATGACAAGGAGGAAGATTCCTCTTAACTAAGAGAGTGGAACAAAGCTGCCATCACCATCACATATTCTCATCCTCAAAACTAATGAAAAGGTGTATTTTAATCAAATGATTATTCAGTGATCTACAGCTCTCACCTTCCTTGCAGCTACCTTCATAGGCTAAAGAGCAATGAAGCAGCCTCTTAATGAAAATAAATCTCTCCCTACTGAGAAGCCAGTGGCAAGCTCTGATGCAGGAAGAGGTCATGCAAAGGTAAGGTGCTGTCTGTCCCTCAGGTCTGTTCCAGGAAGACTTTGGGCAGCATTCTACCTACAAGGAAGGCCAAGGAGGCTGTGATAATTTCTTTTTTAAGGTATCCAGTGTTGTGAAGATTATTCTAGTGAACTCAAAGAAGTTCAGAATTGGGATTGTTTAAATGTGAATTATGGTAATTTTAGCCTCTCTCTCTCTCTCCACGCAGAAGTGCAACTTCAGATCCTCCCACTAGATTTCAGAACTGTCAGGAGTAAAACTTGTCTAGTTACATAATTCCTTTCAGTTTAAATATCAAAATGTAGGCAAATTTGGATGAAAAAACACTTCAGAGATACAGCTGCTTTCTAAACACTTAATTCTACGGATGTTCAGCCTACATTGATTTTTATTTTATGTTTCACCTACTTTCAAATACGTGAGCAGAATTCAGTTGTGCTAGGGAAGGCTCAAATTACAGCTAAGAGGCTTTTAAGCCATTTCTTCAATAATCTGGTATTTTGGATTCTGTTAAAACCATGCTCTAAGTTTAGAGTATCTATTTCATTTGGAATATGTAATTTTACAATTGTATAATTGCAAATATGATCTGTACGAAAAAACAAAGTGATTTCTATTCCTGGTATGAGAACATACAACACAGCTGTGTAACATAACCTAAACCTTCCAGTCAGATATATCTTTGCAGGGAGCACCTAATGCGTTCTTCATAAAATTTAGATAAGGAAGGACTTTTATTTAAGCCCTATTTAATGGCACAATTTAGAAATTAACTGATTTTTAAGTGATATTTAGGGACTTTGAGGGGATGTCAGCAGTGGGGTAAATTTCAGTCTAAACATAATGAAGCCATCACTAAAGACCATGAAAAGATGCCCATTAACTTCAGAAAGGATTGGCCTATGCCCTCTCTCCGTGCAAGAAGACACCAATGCCTGATATCAAAAAATGAAGAAAAAGTGATATGGCTTTAGTAAACCATCTGTATGAACCACATTCAGGTTTAGTCAAAACACACTTTCTTCATCTTTCCTTAGCTGACCACTCCGCACCATGACGCAGGAACATGTCTCCCATGAGGTGGCACGTTGTTCAAAATTATTGCATTGCTCTGACTTGATGCCTTTGAAAGTATGAGCACCATGAATTCACAGTTCCTAAGCTTTAACCTTTTTCTCTAAACTCTCTTATGTCAAACACAATACTTCACAGAGCTCACTGGTTGCTAAGGTACAGTTTCATCATTGGTTTTAAAGATCCAAATCAATGCTACTGCTGAAAACGGCTGTCCTGTGTGCACCTTCCACTCTGCTCTGCCTTCTACATTAGCAAGACATGTAGATGGTTGGGTCTTTTTTTGCCTTTTGGTTGGCTGCAGGTTTTTCCTGTGTTATTTTTTAGCCAAACCTGGTCTCAAATCTGACTGAACATACCTCTGTGTACCCACTAGTACTAGCACTAAAGAAGAGATGGGAGGACATGGCTGGAGAGGGACGGGGCCACGTGTGAGTGGGACCTTCCTTTCAGTGGCAGCATGAATTTAGGTTTGGCAAAACGAATCATGAAAACACTCAAGACAAATCTTGCGCATCTCCATAAGTCATAACTCTTCTGTAATAGAAAACAGACGGAAACATAGCCAAAGAAACATTTTGATAATATAGAAGTCCAATAACATGTTTTTAATCCTTTTTATTTTCCTGTTCATGAAAGCCAAAGCAGGATTTAATCAGTCTCACAGTCTGGACAATTAAGCAGTCAGAAATGAGACAGATATAGCAAGAACTTGCATGCCTCTGGGGAATCTTTTTTTCTAACTGACTCATATTTGCTAGAGAACTTAATTCTTTCACAGTCCCAGCTGCCTCTAAAGCATATTACAGCAACAAACATTAGAGTTGTGTGCTGATTTAATGATATCCTTTGGAAAAAAAAAACCACAGAAAAAGAGAATGGAGGTTTGTCCTTGACTTTTAACAGCCTGTGAAGCATATTTAAAGATGTAATGACCAACATCAAGAAAAACGGTACCATCCACCAGTTAGATAAATATCACTAAAAACATTTAAATCTTAGAAGAATGCTCATGCTTATAAAAACAAAGAAGTAGTGCATGGCTGGAGAGATAGAGACCATCTGGCCAAAGAAAGTGCTTACATGGCAAGAGGCTCCTAGCACAATAAATTGTCTTCACAGCAGTTCAGGCAACGACATTTTTTAAATAGGAATATATCACTGGTATCCACCAGCAGGGAGCTCTGCTGGTAGGAGAACTCAGAAATACCAATGAGCGTTTAGATAAGGGGCAGTTCCTCCACTTCTAGTTCAATCTTACTCAGATAAAGGATATACTGCATTCAAACTAATTTTTACTTAAAAAAAAAAATACAAGTTTGACTCCAAGGCACTCTTGCTTGTTTCAGTGTGGTAGATAAAAGCCCTTAATCTTTGTATAATAACTTCTCCGGCCGTCAATCGCATCTCCAGCAGTTTCCTCTGCATATGGTCCTGTCCAATGAGTATGATCTGCCTACCTGAGGGATACTTGGACATGACAAAGAACAGGGAATACTGGAAGCTCTCCAAGAGATGTTTGTATGCAACACGCCACACTTGTGGATATTTTTTTACCCATTGGCGGTAGCTGTGAGAATTTGGCCATGAACATTAGCTGTAGCAATTATGACAAGCAAGGTACACCTGGCATTGACAAAATACTCAGCACAAGCTTTTATCATAGTTGTTATTTTAAATTCTCTCTGTGAGCTCTCCAGAGCTAGCACTTCTTAGACCATGAACACATCAAAGGTCCTCTGAGGTCAGGGGCTGGGATTTGTCAAGGCCTGAGTCCTGCAATCACACAGAGAAGTGTTTTCATAAGCAATCGGATGCAGGTTCAGGAGCTCGATTTAGACAAGTTGTGTTCAGACCTAGGCTTATAATCTACCTGTCGGCTGTACTGTTTACTTCAACTTTTCTTTTCAGAAAGCACTGTGGTATTTTGCATACTTTGGTATAAGCCAGCTCTAGTGGTAATGTAAGTGCTATAAATACACCACGTGAAATAACAGAAACTGCCAGAATTCTGCTATGGTAAATGCAGCATTCAAATATTTTAAACGTGAGAAAGTGAATTCCGTTTCAGAGGAATCGCCAGCTGCAGTGGTTTCGAGACACCAGCTTTCCATACAACGTACTAAACTGTAGGAGGAAGCACAGGGTTTTCCCCATCCCCCAGAATGAATTTCACCGTGAAATACTCACATAGATCACACGGCTTGGGGAACCTGATGTACTTGAAGCAGGTACAGAAATAATACTCTCAGATGAAGTCCTCGTCTCCTACGGCAGGAGAAGTGAAACAGGTAAGAAATAGAGGAAAGGGAAGAAACTGTAACAGTTACTTCAAAAAGAGAGCGCAAGACATTTCATTTAATTTAACCTCTACCACTCAAAAATGGCAGATTAGAGCGAGTTCAAAGCATACAGGCATATCAAAGGGTTAAAAATAAAAGAACACCTTCAGTCAAACAAACTGACCTTTGGAAATACAAAAGTGATTTTACATGTGGCTTTCTTTTCCCCTCCCTTCAGAATGAAATGGCCTGGAACACTTCTGGGCTGCCAGGACAGCCTTTGGGCACTATAAAGGACAGGCCAAGTTACAGCAGTCTGAGTCTGGGGTCACAAGCTGGTACGGTGGCAGCATTTTTACTCCAAGGTTATACCATCAAACCAATCTACATCACTTCCAGAACGTGTCACGCTACCATGTCTTCCACTCGTAGCAAACAGCACGACGTCCCGCAGAGCATCCTGAATCAGACACCCAACAGGTTAGCCTTCCCCTCTCTGATTGTGACACTACCCAATTAATTTTAACACTCAGCTGGTTTTGCTCTGGCTTAAATCATTCTGGCATTCAGAGTGACAGATCTTTATTGCCTTCTTGTTGGTATGTTCGTTTATGATGAAAAATATACTTACTTTTAAACAACAAAGGACTGAAGACACAATGACATTACCGAACAGTGAACAGATCTGACATTAATAACTGAAGTTTAAACAAATCTTACTATGAAATCAATGGTTTTATACTCTCTTTTACTGAGATATTTTAATTCATCATAAAATACTCTTTCCCACCTATGGAAAAATCTGTCCCTGATTGCAAAAAGCACGTATTTTTCCATGCGTTCTGAATGACAGCCATTTACTGTCTCACCGAGGGCTGGCACTTCTCAAATGGAGGTTACAACGGTTCAGACCCTTAAAAGGATTTTAGCATTATTAAGCTGTCAGGTCAAGGAAGCATCCTTCCTACTACTCCACTATTTACCTGAAATATTTACTAGCTTTTAGAAGCAATACGTGAATATATCTGTACAGTACTGTGTTAGCAGAGTAAACAAACTCAATAATCAGAACTATTCTTGCACAGAACTTCTTTAGCCCAAATCATCCTATGGACTTCTCCAAGACAGTACGTGGAGATACTTACCTGTATAAAAAAGATTCAGTATAAATGTTTTGACTGGAATTTGGGAATTTTCACCTCTCATTTTCAGTTGTCTCACATTGAGGCTCTGGACGAGCTCAGAAGGTCCAAGGGGACAAGGAAACACTGGGGTGGAAATAGAGTATTCTCTAAGAAATACCTGTGGCTGCCATTGAGATGATCATTCAACATGGACAGCGAATTGCATTGACCTTCTGCCTAGTTAAAGCATACAGCAATTTTCTAGATCTTGTGTAAATGACATGAAAGTGTCATCAATGGATTGATGTCACATGCAAACCATATTTCTCTTTCACGATGTCCCTACAAGGGTCCAATGGAGTAGAGAAAAAGAAATGAGTAAAACTTCACTATTTTAATGTTTTAAACCCTGTTAATGTCAAATGACAGCTTTGGATTAACCTCAGAATTCCCTAGATAAAGCTTCAGAGCTTTTTTCTGTGTCATGTACAACAGTTGAATGTGTTTTAAGATCACACAATATAGCATGACCTTCAAACACATAACATACCTGGCTGAGTTTTAATAAACTCCTGGAGTTTTTTCTGGGGCTTTCCTCCACTTTGAGGTGCCATCTTGCATTTAGATAATCCTTATTCTTTCTCTTGCTACTTTGATTTCTTCTGTCTTTCCCAGCTTCATCCCTTCTACTTACAATCTCACTCTCACATCATTTTTGTTTTTGCCATCACTCTCTTTCGCAACTTCTTTTTCCCTTTCACTCCGTCTCCAAAGCTTTGGAGTGTGCTGCCACTTACTCCTTCTGCCTTTGTCACCTACTTTAATTACATGCTGTGCATGTATCTATATAAATACACAGAAAGCTAACTTTTAAAACAAATAAACTGCAAAGGTTGACCAGAAAATTTCTCAACCAGCATATTCATTCCCAACTTTACAAGTTATGATGAAAAGTCCATTACTATTCTCTTTGAAACAACATCCTTTCTTCTTGGTTTATTATTTCCAATAATGAGTGTGAAGACCAAAAGAAGAGGAAAAACCCAAGCTAAAGGAAAGATGACTAGACTTAGAAAAATGCTTTGAGCTCCATTCTGTTGTTTTTCCCTACCCAGGCAAGACTCCCACTGACTTTCAGATACAGATGTCTTCCTCTCTGCTGGGGAAGGAGCAGACTCCCAGCACTCAAGAGACGTGTTACAAATGAGTCAGCCTTTACACAATATCTTACAGGTACACTTTCTTTGCCTTTGTGAGGAAAAGCCAGCCAGCGGGAACCCAGTACAACCTCGTACACTGTCTGTCTTTGAAAGAGGGGAAAAAAACCCAAAAAACCCTACAACAGTTTCAATAAATGACATGGAGTTTTAGCCTTGCAATTTCAGTAACTCAGCCAGAATAAAATTCTTAAGAAGCCAGAAATACTGCTTAATAGTATTAGGCTGAATCAGCAGCACTTACTAAAGTGAAGTATTTTGACAATTTTAAATACACGTGTATTAAACAATAGATTTTATACTGAAATGCTACTTATTTGATATTCAGAACTCACCATGAATACCAGAGCAATTGCTTCCCAAACACATCGGTACAAAAAATACAGCCAAGATCCTTCAGGGTAAAGCACAAACCAAATTTTTTTTCAAAACTGTAATTTAGTCAGAGTTGTACTTGCTAACACACCAGATTTGTAAACATTCTTTTTATAGCTGCTGCCTGCTGTTCAGACTTGTCCCATGTGCCTTGTGTCCAAGCCATGATGAATCAAAGCAGAGCTTTTACGAACAAGGATACCAGGGTACAAGGATACCACTTGGAGCATCAGAGAACAGCAGAACTGAAAACCTCCATACTTGGCCTCTGCACTAAACAAGATAGTTTCATCTCAGTCCCACCACTTCAGAGATCATTTCCCCAGCTACAGATTAATTCTTCATTTCCTAAGGATAGCTTATTCATCTACTAACCTTATAATTATTAAAGTTGCCTGAACTCCCCTGTTTTCCCCTTGCACAAAGACAGATGCACAAATCATCCAACTTAAGGAGGTACTTAAAGCCAGAGATTAAATTTAGTTGAGCTGGCTTGCCAACATTTTACAAACAAATAATAAAAAAGAAATTCCAAGGGGAGAGTTTTTTTATAAAAACAAATAAAGTGAAAGTTTTCTGATCTTTTAAGTGAAGAGCCACATAAAAAGAGAAGAGGTCATGCACTGATCACATCACCTAATCAAACAGGATTAACTTTTTTTTCTTATTCCTATTTTCACATTTTTCCTTACTCAGCTTATACATATAACTCTTAGGTCATCATTCTCCTGCCGTTGTAGCTTTAATCACTAAGTAAAAGTAAAATATTTATAGTACATTGTTATGTTACATTAACCAACTAGATTTCTGTTGTTTAACATGTAAAATTACAGTAGTGAAAAAATCCTTCCCTCCATGCCCACTGTAAAAAAAGAGATGGAGAATAATATGACCATGGAATAACACTGGGTAAAAAGAAGGTATTTTTACCTTGTTTTTTTCTTCAGCCTTTGCAGCCTGTCTACAAACTGGATGCCAAATTGATGTACCTGGAAAGTAAATTTAAAGTCTTGCTTAATTAGGTTCTCCAACAAGAACCTTACAAGGTTTAAAACAAGAACCTTATTAAACCTTCCTGTAAGACTTTATGAGATACAGCGCACTGACTGATTCCACTACAGTCGTTATTTCATGGATACTTTCAAAGCTAAAACCGAACAACTTCTCAGTATCAGTGAGACTGATTACACACATACTAAAGACTAGGTGCACTGCAGAAAGCTATGTGGACTTCAATATGAGAGATCAATATCAAAACCTGAGTCCTAAGAAGTGCGATATGGGATCTCCAGTGCTCCTCCAGCCCAAGCTCCTGCTCAGAATGGGTCTCACTCCAGCAGGCAGCTCAGGGCTGTGCCCATTTGGGTTCTGCGTATCTCCAGGGAGGGAGATCCCACAGCATCTCTGGGCAGCCTGTTCCACTCTCATTGTAAATTTTCCCTTATACGTAGTCAGAATTTTCTGTGCTCTTGTTTTACATATTTCAGTAATAGTCTGGCCCAGGTCATACTAAGTAGCACACTGATGGGATGGAATAGCACTGTGGCACTCAACATTAGCTGAAAATCCAGTCTTTCTTTCTGAATTATTCACTGTACTGATCTTGCACTTCCAATATGTTTGTTTCTCACAAGTCAAACCCTAAGGAACTGCATTAATTCAGGGGAACAGCCATCCTAGAGAAAGCAGAAAATACAAAATGAACCAATACTCTACTGCATGTAAGTATGGAAGAGAGGAGTATGAATTCCAGAGATATAAGTAAACATTAAGTGCAAAAAAGAAACTTTATAGTTTTGCATTAGTCACAAAGGGAAAGGAAAAATCTTTTAAAAAGTTGAACACAATGTTCAATATTCAGTGTTCAATGGACGTGGAATGTGTGTAAATATATAAAATAAATTTAATAGTAAAAAGGAACCTTTACATTTATGCCAGTATGAGCGTGGACAAGCCACAAGATAAAGCTCTGCACAGTTAAATAATGTGAGCGCACTGCAACTTCTGCCTGTCTAAATGGGAAGTTGAGAATTTTTTGTGTTATAAATATTGAATGTTTACACTGGGTGGAGACCACCAAGAAGATTTATTGGAAATGCTTTGTTTTCACAGCAGTTTGATAGTTTTCTAACCAGTGGATTTTGGAAACAAGACAGAATCAGAAAGTCTATTTCCCAGAAGACAGATGGAGATCATCAGAATTTATTTCACAAAAATAACCCAGATGAACCCAGACTCAAGCAGTAAAAGACTTATCGATAAAGTACAGATGACATAAATTATGTTTACTAAGTTATTGAAGCTTTGGGGGACTGAACCATGAAGAAACATATTTGCAGCACCTTTAAATTCAATGCTAATTCATCTTCCAATTATGAGTGGGTCTGAGCTTGCCCACTGAAAGAGTTTGTCCCAGCTGCTGCGTAAGCTGATGTAAATCTTCCCCATGGTTTTAAGAAATATTTAGATCAACTTTTTTTTAATTACTCCTATCCATGGTCAAGTAAAACTGGCTGGGAAACTGTTTCACACAGAATAAAGTGTCCTTTCAGCTAAAAGTCATCTGTTGGATAATCACTGACGACTCCATTTCTGCTAAGGAACGTGCAACACCTAAAGGAACTTTCCAGTAATTTATTTAGAGGATGAAGAAGCAGCTATAAAACCCTAGGCTCTGACATTTTATATTATCTAACACAGCAGGTCAGGCAGTCCAAATACCTAATCACAGATCTTTCATGACGTTAATACCAGTTTCTTATGGAAACTGTCCTTCATGTGAAGACAAAAAGTGTAAGCTGGTATGAATGTTTCATCCATCAGAAAATAAAGTGAGTAAGATGGGTCCAAATTAGAAGGACCCGAGCATACTTTGTGACTATTTGAGCCAAAAATCAGCACAAAACCTAACAAATATCCACCCTTATAACAATCTGAACTTAAAAAGATGATTCACTTGCAACCCAGTTTCAGAGGGTTTGAAATCTAGAAACAAATTTGTAGTTTGGTATCTTTTTTTAAAGAACTGATTTCCCAGGGGATCTTAGTACTGCTAAGCTACTTTGCAGTTGGAAGAACCACAGCATTTTCTGGCTCCTGGGGGAGAGTCCATGAGCATACACAAAGATCATTATGTCCTTTAATGAGCTAGTTCTTGCTGCAAACCAAAGTGACAATAAAATTGTCATTTTAAATAACGTACTAAATTATCATTAGATCTTGCTGAGACCACTGTTGTGTTTTAAATAAAGTTTAACTTTTCTAGCTTAATGAATGACTTCAAAGTACGCTTCTAGAAAACTGTAGACAATTGCAAAGTTGTAATACAGATCTGGACAAGCATGTGATTTTATGGTCACACACAGCCTTGCAGTTCCCAGATCCTACACAACTTCCCTTTTCTGTTTTCCTTTGAAAAGGTACTGCCAGTCAAAGACATAGGCAAAAGCCTTCATTTTCTCTGGTGTCTGACCCTATATTTAACTGCGTAAACACTGTTTGTCTTGATCAGTTTAGTACAGCTAAATGTTGCTACATATGAAATACAGATTTTAGCTCACTTCTATTAAATAACCTGTTTTTCCATTGAATAAATTATTATGCAAGTTGTTCTCTATTACCACTGAAATTCCCTGACAAGAAAGACTGAATTTCTCCCTGAACCACTTTCTCCTATGCAACGCAAGCTTATGGCAGTGTAAAGTATAGGCATATTGTCTGGCAAGGCTTCAGCTCCATGGCATCCTCTTCTCCACCCTCTGAAGGCAGTTAGATCTGACTGAGGGGAATTCAGGTAAGGACCTTCACATTTTCTCCTCATACCCAAATGGGCAATGGGTACAGAACTGGCCTTAGGACTGTTCTAGGGAACTTGCTGTCCCATATGTGTGTTAACTTTCATCTGGACCATTTATCACTGCAGAAAAAAGTCACATTTTTTTAGTAAATGGAAAATTTTATAATGTTCACTGTCAAGTACTTCCATCTGCAGGAAATCACTGCTACCACTCATCCTTTCTGTGATTCACGCTTGCTATTGGATTTGAACTTAGAGAGAAGTAATAGTGAGTGAGAAGAAAGTGTTTGTTTTTGCTTTTCTTTAGCCTACACATTGCATTCTTCACTTTCTTTGGTAGTTGTGACGTGAGAATACGTGCAAAAAAGCTCAGCCATGCTAGCAGATATGGGCAAGTGCACCACGCTGCCAAGTGTAACTGGTTTGGTTTTGGAGGTTTTTTAATTTGTTTGTTTTTACCTTGAAGATACATTTCCTCTCCTTCTGCAAACATCTGACTGCACCTGACACATCGTGCGCACGTTGGGTGATAATGTTTTTCTCCCGCCTGTTCAGGAAAAAAGGTACAGATGATGAAGTATATTGATCAATTTAGCAGCTTCACTATGAGGAGTTTCTCTGTCATCCTCTAGAATATGACTAATTAGAACAAATTAGTTGATACCGGTTATCTCAAAAATCTCCCCAAACCACTATGTTTATTTTTGATTATAGACAATTCATGATTTAAAATGTAATTATGGTCTTGTCTACCCCAAAAAAAAGCTAAAGTGCAATAGTTAAGTCTCTGAATTTACAGAATGGAAACAATTCTTTATAGCGAACACATTTTCCCTGTAGACAACCATACTGCGCACCAAGTGCAAGGTAGCTTAACACTTACCTGGAGAAGGAATTTGGGAAGTTATAACCTTGAGCATGCGCTTGCAATTCACTATATGTTCTTCATGATCCTACTGAACATATTCTCTTCATGCACAGCAAGAACCATCTTATTCAAGCAACGTTTGTATCTGCTTTGAAAGTGGCTTGCAAGTAGCGGGTACCAACAGCTTTCCATGAGGAACAAGTGTGACGTGCCTATAGGCCTGTAAGTTCAGAGCTACCACTTTTGGATACTGTGCTCTACATCCCTCACGTAGACAATCCAAGGGCTTTGCCAAATTTTCTGAAGTTAATCCTCGTAATTTAATACCACTGTTTGCATTGATTGGAACACGAATAGGACTGAGCCCTAAATTTGCTCAAAACAGCTAACTCATCAATTTTCATAAATTTAGATTTCCAGTTACCTTATAACCCCATCAGTTTAAACTGTTTGATCATTGACCTCAGTGTGTTTTTCAAGAGAACACATCCACATGCTAAAAGGAGCAAGGACCTGTCTATGTCAGAACATCAACGTGCAACACAGACAAGGGTGAAGTTAACTTCAAACGACTATCAGAAGAGAAAGCCAAGATTCTTGGATCACAAGATTTATGCAGGACTCAATTCTGGTAGCTTGGCCAAAATCCAGTTCTATGGTTGACTCTGGGCAAACTTGTTAGCTCTGGTTCCCACAGGCAAGGACAGCAGCACCACAAGACAATGTTGGCTTGAGCCAGTGACAAAAATAGCATTCAGGGAGCTGCACTCTTCTCAGAGAACAACGCGGGCTAGCCCCACCAATCTGCACCCCTACTCCATCTTTCAGATGACACTCACAAAACAGAGTTCAACAGCCCAAAGCCGGCTCTTGTGTGTGCTACCAGCGCTCCTTCCTCCTCAAAACCCCTACAGAACTGAAAGTCAAATCTTGGCATCTCCTTCCTCATCTTTGACCCCACACTCTTCTGTGATAGACAGAATGGCCCATGGCTGAAGTGGCTTAAGGTTAATGCCACTTCCATTATGAACAAAAGCCAGGAGACCAAGTAACTCGAAAGCTTAGAGCCAAGTTAAACTGAGTTTAACTGAAGTTAAGCTAACTCTGACTTCAGAAGTCTCCTGGAGTTAAAAGTAGGCAAATTCTGGTCCATGTAGAATGTCTCATAACCTGTTTATCTGGAAAAGGTTGAAAGGGCATTACATGTACCTTTAAGAAATAACCATCAAGTATTGCCCCACTGTCTTCAGCATGTAAATATGCTCCTACAGCACTGCACTGTAAATCACCCTTCTATTAATCTAGAAATTTAACACTCTTACTACAGAGATGACTTGTCTTACTCTTTTTCATTAAATGAATGTCAGAGCTTCAGAAGTATTTATGCTAAAGAACATAATCTTTGTGTGGGGGCTACTTTGCCATTTACAACATCAAATATAGGAGTGTGACAAATTCAGGTTAAAGAATGTCTGGTTTTACTTCACCAGTGTTATCTTGCTTCACCCCTGAAAACCTGTTGCTGTGTTTTTAAATGAGCAATACAGAAGAGCAACTCTTTGTTCCAGTTCAGTCTTCTTTTTACGGTGTCATTTGTGCAGACTGCTGGGTGATTCCTGCAACTTTAGACATGGAAGATGGTCACTACTACCTGTGTTGACACCTTAAAGTATCAGACTGTGAAGTATCAGTACTGGGTTTAAACCTCAGGTTTAAAATTGCTTGACTGAGTGCAGGTGTTTAAGCACAGAAGGTTATTTAACGATCATGAGATAAACTTAAATTTGGAATATCAAGCTGAAAAGAAATATAATTTCCCTTGGAAGATTTGTACTGCACAAGCATCGCCTCAATAATTCAATTATTAACCACAGCTGATACAATTGCCAGGGTAACACTCTCTAGGGAAATTCAATTACTCCTTTGCTAAAATAAACTGTTAGAACACATTCTCAGATAAGCTGGATGCACCACAGAACAAAATCTATTTCCCTAAATTTAAGTGCACAACCAAATACGTAATTTTAATTCACTCTGTAGAGTAAGTAACGTCAACTAGCTGCAGAATGGCACAAAGAGAACTCTTGTGATAATTTAGATAAAATTCTAACAGAAAAATCAGGGGGAAAAGGTGTAGTGATCCTTTTGTTGATGCTTACACCAGCATAACCCCAGTGGATTTTGCATAAATACCTCTGAACTAAAATGGGACATACTCAAACTCTGCGTATAACTCTCTGTGCTGACAGCTGTCTTTGTTCCCCCTTTTTAAATTTTTTTGTGCTGTTCCTCTTCTAACCAAAGCACAAAAGACAAGACATGGCAGACTCTTCATCACTTTAAGTATTTAAAATAGATCACGTCAGCTTTCTAAGGGAGAAGTGATAGCTGAACCTGAGGCTAGGGACTTGATGCAGGAATTAACTAATATTATTCCCTGATATGTTTATACAGTTAGCTTGATTAGATAAATTATATTCAGACCTGGGTGTGTTGGGTCTGAATGCGAAATATAACCCCACTTGGGTACATGCCAAGGAGGCTTTCATCAGTGCCCCTTTCTCCTCCCTCTTCAGACTATTTCAGAAGCTTCATCTCATGGATGAACAATCGGTTCCCACAGAACCCAGAAATTTTATAAGCTTAGGGCAGCAACTATTTTATGTCTTCAGTTTAGCTGTAATGATGGCCTCTGTGTTTTGTCTTTTCTTGGTTACACTGATGTGAGGGAGTTTAGTGCAGCAAACAAATTCCTAACCACATGATTACTTCTTCTTTGCACGGTTTGAAAGCTTAGTTTGACAGATTGTTGTCTCAGTGTTTAATAAAATATCAAAGCACACATAGCACAGAAGAAGCAACATTCATCTCTGAGAGATCTCTTATGGTTCAAGTGGTAGATTGTAAGAAATGTTCTCAATATCCTACATTTGCTTCAAGACTGCACAAGGTATTTGTGCCCAGGCATCCAGATGTGAAGATAGTATTATTTTGGAGATCAGTTCAAAGATTAATTCTCAACTGAGATTTCCTCACACCTGAGTAGCAAAGAATGTCCTTGGGAACACAGTAAACTGCCAACAGTTTAATTTCTCTTCCAGTGATTACACCAGCTTTCCACAATCACCGAGTCAAAGTCTTAGTGTGTAATTTAAAGGTGGAGTCAAAACAGTCCTTAACACTCTGAGACAAAGTATTATGAATTACTTAATTCTCTTTAGGCATGAGGGTCCGTTCTGAATAGTAAATCTCCTCTGTGCAGCTCCCCTCCTGGGCTGGGTCAATGTGAGGAATGTTCTCCCATTTGTACTAAGGACTACCCCACACTCCCTGCCCTAAGCATGGGGGACACCTCAGTGTTGCTACGCATCTCATAGCACGTTGACAAGTAAACCCATGCTTCAACTAAAACAGGACAAGAAAGCTCTGCAAGAAAGTGCATACAACCACCTCTTCTCATTTCTCATAACTTCAGGGCTTGAACTAGATAAAAGAAGAACGAACCTGATGTGACAAATGTGAATCACATCATTTAAAGCACAAATTGAAGGCAGTAAAGGGTGTTATCCTAAAGTCTACAGAGCAGTATGAACAGTAGGGCTGGAAAATATGCAGCACTAGCAAAACCAAAGTAATTCATACTGGAAGGAATAACCTTAACTAGTTAAGTCTGAGTTTTAAATTAGCTGTCTTCACTCAGGAAAAAGATACTACATTATTGCAGACAGCTCAGCAAAAACCTCTGCTCGTTCTCTGCCTATGACTGCAATAACTGATGAAGTGGTAGAATATATGAAAGACAATATGTATAATAATTGTAATTCTGTCACAATAATACTGCTTGTCTGGGCTCTCATGCTGTTGCTGGGAGTGTGATTGATGTTATTTTTTACTGAAGCTGATGAGCGACAGTTGCTTATGGATTGACACATGAGGGACTGAACCACAGCAGCCTAGAGCTCAAAGCACAGACTGAGTCCTGGAAAAAATACTCAAGATTTCTGATGATTGTCTCACCAGTGAAGTCTAAGTACATCCTATCTCACTGCATTACTCCCTTAGTAAAATAGCTAGTAAATCATAGAATAGTTTGGGTTGGAAGGGACCTTTAAAGGTCATCTAGTCCAATCCCCCTGCAGTGAGCAGGGACAGCTTCAACCAGACCAGGCTGCTCAGAGCCCCATCCAACCTGACCTTGAGGGTTTCTAGGGACGGGGCATCTGCCACCTCTCTGTGCAACCTGTCCCGGTGTTTCTCCACCCTCATTGGAAAAAATTTCTGCCCTGTCCCGGTGTTTCTCCACCCTCATTGGAAAAAATTTCTGCCTTGTATCTAATCTAAATCTACCCTCTCTTCATTTAAAACCATTGCCCTTTATTCTATTACAACAGGCCCTGCTAAAAAGTTTTTTCCTGTCTTTCTTATAAGCCCCCTTTAAGTACTGGAAGGCTGCGATAAGGTCTCCCAAAAGCCTTCTCCAGGCTGAACAGCCCCAACTCCCTCAGCCTTTCCTCACAGCAGAGGTGCTCCAGCCCTCCCAGCATTTTTGTGGCCTCCTCTGGACCCAGTCCAACAGATGCATGTCTGTCCTGTGCTGAGGGATCCAGAGCTGGACACAGGACTCCAGGTGAAGTCTCACCAGAGCAGAGCAGAGGGGCAGAATCCCCTCCCTCACCCTGCTGGCCACAGTTCTCTTGATGCAGCCCAGAATACAGTTGGCCTTCTCGGCTGCAAGCGCACATTGTCAGTTCATGTCAAGCTTTTCATTCACTAGTGCACCCAGGTCCTTCTCAGCAGGACTACTCTCAATCTGTTCATCCTGCAGCCTGTACTGGTACCGGAGGTTGCCTTGACCCATGTGCAGGACCATGCACTTGGCCTTGTTGAACCTCATAAGATTCACACAGGCCCAATTCTCCAGCTTGTCCAGGTCCCTCTGGATGGCATCCCATCCCTCAGTTGTGTCAACTGCACCACTCAGCTTGGTGTCATCTGCAAACATGCTGAGGGTGCACTTGATCCTGCTATGTTGTTGATGAAGATATTTAACAGTACTGGTCCAAATACGGACCCCTGAGGAACACCAGTCATCACTGATGTCCATGTAGACATTGAGCCGTTGACCACTACCCTCTGGATGTGACCATCCAACCTATTCCTCATCCACCGAACAGTCCACACATCAATTTCATATGTCTCCAATTTAGAGGGAAGAAAGAAAGTAGACAAAATAATTTAATGTGTTAAATACACTGGTAACTATTTGGTTCCCTTCCTGAGAATGAAAAGTTTCCATTGAACTTTTTCGTGGGGAAAAAAAAAATATCTATCTCATTATTAAAATGCATGGTGGCAATGGACATCTTTTACTGCTGGGAGTAAAGAATCGTGGAAGTGAGAGGATTGGACTGCTGCAATAATTCAATCATATCAAAGAATATTTTCCATTCTAAGGGTATAATAAGTTGATGTAATAGTGCATTATTACCACTGAGCGTCATCTACTGAGGTAGGTCCAAATCCTGCCATCCTCATATTCTAAAGGCTCCAAATGAAGTCCTAACTGTATCTTATCCTGAACAAAGATAATGGAAGTCAGCCTACGCAACACTGAGCCTGCTGGTATGTCAAGGCATGGTGCAGTACATGACCCAGAAACAAAGCCAACAGAAGACTGGAATAAAGCATTCTTAGTTAAAAGCTTTTCACATGGAACAAATTTGCTGGAGAGTTGGGTCATCACCAAGCAACCACCTGTTCAAGCATAAGGAAACAGAAAAAAGCACAAACCCAATGACAAGCAATAAGCCTGTCCATCAGGCAGCTTCTCACCCTGAAATGAAGGATTGAAGCTCTTACAAAAGACATACAACTTGACTGCTGCTATCTGTTTAAGTGGAACGGAGTTTGTTTGAGATGGGAAGGGGAAAAATACTTAGGTACTGTAGTGATGGGCAGAAGAAAAAAAGAAGAAAAACTTCATTTAGACAATAAATTATTCTCTTTTCTATATCATGTCTCGATTTCCTGAATAATTCTCATTCACAAGGACATTCACTTTTATTCATTAAAAGGGCACTGAGATTTATTCAGGTGCACTTTGTAATACAGATAACAGTAGAAATATAATTTGCTTTAAAGTCAGGAAGTGTGCAAGTACACCGTAGAATGACAGAATAATTTAGGTTGGAAAGGACCTCAGGAGGTCATCTAATTCAACCTGCTGCTCAAAGCAGTGTTGATGCTCAATTCAGACCAGTCTGCTCAGGTATTTGTCCAGTCAGATATTGAAAACCTCCAAAGATGGAGACTGCACAATCTCTGAGCAGACTGCTCCGGTCTAAGTTATCCTTGCAGTGATTTTTATTTTTTTCTTAGTATCCAGTCAGAACTTCCCCTCTTTCAATTTATGATAGTTGTCTCCTGCTCTCCCACCATGCACCTCAGTAAAGAGCTTGTCTCCATATCCTTGAAGGCCTCCTTGTAGGTATGGCAATGCTGCTATTAGGTCCCCCTGAAGCTATCCCCTCTCCAGGCTGGGCAAGTCAAGCTCCCTGAGCATCTCCTCACAGGAGATGTGCTCCAACCCCTCAGCTATCATGCTGGCCCTCCACTGAACTAGCTTCAGTGAATCATTGTCTTTTGATATGGGAGGGCACAAAGCTGGATGCAGTATCCTACATGTGGTTTTGCAAATGCTCAATAAAATGGTTTCTCTTCAATCTACTGGTTGTGTTCCTGTTGAAACTGCCCTCTATGCTGGTGGCCTTCATCACTGCCAGGGCACACTGCTCTCAGGTTTATCCAACTGCCCACCAAGACCCCAGATATCCCATATGCACCTCCAAGCACTTATAATTGAAGATAAGGCATCAAAATAAATCAATATGCGCTTGATGCACATTATACCGAAACAGAACATAAAATCAAAACATAACTCCTCAATAAATGAATCATCTAACGCTTTCATCTTATGTCCATGGATTCATGAGTAGATCTGAGGAGAAAACCATCTTAACATTTGTAAGGGAAGTTCATTATCTACCATTTTATATTAAACGCTGAGGACTACGTACCTTCACTGGGAAATTGAAAAAAAGAGTATGCAAATCATAAAAGGTAGAAAACCACTGAACTCCTTTAGTCGATATTTAATTAATCCTGTTTATACTTCCTCCTTCTTTCCCCAAATGACTGTTTTCACTAGGGTTTTAAACTGTTACATGAATGAACAGTTCTTTTTCTTAGGTGGCAGAAATGTATAGGAAGCTGATAATGAAATCAGGTATAACAAGGAACTACAGATATTTATCTTTATGAAATGTAATAATGAGAAACAGCATTTCAACACTAAATGGCCCAACCCATCACTGCACTGATTTACAGAGGCAAATTCACAATTTCTCTAAGTAAATGCAGTCCCCTGACTTTGGCTGAGCTAAGATTCTAGTTCCTGCACACAGAGATAAGTTAGTTATTATTTAAAAAATCTCTGACCTGAGAGCACAAAAATAACCCAGAAAATCTTCCTATCAAGTTTTTTCCACCTACTAGGCTGAAATCAGGGGCTGTTCTTGTTATTCCCACCTGGTAATATAGCCCTCTCGTTCTTGGCCAGTGCTTCAGCATGACGTTGTGGATGTGGGTTTAATCCTAAATACTGTGTAAAACCTAGAACCCAGGTTTTTGTCCTTTTGTGTTTATCTCAAGAGTACCCCGAAGCAGGTGCCCAGCACTGCACCATCAAATGTTGTTCTATGGCCACAAATTCATTCCTCTGGCATTGCATCCACGTAGTGGTGTATTTTTTACGTCCACTATACTTGTACCATTAACTGGATTCTATGGGCTATTTTCAAAATAGAGTGATGATACTGAGAAAATCAGATAACTTTGCTGCTTGGAGTAGAAGGCTGTGCTTAGTTACTAGCTTTAAGTGTAATGACATAAAATCTCCATTCACATTTACTGCAAAGCCAGAGTTTTGCATATGCTACCGAAGACTTGAAGGGTTACTCAGTAATAGATGTATACAATACTGGTTAAGTTAGTAAACAGCTGTCATTTCATCTACTGGGTATGAAGGGACAGGCAACATTATCAAGGCAGAGGTATGTCGCAAAATATATATTGCTTGCGTTACACAACAGTGCCAAGGAGAGAAAAGTGTGAGAGCCAGGAGACAAAGAACTATGTGTAGGAAAATTATTACTAATTCTCTTAGTCACAGTGGACCTGACTCACCACTGAGTCACTTCAGCAGTGTGCCAGGGCAAATGAACCGTTTTCGATGGGGTTTACACCAGCGTAAATGTAGAGTAATGTTTTGAATCAATCCTTCTCATCATCTTCTCCATACTGGGTTCATTTATCATCCCACTAGATGCCAAGAAACAGTCATGTGAAACGTTCAATACAAGCACCTGCAGCATCACTTACAGCTTTAGCTGTCTCACAGGTACGGTTATTTCACATTGTCTTGGTTCTGGCTCATCCCGCTGTACTTTGCAGAGCCTTGAGACTTCCCACCCACATTTGAGTCATTTTTACTGCCTCCCACACACTCTTCATTCTTCCAGGTATAAAGTGAAGATCGAATGTACCAAAGTGGAGATTTATTTCAGAATGATAGTAACTTACTATATAGTGGACTCTGGAGGGAGAAATTTCTAATTCTTGCGGGAGAAATAAAAAAAAAAAATAATTAAAAAACCCTACAGGGAATAATTAAGAAAAAGACTAGAATGAAAAATCAGAACTGTTCTAACTGCAATCTCATTCTGTGACATCTGCAAACAAGTTCTGACTCAGGAACCAATTCAGCCCTGTCACAGTCAGGCAAAAGCTGGAAAAGGCGAATAGTGCATTTTTTTCTACAGGATATGGTACATGATCTTGTGAACCAAAATGGTCTGTCATGCTGAATCACTGATTTTGCACTCAGTTGCTTTTGCTATGCATCGCGGGATCTGCCCCTTTTGTCTTTTTCTTCTCAGCTTTGCAAATTTTTCTTGCCACCCACTGAGACTGGAAGAGGCTTCTGTTTTTCGTTTGCTCAACAATCTTCTTCATGTCTTTTCCACTTTCCTCTCCCGCTCCTTAAAACCCACTTACGGGCCAAGACAAACTGCAGCTGGCTCTCACTTTTGCCATCCCTTGATAGGGGAGAGGGAGTGAAGAAGGAGAAAGATGACTTGCAGACATATTCCCCTTCCTTTTCAATTTTGCAGCTGTGGATTTAGCCCACCCATTCGAGATGGGAAGAATGAAGCTGCAATCGAGACCGAACAGCCCCGGCGAGGCAGCATGATTTATCAGATGAAGCCAGCACAGCTCTTTTCGTGCTGGTTGTGGTGATACAGGCTGCACACGTCTGAGGACAGAAGCTGTCTCTCATTCCGTGCCTGAATAAGGACTGATATTTCGGATCCCCAAATTTAGCTCGGGCTGGAAATGCTGCTGTCATAGGCAGAAATGATTTTAATAGTCCTTCCTGGAAGTAGGAAGTTGCTACTTTCAGACTCATCCACACATTTCCAGTTCAAGGTACCATTCAGAACTTCTTGCTTTGGGGGGAGAAAAGAAATTGAAGAAGCACAAAAAATGCTGATGGTTGGCAGGATGAAAAATCTTAAAGATACAAGAAATGAGTCACACAGACTGCTTTCCTGCTATTAGCACACACTGAGACGTTGTCACATGGGCCAGAGCATCCTGGAGATACTTTACCAACAAAGCCAGTTGTCACTAAGTGCACTTACTGCTGCACCACTGTCATGGTTACGGGCGGGAGCTGGAGCGAGACGCTTGTGCTGTTGGCTGGAGCACAGGGAGGCACCGGGCACTGCAGAGCAGTGGTCTGGCCGCCCACTGCATGCCCCAGGCATCAGTCAGAAGACCACCAGAAATTAAAGAAATTATGCCAAATAATTGGACGAGGAAGTGAAGACGTCCAAAAAGTGCAACGTTTCACATTGTCAAAATATTCAAATGCTGGCAAACAGTACTAGATAATAACGCATCACCACAGCAACGCATTGCTTAGAAAGGCATTGTAACTGGTGTCGTGCACGCTGCTTGTGTCTGAGGCTCCGAAAGCATCAAGGTGACTACTGCAATCACTGCTTTGGTGTTTTAATTAGTCAGTCAAGATAGTTTAAGGTAATTAACCGGTACTGCATTTTTTCCTAATGGGAAAAGGCAGTGGACACCATTCAGCTGTCTGCCAAGCTCAAGAGTCGAACTACGCACTAAAACTCCAACACGTACAAACCCCCACAGGCACAGATGCGCAGCAGCACTACTGGGGACTTTTTCCTCATGTACAAGAGAAATCCTCAACAGAAAAGTAAACAAGCAACTGAGAAAAACCTCAAAACCTGCAGTAATCATTCTTTCTTCTCTATTGACCAGTTTCCCTCAAATTCTGAACTTCTCTTTCCTGTTAGGCAGAAATAGTTGGCAGAATCCCTTACTTCGGTAAAAATGTAACAGGCTTAAGCTATCACCAAATGCTACTCAGCACTCTTCCCCCATAAACCTAAAAACTGATTTACAGGGTAAAAACTATGCAAACAGCTCCTTTTAATATGTACTGCTTTTTCCTGACATGCCAACAATTGGGAGTTTTTAACAGCTCAGATAATAAATATGAACAGGTGAAGCTCTGTATCTCTTTCTGCAGAGAAGAGGTGGTTGAAAAAGCAAAAGTATGAGGGTGGGAGAAAGATAAGGTGAATGTATCTAAAATAATACAACTGGGCTACAGAAAAGGCTGAAAGCAAAGGTCAAAAAGATTTGCATCACTATTTAAATGCTTGTTGATAGTATTTTTAATGATGCCTGTTTTAAAGCAGAAAGTCTAAATCAACTATCAATTAACACTTACCCAGCCAAGTTCAGATACTCTGCACTGATGATTAACCTGTCTTTGCAAACCAGCAGCCCCAGAGGAATGCAAGTAGCACCAAAACAGAGACCATTCTCAAGCTGCAAAATGCCTTGCATCTCTGCAAACACTATGCATTGAAAGTGCGAGTTAATGTTTCCTACCTTAGATGGTTTCGTTTTGCAAGAGCTAGTGCTGATTTATTTAGATGTATCTTTTCCAACAGTTTTCCTTCTTCTCTTGTGATGGGAGAAAACTGGCGTAGATTGCAGTTTCTAACTGAAGATTAGTACTGCCACCGGGATCCTTTTGCTGCTCTGACAGCCTTCGCAAGGCTGTCCATGCTACTGGAAACCCTTCCTTCATACAGACGGAGCCACTTTTATTGCATGTTTCAGTATTAATGCCTGTATTATAAGCTGCTCAAGTACCTTTCACACATCACTAGGTTTTGTTGTTAGTGAAACAGCAGGGTAGCAGACATTTCAGAATGAACCATTCTTCCACACTGCAGGCAGAAATTTGTACACCCTGCTGTAAAGAATTAGTCTCGTCTCTCAGCTATACCGAGACTTTTGCAAAGGGAAAGGCAATTGATTTACAAAGTAGATGTGGCTGCAAACAAAAGCAGCTCAACCCTAGGGCAAAGCAAAAAAACAAACTACCAAAAAAAAAATCATGTTTTAATTAATAAGTCACTGAGGTATAAGTGGCATTTAACTGACATAAATAATTGAAATTTCTAGTGTCATTCCTGTCTAGTGCCTACTGCATTTGTTCCCTTATTTCAAAGTAACATAGTTATGATTAATAGATTTAAAAAAATAGATTGATTATACTTTTCTAGACATCTACACACACACATAAACCAGAAAAATGTGTAACTCTTTCTTCCTCCACATCTACTAAGTGCCATGCTGCCATGATACAATGTTGGATAGAGCAGCTGGACCCATCTTTACGTTTAGTAAGTGATACAACCATTTTCACCAGCACTTCTTGGACACATTTACACCACAGCCGTGTAGCTGTAAATCACGAAACAGTTGTAGACAGAAGCCTAGTCAAGGGCTGAAAATACCCCTCAGTGCTTACAGAGGCAGCTGGGTTGCATGTAAGTAAGCCCCAAGAGACTTTTCCAAAAGCACAACTTCCAACGTGCTACACTGTCAACTGTTATTCACACAGAATTCAAAACACCAGCTAGCAGCAGAGGAGATCCAGTTTGTTCATCAGCTACCAGTACAGCTGGTCGTGGAGGCCTGCTAAAAGGTGGCTCAGCGTGGCCATCGCTGGGCTGAAGCTGCCTGTCCAAGCAATCACACCTGGTCCCCCCACAGCCTACACCACATTTGCCATCAAAACATCCCCAGGAGGTTATCCTCGGACGTGAAGGACTTCCCCTAACAACCTAGGCTTCCTCTAAAAACATCATTAGCTGAAACAGCAGATGAAGAGAAACACCCCTGCCAAGTTGTCTCTCATTACAGGCTGTCAATGTTAACGAAGCCACAGAAAAAAAACACAGTCAGTGCAAGATATAACAGGGAAAGGTCTTGCTTAAGAAACAGTGGAAGGGGTTACTGTCACTGCACAAGGTAGTGGTGAGGCATCATCTAGAATTCAATGTTCGTCCATACTGAGAGAAGGTGGTTCTAGCTGGGAACAGACAGTGAGAAGATCCACCAGCATCACCAGAAGAGCCTGGAGCTGGCTTCATGAGCAGAGAGGAATTTAGCTCATTCAGTTTTGCAAAAACAAAAGTTGGGAGGAACTAAAACTGTCCTCTGTAAATTCTACTTAGAGTTCATCAGTTAAAGAGAAGATCAAAAAAGCTAAAAATTAATCTGCATCAGAAGAATTAATGACTCTACAGAGACCACTTGCAAACAGAGAGTTTGCTGGAATTGAGTTTCTAAGTATCAGATGTTAAGGAAACCCAGGCACATCCCCCAGGGGGGACCAGGAGAAGTCCCTGACTGTCACACTGTCACCTTGGGAATAACATTTGGATATATTTTAAGAAGGCGAACTAACAGTTAAGAATAAGGTTATAATTTAAGAATAGTTACTAAGTCATGAAAAACTATCTAAGTAGCAGCCAATGTTCCAGATAAGGAACACCTGATGGTTACAGACCTGCTCAAGCCAGGAGATTGCTGACAAGTGGAGAAGGTTAAATCATCTCTAATCAGAAGAACAAACACTTGGTAGCTTTAACCAAGGACACACTGGAGCAACTGGACCTCAAGAAGGACAGTTAATCAGAATGTTTCATGTATGCTGGGAACTTGGCAGCAGAATTGAGAATTCACATATCCTTAGTTGAACTACCCTCATTATAATACTAAATGACACACCCCCTGAGCTGGAGACCCCGGCCCAGGCAAAGACCCTTAACCACTGAGCATGCCTAGCTGAATTTTAAGAGTACTGTATCTGCAAACCGAGGTGAGATGGGAACTAACCAACCGTAGTTAGGAGGGAATAGCTAATAGGCAGTACTAACATTTTTTTTAACATTTTTACTGTATAAATACGCAATATAAATGTAAGGGTGTGTGCTTGATTTGTGGTAATTTTCCACCTCACACCCTGTGCAGAATAAATCAATGTCTCCTCTCTAAACACACTTTCTGTGTTTCAGGAGCTGTTTCTTTATTTCAGGTAACAACACAGCTCCTCCACACATCTCAGCAGCCTTCCAAGCCCTTGCACGGCTTGTCGGGTGGGGAGGACCAGGAGGCAGGTAGCCCTCCTCCGTCTCCTCCAAGCAAAACACAACTAGAAGACTGATTCAAGATCACAAAACAAATGGAAAGTGTTTTCTTGTTGAAAGGGGTTTGTATCAGGCTGTCAATTACCATGCAAAATATAATATATTTTCAGAAAAAAGGCAACTGCACTTATTTTGTCTATTTTTATGATACGCTTATTAGCGCAAGTTGCAATTTTAATTAATAAATAAATGCTTGTGATATAGAAAAAGAGAGTAAAAGTATTTTTAGTGCCAAATGCAGAGAAATAGATTGCAACATGACAAAAGGGAAATGGCTGATTATAAAAATCAACAGCCTGTTATTTCAAATGTGTTTATTTTCTGTGTTATTGCATGTTGTTAGATATTGCTGGATTGGGAACAGAGCTATAGCACTAAAATAAAGCCCTTTTCTCCCTAAAGGTTTTCAATTGCACTGCATTTTAAGTCAAACTACAAAGTAAACTCCAACCACCTCTTGCTCCCCATTTAAGATGTTATGTTTATCAATATCTATGGTCAGGAACAAAACACAGCAATTTCTAGGAGGGGACTGATGCATTAAACAGTGTTCTGTATGCTTCACAAGTAAAGCAAACCTTGCCTGGAAAAGCACTGGTGGGCAGGGCTTTTGTAAAAAGAACAGCAAAATAGTTGCCTTTAGAAGTAACAGAAGAATTTACGGTCTCCGTAAATTAGCTGCTCAGCTTCTTTTGTAGCTTTTCCAGTAAAAGTTCCCTGGGAGACTGGGGGCAAGCCAAGATGGATTGGAGGGGGAAGAAAGCAACAAGAAAGGAATTATAAACAGAGCTATCCTGTGTTTAAGCCCATTTACTACATGGAATGAATCTGGGCCTCAGAAAATGAGCTGAAGGAAGAATTTAAGTAACTAAATCATCATTGTATTTGGCTGGCAACCTATGAAAACAGCCATATTTTTGTAAGTTATCAGTAACTCTCACTAGTTGACTTTCCCTTCCTCTTTTGCTGAATAAACACTTAAAACGAACAAGTGTTGGGAAGGAAGACAATATTATAAAATCTGGGCACAGAACAATTGTGGAAGCAGCTGTCCTCCTGACATTCTCACAGAAATCAGAGATGGAAAAAATCCTATTAGGTCATATAGTCCCTCCCTTTGTCATTGCAGGACTGTTTCCTAATGTAGATTTTCCAGTGCGTTGTCCAACCTTGTTTTAATATGATCTAAGTGATAGCTTCCAGCAGCTCCCTTGGGAGACTACTCCTCTGCCTAATAACTATTGCTGTCAAGATTCCCCCCCTACTTTAACAGCAATTTCTCCTTTTATTTCTGTGTATCTCCAGATTATATGCAAGACGGTAAAAAGAAATATTGATTTTGAAAAATGTTTCAGGATTCCAGACAATTCCACAAAAAATATATCTCACAACAAAAAAGCAGCCATGGCTACTTTCTCTTTTTTCTGTCTTGCTGACCAGGAGATACACAAGCGTACCAGCAAGTTGGCTGGTAACAAATACACACTGAGACGGAAGAATCAGCCCCAGTTCAGAGCCCTTCAAACAAGTCTATCTGCTGCAGACAAACAACAAATGACATAACCATGTTAGCTACGGATGCGGTCTCTGCATTCTTTCAAATCTGTTTGCTTAGGTCATGACTTTTTGTCCAACTTCCTCACAAAATGATGTGTGCATGCTATCGCCTGATCTGATGGCTGTCCATGGGCAATGCTGAAACTCAAAGGCCATTGAAAGTGCTCCCTTACAGAGGTCTAAAAGCTCATGGAAATCACAGACCGATCACCATGGAAGGAGCCTTACACTGCATGTCACCTTCTGACCACGTAAACAGGCAGTGGAAATGTAAAGAAAGCTCTTGAGATATTTCACGGGGAAACAGAGGGGATGGGAGCAGGAATTTTGGGAGATGTCATGAGGAACAGGTAGAATGCTAGGACATAGGACATTCACCCATATTCAAGCTTCATTAGTGTTGTTTCACACAAAACAACAAATTGTTTTATACAATCTTATGGAAAGATGGTTCTAGACTATGAAGTTTCTAGGTTGTTGTAACAAGCCTCCAGGCACTAAATATCATTCTACCTGTTCAAATCCATTGCCTGCTTCACATTAGCTTCATCCTATCTTTCCTATTTGACACTGACACTACATGACACTGCTGTGCTTTTACAGATTGCCAAAGTCCTTTCTCCTCATCTTTGTTTTAAACATGTTTCAGAATCTTGCATCAGTATTTTTTTCCACAGTTAAATGCCACAGACTTCAATCAAAGTTCCTACCAGCCTGCACCAGTACCAAAATAAGCAGAGACTCAGTGCTACAGCATTGTCATCAGAGCAACACTGGGACAGGGGAGAGGAGGGGTCACATACGCACTAACAAAAAACATCACCTAGAACTACAATGGCAGATGTAATCAGTCATGGTAAATCTTCTACAACAGCTTTAAATAATTAACTTTTATCAAATTTGTCATTAGTCCATCCATAATAAACACAAGGAACTCTCCTCCTGTTCAGTACACTCTCACCAAGCATTAGAAGAAATAGATACAGGCACATGTGCACCCAGGTTCCACAAATACAACTCAGCACCATTACTATGAAAATCTTTTTAACTTTTTATTCTTTTCATCATCCACAGAGACAGTTCTTAATCACACCGCACCACATGCTATTGTTTAATCATCTTGTGAGTAAAATACTACCAAATAAAAGGAGTATTTTTGTACAGACATTTCAAGTCAAGAACCAGGACAGAAAAACATAGTACTGTGAAGCCAAGAATCAGCAGAGAAATTGGAGCTTCTGTTCTTCTCACTTTTTAGTATTAATCACTCCCTGTAACCTGGTATGGGTAAGTGCACCCCAAATTTGCTATAGCTTTTACCATGACACTCTTCTCTCTGCATTCATCTCTCTCTTCTTTATCACATCAAATGTAAGTTCATTAGCTTCACCTCCAAAGCCCACCCCCTCTTACTACCTTTCATTCAGTGTCAAATCCTGACATGCCCGAAAACATGTAGCAGCTTCCACTGGTCATTTCTTACGTTTTATTTCTGAAGTTTTTTTTAATATCTTCTTCTGTTTTGCCTCTCCCACTTGAGAGAGCTGTCTGTAAACAGTGAGAAAGCTGTCTTTATATCCTTTCAAAACCTTTATTAGAAGCCTGTTTTCTGAGATGTCTGTAAAAACATTTCATAATGGAAAAGCCTCCCATGCCTAACCCTAACACCCCACCATGCCATCTAGTATGGACTCATTGTTTCCTTCCACTTGCTTCTCAGTCCCTTCCATAGCAATAATTGTCCACCATTTGGATAGTTAAGTCTTTGTATGACTCCTAGCAGATCTTTCTCTGATGGAAGTCCTTTGGGACTTCTCCAGACTTTCTTAACTGATGAAGAGAAAGGAGTGAACTGAGCGATCTGGGGAACCTCTTCCTAACTCCAGTACTGCTAAGGCTTCACAAGATACAGGGAAAGGGCAGAAAGAAAAGGTGGATAAATTATAATGTTGATTGGATAACCATCATACACTTCGACCCAATTAATAAATTATATTTAGATCAAAGGAATATACCCATTTCTGACCCTGGGTCAGTTATGTGGAAATCTCTTTTGCACAAATTATAAACATTCACCTACACTGAACAACTTCCTTGCTTTTTAAAACAACAAAGTCAAAAAACCCCTGCAAAATAGCACATTTCTGGGTCCAAAAATACATTTCAAATGATTCATTTTAGTTTTTCAGCAGCTTCACCCTAACGCTGGGAAATGTAAAACAGGATCAAAGAGTGCAATTTACAAAGGAATTTACTGTAAGTTTTAAAATGTGCCTGATAACCCATTCACTTTTTACTCCTGCTACCTGAACGTTCTCCAGTACCACAAATATCCATTTAGGGAGTATGTGTATTATCAAGCCATTAAGAGAAGAAACAGAAAAGAATTCTAAAAAAAGTTTCTAGTATTTCACAAAAGTAACATTAAACTTCTGCCTTAACATCCATTTGTAAGCATATGACCAGACCCAAAAGAGCAAGTCTCTTTGTACACTTTGAGATGTGTTTGGATGATGGGTTCTCCTTACCTCAAGTACTCTTCCTGTGATATACTTTTCACAATTGTCACATCTGATACCAAACTTTGCATGATAGTCCGTTTCGCAGTATGGAATGCCATCCCTAGGGAAGAACAACAGGCCACACAGAGATTACTTTAGGCAGGTTTACAGGCTTACTGGGAGATTATACAGCTAAAATTTGGTAATGCTTCAACATTTCATAGGGTGTTTATGGACTTTTACCCCTCCAAAATACTTGTATTTATTAATTATTAAAGACTTGAATAGTTAATTGATTATTCTGGCCCTTCAGATTCTACCTTGATCTCACTTTCCTGCCTTGTTACTGAATTCCGCCATCGCCTCTCCCCCAGTCACAACACCCAGTCTCTGAGGCTCTCACACCATTTGTTTCGATAGTGTTACTCATTAAATTGTTCCACGTGTTTCGCACAAGGGAAAAAAATATTTCTTTCTACATATTATTCTTTCCCTCTTTATTTGTCTTCTAATTGTACTTCACTTAGACTTCACAGTAATTTCTCAACTGACTATCTTCACTGTGAACCAAGTTTTGATTAATACTGAAGTCGGCTGGCATTCTTAACTAGACTTGCTTAAAGACAGTCATGGATTAATCAACTCGCGAATCTGCTCTGTGGAAGTCAGTAATGACTAAGAGACTTCAACCTGAGCAGCAGAAGAGATCTTGCAGTACGTTCATGCATAAATTGAACAGTTATTTCACCACCACAAGTAATTTAAGATAGTGAACAATTTTAATGAAGAAAAACAGGAGTCTCAGCTTTTATTCTAAAATGCAGAAGCAGAGCACTTGGACTATTGCTCTGAAATGAACCTATTTTTTTTTTAATTTTACATTTAGATCACAGTTTTACAAAAACTTACATTTAGACCACTAACCTGATGAATTAAAATAAATTACCCTAGAAGAAACTGGAGATTATTCTCCCATTTCAAAGTGCAAGTTAAACCTAGAATCATAGAATGGTTTGAGTTGGAAGGGTCCTTTAAAGGCCATCTCGCCCAACCCCCCCGACTATAAACACGGACATCTTCAACTGGATCAGATTGCTCAGAGCCCCGTCCAACCTGACCTTGAATGTTTCCAGGAATGGGGCATGTGCCACCTCTCTGGGCAACCTGTGCCAGTGTTTCACCACCTGCATAGTAAAAAAATTATTCCTTACATCCAGTTTAAATCTACCTTCTCTTAGTTTCAAACCATTAGCCCTTGTGCTATCGCTACAAGCCCTGCTAAAAAGATTGTCCCCATTTTTCTTACAAGCCCTCTTTAAGTACTGAAACGCCACAATGAATTCTCCCCTGAGGCTTCTCTTCACCAGGCTGAAGAGCCCCAACTCTCTCAGCCTTTCCTCAGAGGAGAGGTGTTCCCTCCCTCTGGTCATTTTTTGTAGTCCACATTTAACATAGTTAAATATGTTTCGTGTGCTACGTCAAAACAGCCCATGACCAGACAGATTTATTGGCAGAGGCATAATTTTATTAGACATTTCCCTGGAGAGACATAAAGATTAATTTTATAGCACACAAGTTGGGATTGCTTAGAGACTAACCTATAAGTTCTCACAACAATTAATTGAATGACTTGAAGTAAGAATGTTTCTTCTCTTGAATTATTTTGTTTGGCATTTAGCATTTTTTAAAAGAGTATGTCACAATAACTCTATCTTTACAATTTATATTTTTTTTATTATTAAATAACAAGCAAAAAGAGCACTATACCAAAATACAGCAGAGTAGCATAACATTTGAGACAATGCAAAACCTTATTTAAGAACATCCTTTTATTAAATATCATTTTCTCAGCCTCCAGTGCAAGCTAAGAAATTAAATGTTATACTTGTACAAATCTAAATCCAAATAATTGTTGAAAGTCAGTGGGACGTCAGCTCTGAAACTCCATCATCTCTAGGCACTGGTGATCGAGTTACGTAGCTATTTAGGAAAAATTCATCATATCACTGCACTTCTCTGAAGCAGAAATTAATCCCAATTGCCTTGGCCAATGAAAGCCCTGTATATCTCACCGGACACAGTCTCCCATGATATCCTCCTAGGGAAGCTGAGGAAGTGTGGGCTGGATGAGTGGTCGGTGAAGTGGATAGAGAACTGGCTGAATGGCAGAACTCAGAGGGTTGTCATCAGCGGCGCTGAGTCTA
>Ga0065711_1000801_pt1 | contig 54912 bp, 31 predicted proteins | sample Hoacrofraction12_FD_59098 | JGI IMG/M metagenome (GOLD analysis project Ga0065711, IMG submission 59098) | Hoatzin crop microbial communities from Cojedes, Venezuela - Epithelial fraction 12 v2 (version 2) | ecosystem: Host-associated > Birds > Digestive system > Esophagus > Crop | place... | reverse complement strand
GGCAAGCGCTATGTGCTCACAATGGTGGAGGCCACCACCGGATGGCTGGAAACCTACCCTGTGCCCCATGCCACCGCCCGGAATACCATCCTGGGCCTGGAAAAACAAGTCCTGTGACGACATGGCACCCCCGAAAGAATCGAGTCGGACAACAGGACTCACTTTTGCAACAGCCTCATAGACACCTGGGCCAAAGAACACGGTATTGAGTGGGTGTATCACATCCCCTACCATGCACCAGTCTCTGGAAAGATCGAACGTTACAATGGGCTGCTAAAAACCACTTTGAGGGCTATTGGGGGTGGGACTTTCAAAAATTGGGATACCCATATAGCAAAGGCCACCTGGTTGGTAAACACCAGAGGGTCCACCAACCGGGCTGGTCCTGCCCAGTCAAAACCTCAGCACCCCGTAGAAGGGGATAAAGTCCCTGTAGTGCACATGTGGAACATGTTAGGGAAGACGGTCTGGGTTAGTCCTGCCTCGGGCAAAGGCAAGCCCGTCCGCGGGATTGCCTTTGCTCAAGGACCTCGGTGTACCTGGTGGGTAATGCGGAAGGATGGGGAAGTCCGATGTGTAACTCATGGGGATTTAATTTTGGGAGAGAATAGTCCATAAATAAATTGTATAAAGTTAATTTTTAAATAACCCTGTCACTATCTGTTATCACTGTTATAATTGTTATATTTTGTACCAGGAGTAGCATAGTAAGAATCGTCCAGATTAAAGAAGGATGGACTTTTTCGATGAAAACCTTGCAGAGCACAGCACTGAATTTATTTGCAACAGCTAATTACCAGAGAAACTAAATAACGTGTGTGTATGACTCTCACAGCTGTCTCACTTGTGTCTCTGAACAGAGGAGCTTGCAGTACTGCCCACAGTACAGACTTTCTTAGAACAGAATTATGTCAGTTCTAAACTGTTCTATTTATCTTCTACTTTAGAAAGTATATTTGGGGAATGTCTTTGTTTTTCCAGTTTAGGTATATCGAAAAGTATGCCTCTTCTGCCAAATAATTTAGCTCCTTGGCAGTCAGGCTTCTGATATCCTGTTTTGGATAAATTTTCATTTACTCTTGAGCTCTCTTTTCAGGTGAATTGCTCCTTCCAAAAGAAAACCTGTGGTTTTTTTTTCTGGATATACTTCACTTAAGGGAAGCCTTCCATTAGATGGCATAGACACAGTAGCATTGTGTCTATTTTATTGTGCCGTATATAGTCATCTACCACTGTCTCAGAAGGCTTTTTGTCCTAAAGTTTTCACATAAGCTGACAGGAGTTGCACAATATGTAATTCATGCCCGTATTCTCTTTTCACAAGAAACATCACTCCCGTCAATGATAGCACAGATTTACATTATTATTATTTTGAAATAAAAAGCACAGAAGATGACACTGATGTCTTAGGACTGCAGAGTCACCACATGGGGGTTTCTTCAGTGCAGTGTGAATGCATAGATTTGCTAACAAGAGTGGTAGTCCCAAGCAATGTGGACATCACTGAGCCTCTCCCAGCCTGGGGGCAGATTCTGCTTCCTGGACTGGTTGTATTTAAGGACATGGATGTAACCTTGTAAACCATTAATAGTAAGGTCTTAAACTTCTGTAACAGAGAATCTACTTGGTGAGTAGGAGATGGATCCTTTACCTCAGTTTTTTTCACTCTCATAACTGGCTTCTCATTATAACTGTTCATTCTATGAACCATGTGTCAGACAAAGTGTGATGAGGGGACGGTGATTTTGCTTTTTTAATGTTATCCAGTGACCCAATTTAGGTTTTAGAGGCACTTCTTCGTAGGAGAGGTATTCCAGCCCTCGATCATCTTCGTGGCCCTTCCCTGGACCTGCTCCAACACATCCATTTCCGTCATATGTTGGGGGCTCCAGAGCTCAACTCAGGACTCCAGATGGCATCTCACGAGAGCAGAGTAAAGGGCAAAATCACCTCCCGCAACCTGCTGGCCACGTTTCTCTTGATGCAGCCCAGGACACAGTTGGCTTTCTGGGCTGCAAGTGCACATTGCCGGCTCATGTTGAGCTTCTCATCCACCATCATCCCCAAGTCCCTCTCCTCAGGGCTGCTCTCGAGCCACTCTCTGCCCAGCCTGTACTTGTGTTTGGGATTGCTGTGACCCATGTGCAGGATCTTGCACTTGGCCTTGTTGAACTTCACGCAGTTCATGCAGGCCCACCTCTCCAGCCTATCAAGGTCCCTCTTCATGGCATCCCTTCCCTCCAGCATATCAGCCACATCATACAGCTTGGTGTCGTAGGCAAACTAGCTGAGGGTGCACTCAGTCCTGCTGTCCATGTTGCCGACAAAGATATTGAACAGCACCAGCCCCAGTACTGACCCCTGAGGCACACCACTCACCACTGGTCTTCGCCTCGGCATCGAGCCATTGACTGTAACTCTTTGTGTGTGTTCATCGAGCCATTTCCTTATCCAACGAGTGGTCCATCTGTCAAATCCGTGTCCTTCCAATTTAGAGACAAGGACATCATGCGGGACAGTGTCGAATGCCTTGCACAAGTCCAGGTAGACAATGTCAGTTGCCCGCCCTTTGTCCACCAATGCTATAACGCCATCATAGAAGGATACCAAGCTGATGAGGCATGATTTGCCCTTGGTGAAGCCATGTTGGCTGTCCCCAGTCTCTTCCTTGTTATCCATGTGCCTTAGCATGGTTTCGAGGAAGATCTGCTCCATCATCTTGCCAAGCACAGAGGTGAGACTGACTGGCCTGTAGTTCCCCGGGTCTTCCTTTTTTCCCTTTTTAAAAATGGGGGTGATGTTGCCCCTTGTCCAGTTGGTGGTGACCTCCCCAGATTGCCACAACCTCTCAAATATGACGGAGAGTGGTTTGGCAACTTTGTCCACCAGTTCCTGCAGGACCCACGAATACATCTCATCAGGCCCCATGAACACCTTCAAGTTGCTTAGGCAGTCTTGAACCTGATCTTCTCCTACCCACCTGGACAAGGTCCTGTGCAGCCTGCTGTAGGTGACCCTGCTTCGGCAGAGGAGTTGAACTGGATGACCCACAGAGGTCCCTTCCAACCCCTACCTTTCTGTGATTCTGTGATTCTGTGATACACTCAGCAGTTCTTCATCCTCCCAGTCCCCGTCTTTGCCTTCTTCAACTAGGGTGGTGTGGCTAGAGCACTTGCTGTTGAAGACTGAGGCAAGAAAGTCATTAAGCACCTCAGCTTTCTCCACATCCCGGGTAACCAGGTCTCCAGCTTCCTTCTGGAGAGGGCCCACATTTTCCCTAGTCTGCCTTCTACCACTGACCTGCTTATAGAAGGCTTTCTTGTTTGCTTTGACATCCCTGGCCAGATTTAATTCTAACAGGGCTTTAGCTTTCCTAACTTGCTCCGTGGCTACTCGGATGATTTCTCTGTATTCCTCCCAAGCTACCTGTCCTTGTGGATCACACAGTGCTTTATAAACAAATAGAATACTGACAGCTTAATACCATGGAGGAATCGCTTAACTCAGTATTGACTTACAGCACTCTGAGGAAAAACAGACCATTTAGAATAAGACATGTGAAATACTATCCAGTAATTACTTCAGGATGATTTACCATAAGTATGCACACTCTCACTGACAAGATACAATTTATCATAGCATTTGTGCCCATATAAGTAGGCATAACATCATTACCCGGGGTGACACTTTATCCTAAACACAAATCAGGTCATCATGTCATCTGGATGTTTACATGGTTCATTTGAATTAAGATACTGTTGGCAGCCCTCTACTTCCTCATGCCATGCATAAAAATTTCTTGGAGGTATGGTATTTTTTTTGCACATCTCCCATACCGGTTTGGAACCAACTTATAACTCTTGCTTGTCCAATAGAATAATCCAAGAGAAAAGTGTCTACAAATTACCTTACTCACCAAGATGCTTCCCCCTTATCCACTCCGTTTAGTGCAATTTGTCTGAACACTATGAAATTGTGCACGTGAAATTTTCATTCATAACTCTTACAAAGAAAAAAAGTATAGTTAAACTCCTTATGTTGTTTAAAGCAAGAGAGGATTAAGAAAGGAAGCACCTACATTACAGAGTAATACTTTAAAATGTACTGGACCTGTTTATCTTAGAATTGATTTCATATGAGTGCATTTTAGGAGTAGACAAAATTACTCCCCACCTGGTCTGCATATCCAGACTAATTTTCAAAGGAAATTGACTGCATGCTCAGAGTAGGAGTCATGGTGCACTCAAATGCAAGCCCCAGCAGGGATGATAAAGACACCAGGATATCAGAATATAATTAGAGTATACTTTCTCCGTAGTTCGGCTGTACTCCAAGTGCCCATTCTGGAAGCAGAGCTGTAGGATACTCCTCTGTCTTGTAATTTAATTGTGACTAATTACACAGTCAGGTAAATGATGTTCCTGTCAGGTAGTTAAAATTTCTTATCTGACATGAAAACTGTAAGAAGAAAAAAGTTCTTTCCTTTGAAGTTATATACACATTTTTAATAAACTTATATTCCTAACAATTAATTTAGGCACTTTTAATGATTGAAAATGATGTGACTTCTGATAGAACACAGAGTACTTGTTTCCCATGATCTTGGCTATAGCTTTCTATCCCCTTTTTGGGTACTGTACCAATTCAGACAGACACTTTTTTTATTAGAGCACCTGAATTGTCAGAGCAATTGAAGAGGGAAAAAGTGCAGTGACATTGTGTTCAAAAGCAGCGAACAGTAGCCGGAGAAGAGAAGTTTAGGAAGCAATTTCATAACTGAAACTGTGAGGATGCAGAAATTAAGGCTCACTGTAGGCTATTTGATTTGTTTTCCACTCTGAAATCAAGCAATTGGGAATAGGAGGAGATTTATGCGATTTTTCTCTAATTTATGAGCAACGGGTTATTATTTAAAAGCTAAAAGCTAAATTCCCTTAGATTGAAGCAGTATTCTGTGTATATTGAATTGGGTAACTTGATTACATTGTAGTGCTTTAAAGAAAAATTATTTTCCTTTTTGAGTCATTTGTTATTGAAAAAAATCACCAAAATGACATGTAAAGAGTTTTTTTTCTTATCTGCTCCTAAATAGCATATCTGTCTAGATTATTTTTTTGGGTCCTCTGGAAAAGTCAAGTGTTTTTACAGCTGGTGCTCTTGAAGTAATTAAGTGATGGGAATTCATCTTACTAAATGCAAAATGAAGCCGATTAAAAGAATAAAAAGTTAATTTTAAATGTCATCCTTCACACAGTTGAATACTAATGTTTTGTAATGCAGAACCAATACAATTTGAAAGAATTGCATAGGGATATAATTACATCAATTTAAACTATTTTAGAGGGCTTAAAGAGCTATTTTTGCTTAAAATAGCTTTAAAAAATTGATGTTTTGTTATGTAATAGCAGAATATTTTATTTTTTGTGAATACAGTACATATGTCTTTCTCTGTGGACAAAGAAGTAACAAAGCCATTAAATGCATTCCTATGATCTATTATAGAGGAAATATTCTTATGTTGCAGTATATACAACAAAAGGTTCAATCATGAAATATTTTTACCAGGAAGTTCAGTAACTGGACATGAAGTTAAAAGCACTTCTTGAGCAACAAGAAATGGAATCCATCACAAAAAGATCAAAATGCGATTAGGCTTTCCACCAAGGAGGCACTTTAACATGATATGAGCATTTAAGAAATGTTTCTTTGAAGTTCTGCAGTAATTAATTTTGTATGTTTGCAAAGTACCCAACAAATCTGTCTAATTATTTTAATAATGGTTGATAGTAGCATGTAATGTGATGTTGGGGAACAATCATAGGCTCTGGATTGGATTAATGTCATGAACATTTTGATCTAACTGTTGATGTCATTGCAAGAGATCAAGGGAAGTGCAGTCTACTTATCACAAGAAGGTACACAAATCTGTTTTTTTTAAACATTGCACTTACATATGCCCGAGAGTCTGTAAGTGTCAGCTACTCAGCAGACACTTTAAACCCTTTCTACTATGCGGGATATTGGCTCTAGTGAGCAGTACTGTTCATTTTTTTCCTTAGAACAACTAGAAATAAGAATTCTAATTTTTTTTTCATGTCATTCTATATATTTTTACTTAATTAGACCCTGTGTATGTAAATTAGGAAGATTTCTAAGGGTTCCTGATATTTTTCTCTTCTTCATCTGGTGACTGTGCAAAATATTTGAGCATGCTGAACATGGAAATGTTCTCATTTTGCAAAATGAAAGGGCCTCACAGCCTTAGGCAGCACATCTGTGTCCCACTTTCGTACAGAGTTTCTTGGTGTCTGGACAAATATCTATATTGAGTGTTTGTTATCTCTAAATGTGCATGTTGACCTTTGTGAGTTGCTGTTGGGTAAGGTGTTCACTCTCTTCAAGCTTGAAGTGTCAAACTGTTTCTGTCTCAGATAAGCTTATTCAAATAGTTCTAAGTAGCCTCCAATTAAATACATAAATGTTTACTTAAATGTCCATTGCCTTCAACTTCTTTTAAAGTGGGTCACTGTTCACAGCAAGAACACTCTTTTAAACAGTGCCTTGCAAGACTGGGCCATAGCTTGGACAAATATATATGCTATTGTGGCCAGTAATCAAATTTGCACATACACTTCCTTCCAAAAATGCCAGATATATCAAAAGACCATCATAAAGTAAAGTGGAATTTGCTTTTATTTTGGTTCAGTTCATTTTTTCTCAGGATTGTATTCTTGAAAGCCTCCTCTGCCTTCCCCCTTTCACTATTTCTACATTTATAAGTCTTTCATATGGATTAATTGTGTCGTGGTCTCATCACAAAAAATATTTTCAAAGAGAGGGAAGGGGAAAGACCAATTAATCTTTATCAAAATTAATTAACCCCAGTTTAGACAGCAGTATTAATCAGCACTTTCCCTCAGGTATTTAGACTTTGAAAGCTCTGTTTACAGTGATACTTCTTCACAATCAGTAGCATGACAAAAAAATTACACATTGAGAAAACATGTTTAAAGCCACTTAATTTCAGCTATTCTTTGGACATTATTGTAACGGTGATAGTAATGGCAATACTTGTACCATATGAGTATTTTGTTTCCCCTTATGCAATTGGAAGTTGAATGCTTGGATATTCCAATTTAAAGACTTTAAGGTTAAGGCTGAATGATCAGGAGATCAGGGACATTGTGGAAGCAACCAGTATTTTAAATCCAATTTTACAAATGACTTTCCCGTCTGCTGTTAGGACACGCTGAAATGGGCACAAATGACTCTGCACTTGATTTGTCAACTTGTGTATTGTAGTGCTAGAGCAATGTTGAAGTACCTCCTTTATACCTGGCAGGTAGTTTAGAGTGGATGGACTCTGATTTATCTTTACTATATAACCAAATCATAGCCACATAAATGCATGCTTTCTTTTCCCATTTCCAGTGCTGCGAGTGTCAAGCATTACATTAGGTATGTGTGATTAGAAATTCCTCTCATCCTCAGAAAGGAAACAGGTGTATGTGCAGCAGTGTTTTATTATGGTAAGCTACTGGGAAGAGTACATTTAAGTATGCTTATTTTATAAGATGGTTGAAGGAAGTGTACTTAGTCATCCTGAAGTGAAACAACATGAGGCACATAATCTACGATTAAGTTGTCTATCCTCTTTCACACCATGTATGAATGTGAGACGGGTTAGGATGAAGATCTGCCTTGCACTGCGTTCTCCTTTTCTCCAGTCCCACTAGGAAAACCCAGTGCTTCTCAGAACAGTGGGGGCTGTAGGAAAGAGGTGGTGCTGTGGTGCTTCCTGCATACCTTCCTTCTTGCATTCTGGCCAGATGTAATTCATTTCCGTGACATAATGGACCTTCCCCTAGTGTGGCAGATCTCTTTTCAGAAGTCCTTCAGCATTACGTCTTAAAGAAATACTTCTCTTATATTGCCATTTATTTACCACTACTGAAATACAAGATAATGGAACCTCTGCTGGTCTTTAAATCCTTCAGAAACTTTTCTTTCATATTTTCAGGCTATCCCAAATACACCATTTTTCTTTTTTTCCCCTACACAAGCAAATTTTGTTCTGAAATTGTGTGATGGCTACAAAGAGGTTCTATGAAATACACTCTTAAATTATCAAATCCTTCTATACAGTATCAAACACTTCATCAGATACTTCTGTTCTTGACATACCCTTCTCATGTTCTGCACTCAGGTTCAGTAGGCCATGAGAAGAAGTAGTGAGATCTTGAACACAACCAAATGTTCTAGTGTTTGGTACTGATTAATCAGCATTAAAAAAACCTAATTACAAATCCTTGACTAAAGTATTAGTATAAAATAAAATCTCCTTGGTCATCCATCTTGCCTCTCAATGCACATTATTTTAACATTTCCCTTCATGTGCTAACAAATATCAGGAACAGTATGCAATATAACTTTTTTAGGTTAAAGCAGATAGGTAGTACCTGATGTGACTGTAGGTTTATAGATCATTTAGCACACTTTTGACTTATCACTTGTGAAAAGGAAATATGAAAAGAAGCTAAAGATACTGTGCTCATTTCTTAATGACTTTTTCACATCTTTGTTATATCAGACTTAATTTCAGGTAAAAGGTAAAATACTAGAGGAAATGTTTGCTTTTCACTGGGACTAGGAGAAATGAAATAAAACTTAAAAACCCACCCCACCACCACCCCACAAAACAGAATCCAAACACCTCCTTTTCAGTGAAGAATTCAGTTCAGGAAGAGATGTATCCCTCACCATTATGGACATGTGGATTTCATCTGGCACACACTTCTGTATCGTCCTACACATAACTATCATTTTGAAATGTAACTGTATTGTACCTAAAACTCTGTCAGACACTTCTCTTTCTCTGATTTCATCAAAGAAAGGGAAGGAAAGATAAAAAGTGGGTATGGATCAAGAATTTTGTTCTTTCTACATTATAGAACATATCTATCCACCCATATAGACTTGCAATGTCTGGAAGTTTACTGTATTGCTGTTTCAGCTACGCAATTCCCTTGAAGAAATGCTCTGCCAGCTTTATGAATAATGGTCAATGAACCTGGAGTACTTCTTGAAAATGGAATTTTTAAACACATTTTCCTTCCAACAACCACTGAAATAAGAAAAGTTGGTGTTTGTCTGCATTATACATTGTGGAAAAGGTGATGAGCTCATGTTCAATAGAAAACATGCAATTACCATTACAGTTAAGAAGCTAATTTGACATTTCTAATCTTGAAAGACATAATTATTTCTAATTTTGGTTACTGGCTCACATTTTATCTTCTGACATTATCAGTGGAGAATCGTGTTATACTCCTTCCTTACAGTGTGCTGAATAATAGAATGGAATAACAGAATTCTGTCAGTATGAATATGAGGATTTTTCCAGATGGATGCATTTGAAAAATGGTATCCACTAAATACCAGAGCCATAGGATTTCTTTCTAAGCAAACTAGGTGATATTAATAAGCAGTGCTTCTTATTGCCTGGATGGTTTTTTTTAGAAGGCAGATTGAGTTTGAAGAGATATTATGTACAGAATTCTTATATATGTTAATCTTACATTTCCTTCTCAGTCAGCTTCATACAGCCGTCACACAGAGGAATCTATAATTGATAAAATATATATCTGCAAATAATTAAATTGATGAAACAACATCATTAGTGAAGATTATATATGATGGGATTTTAAGAAAGTGAAGTTTCTTTCATGCTGTGAAAATGGTATAGGTAGACTTTCTATGCATACTCTCTTCTGAAGAATGAATTTTACTGTTATTTTAAGCCATGATAAATGCGTTTGTCTCACTGTCTTCTCTTAACTTGAATCAATCTTCCAAAACATTTCCTGGAAGCTCTCAGGTCAAACTTTTTTTGTTTACATTAAGGATGTCCCAGCCTCTATTACTGTGCATGGAAATAACTGGATTCCATGTCTGTCAGTAATAGCTTAACATTTTTATGCAGAATTATATTCAGAATAGTTAAGAACTTTTTCACAAAAAACTTTTGGTTTGCTTTTTGAAGGAAAAAGCTGATTTGTGAAACATGGAAACATCTTGATTTTGACAAGGAAGCTTTTCAGCCTGAGTTTTCTTAGGGTGGATCAGATATCACATCAGACACACTGATTAGCCTTCTAATCAGTTTTTTCCAGAAGGTCTTAGCAGGCAGAATTGTTTTGGTTTTTTTTTCTGAACTGCAGCAGAGATTAAAATTCAGATAGACCTCATGCCTGGTTAATGAACGGTGAAGGTTTCAGAAGTATTTGAGTTAATCCTGAGTAGATTCTATGTCCCTCAGCACAGCATTGGGCTGTGCAGAGAAAGCAGCTAAAGCCAGAAAAATTATGCTCAAGCTAGTGAGATCAACTATTTTTATGTGTAGTCAAGACAGGAGAACCACCTGTTCAGTCCTGCATGTGGACAGAGTAGGACTCCACAGCTCTCTGCAGTGAGTTTGTCAGGCATGGTGGAGAGACTATAAAGGGACGTAGTCTGTGTTGGCTGTGCCATTTGTTAATGCAAAAGGAACATAAACCCTATCTATAGGTTTACACATTCCTTTTTGAATATCAAACATGTTAGTGTCAGCACTATACTTTCCACATGGTCTTTGTGCTGTTAACCCTGTGTTTGATTTTTACGGTGTTTTGAAAGTTGCTTCTTGTGGAAATAACTTTTAACAGATTGTGATTCAAGAAAGCTATTGTAGAACGGCAGGATTTATCCTATATAAAATATAAACTTCAAATTGAAATTTCAGATCTTAGTGTTTGTTTGGGCTTCAGTCATGGTCACAAGAATTAATACAAATGTTTCTTTGAACTTAGAATAAAGAGATCGCTATTCCTTTTAAACATTCTCTGCTTGCTTACATCTGGCATTCTTTTATAATCACTTGCTCTCTGGTTATTTTTTGCCCATTTTGGGCGTAAGTGACCAGATTTTGAACAAATGGAAGGGGTGACAAGTAAGCTGATGGTTTTGAACAACAGAGTAGAAAAATCACAATCTTGTTTTAGCCCTTCAGATTAAAGTCTAAGTTTGGCACTTGTTCTGTTAGCACGTCTTCGTAAAGGTTCCCTATGAATACATAAGAAATTTTGTTAGAAATTGCAAATAATTTTTCATGAAACTGTTTTTTTTCATCATAATATGTTGATCTACTGGAATTGTAATTTTCTGTTATAATGCATCCAATGGAATATCAAGAAAATATTTTCCATTTTAGGGTGAAATTTCTTACTTTAAAATTCTGGAAGAAGCCCATGTAAAAGAATATATAGCTTGGAATTTGGGCACCAAGGAAGCGATTGTCAATATCCTCTTACAGTGTTCCTCATTCTCATGACCCTGTTTGAAGGGAAACTTCTAAAGGGATTTGTTTCCATTTTGCTGAGAAGCTTCACTTATTTTAAATATCAAAGTTCATTTGGGATAAGGAAAATTTTTCTGCAATTTCTTGTAGAATAGCACAACAAAATTAGACAAACACTATCGTCTTCACCAAGTCACACCATTTTGCTAAAGAGAAATTAAAATCAATGGAGGAACTGGTCAGTTTCCTCCTTTCTATGGTGGCCCCACTGATGTGTTATCTGCCATTATTACTAAATAGCCACAGCATTAGACTGAGGTGCCAGGGCAGGGCTCAGCACTTGCCTGGGGTTGCCTGGGTCTGAGCTGATGCCAGCTTGCACCAACAATGATCTGGTGGTCACAGGACCCTTGTCTGGACTGAGCTGAGTGCCTGTAGTGGCCGTGGATGGGAAAGGCTGGAGCAGTCAGTGCAAGACATGTGCCCTGGGGCTGGGGAAGGTTGTGGTGTACCTTCTAGGGAGGGGACAGAAACCAGTGGGAAGGAAGCAGGCCAGCACAAGAAAACACAAAAATAGACTCATAGACATCCAAGGGTGAACAGGAAGGGATTTCCACCACCACAATCATTGTACTTCTCTTGGGCAAGACCTCAGGATGCTTATGATACATCACAAACTCCCTCAGCTCTGTTTTTATTTCGACAGACTGGTGCTGTTGACCCGAGAGCACAGGCATACATTGAAAGAGTGAACATAACACCACAGAAAAAGGATACATATTCTGGAGTTTTCCTGTGTGACAGTTTTAAAGGTATAACTGAGACATTTCTGTATTAATAAGAACAATGAGTATTAGCAGTATAACTGAACAAAAAATGTTTGTTTTATCTTTATGAGGATACAAAAGCAGTTGTTGAACTAACAGCAGATTCTTTACTCCACATGCACAGCATAACAAAGTGACGAGTGTGTAACAGGCTGGAAGTCCGATTTGGTCTGTTTGGCTAGTCTAAGTTATCTGGACTTGGCAGTCTTGATTTCTCAGTATTGCTTATTTCAGATAGTTTAAACTAAACAAAGACTAAGTGGCTTATTGATTTATCAATGACACAAAATTAATCAGCAATCAGTGAACTATAGATTCAAGACCAATATCCACAGTTTGACAGAAAAATCACTAACTAGTCTCTTCCAAAATGTTAATACTTATCAACAAATTTCTCAGCATCCTTGTATTACAATTGTGAAATGTTTTTTTTCATACACACCCATACAGAGTTACAAGTGCATCGACTCTCCTGGTGCACTCTCCCTTACTTGCACACCCCTACTGTGGGTGCTCCATCTTTGGGCAAACCTGTGCATCTCCCAATATCTCATAGAACTCCACACCAGTGAGAAAGCACCCCATAAGTTCAGGTTCACACACCCCAAGTTCTTTGTGTGCTGCACCCCATCTTGGTACTCCAGCACCTGGGGGCAAGCACTTCACACCAATTGACAAGTTGTGATGCTGGTGGGGAGTAGCAAGTGGTGCTGCTTCCACTGCAAGGTCTCTCCCCACTGTTAAAAATTATTCATACTTCGTTTATATATCATTTGAGGCTGAATCCTTTGTTTCAAATGTCTCTTTTGGCTACTGTTTTATCTGGTTGATGGTCATCACCTGCTTTAAGATGATGAATTTTGGACAAACTCCCTCCCAAACAGCACCCTCCAGAAGAGCTTTGTGAGTCCTGTTGACGAACACTATGTATATTCATATTTCTGTCTTAACATCCGTTGTTATTCAGGCCACAGGTGAGCCCCATGGGCACTCCACGTCAGTCTAAATGAATAAGCAAGTTAGAAAGCAATAAAATGTGACATTTTAAGAGCAGAATACTATAAAATGATGGATCAAAAAATGCAGCCATTCAGAAATATTTCTAGGAGATTTTCACAGTGGCTGTGGTACAACTTTGCATACTATACTGGGATATGGCTTCTTCCCACTTCCCGTGTCTCAATTTTGCCTTCTACTGCTAACTGGACTGTATGTTAAGTTCCACATCAGATGTTCCATTTTTCATTGTGATCTGCTTTACTTATTTACAACAGAGAAAAGAGGATGTAAAACCTCTTAACATCAGAAAAACAGTAATTTTCACCTCTTTGCAGTTACTGCACATAGATGTAGTTGGCTACATAAGGTGAAAATCAGTAAGGTACCCAGCCCAAGGCATCCATATTATACAGTTTAACATAGCTGATTCCTCAAAAGATATACATACATTCAATGTATTCATATTTAAATACCTGCACATGTTCAAATATATTTTAAAAAAAAGTTCAGTGGAAAATCTTTTGAATTTTTCAGTGTAATTGATAACTTCCCAGGTTTTTTTTATTTTAGGACAGGGAAAGGAGGGAGGAAAGAAACAGATGCAAATATGTCAAATAATGAGATGTATTTTGGATGTGAGAGTTACATGTGCTATAGTACTTATGAGTCCAGTTCCAGCTGGGAGAGAAACAAATGGGAGAGTGTCCAGAGGATCTGGAGAAAGCTTTGTTGTTGCTAGAAATGCAAAGTTCACAAGAGTGGTATTTAACAAAATGGTTATGTAGAGAAAGGACAATGGAAGAGACATCTCCTGGGATGTTGTTATGGATGAGATCGGGCATTAGAAGATACCCAATGTGATGCTGTAAATACACTCATTTCCACAAGAGGAACAAAAATCCGCACACAATTAGAAATAAGAAACCTATGATATTATGTTCCCTTCACAGAAAATAAGGCATATGGTTATCTTGAGCATTGTGCAGCCTGCTTTTAATGATTGGCTGCCAGAATTAAAAAAGCTTTTCCTGAAATGCCGAAATTTACATGCTAAGCATGTTGGCGATGCAGTCTTTTGACCTGTAGCTTTTTCCTTGTAATCAAGATTTGTTCTTCCTCGCAGAGGAACTACAGATATAAAAATATAACCAGGAAAAGCACTCAAGTAAAGAGTAAATTGCTTTTTGGAAAAGCATGGGTCTACAAGATAAAATAAAAATAGTAGCAGGAATGGACTGTATTTTTCTACTGCTGTCAAACACATTTTTAAAGCAGATTTAAATATATTCTTTTAGAATAACTGTTTAATAAAACACCATTGCATATTAAATAATATTCTAATCACCTTAATGCAATAGCAGTACTTGATTTATATGTATATTTGATATATTGCAATGGAAATATACCTGGTTTACGGAGACTTAAAAATGGCTAAACTTTGTTAATTTTGTATTTTAATGAAATAAACTGATTTCATGTTAGTAAATCTCTGAATCAGCTTTATGCACTGCTTGTTTCTGAGTTTAGGACTAACAAATTGCTTCTTAGCTTAATTTAGCATGTTAAATCTTATGCTTCATAGTAGGACCGAAAGGAACTAAAGAGACCAAATTAGCTATCCAATAGGTCGGACTGTACGATTTAGGATGGACTCACTAGTATTTTACTCCGAGTTATTTAGAAGAGGCTCTATAACTTCATTAGAATCTATCAATTTACTTTGGAGATTAGGATATTAATAAATAATGGGTATTTCGTTTGTCTGCATCTTCTGCTCACTGAAATTGAAAATGTTGTCCATAAAGGCTGCAAACTCTTAGTTTTCTAAGGAATTTCAAGAGATCTCAGTCATCTCCTTATGCTGTTCTTTTGAAGTGAAGGTTTTCTGTGATAGAGTAAGTTTCTATGGAACAGGTGGATACAAAAGTACTTGAAGAGTTCCTAATCAGTTATTGGATTTAAAATTGTCTTTCATTAGCTTTAATGGGGTTTTACAGACTCAAAATTTCTGAAAATTAAGTCTGTCAAACAAAAATACATAAATATTGATCCTGGAGCCTAACTGACAAAGGAAAGTTTAGAAAATTAGCTTCAGTAAGGTGGATTAATGATTCCACTATCTATATTCTCAATATTAAATGTTTAAGTGTTCATTGTATCAATTCAGTCTTTTAATAGCCTCCTTGTGCCTTCCTTCCCCAATTTCCAAAGGGACCTGGCAAATAGAAATGTGTTTAAAGGAAATGCATACTGTTGATAAGGGTAAATAAATCCAAGATCAAATCAGAATTAGATTTCTGTAGAAACTGTGTTCCCTTGTTTAAAACGACACTGGGGTAATTTCATGGCAGTCTGCTATGTAGTTGTACACCAAGTGAAGCAAAATATACAGGAGTTAAATGTGATATATATATTTATGTTTCTCTTTTGCTTAAGTTTCATTTGCATGGTTTCGTAGCTAATATCACTGTGAGTGGCATGACGTGATACATGCTTTCACTGATTTCCATAAATGGAACAAACAAGATTATAATGTGTGAAATACGCTGATTGGTGCCCTTGATTAATCACTGCTCAGATTCTCTTCCCACAGATTATGTTATCTTTGATGCTCTTAATACCTTTCTCACAGCCTCCCTCTTTTAAATCAGATCTTCTGTGATAATATTCTTACATTGTTTCTTCTGTGTAAATCACAACTCTCATTGATTTCTCTGGAAATGCAGTATAGTTCTCTGGTTAAATAAGTGACAACAGTAACATTACAGCAGTCGTCTTTATCACTTTCTTATAGATTCACAAATTATAAGGTTGAAAAGGAAAATTATGCATGTCTATTGACTAAAGCAAACCAATCATAGATGAGACCCAATTAATTACAGCATCACACCCCTACTTTTTGTACAACATCAGATCTGTGTCTTCAATGTTTATCATTGTAAATTCTGCAGTGTATCCTGGGTAAGTTGTCCAGTGGTTAATAATCCTCATAGTAGAACAAATTTTGTCAAGTTTTGTATTTTATTTGTCGTCTAGCTGTGTTTGACTTCCTTATGAGGTTAAAATATACATTTGGGTTTTTTTAAAAAAAAAGTTCTCACCTACTGGGGATGCATAAACCAGTTTTATCAAACTTATTGACCACATTCCAGGTATCTCCTTAGCTCCCTACTAAATTGGATGTAAATTTGATTATAATGATATAAACATTTTTATTACCAATTTAGCCTTCTCCTTTTTGTTGATCGTACTGATTAGTGGTAAAAAAGCCACAGAGAGCTGTATGATAAAAGAAAATATGTGTAATTTGTGATGTGCATGTGAAATACCCCAGATGGAATTTGAAACTTCGTGCCAAAAGCAGTTCAGTCTAATGAAAAAATTGTGCTGGACTGCTGAATTAACAAGAAAGTAATTTATTTAGTGCTCTCACTCCAGAGTAGTAAAACATCAGACTCCAGTTCAGCCTCCGTAGACTTTTATCATGAGGCAGATTGTAAAGGTAGTGCATTATTCTTAGCATACTCCTTAGATGTTTCACCATTGTTTTAGAAATCAGTGTCACAAATGGGTATGTTTTTCAATTGTACTGCCCTACTTGAGTTTACAGTTTCATGGACTGACTCTTTTCAGCCACTGCATCATGCTATGAACACGTTTTTGGCTGATAAGTCACTGTCTCTTTTAAGGCTTTGAAGAATTCATGTGTTTTAAAATATAGTTTTCCATGTTATACCCATTTGGCTTTCTTCTGATTAACAGCCATTATAGGCAGCTGCTATAAGGTGCTTACACCTTTCAGATAGAATCTCCAAGAATCCAAGTGTTCAGTATAAAGTAATCACTATCACTAATGGAGTTAGCATTCATACAAAATTATCACTGGTCTATAAATAAAGGGTCATGTTTATATCTTCTTGAGTGACGTCAGAAGGATTTATAGATGAGAGACAGTGGAATTACTTTGCCTACATTTTTTTAAAAACCTTTGAAATAAAAGATACTCCAGTTATAGATTGTGTCTTTTTGAATTATTGGTAAGTCCAACAACAATTTCAGCCTGCTTCTGATTAAGATATATCAAGAAAATGAAGGAATGATTATTGTATCTTCTACTATATTGATGGTAGCTTACTCTACTGTAGTGTGGACAACATTAACATTGAAACACAAAGACGGGCCATAAAGTTCACTAGCAAATAGAGTATTATACCCAGTGTTTGTGAACCTGTATAGACTGCTAGTATATTCTGCCTTTGAAACTTCAATGAACAGTGCTGACAGAGAGAAAAGTCATCTATACACGCTTATTCCTGCACATGTGCAACTGCTTTTTTTTTCGTGTCAGAAGTTCCACTAAATTCACTGAGACTTACTAAAATAGCCCAAATTAATTAGATATTTCAGTAGGACATCGAAGTACGAAATGTGCATTTCAGTTACTAGGCACAAAAGAACCATACACTGCAATATCTCGCTTGCAGATTCAGGCTTCTCATAGTACATACATTTGGTGGCATACACATATGTATCATGATGTAGATTAGCATACATGTATTTAGTTGATCATCCTTACACAGTGCAAGATTTCTTTTCTAAAACTGTACTTTTTGAAGGATATCAATTCAAATGACATAAACATTTTCTCTTTCCCTGTTGAGAAACGTGAGCATTTTTTTGAGAAATGGAAGGTTTCTTAATCTGTGTCTGTCTATTTCTCACCAAATATATCTACAATATGGATGCACATATTGTCAGAGATTCAGATTAGGACTTGAATTCAAGAGGGCAATACAAGTGTCTGCTTGTAGATAGAAAAGACATGTTGTGGTGGGAAAGTACTAAAAGCAGAGGTTACTAAAAAATCATTATCATATCACTACTGGTATGTTTGCATAGTAAATAAGCACATCCTTAGGTATATGGCAGCATGAACTAAATAATATTCTACCTTAGCTTGTTCTTTTCCAGTGTGCTATCAAATTAAAAATGACTGGTAGAATCCAGATGGTGATAAAAGTTTAGCAGCAGAACAAAACTTGATGGTAAAATCTTATCAGCCACAAATAAGTTAGACCTAATTGAAGATTAGTAAGTGGGTTATACACATACATGCTTTACTTTCATAGTATTTAGGCAGTCAATTCAGCATAATGAACAAAAAAAAACATGATAAAAAAGGAGGCTGTGTTACCCCAAGCTACAGCTAAATGAATATACCGTATGTATAGTTACAGGCATTCTCTTCCTTTGTTACTAATATTTCTTCAGAATTGCTAGCTTGTTCTACCTACCTTTTCTCTCTCTCTTTGTGTACTTGCACCTGAAGTACTAACTTCCGCATTGGAGTTTTCTAGCATTGTATAGCACTGTTTCATCTAATTACATCTCATTGTATTTCCTTCTTTTCCACCTAAATTGATTTTTCTCTGAAAATCTGTGCCTTGACACTCTATACCAATATTATTTTTTCCTTCCTTCCTTGTAGACCTCTGAATGATGATCTAATGATACATGAAACAAGGCAGCAAGGAACACAATTTTCTTTAAATATTATTATAGGGTATAGCTTTTGGTTTCCTATCAATATTATGTGTTAGTATTCAAAATCTCCAATGAAATGCTGACTTCTGAGAGAATAATAACCTCTGGTTGGAAACTAACAACATAAAAAATTGTGGGAGAGCCTTAACTACTGCAGTTAGCTGGGAATGTTGTCAGCCGCCTTAATTCTCCAACATATCAGGCATGACTCCATTTGAAGTATTTGAGCCTAAAGCAGTGGTGGCAGATTTTAAGCTACCATAAAACCAGGCTGAAAAGAACCCTAACTTCCTGCCCTACTATGATCTCTGCTTAGCAGCTGATGCAAATACCTGTGCAAAAAACAAAGCTGAAGAGAAGTGCTGAGAAAATAATGGATTCTTCAGTTCTCTGGAGGGTCTCAAAACAACGACAAAATGTTTCCAGAAATACTTAAAATTATTTTTTTTTCTCTAAACTTGGGGTGAAACAGAAAGAAAAAGAAGTTGATTAAAAAAAATCATTTATGTAAAACTTAAATGTTTTCCCTAGATTTTGAAATAATTTAAATGTTTAAAATAGAATGAAAAATTACCTCAAGTCAATTTTTTATGTTATATTAAATGAGTAACTTCAATACTTTGGTGGGCAAAAGGGAATAAAATACTTATATATAAGTGGGACAGTCTTTCTCGAAAGACGTATACACACATACAAGAAATGTCACCTAAAGATTTTTCAGAATGATACCAAATCATTGTTATAGTTGATAAATAGGAAATAATGTGGTTCTGTTCTGCATAAGTTGTCATGCTAAATTTATTACTGGATTATCTGAATATACTTCCTGTGTTAAAATATGGAATAAAAAATGCATAGCCACATATTAAATACATGTTATATCCATTTGTGCCCATTTCATTCTGAGATCTGGGATAACAAACCAGACAGTAAAATAATTTTCCAGTAATAGAACTTCCAACTTTAATTTCTACTTAAGATATTAACCACTTCCCTTTCCTTTTTACATTCAGATACCTTTGATGCAGCATGTGTGATATGGATTCAGAAATGACATGTTTTATTCTTATATGTTGAAACTTACTTCTTTTCCCAAAGAGGTAGCTTAGCTATTAATTCTCAGTGCTATCTTGAGCCCTTCTACTGTGAGGTCCTCACAAAAGCAATTGAGAGAAAATATACGTGACAGTTCAAGTAGGAGCAGAGAACAAAGAACTCAAGAGAATTTGGCAGTAGCTCTAATTTCACAGTCTTTCATTTAGTGTTAATGGGACAGATCCACTTTGATGAGTCAACAATCAACCTCAATTAATGAAAACGAAAGACCATTGGCTTGAATAATGGTACAGAACCAGTAAATTCCTACTGAATATCAAATTGCAAGAAGCGCTACCAAAAGCATATTCACATTTCTTAATTAAAAAAAGAAGTTTGTCAAATACATTTTAAAATCATATGCTGTTAATTATGTTTCAAGATTGCATTTTATTTTGAAGAAGTTCTGAAAAGAAATGTATGTTAGACTCAACAGAAGTAGTGTTATAAATTTTCCTATATTCATTTATTTTTCATGTCCTGTTCTTCTGGTATAATCGTGTTGCAACCTGAGAAGCATTTATCTGCATCCTGTAACTCCATCAGCTGTCCAGAGATGCCTCGCTATTGTCTGTTAAGGGGAGAAAAGAAACATAGCAAAAGATAAAATTGAAGGTATGCTTTACTTAAGAATTCAGGATCATTGACCTAAAGCAGGATTATTCGTTTTTCTCATAAGGAAGAGTTAGTAGCATCGCTATATGCTGAAGTTCCTTTGTTTTAATTATTTCCCCTCCCCTACTTAAAACACTTCTAGACACCTTATCTCTCATGACCATAAAATATAACTTACTTTTCATAGAGTAGAATCATAGAATGGTTTGAACTGGAAGGGACCTTAAAGACCATATAGTTCCAACCCCCTGCCATAGGCAGGGACACCTTCCCCCAGACCAAATTGCTCAAAGCCCCATCCACCCTGGCCTTGAATACTTCCAGGGAGGAGGCATCCACAACTTCTCTGGGCAATCTGTGTAGAAGACCGCTACAAACCGTTTTTTGTCTTGACATTGTCATTGTCGTCTCTTCCTGGCCTCTGAAAAACCGCCACAACGACCTGTAGGAAAGCGCTTGCGCACAGAGTAGCGCGTGGACGGGCAAGAGCGGACTTGTCTAAGCAGGCAGCATGCATGGCACGAACTGCACGTATGTGGACATGCTCTACTCATTCGCGAATGCCCCTATAAAAGGGCAGCACATGCTCCTCGGAGCTCTCTCTCTCTCTCTCTCTCTTGCTTTCCTCCTCGCCGCCTCGCTGCTGGGCTCCACCCTCTCCGGGGCCTCCACGCCTGCATAGAGACTGAGCCGACCGGACATTGCTGGACATCGTCGAATCCGTGGTGGTGGTAACTGATTCCACCCCCCCACACTTCTTTTCCTCGCCTGCTGAGATTTTTCCGACTTTACCCCTTTTTTTAATGTCTCGTCTTCTCCTCCCCCTGCTGCCATCCCCGCCCAACCTCCGATTCCCAGTTCACCGAAATAAAGTTTACAAGGTTGCACGGCATCTGACTGCATTTGCGTCTTAATCTCGTCTCCTGGGATCGCATCGAAACCTCCCCAATATCGGATGGGGACAACCTGTTCCGGTGCCTTACCACCCTCATAGTAAAGAATGTCTTTCTTATATCTAATCTAAATCTACCTTCCTTCAGTTTAAAACCATTGCCTCTTGTCCTGTTGTTGTCCTGCAATCAGGGTTCTTCACCCAGTGTGCAAAGAGCTGATCAACACACAGAGTCAATATATTTATTTCATGTCTGTGCAGAGATGCGTGCTAGGTGGTAACTCCACAAAGCTAGCACCCTTTGGCTAACACGCTGTAAGCATTTATAAATTTTGAGCAACACTTACCAGTACTTTTACAGTTACGCTTAATTGCCCTCTTTCCCATTGGTTCTCATATGTTTTGTCTCCACTTAAAGTCACAGTATCCTTCCATTTTGCTGCACGTGTTCCATGAGCAAGGGGCTTTTCTTGGTATGGGGCTTTCACTAATTGAGGGCGGGTTTTTTACCACGCTAATTAGGATAGTTCTCTCATAGTTCAAGTAGTCATTTTTTTGTGAGTTTTGTTTCATTTTGCACTCATCTTAGTACCTTGTTTTAATTACTGATATGGCTCTTCAAGGTTGTCATACTAGTCCTTATCAGTTCTTGTGTTCTTTTGCTATCGTCCTCTAAGTCATTTGTCATCAGTTGTATCACTACATGCCCTTGTAAAAAGTCCCTCTCCAGCTTTCTTGTAGGTCCCCTTCAGGTACTGGAAATCTTCTCTAAGGTTGCCCGAGAGACTTTTAAACTTTTGCTGGTGCCATCTTGAAGATGACGTACCAGAACCTGGAGAGGAGCCTATCAATGTCATGATATGCCCTTATGACCAGAGGTTTTTGTATCATCAGTTTGGTTACCTTATACCTTTTATAAAGTTTATCATTCTGAATTCCGGAAGTAAATCTTATTCTAAGGCCACAGGTGACCTTTCGTGGAGCAACTAAGCAGGGTTTTTAAAAAGTCAAGTAGTTAGTTTCCATGTGGTTCTACTTGGACAGGACTCCACTGAGTTTGACTTTTTAGTACATTCTATTAAAACTGCTGGAGCTTTCCACAAAACTCCAGAAGAATTAAAGCTCTGGCTTGTCAAGTATCTGTGCATGATGATAGCAGGAGGCACGCTGTCTTAGGGAGGGTTACCTTCCCCCTTAATGCATTCTTGTGAGTATCTCTGAAAAATGCTGCTAGGGCTATGAAGACCCTCTGGGTATGTTCATAAGGGTGATTACTTTGTAGCATGTTTATGCAGTATGCAGCACTTTTTGTTGACTTAATTATGCTTATTTGGTTATCTCTTGGGTCCTATTAACAGAAGATGATACAAAGAAGCCAGCCAAAATAAGTGATATATTAGTTCCTCACTAACCTTGAGGTTAAATTGTAAGAGCTGCTGGCATTCAACTCAGTAACTAATAACAAGGGCTCCACTTTCAGTGTTGCAGCTTCAGAAAGAACAAAGCAGATCAGAAGAAAAGAACAGATGCACAATAAAATATCTATTGAACTGTAAAAAAACCTTAGTCAATTTATCATCTGTCACTTCACAAATGGATATTTTCTGTGCTTGTGCCAAACTCCTAAAAGAGTCATTTTCCACAAGCTTTGATTATTTTGCATATTTACAGCTATAAAATGCATCTGATTTTGCTTTAGTTGGTCTGCATTCAAATATATTGCCCATTCCGCATGTGGTGAGGAGGAAGGGATGTGTTTTCTTTTAGAATGTAAAGTGTGCTTCACTGGTAAATGTTTAATTCCTCTTTCTTTCCAAGAAATAAAATAAAAGGAGTCCCACAAGCACATCTGGCACACTAAATGTACAAATTCTCTTAAGTTTTTTTCATTATTTTTCCCACTGTAATTCAATTTCTGTTGCTTCTTTTGTTTTGTTATCTGCTATTTATTTCTGAAGTATCCAAAGTCACATGAATGTCATGAAGGTAATTTAACCGACAAAGCAGAAAGATGAACATGCTTTTCTGAGGATGCACCCCCCCAGAATCAGCCAAAAAACTAAGCAACAATACTGGATGAAAAAAATAAAAGGACTTTTTCAGAAAAATTCTGTATTTTCATGCAGGATAGGCTCCTTGGAGATTTCCAGTTTCTAGGTGGTGGTAGATGAAGAAGGTGTCTTAATTCTTGATATTTCTCTATGACAAATAAAAAGCAGTTATTAGAAAAACTATCAACCCCTTTTTAACTGAAAGGATGGAATTTAGGAATAAAAACCTACAGGTATTTCCTTACATGAAGTATGAGCCTAATATTTCAGAGCCTAGAGAAGGCAAGATTCTTACAAGTTCTTTTGCTTCAGAACTTTCAGAGGAAGGTTTCAAAGTAGTAAAAGGAGCTGTTGACCTGATTGCCAGTCAGAATCCTTCTTCCATCTTCCATAAAGGAGAGACTGCCTAACACAGAGCTCTCTTTTCCGAAGTCGATTTTGTTAACCTGGTCAGCTGCCTATTAGCTCTCCAGGGTGTAATAATCTTGTGGAAGGAATGGGCAAAGAAAGGAAAAGAGATGTTAGCACCAGGCATACCCTTTACCCAGTAAACTAGAATATTTGTAATATAAATAACTGTGCAAAGTACAGACGAGCAGGAATTAGCAGCACTGACTTTATTTTTTATGTTCTCTGATAAGGTTTAATCTAAATCTTTTTTTCTGAAGTGAAATGTAAGATCACTCTGACTATACTGATATTTTTAATAAGTTATCCTCTATATTTTTAAATTTTTCCTCTTTAGCACCGAAACACCAGCCACAATCACACTTTCAAATCTGAGGTACCCACTTAAGTTCTATGAAGAATTCATGCTTTGTTTAAGGAGCTGTTTTCTTCCCTTCCTTTTTCTGGCTTTGCTTCTGGCAGACATTTTTCATGATATCACCAACTCATGTCATGCTTCTTCATCCAAACCTCTTCTGCCATTTGCCTGTGTTGATTTTATTCAGTAGTTCAAGAATCCACCTGCAATGAGGTAGCCAATGGGATGTCACTTTCCTTTTCAGTCCCGTAATGGAATAAACCATTTACTATTTGTATCTCTTTTGTACTTTAGTATGACATGCACTTTGTTTTCAAATTACAGCTTAATCCCTGTCACTGGCTGGGAAGAAAATGACTTAACATATGCTTTTTTTAGCTTGCCTTGTGGATTTGGATGGCCAGACTCTTATTTCTTTACCCATTTTGCTGTAATTTTAGATTCTAATTTTGCCCTTTCTAAGTCTAGACTCCTAACATTTGACGTGAAATTATGTAAATATTTATTTGGATTATTGATACGACTTGAAGCCATATTCTACCCTTAATGGATTTGGAATGAATGCTGCATAATTTAGGTCTATGTGTCTCACAAACATAGACTATGAGTGGGCATCTGCCTTTCAGAAACACCTGTGGTACAATTGATGATATATGCACAGAAGCTCATCACTAACCCTTCTTTCCATAACAGTCTTTTTCCTTTCCTCTCTTTTCATCCATCAAATATAACATTACACAGAGTTCTTGTGCAGAATCCTTGACTGTAGCCCGGCTTAATCAGGTTTTTCACCAGTCCTTGGACGACTCATGCAGTTTGTTCAATCTAATGCACTGATTGTTCAGTCTTCAGTTACACTCAGAGAAGTTTTGTTTACCCTATCTACTGCCTACATTGGTGATCTTTGTCTTTTTCCTTTTCTTCAAGTTTTCCTCCATTTTGGACAGCATCTATTCAGTTCTAGGTTTGCAAAAGGCAAAGGCAAATATTGGGGCAGGAAATCTGAAATGAGCTGTCCCTTCTTCCGTGCCACCATAGCTAAGGCCTGAGGGAACAAAGACAGTCTTTGCTGTGCTCTGCCCACTTCAAATTACGCTGATTATAACTCTTAACTGTTACTTTTCCATGGCATGAGGCCTCTCACATTCTGGAGGTACCTCTCAGATATTGGTAATACTGTAAAGTCAGAAACAGAAAAGGCCTCCATCTATCTCCCTGTTGACATCAGGCATTATACTTCTTTGGCATTAAAATCTAAATGTAAGAAAAAGACATAAAAATCTTTTATTCAAACTTTTTCCACACAGGAACAAATAATTTTTTTCAAAAACTGTGCATGTTTTCAAAGGTGCAGAAAATTTCTAAGTATTTTATTGTCAAAAGCTGTGAAAATTCTGTTTTATTCTTAGAATTATCCTGACTCACTAGAGAGGAATGCTGGAATTCTTCTGACTGCTTCAAGAAAGTTTCCCATTTTAGAGCACCCTCCTTCAAGTAAAGGAATATCTTTAATCCTGATCTTCTACATATTATCATATACCAATCAGACAGTGCGGGAGAAATAGTTTCTTGCAGCCCTGATCAAAGAATTTGATTTTTTTAAAAAAGCCAAATTTATAGAAATAAAGTGCCTCCATACAATATCTCACCTTAAAAATGTGCATATATAATTAATTCTATTAAAAAAATTAGTTTAAATACAAGACAGACCTAATTCAATGAATGGGTTTCAAGGTCTGTAGCACTGATTCTATTTGTATAGTATGTCTTAGTAACAAATAAATATTATGTAACTCTGAATAATGGGGAGTTTCATATTCCTGCCAGCTGGATATCCTTGCAGATCAACTGTCAAAACATAGCATATTTCTTATAAACTCCTGAACAGCCAGTTGCTTTTCAGAGATTAAATTTCCGATTAAATATACTGAACTTACTCTAACACACACATGGAACTGATTTTTTAAAAAGCCAAGCTTGAATAGAAATATAATTTTCTTTATTAACATATATTATTCTGGAAAGGAGACATCTTGGTGACAAGAAAGAATTTTTGTTTTCTCATATTTGTCTGTGTTAATGGTTATTTCTTAATGTTTTTCTGAACTGACTAGTAGTTAACTGGACCGTACTCTAATGCAAAGATTTTTTTCTGTTTTTCTCCTCCTCCTCAGTGCTTTTCTCTGTTTCTTATTTCCTCGCACTCTGAGCCTCGGCTTCCCACCCTTGTAACATTTTCTGCAGACTCAGTGTTGTCAAAATCTGATAAACTGGAGTTTCTATTTGGAACATGCTCTATACCTGCTAAATCCTTAATCCATCTGCTTACTACAGTGATTTTTGACAGCTCTGTTGCACTGCTTTTTCTATCAATATTATTTAACTATACTGTAGATTGGACTGTTTCATTGCTTCACAGCATTTATTATTTTATGACTGTTTTAAGAATTCTGTCATAATCCTTGGCTGGTCCCCAAAATGTACAATTTAAAGTGGAATATGTTATTTATTTTCTATAACAAAAGCAAATATTTTTACATTTATTGCATATTGATACTGCTTTAATTTCAATATTGATGTACCATAATGTGGCACTAATGAATGTTATCTTTAAAAAAAAATAAACTGTAAAATTACCTCTATAGGTGTAAATAAAATGGCCAAAGCCGTTCATGATATAATCGTATTTTCGTTGAACTTTCTATGAAGAATAACCTTTCCTAGTTACCCAAATACTAGAAATATTGTAAATAAGTGTCTACATACTCCTGTCTGTATGAGAGGTTTCAACTGACAACAAACCGTGCACTGCAATTGTTTTGATTGCAAACTACTTACAGAAACCTATGTAAGTTACGAAATAGTGAAAAGAGAATTGTAAATTCCTGTATCAAAGACCTTTTACTGTGGTGATGTCCACTGTTGCTTTGTTACGGTATATGTAACACATTCCAGCATTACATAGATAGTTTTCTTATGCAGTTTTAATTCACTGGATAAGAAGGTATAAATGAGGCATGCCTATTAAATATTTGTTGATGGGTATTAGGTTAAGTTTGCCATAGTAGGAATTTCCACAGAAGTGGTATACTTAGAACACCATAGTGCTTTTTTGAATAGTTAACTCAACAGCTAACTTGGATTATTCATTAAAGACATTACTGTCTATAGGATAGTGAGAAGATGGTATTTCTGTGGGTACGAGGAAGAAAACTGTGGATAGTATGACTGCAAGCTTTCCTGGGAGAAATTATTTTTCATTTAATCCGTTCCATGTTTCTGTAAGGATCTTCCACCTCTTCAAGAAGTTCTTCCTATTCTGTGGTATGCCTGTGACTCTCAAAATCATTACCTTACGCTTAGAAGTCCACCAAAGAAACAGTAGGTGAAAAGTAAAAGGCTTGATTATGCAGAGATTTGTGTAATAAATACTTTTGTATCCAAGCTTTTTGCAATCCAGGATGACTGAGGATGGCAATTCACATAATCTAAGCATCTTAAGAATTACATTGCACTAAGTAGTGGTAAAATTAAACTAATAATTAAAAAAAAAAATAGTGGAGATAAATCAAAATTATATATTTTTTTTTAAGAGAAGAAGTATTGAATTTAGTTTGGGGGTGGGTGAAGGCATAATTTCTGCCAGTCCTGATGACCTTCCTGGTTTCTATACATGCATAAGGTTTAAAAAGAAGCTATGTACAAACTAGACCTCAAACTTGTGAGAGGATAAAATAGCACAAATTCCTTATTATTCTGATGAGGTTTTCATTGCACATATTCCTGAAATTTGCTTTCGCTAATGCACAGTGAAACTGTTCTGATTTTTGAGCAAGAACTCAATTTGAGCTCAGTCTCAAATTTTTCTGATTCTCTCAGAACCATATAAAATCTACAGTACTGCAGAAGAGAGAATTCAGGTATAAAAGTATGGCTTATGTCTGCAGAACGGCAACAAACTGGATAAGCCAGCAGATCTTCAAAAAGCTTAATGTCCTTCAGTTTGGGTTCCCTTGTGAAAGAGTTTCAAGCAGCAGCGGGACCTCATATTGGTTGGACTAGTTGACCATTCTTCTCTGACCTGTCTCCAGATACAGAAGGACCCAGCTACAGAACAATGGGATGAAATTATTGGTAAGTATCAACTGCTTAAGTATTTCCAAAACCCTTTGCTGTTTAATGTATTTGTAAATTCTAGAGCTATTTTAAAGCCCCGAAAATTAAAATGTATTAGTCTATTGGAGATCAGTACAATTTATTCAGAACTAAATGCAATTCTTCCATTTACTAATGAACAAAAACATGGTAAACTTTCTTGCTTCTGAATTTTTATCTTTTAATAAAATGCATCATTGCTGAATATTCTGATTTAGTAAAATCCATTTTGTAACTTGTAATTCAACTAGTAAATTGTTTTTGCACAACCAGAACTACAGACTTCAATCTTGTCTTCCTGCCTTTGCTTATCCTGCAAAGTTTTTAGCCTCAATGTCACACCCAGGAAGATAACTTTTCCACTTTCATTCCCCTACTGAGTAATTTGTCCATATCTATTTCAGAGCCTGATCTGAAGTTTTTCTCTAACCTTGTGGATCACTGCCATTTTCCCAGCAGATGTTCTCAGTTATATATTTATTTTGCTATAAAAATCAACTGATTCAGTTTGATGCATGAGAATATTTCCTCTATCTCTCTTCTCATTACAAGTGACAAGTTTCTTTCCTTCCTTCTTGACCTCGTAAAAGAACTTTGTGGTGCCTTTGGGATTTTGATAAGGGTTTTGTGATACTTTGTTTTCTTATAGTATTCACAAAACTTTTTTTGTTGAGGCTTAAGGATTTATTGTCTACTTGAAGAAACAAGGGTTGAACAACTCATATTTTATATTCTTGAATTTGTAGGAAGGTGTAAAGCCATGCATGGGAAGCTGGAGGAGTGGCAGGACCTGTTTAGAACACAGGTGAAAGACAGATTTAAAATTTCTGAGAAAGGATTGGAAAGTATATTCACATCTTGGAGATTTTCTTTTTGTGTAGTAGTGTTATTTACGGTCACCCTGTACTAGAAAGAGTTCAGATGCGAAAGAACATAAATGTAGCAGGAACATGAAGATACACTAGCAGACATTTTAAATGCAGAAGACATTGCAACATTCTGATCGTCTTTCAAGAGCCTAGTTTGAATCTAAACAAAGAAACATAAATGTTTGAATAAACTTAAGGTTCAATTTAGACTTTGCGTGAGACATCAAAGGAACTCACCATAATTTGCTGATTACGTTTAATTATTTGATTAATTTATTTCAACATTTCTTTTAAAATGTACTGAGTATTCAAATTATGTGTGAAATATTGTTACCAGCATATGATATTCTCAAGTATCCAGAGACTCAGAATAATTATTGCTGCAAATGCTGTGGTAATAATTAATATTTGAGGCAAAAGTATAGGGAAAAATATTCAACAACATTTCTTTTCCGGACTTTAAAACTCGTTAAAAATGAAATTCAGACTGGTGAATGGTGTTTAGTAACAGGATCTCAGAGAGCCATTTGAATACTTCTACGTGTTCCTTCCTTAATAATGAGTGCCGTGCATTAGCCTATTAGGAGTGGATAAGTGGAGTGAAACAGGAGCTCAGGAGCAACATTCAAAATATATATACAGTGTATGTATTTATATAATATGTATACATATATACACGGGTGTATATATATGTGTGTTTATACATAAGCAAAGGAATTCCTCTGGAGTAGCCTTACCTCAAACTAAAACTGAAAGCTCATCATGGTTTGAAACACATTAGTTGCACTTCCAGTTTAATTTTTTGTGAAACAAATCCAGTTCTACATCTAATCTGATCTAGGACTCTGAAATAGATGTACCCTGTGAAAAACCATTTTTCTTCTAACAGACTGCACAGGGCTGGTCCTTTTCCAGAGTAAGCATTCTCATTTAAGCAACAGTTGGTCTCATTTTCAGGCTTGGTAGCCACAGGTACATATTCGCAACTTTTCATGTTGGTTGAAAACAAAGGAAAATTGCGGAACACTATTCAGTCATGAATTTGCACCAAAAAAAATATCACAACCTTACAGAAATATACAATTTGCCTTTAAATAGGGCCAGCTGGGATGACCAATTGTATTTTACAGGTCTACTGAAAAATGCAGGTTTTTACTCTGTAAATCTTACTTGCTGTTTGCAGCTTCCTGTTTATGAAGAAGAATGTAATAGTTAACACAGAAATATTCCTACAGTGTTTAGGAACTCTGTGATGTCTGAGCTTCTAATTTTTGAAGTTGGTTATCTCCTTTAACTAATCATTTTCAGGTTACTGTTCAGATTACAAAAAGAGAAAATAACAATATACTCTTCCAGGAGTTTGTCTTACACTGTAAATTTTGACATTTTTCTCCTTATAAAGTGTATTTACCTTTTCTAAGTCAAACAAAAATATCTTAAAGGGATATAGTGTCTTAAAAAGACTGAAGTCAGCTGTTTTGAGAAATCGCCTCTTTTTCCACCCCATCATTTACTTTCGAATAGAAGTTGTCAGTATCTCTTAATTACCTTTTCCTTTTAAAAAGTATTTTTTCTGCATTGTTTCCCACATAGTGTAACATCACATTAAATTCTTATGCGGCAACATATTCCTTACTTCCACTATGTTTGTAGAATCAAGTTTACAGAGGTGTATATAGTCACTCTAAATCTCAGCCTTAAAAACCTTGACTACTTCATCAGCTTGTTATTTAATGTTTTATTGCTAATATCATATCTTATGACACTGATGTTTCTGCTGTGGTATTTAAATGTTCTGCTCTAGTCAGCAGCAGGAACAGGGAAAGACATCCACAGATGTTGTCAGTGGAAAGGATGGATTCTCTTCCACTTCCACTTAAAGGCTAGGATACCACAGTTCTACAGATATTTTTTTTCCTGCATGCATTACTTTAACTTAATTAAAAGCTATAAATATTTTACTAGCATACTTTATCACCTGACATCTACATTGACATTATAACTATTATGGACTCATGAGTGCCCCAGTAAAATAATTTTAAAGGAATTTTCCCACATCATACAGATCTACAGGGCTTTCAGGTTTTGGCGTTCAGAATTTCCGATTTTTTGTTTCGTTTTCTGTTTTCTAATTGTCAAATTATATTCTAAATGGACTATAATTCCTTTGCTTTTTTTTCTCGAAGTCTCTGTTGTACTAAACATTAATATTGTTGTTTTATTAAATATTAATTTTGAACTTTTTTATTTCCCATATCAGTGACTATTTTTTACATTCTTTTGATAGCTCTTTTCTGGCTGGATTTCCACAAAAATTAAATGTTTTCAGCCCTTGTGACTTGGAGTTCTGTTTTGTTTAGGTTTTGTTTTGTGCCAATAACTTAGAATATAATTTTGCACAGTTCTGTGTTTGTACATGACTTCTATATAGAATTGATCTAGTTCAGGTATTGAAACTTGTTGATTTGTTCCTGAAGTTACAGAGAACTAAAACGTTTTGTCACTGCAATGGCAATTCTTTTCTGGTCTCAGTCTACTGTGATCTGTTCCTTAATTTCTTTATCATTCATTTCTGGTGGTTTCAGAAACACTTAATTCATTATAATTACAGAACAGATCAATCTGCCTTTTGTCACCTGTTTCTATTTCAACAGTAGTGGATTTCTTCAATTGCTGAGCATGCGATGAAACTAAAAATCCTAAGTGTCAACATTTTATGTTTATGATGGTGAACAAGCTTATCTCAGTCATGAATTCAAACAAAAGAAATATTTTTATTTTAAAGGTGTTTTTCTGATGAATATCAGAATACGTACCATTCAGAGATTACTTATGAAATAAATATGCAGTTTCTGAACTGTTATGTTGGTTTGAGATTCTTTCACGATGTTAGAAAATACACATTTGTAACAGCTGCACAACCATCATGATGGGACAGCATTAATTTCCAGTGCAGGACTTCTAGATTGCAAATCCCAACTGCAGAGGTATCTGTCACTTGCGTTAGGCAGTCAAGTCTGCAAGACAGGCAAAAATGATAGAAGTGTCTCTCTTTGTCTCTTCCTGTAAGCTTGGTTAAGTATCTTTGCCCTCCCCTATCTGTAGAAGTGCACAAATATCCTATTTTATTTTCAGAGAGATACAAACGTGGATCTCCAACCTGCCCGTGTTTTCAGATAGGGCATGTGAGGCAGCTGGGAAGGCAAATATATCCACCCACGGGGTGCTGACCAGATCATACGACAGAGAGGGAAGATTTTGGCAGACACAAGATATAAGAAAGTTTTCAGTACAGAGAAGTCAAGCTGGGAATGACTTTAGGACTACGAATTACTGTAGCAAATACCGTAACAGTGTCAACAGAGTGGAGCAAGTTCTTGAAATTAAGTCTAGTATCTTTTATTTGAGGAAACAGCAGGGCACCTGTGAGGTCATATTCTAGGTAGAGAGATTGATGGCGGGGAGACATATGAGATTCGTAATCTCAAAGGTAGTAGCTGAAGTTCTGGGAGCACTTGGTGGATAAAAAAGATCCATTTAATTCAGCTTTGCTTCACAGTTTAAAAATCGACTACCCATTCCGTGACTCGATTCCTGGTTCTTACACAAATTACCTGCCAAACAAAAGTGGCATGAATTGCATCTGTTTAACAATGAACTGTTTCACAAACACAGAATCCCAGAACTTCACCAATATGTTAAATTCTTTCAAAGCTATTTTTCCTCATGCTATGTCTAATGCAACCAATATTTACTTGTAGTACTGGGTGATAAGCTGGTTCAGCATTAACTATGCTGATTCATTATTTTCTCTGCATCTATATAGAACAACAGAATGAAGACACCAGTAGTTATTTTACCAAACAGTGTAAAGATTGTCTTAGAAAGGAGTTATTTAAACTTAGCCTTCTTGTTTTTTTTTTAATATTAATTAATTCAATAATTAGTTGATCATCCTCAGTCTTTTAATATGTCACTTTCCTGTGTTCTAAGAGAGAATTACCTTTACAGTCACAATACGTATGTTCACATATATGTACACATGTTGGTGTACTGGCACACAGTGTTGCATTCTGAATCAAATGATAAGATCCAAGAATTGCAACCATGGCAGGAAATGCCTGGGCATTGTTGTATGATGTGTAAAATTTACCTGACAGTTGTGCAGTTTGTTCTAAATGAATCTGAATGACTGCAACAGCTTCCATCTGCATATGTATGCAGGGCTTTTTGTTGGAGGGTGTGTGTGTTGTGATTTTCTTTTCATTTGTAAGCAAACATGTACAGAGCTTTCCACAAAGGTTCAAAATTTTAGCTTTTCCAGAAATTTTTCAAACTCAGATTAGTCCTTAAATGTCACTAACTTTTAAACAAAATTATATCTGTCTGTCTGACTGTCTGTCTTAAGTTTTCTTTTGCAATGGTCTGGTATGGGGAAAAGACAGTAGAAAATATTCATACATATGAACAGATTAAATCACAATTTTTTCTGACTTCCCTAACAGCAAGTTTTGTACTAAAGCATAAGTAAAAGAAATCTATCCCTGGGAAGTAAGTTGACAATAGAAAGAGAAAACAGTCAGATTTACAGCAAAAATTCAAATTTAACTGAAGAAATATTCATCTAATAGCTTCAGATTTTTTTGAATATTCAATCTAATTTATTTAAATAAAATCCCGTTCTAAAGGTGTCTAGGAATCTTTAAAAATCAGATTATTTTGCAACAGCAAGAGTCATTTGAAACTAGATTGGAAGGAAGGATGTTGGCTACTTTGGAAAATAGAATACTGTCACGTTCTTCAAATAGTTTACTTTACCCAGGTTTAGGAGAACAAATAGCACAGCTAAAAGCTGAGTAATAATGGCAAAGTGGCTTCTTGATTGCTCCACATCAATTTAGAAAATTATAATGAAAATAAAACTATATTTCTTCGAAAGTATGCTTATAAACCCAGCCTTCACGTGCATTTGGGATCTTAGTCGATACATAACTTACTACTGAATGGACAAACTAAGAGAATAAAAAAATTTCAAGGCAATTTAACTATGAATAAAATACAATTCAATTGAAAGCAGTGCTAATGAAGTGTTTGACTGTGTTTGGACTGGAATTCCTTTATTTTAGGAGGTGTGCAGGTAACAAAGCCATGGTCAGAGGGAAAGCATACAGACTGTGTTCTACATCTTGGTATATGCTTGCATAAAAATTGCTTGACTAAGTCAAAATCATTGAATGCTACAGACTCATGTAGATCCTGTGTTGTTAGGCAAGGTATATCTTCATGAATGTCCTGCTCCAACACTTTGCCAAAGTAATAATTTATTTATGTCAAATAATGCAACTGCATATCACTGGGGTCATCATCAAGCAAGTGGAGGAAAAGAAGGTTATCAGGAGTAGTCAGCATGGATTCACCAAGGGGAAATCATGCCTGACCAATCTGATAGCTTTTTACAATATCATGACGGGCTGGGTAGATGAGGGGAGAGCCATGGATGTTGTCTACCTCGACTTCAGCAATGCTTTGGACACTGTCTCCCATAAAATCCTCCTAGGGAAGCTGAGGAAGTGTGGGCTAGATGAATGGACAGTGAGGTGGATTGAGAACTGGCTAAATGGCAGAACTCAGAGGGTTGTCATCAGCGGCGCTGAGTCTAGTTGGAGGCCGGTAACTAGTGGTGTGCCCCAGGGGTCAGTACTGGGCCCAGCCTTGTTTAACTTCTTCATCAACGACCTGGATGAAGAGTTAGAGTGTACCCTCAGCAAGTTTGTTGATGACACAAAACTGAGAGGAGTAGTGGATACACCAGAAGGCTGTGCTGCCCTGGTGTGACCTGGACAGGCTGGAAAGTTGGGCAGAGAGGAACCTGATGAGGTTCAACAAGGGCAACTGCAGGATCCCGCACCTGGGGAGGAACAACCCCATGCATCAGCACAGGCTTGGGGTGGACCTGCTGGAGAACAGCTCTGCGGAGAGGGACCTGGGTGTCCTGGTGGATGACAGGTTGACGATGAGCCAGCAATGTGCCCTGGCTGCCAAGAAGGACAATGGCATTCTGGGATGCATTAGGAGGAATGTGGCCAGTAGGTTGAGGCAGGATCTCCTCCGTCTCCACTCTGCCCTAGTGAGGCCCCATCTGGAGTACTGTGTCCAGTTCTGGGCTCCCCACTTCAAGAAATATGAGGAACTACTGAAGAGAGTCCAGCAGAGGGCTACAAGGAGTATTAGGTGATTGCAGCATCTCTCCTATGAGGAAAGGCTGAGGGAGCTGGGCTTGTTTAGCCTGAAGAAGAGAAGGCTGAGAGGGGACCTAATAAATCCTTATAAATATCTGAAGTTTGGGTGTCAGGAGGATGGGGCCAAACTCTTTTCAGTGGTGCCCAGCGACAGGACAAGGGGCAATAGGCACAAACTGAAGCATAGGAAGTTCCGTCTGAACATGAGGAAGAACTTCTTCCCTCTGAGGTTGATGGAGCACTGGGACAGGCTGCCCAAGGATGATGTGGAGTCTCCTTCTCTGGAGATATTCAAGACCCGCCTGGACAATGTCCTGTGCAGCCTGTTGCAGGTGATCCTGCTTTGGCAGGGGTGTTGGACTAGATGACCCACAGAGGTCCTTTCCAACCCCTACCATTCTGTGATTCTGTGATATGCGATGCCAAATTTTCAGATTTCTCACAAAACACAAATCTGTTTCATGCTGTGTTCATAACTGCATTTTAGCTTTTTTGTGTCATCTTTATGATTAAATACGAGCTGAAGACTTTTTTCTTGTTACTGCAAAGCTTAGATAACATTGTTCACTTGAGGAATATTTGAGATACTAACCAGCTTGATGGAATCATTTCACAGCAATGTGTTAAATCACTCTGGTGAAACAGAACTGATGTGCAGTTCGTCTGAGATGTTTTGAGCTAAAAATACATTACTGATCACTGTGGTTCTTAGTTTTGTTTGAGGACATTGATACATTATCATCTATAGATCATAATCAATTCTTAATTTCTGGTGAAAACAGACACTTTGACAAAGAAGATTGATTTGAATTGAATTGAATTGAATTGAATTGAATTGAATTGAATTGAATTGAATTGAATTGAATTGAATTGAATTGGAGACGCCACCAATTAGCACACAGCACATCCAGAAAGAGGCATGTATTTTTTAATTTCCTGTCTCACACACTCTTGTATTGTCCTGTCCTCATACTATAGGCAATGGCTAGCTCCAACTGGACAGCATCAGGACATGGAACTACCAACCCTCAGAATCAGTAACACTGAAAATATTCTGGCTGACATTTTTACAGTCTAAAACCAGGATGCTCCCCTATCTGACCTCTGAGTCACTGGTACATAGAGAAGTGAAATCATATTAAATGAAGAAGGCAGAGTGCACCCGGTGGCTTTATACTCAGGAGATTTTCATGTTGATCTGTCTTCAGCCTATGTAGGCAGGATGAACTTTTACTGAGTTCTGCTCTGTGCCCCTCAGAGACATAGCTTTTGAACTAAGGAGAACTGTAATAGTCTAATGCTAGAAGGATTTCAGATCAATATTTAATAAAATTGTAGCTATGAATAAATTGTACTATATACCCCTTTGCTGTCATTTTAGATGATTTCTTTTTATGTGGCTCGGAACTACTTATATGTCCAGTTACACAGTTGCCCATGCAACATATTGTTTTCTTCACTTCATACTCATTTTACTCACCATGGAGTAAACCAAAGAGTTCTGAACTGCGATTAGACTGAAGACCTACATTTACTATTTTTTCATGTAATAAGAAAAGCCTAGACTTTTTTTGAGTATATAATCTGGAGCAATGGAAAAATGTTCTACTAAAATGTTCATGAAGAAAATTCCTTGTATGCTTACAGTGAAAAGACAGAAAAGCTTAAAGGTACCTATATAAGAGATACAGTGAATTCTGGCATGAACTTCTGGTGCAAATGCACCTTGGTATATGGCGCTGGCAACTCCTGGATGTGAGGTAATCGACCTGCTGTTTCAACAGACGCACTTTGATTCCATTCCTGTGCACTAGAATTTAAAAAAATGTCATTCTGACAAAAGATCTAGTTCATATAAATACAGTGAAAGAGAAAGATGAATTTGTACTGGATGTTTTTCTTTATATATTTTTTTATAAAACTACTTAATAAAAACAGTCTGACCCTTTACAATTTGCAGATTTTTTTGGAATACTATTAATACATAGTGTGTTGTCATAGACATTTTATTTCCTCTTAAGAACAAATATCTTGTAAAAAGATCCTGTCTCTTACTGTAGAGCTTGTTCCATCCTCCCCTTTCTGACAAAGGCAAAAGCAGAACAGTAAGTGAAAAGTGTTTCTCTACATAGATATACATGTGGATTGGGGTATGCCCTTTATTTTCAAACTGGATAAGGAAATTTTCCATGATAATAGGAGAAAGCTTATCAAAGCTGAACAAAATGAAATTTTTTATCTTCACTTATTATAATTCCTCATATTTTTACAAGACAACAATTGGAAATGTTTTTATGCAATAACAGCAACAGTCATTTAATAAACAAAAGTTAACACTACCAAACAAACACACTTGAAGTTTGCTTGTTTTAGAATACATCATTGAAAACATTGAGATAATGAGAACCAGGTCAAAAAGAAATGTGAATTATAGCTATCTAACAAAATCACAGAAGAGTCATTGATTTGTATTAGATATTTAAATATAGCAGTCACATTGATATAGTGCCTGAGTAGAAACTTGCAAATTATAAGGCATGTATAAAATGCTACTGTTAAATATGTTTCAAACTAACAAAAAAGAGGACTGAGCATCTTGTTTTTAAAGGAAGTTTTCTTTACATTTTTATAAAATCTAAGTAATTGTTTTACAATATATTTAAACAATTGCAAAATCACTAATTATTTCTTAAAACTACTGATGTCCTCCTCCCCCAGCATCTTGGGGAAATAACAATATCTCTGTTCCAAATTCTTCCAAAACAACCATGCGTATTGATGATTTGCAATTGTCTCCTTTTTTTTTAATATTATTAGCACCAGAAGAACTTTTTTACTGACTTTTATTTAGTAAAACACATCTCAGAATTATTAACAATGGTTCTATATTAAAACACTATTTTTTATTCCTTAATTAGCTGTTATTCCACTGTAGCTACTCATAAGCCATTGATTTTGGTGTCACCAAAATTGCGGTTTTCTCAAAATTATTTCCCAGTAGTGGGATAGTCATGCAGACACCCTTCTATCAGAATTTAAGTAAATGGTGGGAACTTGCAAAAGCTTTTCTGCTTTGCCACTTTGCTGCTAGCATATGCTTGGTCCACAGAGACAGGAGAGGGTAGAAGAAATAGCATCAAATCGTTCTTCCTTGTGGCTTAGTGTGAGAGGGAATGACTCTTGGCTCACCAGTGAGATAGAAGGATATTTTTCAGGAAACATCTCGCTTCAAAAAAAGGACTTAATGGACTGTTGACGGTAGTGCTACTATCTCACAGTCTGAGATGTTTTGCTGCCTGTGCTCAGAGCCAAATTTAATACGGTGCCTCTTTTCTTCTGTGATGAGATGTGAGAAGATTCATCAGGGGCCTCCTCCCATTTGCTCAGGACCTGCTTTCAGGCTCAGGCCCTGGCCCCTACTTGAGCTCCATTGCAGGGTGCCTGTGTCTGACTGTACACCTCCCTGATCCTAAATATGGACTGTGCCTGTCAAACTTGACATCCTGGCTTGTCCTCAGACCCTTCTCAATACTTCGGACTCATTTGTCTACCTTGACTCATGTCTAAAACTAGTGAATGTCATTAGAATGGCTCTGCTCAGGAGCAGTTGTGGGGATGAAGCTCCCTCAGGAGCTGTGGGGACTGCTGGTGCTCCCAGGGTCTGACACTGACCTCTGCCCTAAACACAAGGAATAGTTTGAATAACATTTTTAGAAAGCTAGAGAATCTTAAGTACAATCAGTCCACAGAAGACTCTTCTACCTCAGATGAAGATTAGCAGTTTGTTAATAGTTTTCCTTCTTTCACCATACTATGTAATATTAACTTATCACTGACTTTATTAAATACTTCTATGAGTCAGTGAATATGTCTGTCACCAAAAAGAAAGTTGGATTAATTATTTACTTACTTATTTAAGCTTGGTATAAACAACAAGGGAATACAATTACTCTTCCCACAACATTAATTAGTAGATTATATTATAGAATGAATTATGTTAAATTTAGTTTGGCAATATTTAAATTAGATAGAAAAATATGCATTTCAGAAGTGCTGCATGTATGTGCAAAATTATCCCCTGTGAAACATGAATCTCAGTGCTCAAAAGAGGAACAACAGTACTCCAGCATCAGACTTTAAGTCAGTCATTAAATATGACTGTTGACAAAGCACAGCAACAATCCCAATAAGATCTCTGATCTTTGGTGATGTACAAGCACACCACCCTTTTTTTATTCGATGTGGAGTGTTAGAAATAACACTATACATAGCAATCACTGTTGCTTACTGAATGTGAGAGATATAAACCAGATCATTAAATGAGTGATGTTTAATGATTATCTGATAATTTTTTATTAGATTGTGACATAGAGAATATATGCATTATTTGTATTTAATCCCTACATTCTGAAAATATAATTACGGGCTGGATGCTATGAATAGCTGATAAATTATATCTGTGTTCTGTACTATTAACGTAACTCCCTGTCTATTGATAACTCTTAACCTGTTTATTAATCTATTTGTATTTGTGCTTTTTTTAAGTGATAAGAGCATCATCCTGTAACACATGCTTTACGAAAAACCTCTTGATTTTTTGCTCGTGTGTTTGAGTTTCATTCACATATCTGGCAAGTCTAGTACATTCAATCATGTGGTTCCTTCCATTGCTTGTTATAAATTGCAACTGAAGCACTGAACATTCATAAATAAACTTTTAATATTATCAGAGGTGACAGTTAAATGAACTGAGCATTTTCATTTACAAGGTTATTTGCAATTTCCATCTTGTCACATTCACCTTAATTTAACCAGCTGTCAATACAATAGAACTCTTCTTTGAAAGATTCTCTTCTGGAATAAGGCCCTTCTATGCATGCTTTTTGAGGGAGGTGATCTTGGTATGTTCACGGATTCATTTAAATGTCTAATTTTTGTTGATACTTTTACTGAGACTTTGACTTTTATTTAATCTCTTGTTATGGTTTTAGCCTGGATGAATGACAGGTGCCCATCAAAGCCACTCTATTACTCCCCCTTCTCAGCTGGACAGGGGAGAGAAAACATGAAGAAAGGTTCGAGGATCGAGCTAAGGACAGGGAAAGGTCACTCACCAATTACCATCACANNAAAAACAGATTGAACTTGGGAAAAAAAAGTTTAATTTATCACCAATTAAATCAGAATAGGAAAATGAGAAATAAACCCAAATCTTGAAAACACCTTCCCCTCCCAGCCCTCCCTTCTTCCCAGGATTAATTTTACTCCAGATTTTCTACCCTCTTCTCCCAACAGGTGCAGGTGGAGGGGGAATGTGGGCTGCGGTCAGTTCATTACGCATTGTCTCTGCCTCTCCTTCCTCCTCAGGGAGAGGACTCCTCACACTCTAGTCCCTCTCACAGAAGACAGTTCTCCACAAGCTGTTGCAGTGTGAGTCCTTCCCACGGGGTGCAGTCCTGCAGAAACAGGCTGTTCCAGCGTGGGTCCCCCATGTAGTCACCAGTCCTGCTAGCAAACCTGCTCCAGCATGGGCTCCTCTCTCCAAGGGTCCACAGGTCCTTCCAGGAGCCTGCTCCAGCGTGGGCTTCCCACAGGGTCACAGTCTTCTTGCAGGCATCCACCTGATCCCATCATCCCATCCATCCACCGTGGATGGATATCTGCTCCACCGTAGACCTCCATGGGATGCAGGGGGACAGCCTGCATCACTATGGTCTTCATCATGGGCTGCAGGGGAAAGTCTCTGCTCCAGCACCTGTAGCACCTCCTTCTCCTCCTTCTTCACAGACCTTGCTGTCTGCAGAGTTGTTTCTCTCACGCAGTCTCACTCCTCTCTCTCAGCTGCTGTTCCACAGCAGGTTTTTCCCCTTCTTAAATGTGTTATCACAAAGGCGCTACCACTATCGCTGACTGACATGAGCCTTGGTCAGTGGAGGGTCCATCTTGGAGCTGTCTGGCTGTAGATATGGGGAAAGCTTCTAGCAGCTTCTCACAGAAGCCACCTCTGTAGCCTCCCTGCTTCCAAAATCTTGCCACACAAACCCACAATACTCCTCTTTAATGAGGTACTGGTGGTTGGCTAATCCAAATAAAAACAGATAATAATTTGATATAGATTTTCAAACTATGGGGAGAATATTATGAGCACTCCTATTTGTTCCTTGCATATCCAGTACTGAAAACTGTCCTTGCAGGACAGATACATGTGGAATAAAGAGTGAGATTGCACAGAGAGATAGGTAAGAAAAGGTTTAACAAGAAGATTCAAGAAGACAGGACAAGACTGCAGTGATCAGGTGCAAGGCTCAGCCAGACAATTTGTTTTACATGTGAGTGGCAACCTTGATTGTTAGTCCTTGTCTCTATATTTGCTTTGTCAGGTTTGTGTCTCTGCATATTTTGTTTCTGATTCCCCCATTTTCCCTTAGTTTCCTAATTGACCAGGTTCCTGATCAGATATCCTCTTACACCCTTACAAATTAGTGTGACTGAGAAGGTTTTGTTCTCATCTCTGTCTCCCTTATCATTTGTCCTCAAAGTCTGCGTCCCTGTATGTTCTTGTTTACATCTTTCTCCTTCTCTTATAATCCCTTAATGCACTGAAAAAGATCACCCTTAAGTGAGCAGACACTCACCTTCCACATACCTTTACACACATTATAAAAAGATATCCTGGGACTGGATTTTCCACCCACAATGGGATATATGTGCAAAGACTGCTATACCTGTTCATAAATTTTACTCCTTTCTCAGTGGTCAGTGTCTCCATGTAGTATTACAGTGTTCTCTTCAAGTATTTTCTTGTTTTTTTCTTTTTACTATACATGGAAAATAAACCTTTCAGAACTTGTTTAAGACAGGATGAATCATCTCTTTCAGTTCAGTATGTTGGCTGTCTCTTCTGTCTCTGTCTCCATAATTTGTTTTTTTTTAATTGTACTAGCAATTAAATTATTGTAATTATTACAATTATGTTATCATATTGTAATATTATAGTGCACTAAAGTGCAGTATTAGAAGGTCAGTGTCACAATTCTGACCTGCATTGTGGTTTTCCAGTTCTTTGAGGCATATATGCCAATAAAAATACTGGAATGAAAGTGTATAGAGGAAGGGATATGGGGGTTCAGGGGTGGCTATATTTTCATACACTGGGCTGGTGTTTGGAGACTAGTAGTGTGTTGGTAATAAATGTAAACTTTTTTCCCTGATATTTGATTTTCTCCACTGGAACAATTATACTGAATCATAATGTAAGGTCTTTGTTAATTTGAGAATTAATATGAGCAAGCAATGAAGAATAATGAAAGAGTCCAGGAAAAAAAAAGCAGCATTTAAACCAACAATCATTTTTCTGGAGGAGGTCCGTAGGACTGAGAAAGATAGAATCAGATACCTGCTCTCTTCAACTTTCCTAAATGCTCGGTGATTTAAATATAGAAATGAATGTTTCTCTTCACAGGGTAGAGACAAACCACAGCAGGAAACACAGCTATTATGAAGAATGAAATTCCTAAAGTAAAAATGATACAAGCTACAGAGAAATAGAGAGGAAAGGAAAAAAAATCCACATCCTAGGCCACTTCATATTGGAAAATCAAAGAAAAATCAAGACAAGTTGGCAAAATAATACAGGTTTTGAAAACCAGGATTTCTCATGTACGTTCATCTGCCACTTTTGGAATTCATTACATATTAAAAAGGGATTTATGCATAAAAATATATTATATATATTTATGTATTTCTCTATCATTTAGTGGCATCATAGATATATTGTGGAATTAAAGTTCAAAACCCAGCTAGCGGATTGGCAGTCTGACTTCAGCTCTAGTATTCAGAATCTGTGACTCGCTGTGCACTTGCCAGCAAGTAGAAGCAGTCCAGAAAATCTGTTAAATTGATCTCCCTGACAACATCATAGAATCATAAAGCAAATTTGGTTGGAATGGACCTTTAAAGGTCATCTACTCCAACCCCACCTAAAATGAGCAGGGACATCTAGCACTAGATCAGGTTGCTCAGAGACCCGTCCAACCTGGCCCTTGAATGTTTTTAGGGAAGCATCTACCAGCTCTCTGGGCAACATATCCAAGTGTTTCACCACCCTCACTGTAAAAAATTTCTTCCTTATATCCAGTCTAAATCTACCCTCTTTTAGTTTGAAACCATTACCTCTTGTCGTATCGCAACAGGCCCTGTTGTCTGTCGCCGTCTTTCTTATAAGACCCCTTTAAGAACTGAAAGGCTACAACAAGATCTCTCTGGACCCTTCTCTTCTCCTGGCTGAACAACACCAACTCTCTCAGCTTGTGCTTGTAGGAGAGGTATTCCACCCCTCTGATCATTTTTGTGGCCCTCCTCTGGACCCACTCCAACAGCTCCATGTCTTTCCTGTGCTGAGAGTTGGACACAGAACTCCAGGTGGGGTCTCACTGGTAGAGGGGCAGCATCACCTCCCTCAGCCTGCTGGCTGTGCTTCTGTTTATGCAGCTTGAGATACGATTGGCTTTCTGGTGTGTGAGCGCACATTGGTGGCTCATGCCCAGTTTTTCATCCACAGCTACCCCCAAGTCCTTCTCTGCAGGGCTGCTCTCAACCCCTTCATCCCCCAGCCTGTACTGATAGTGGGGGTTGTCCCGACCCAGATGCAGGAGCTTGCACTTGACCTTGTTGAACCTCATGATGTTCACATGGGCCCACTTCTTAAGCCTGTCCAGGTCCCTCTGGATGACATCCCTTCCTCCAGCGTGTCAACCACACCACTCAATTTGGTGTCATCTGCAAAGCTACTGAGGGTGTACTTGATCCCAGTGTATGTCATTGATGAAGATATTAAACAGTACTGGTCTCAATACGGACCCCTGACAGACATCACTTGTCACTGATCTCTATCTGGACACTGAACTGTTGACCACTACCCTCTGCATGCAACCATCTTACCAAGTCCTCATTCCACAAAACAGTCCACTCACCAAATTTAGATCTGTATACTTGAGAGAGAAGGGAGTTTTGGGGACCATGTCAAAGGCCTTACAGAAGACCACATAGCTTTTCCCTTGTCCAGTGATGCAATCTCTCCATCATAGAAAGCCATGAGTTTGGTCAGACTTGCTCTTGGTGAAGCCATGCTGGCTGTCTCAAATCACCTCCCTGTCCTCCATGTGTTTTAGGAGGTTCTGTTCCACGATCTTTCTAGGCACAGAGGTGAGGCTGACAGATTGGTAGTTTCCAGGGTCCTCCTTCCTACCCTTTTTAAAAATGGGCGCAATCTTTTCCTTTTTCTAGGCATCAGAGACTTCACCCATCTGCCATGACTTTTCAAATATCATGGAGAGTGGCTTGGCAAGTCCATCAGCCAGTTCCCTCAGAACTCTGGGATGCACCTTGTCAAGTCTCATAGGCTTATGTACGTTCATGTTCCTCAGGTGGTTAGAAACCTGATCTCTTACAGCAAGAAGGACTTTTGTCCTCCAGCTATTAATGTCAGGGCAACATGTGCCACCATGGCTCCCTGGGGGCCAGGCCTTTCTGGGGCTTCCCTGGGGCAGCAGGGCAGGGTCTGGCATCCAGGACCCATCCCATCACCTCAGCCAGGAGCAGGCAGCAGGGCAGCATCATGGGCAGTTCCAGCCTGAGGCATATGGCACCTCCCTGGCGACGGGCCAAGGCTGAGGATGGATGTGGGCCTGCAGGTGGGCCTGGATCGGTAGGACTCACGGCCAGCCAGGGCAGGGCTGCAGGGAGCTGGACACTGGCCCTCTTATGCCATGGCTGGGGAAGGATGTAGAAGTCCCATGGGACTGAAATGGGGTTCTGGGCTGTGGGCAGGTTTGGGAAGAGTGTCTGAGAGAGGCACCACCAATAAGGTCCATTGGTACAGGGGCCCTAGAATACCATTCTTAATGATTATCCAGACAGTAGGCTTAATGACTATAAATCTGTATCTGAATTTTCAACCATGGATTTTCTTCTTCACTTTGCTTTGAATGTCACTGTGGAAAAAGACATTTATAACATGCTGAGCAACCTGTTTACATTGGTCAAGTTTCATTAATAAAAAGTCTCAGCAAAGTAAATGGATTTCTTTTGAGAGTTTTAATTTCAACACGAAATGAAAAAAAAAACCACCTTCATTTTATTGAACTCTAATTAGCTGCCAATATTCAATGATTTTGATATCACATGCATAGATATACTTTTTCCAAAATTTTCAGAACAAAACTACATTCACTCTTACTCTGTTACAAAATCTGTTTTTCAGTGTTATTCCATAGTTTGTTAGTCTTGAACAAAGGGCTAGTAGTATTTCAGCCAGCTAAGGTCCTGAGATTATACAGCATAAAGTGCTCAGTTGACAACTCAATTAATCACTTAGGTCACTGAATTTATGAATTATATAGTCCTTGCCACCTGTAAAATGTTTTAAAGAACATTTATTTTAACAATGTTATTTTGCCACTTAATAAATAAATATATATAAATATATATCACTTCACATGCTGGGACTTCACATGTCAGGAAAGGTACTCCTTTCCCTGTCACTAACAGATTTGGAAAATCATGTGTGCAATGTTAAGTAAATCTAATTATAGTGTTAAGATAGCAACAGAACAAAAATTAATACTTTCTAATAAAATCAGCTCTAACTAAGAGAAAAAAAACAGAACCTGAAGAGACCTTTGATTGAATGATACAGGTGTTGTACCAAAATACAGGTTCTTTTACCCAGTGCAAGAACCAATCAACACATTGAGTCAATATACTTGTGTTTATTTCAGTTCTGCAGAGGTAGGTGCTAGGCATCTAATACAAGCAGCACGTCTCATAAATACAAAGCATCTTTTATACAAAACTGTAACGAAGAAGAAATTACACTAAAGCAGCTGATTGGTCATTCATACTTTTCTTTACCACCCATGATTACATATATTCATGTTTTAAAACTTTGGGGAGGTTTTTTTTTTAGCATGCGCATTATTCATAAAGAGTCGTATTTTTTAACATTAAAATCATCTAAGGTAAGTTCAGAACATGCATTTTGGTTAGGGTCCAGTCTAGGCTTACACAACAAATCGTAGATCACTATATACAATAAATGCTTGACAGGCCTACGAGTATACTGTTGTCCTTGACTAGGACGCATATCTACTGCTAGAGGAGTTTCCATCTCTGTCTCCAAGGATACCTGATCTTGGTGGCCATTGTTTGATCCTATGTACAACACAGCTACTCATTAATGGTTTTAAGTCAAGCACAAAAATACCTATGACTGAGCATTTCCCCTCATCTTTGTTCAATGATGCTAAAGGCTTACATTTGGCAGCAATTAGTTAAGTGTTTCAGAGATGTTTTCATATTTCTATTGCAGAAAATGATGGTAGTTCTAGTGTTTTGTCATTTGGTTTTCCGCAGACCTTCTTCTGGTAGGTTTATTATGCTGTGTTTGGGTCCTTTCCAAACATTATTTCTCAGACACAGTAATATTAAGTCTCTGATAGTTGAAGCTTGGCAAGTTGGTTGATTTTCTGAGATGGAGAAAAACTTCCCTGATGTTTTTACAGTCTTAAAATAAGCAGGACTTTTTATTAATCTTTCAACCCAACAGAAGGAAACTTCTTCATAACCACGAAAACTCAATAGATTTCAGAAGAACTTTTTTCATTTGACATTGCTAAGCAAATATTATAATTCAAAATTAAAACTATCAAGTTATTATCAGAAAAACACTTCTGAGCAGAAATAAAATACACGTTTTTTATGTTCTCTGTTCATGGTCCCAGCTGGTAGTTTGCGTTACAAATAGGATTTTGTTACACAGCTCTGGTTCAGCAGCATTTTAGGATTTATTAATATTTTTGAGATAGAACACAGGATTAAGTTGTATAATTACTAACAGCACTTAATCATCAGCCAATTTAACAGAGTGATGCAATAGAGTTTGTAACAATCAAAATAGTGACTTAGTTAAAGATTTGAGAATGACAAGGGTTACAGCAGGGAAGAAGGAGGTAGAAAATCTGGAGTAAAATTAAGTCTAGGAAAAAGGGAGGTCTGGGAGAGGAAGGTGTTTTTAAGATTTGGGTTTATTCTTATTATCCTACTCTGATTTAATTGGTGATAATCACCTTACAGCAGGGTTGGGCATACAGATCAAGGTTAAATCAGATCAGATGTACAGGCAGACAAATAATTCTGAATCAAATTTCTTGCAGACAGTCAATTGGTTCTGAACCATATTGCATGCACACACAGGATTAACCTATGATTAAAATTTCCCTTATCATGAATTTCATGGATTACTGACTTTTATTTGCTGGCATTCATCAACAGACAATGAACCTTGCTAAATCAGGCCTTTGAGTCCTCACAAAATTGTCAACAGACTATCTTTCAGTCCTCACAAAATCTACCCTGAGAGGCGTACCAGCTCAGGAGGAGATATTGGGTCACATCACAGCCCACTGCAGTCCTGGAGCGCTCAAAGGATCTCATCTTTGGATCGCTACTGATACGATCTCGATATGACTGGCTTTGGTCAGTACTCTCATTTCTGGCCATAATTAGTGTTAAGTCATTCTGGTAGACAATTCGGGCAGCAAATGATGTAGATGTGGCCAGAGGGTGCTTGGCCACCCCATCTCTAAGCTACTGCACTTGTGACCAAGATAACAGCACAATGGGACATTTTCCCACAGCTTGTAGGGCTTGTCCTGATGTGTACTTCGGGCAGCAGATGGCCTAGGTGTGGCCAGAGAATGCCTGCGCCCAAATCACTGCACTTAGGTCTAAGATAACAGCACAGTGGAGCTTATCCTGATGTCTCATAGTGGCCTGGGGGGCTGCACCACCACAGCTGGGGATTTTGACAAGCTGTGATTCTATATGTTTAAAAAAATACAATTTTAGTGAATTACTGACTGGATAAGTGCCTTTTGTTTTTATACTATAGACCAATAAAATATATAAAGCAAAAGCAAGCATTATCTGGAGTAGTGGTGTTGTCCCCAAAATCATGTTTCATTTACCCAGTGTGCAGTATGCCAATATACACACAGAGCAGAGGTATTTTATTGCATATTTGTGTAGATATGGGTGTCTGTCCCAAGACAGCACACCTCACTCACAAATCAACAGTAATTTCTACACTTAATACTACCACATTTATTTTCCTAATACATATGCATTGTTATTCTGTTAAATGATTGGTTAAAGTCTGTTTGTCCAGCATGTGAATTAGTATGCATGCTCAGTTTCTTCATCTTTTGAGTCTGGGGTATAACTGGGGTCGGTGGTCTGTGAGTTGGTGGTCGCGATCTCCCCCTGCTGGAATTATCTTTCCCCTAGTTACCTGCTTCTTCTGGCAATCTCAGCAGCTTTTCATAGCTCATTAGCTACCCTTACAATTCATCACTCTCTAGTTCTACTTTGGACAGGTACATCCTTCTAATGAAAAAATAACACATTATTCAGAATCCCTCTTCTTAGTTTCTATAGTTAATTTTAAACTTACAAGATTACCAAACTTTTTACCATAATTAGGGTAGGGCTTTACAAAAATACCTTCAATAGCAACAGTCTAATCGATTTCAATTATCATTTCATATATTGACTCCCCTTTTTTTTATTCCATAGTATAACAGTGATATAATGAAGCAGATGAGAGTGAAAAGAAAGTAAGTAAAAAATATTCAGTTAATTGGTTTTCATATCATTAGTTCATAGTTACTTCAATTGGGCATTAAAATAAGTAATTTGAAATCATTTTACCTCACAATGAATGATTTTTTCTTTGTTATACATTCATTACTATTCTTCCTAGGCTACTCCACAATGTTCAAAGTGATGGAATTTCTACCATTTTTCCCGGGAGTGTACTTCACACCACACAGTGGTCAATTTTTTCTTTCTGCATATTTTTTAAAATCCTTAAAATTACTGCCAAAATATTCCTTCAACATTCTTAGTGTTTCTCAAATAATTTATAGGTTTTTTAATTTTGCGAGGTGTGGATTGCTTCCCTCCTGGCATTAGTTTGATTCTTATCCAGTGATGAATCTTACTTAAGTATTCTCCAGTCATATGTCTAATCTCTCTGGGACTGAGTATTTATCTTTCTTTTAAGTGATTCACCTTTTAATATAGCACCATCTATGAATCATCTTCATGCAGTGTGCTGCACATCTTCCAGCACATTAATGAGAATATTGAATAAGACTGGGTCTAAGATAAGTTCCCCTTGTTTCTCATCAGCCAATTCTTCCAGTACAAAAACAATAGCTTGTCATTTTTTTTAACACTTCCGTTTATTAAAAATTCTCATCAACATACTGACTTTTGATATTGTAATTGTTGAGATCTTTATTCTGATTTAAACTTCACTGCATGACTGAAATCTATATATACTACCTGTAAGTTCTCATTTTATTGATTAATGTGCTAGTTTCAAAACAGCAATATTATTTTCTTTGTCAAAAGCTCTTCATTCACAGATATATTATCCTTTCTAAGAGTCTTATTTCCTTTAACCTCTTGATTCTTTTAATTTTTTTTTTTGGCTTCTTATAGGATATATTTTGCTGTAAATTGGCATAACTGTTCTCTGTGGAGCCATCTGAGATAAAAGAGATTTTCTGCCACACTATTATTCTGACAACCCAACATCATCAATTTAATTCTGAAACTGTACCTGTATTTTATTTTTAAGGAACACATTAAAGGGGTTTTGACTTATTTGGAATTTCCATTATATACAGATATACTTATTTTCTTTTTAAACTGGTTTCTAAATTAAAATGCTATTGATACTTGCTTTCTGATTTGAACTGGTCAAAGTAACTTTCTTAATTAGTTACTTTTGGTCACAAATCCTGCCAATTTTTAATCTGAAGGGCAGACTTAAGATTTCTCCTTTGGAAGAAGCAATTAATTTAAGCAGAATATTTCAATTTATGATCCCCACATTAAGCACTTTTTTTCCTTGAGATCCCAGAAATAATCTTCAATTCCTTAAATTCTTCTTTTGCTCACCCCGTTTTCATGTTAGCTATCACTACAGGCAATTCTTCAAAATTTGTCATGTCTTCTAACCGTGTTGTAAAATAATTTATCATAACACTGTATCATAATTTAACCTGACAATGTAACAGACTCCTTTACGTCAGTGATTTGATTTGCTGATGGTCATCCTCAAAGGAAGAACATTTTCAGATTATTTACTCCTTTTGAAAGCAGGCTTTAAGTTTGTAATCAAAAGCTGGATTGCCATCTTCCTTTCCGCTTGCAGGGTTTTTTCCCTGTGTCAACCACATTTTTTTGTAGTGCTTATTCATTTTAAATATCTCCAGCTACTCATTTTTCTACCTTTTCCTCACTGGGTTCATGTTTCTTTATAGTCCAACATATCTGTCTCTCCTACATGGATATTCTGAGCAATTTTCCCAAAGAGAAACTTCTTGTTTAACTGGAATGTCCATCTGATCACATCTCCCTTTCTGTCTAACAGAGTTCACCTGCCTTTCAGGATTTCTTGCTTTTTCTTCTAGATCAAAGAGAGAAAACTTTGTAGGTAGAAGTTATGGTTTCCGAGAGCTAGGAATAATGGTTAGTACTCCAATCCTACTCTTTTTTTGCTCTGTGACCTTTTAAAAGTCATTTATAATAACCTTTGTCAGTATTTTTTGTCATAATTAAAGATTCACATTTCACATTTTGTGTTTTGAAACACTTTTTTTCAGGGACCAGCTTATTTCAAATAGTGTCTACAATGAAACCATAGCATCTTCATCATTAAGATATTTTGCTGTGAATCAAGTGCACAAGATAGGTATCTAAATTCAGTTATTAGAATTTTTTCTAGTTGTGTAACCTTGTTGTTGATAGTACAAGTTACATCGTATCTGTTTTACTTAGAACATCACAGGAGATAGCTATCTTTCTTGTAGAAATATTTCCCTCCAAAACCAGAAGTAATGCCAAAACAGTGTAGCACTCAAGCTGTTAGCATCCTCGGGACAAGTCACAAGATGAGAATTTTTGCACCATGTCCTGTTGTGGAGTCATACTGGAATTATTCAAAATCTGAAATGCTTTAGCATTTCCCAGCAAAAAACACCAACAAAACCGGATCAGGAAATTTCTGTGAAATGTTAAACTCTCAGCATTGCTGGCTTTGCTCAACATTCAACTTCTGTAGGAAGAAAGCTGAATGTTTTATATAGTAACATCACTGCTGAAGTCTGAATTTTCTTATGTCTTTGACAAAAACTAATTCTTTAAGAAACAAAATATTTTCAGAAGGCATGGATTTCTTGATTTCCTTTAAACAATTAACTCCATGTCAAAAAATATTCCATTATACAAGATATAACTGTGTTTTTATGCTCTTTTGCAAATGAATTACTGAAAAAAATTAGTCCTTCTAGGTACTCTACTGCAGTTATTTTTATTAGGCTTATTTTATTTAAGTCTATATGCTAGGAAGAGTATCCTTAAGTGCCAGGTAAGAATTTAGTGTGTCTTGTGCAATGTCAATCTACTGTGAGTGCTTTATCTAGCACTTGTAAAACATTTAATGGGAGTTAATTCAAGTAAAAAATATCATCAAGGTGTCTGTAGGAAGGAAATGAGCATGAAAAAGATCAGCTCAAATATAGCCAGACTTGAAACAAAGTTCAGCAGAACTACCTGTTGTATTCATTGAAGTTTTCTTAGCAGACCTTCAATAGGTATCTCTGATTTAGTTCTGAGCTCCTTTTTCCTTAGCTGTCACTGTCTTGTGATCTTGTCTCATTCCTTCTGGCCTTTTGGAGCCTTTGCCAACAGTGTGTCAATATACACTTGGGTATTTTACCTCTGTAACTGAACTTTTCATGTGATTTTGTGGAAGTGTACACATGTTCAGATATTGCAAATACTAGTAATTCCAGGTTTTGCTGGATGTGTGCTTTTATTGAAACAGAAATGGGAAATAGAATTTTCTGTTATGGTTATATAAGATTCTGGATGGAGAGAATTCTGGACCTGAAGCATAAAAAAAAAAATTTAATTCTTGAAAAATAAGATCACATGTATTCTGTGTCTTTGTGGAAGATTTAAATAAGCATTACTAGGTCAAGCCACGTTTACAACTACTGCTAGTGTAATATTTCTTTTCCAGACTGCCATAGAGCTAATCTAAGCTCATCTAGAAGTTCTCAAAAATATTTAAGGCTTTGTTAAAATTTTATGAGATCAGTAATTTTAATTCTCTGTTTAAAAATTGAAATACAAACCTCAGCTCTGCAGGAATAAAATCATCTGTTCAATATAAATTAGTCTAAAAGATGTTTGTTAGATGTATACTTTTCCTTTCTTTGTTTAAGCATAAATTCGAATCTCCTCACACAGTAAAGCCACTTTAGATTGCTAACTTGGCCATTAGCAAATGACTTCATTTCTCTGTTTCTTTGGCTTAATCAAATCAGACAAATGAGAGCTGAATTTGGTGCAAAAGAGGAAACCAGCATATGTCCAGGAGGGATGAGCTTGAGCTTACTCTTAAGAAGCACAGGTTGGCTCACGCTACATGAAGTTTCATTGCAAAAATAAGTGAGACAATCCTCAGAGAACTTCTTTTTTGTCTTTTATCTAAGCAGAGGGTCTTCTTCCATAAAGATAAGTGTGATTTCTTAAACTCAGAAGTTCCTACAGTTTGTGCTTAAAACTGCATAATATTGAACCTAATGGTCAACAGTCTTTGATAAAAGGTAACCTAAATTTTTCAACTGGTCTTCTTCAGTTCCCAAAATCCAATCTAGTGTTACTTCCTTTCTGACTTCAGTGAAAGGTTCTAATTAGAATCTCTTTCTACAATTGCTTTTTGTACTGATGTGATCTTCATCCTTACGGATTAAATATATAATGGTGCTGGGCTGTCAATCTCACCCCTGACCCTGGCAGGCCAAGCCTGGGCTCTTCCCTAGTAAGCTGGGCGATGTCCCCTTCCCCCTTTGAACCTAGTTTAAAGCCCTCTCAAGGCTTATTTACCAAGGTCAAATTGCACCTGAAGGACCTGATTGCCTTCTGTGATAACTGACTCTGTGAACAACTGGAGAACATTGGAAGTTGTTTATTCTGACTAATAAGGTTTATGACATACATGCTTGTAGCCAAATTGGCAAGGTGGACTACAATATGGAAAAGTGGCAAGAATGCTGGCCTGAATGGACTGTTGTTAGATGTGTAAAATCCAGCTGGATACCATTTAACAGTGGTGCTACTCAGAGATGAAAAATGGGGCCAGTACTGTTTAATATCTTCATTAATGGTCTGAATGATGTGCTAACATACACCTTTAGAAAATTTTATTGTTGATACCAAAGCATGTGAGGGGAGGACAGAGCAGATGCAGAGGTCCTCAGACAGGCTCCACAAATGTGTGGAAAGAAGCTACATGCAGTTCAACAAAGGCAAATGTATGAATAACCCCATGCAGTTGAGGACTGAATGGCTGGAAACAGTCTGCAGAAAAGCAGCAGGTGTCCTTGTGGACAACAAGATGAATACGAGTCATCAAGGTGTGCTTGCAGCAAGGAAGGCTATTGCATATAAGGCTGTATTAACAAGAGTAGAGATAGCACGTAGCCCCTATTTGGCAATTCTGAGAACAAATTTAGAGTATTATATCCAGTTTTTAGTTCCCAGTAGAAAACACATATTAAAAAAAATAGGTTACCTGGAGACATTGTGGAATCTCTGTTTCTGCAGATACTCGAAATGGGACTGAATTTAACCCTAAAGAAACTGTTTCAACTTTGAAATTTGATCTACATTGAAAATGGTCCTTGTTTTGAATAACAGGGTGTTGAATTAGCCCCTTCCAATCTTTTTTTGTTTTGCAATTCTGTGCTTTCTAATGGCTCCTCTATCTCAAAGTCTTCTTTTATTCAGCGATTCACTACATTTGAGGTACACAATAAGTTTTAGGGCAGTATAATTTTGTCTGGTAAATTCTGTAAATAGAACTGTTAATGAAAATGCCTCACAGATTTTTATGATGCATATTAAACAATTCACTCCAAAATGTCAATTGGGTATAAATGAAAATTGGGGCTTAAGTGATGTCCTAACCTGTGATAGTGGACAAACTTCTGTTGCAGTGTATAAATACCATAAAGAACACAATTTTTCCAAAATATGTTTGTTTACTTGAAAAATCTGCATGTTTCTTGCAATTGTGTTGTGTATATAGTAATTTGGGTAAAATTAATCACTAGATTAACAGACTGGCAAATGCTAAGTACAGAATTTTTAGAATTAATATCAGAATATGACTTTAGGAAGATGTCGCGTTAAAGGGGGGGTAAGGGGAGTCTAATAAGCGGCAAAAGGAGAGCCCTCCTGTTGAGTCATGAGGTTCAGAGCAGACCCTCTTGCTTTCTAAACTCTCTCTCAGAGAAGAGTCTAGGTGTGGCTGGATCAACTCCTAGTCCCAGACTTGGTCAACGGTTTATGTCTAAAGGGTTAAGTGTGTAGCCACTGATTAGAT
>Ga0065711_1027062_pt1 | contig 54914 bp, 29 predicted proteins | sample Hoacrofraction12_FD_59098 | JGI IMG/M metagenome (GOLD analysis project Ga0065711, IMG submission 59098) | Hoatzin crop microbial communities from Cojedes, Venezuela - Epithelial fraction 12 v2 (version 2) | ecosystem: Host-associated > Birds > Digestive system > Esophagus > Crop | place... | reverse complement strand
ATATCTCCAGAGAAGGAGACTCCACAGCCTCCCTGGGCAGCCTGTTCCAGTGCTCCGTCACCCTCAGAGGGAAGAAGTTCTTCCTCATGTTCAGACAGAACTTCCTGTGCCTCAGTTTGTGCCCATTGCCTCTTGTCCTGTCGCTGGGCACCACTGAAAACAGTCTGGCCCCATCCTCTTGACATCCACCCTGGAGATATTTATAAACATTTATTAGGTCCCCTTTCAGCCTTCTCTTCTCCAGGCTGAATAAGCCCATCTCCCTCAGCCTCTCCTCGTAGGAGAGATGCTCTAGTCCCCTCATCATCCTCATAGCCCTCCACTGGACTCCCTCCAGTAGCTCCTTATCTTTCTTGAACCGGGGAGCCCAGAACCGGACAGAGTAGTCCAGATGGGGCCTCACTAGGGCAGTGTAGAGGGGAAGGAGAACCTCCCTTGACCTACTGGCCACACTCTTCTTAATGCATCCCAGGATCCCATTGGCTTTCTTGGCAGCCAGGGCACACTGCTGGCTCATGGTCAACCTGTTGTCCACCAGGACACCCAGGTCTCTCTCGGCAGAGCTGCTCTCCAGCAGGTCCGCCCCAAGCCTGTACTGATGCATGGGGTTGTTCCTCCCCAGGTGGAGAACCCTGCACTTGCCTTTGTTGAACCTCATCAGGTTCCTCTCTGCCCAACTTTCCAGCCTATCCAGGTCACGCTGAATGGCAGCACAGCCTTCTGGTGCATCTACGACACCTCCCAGTTTGGTGTCATCAGCAAACTTGCTGAGGGTACATTCTAACTCTTCATCCAGGTCATTGATGACGAAGTTAAACAAGGCTGGGCCCAGTACTGACCCCTGGGGGACACCACTAGTTACCAGCCTCCAACTAGACTCAGCTCTGCTGATGACGACCCTCTGAGCTCTGCCATTCAGCCAGTTCCCAATCCACCTCACTGACCACTCATCCAGCCCACACTTCCTGAGCTTCCCTAGGAGGATGTTATGGGAGACCATGTCGAAAGCCTTGCTGAAGTCTAGGTAGACAACATCCATGGCTCTCCCCTCATCTACCCAACCAGTCATGCCATCGTAGAAAGCTATCAGATTGGTCAAGCATGATTTCCCCTTGGTGAATCCATGCTGACTATTCCTGATAACCTTCTTTTCCTCCACTTGCTTGATGATGACCTCCAGGATAAGCTGCTCCATCACCTTTCCCAGGATGGAGGTGAGACTGACCGGCCTGTAGTTTCTTGGGTCCTCCTTCTTGCGATTTTTGAAGACTGGAGTGACATTGGCCTTTCTCTAGTCCTCGGGCACCTCTCCTGTCCTCCAGTAGTAGACAAGGGTGTCATAAGTAATGTCCTTGATTGTCATTGAAACACACTTGTCTAATTAGTACTTACTCTTCCTCTCACACCCATCTATCAACCATTTTTTAACGACTAATGGTAGAAGAACAATCTGTTTTGGTTGAACAAGCTCTAAAGAATCTGCAGCAGGTCAACATTATTTAATATTTTTCTCGTTAATCCACCTCACATTCGAACTTTCAAACAAAAATATTCCAACTTAGCGAGATCATTATAAGGCACTTCAGTTTATTTATCTGCAGTTCAAAGGTGAACAGCATCTGACCAACTATTATTTAGGTGTTATGAATGTTTGATACTCCATGTAGACATGATAAAGAGATAAATAACCTTCATTTGGGATGAAAATACTGATATTATTAAATATGTTATTATATTTTTTATTTTATTTGATGAAATTATCAACATACTAAAAATACTACATTAAGACTTCATGTAAATATGTATTTTCAGATTAATCTTTGACCACAGAAGCATACTCTGCCACTGTTATATGAAAGATGATGTTTGTTCGGGGATGCTAATCAGCTATGGGCATTGCAAGGGTGATTCTGTTGTAGAAACACACCACACAGGAATAAGGATATTACAGTATATCTATTTTTCCCTGAGAATCCAGTGTTTCAAGAATTCCATCTTTAGATACTGTTCTTCATGGAAAATCTTAGTTAAATTAGAAAGACTGACTTGCCAAAGAATATCCTAACCTCCAGATAATGTAGCTACTTGTTCCAAAACCAGTACTTTTGGTATCAGTACTCCTGGAAATACACGCATCTGCAGCTCTGTTAATTCAGCAGCGCCATCTTTATCCTCTGCACATATGTCTGGATATGTGTTGTCTATGCTAAGGTCATAACGTCCTGTTTGCAGAGGTTTCCTTATCGCATGTGCTTGCATATCTTGGTTGCCAAAGAGGAGATGAAAATCTGTGGCAGTCTGAACTTCCTTAGTATCTAATGACAATTCATGGATAGCCAAGGTGATCAGAAGTATAATGAAAGGGTTTATGAAGATATGTTTTTAATGTGAATAATTTTTCATTTTTCATAATACATGAAAAGAAGTTTAGTTTTGAAGATAAGCTAAGCTAAGGTTTTGTGTGTATTATTTTGACAAGAGTATCCTCACATCTCTTTTCCTCTCTCAACTCCTCTCACTTGCCCTCCCAAATAGTTATTTTGGCAAAATACGTCATTAGGCCTAACATAAAGCTTTTACTGTGTTTTCATGTGTTTCTTTTAAACTAAACAAAACCCACCACACTAGAGTTAAGGAAGTTTAGCTGTGAAAGGGAGATGAAAATATCACATAAAGAAAATAGAAAAAAAGTTATAACTTTGTGTTTCTTTCCCCAAAAACTACTTTATAATTTTGGGAAATAGTCATTAATGGTTTAATTGCTCTACAAATTGATTTTTCTTTGCTATTCCCAAGTAAACTATTCATTGCTTGGAAAGCTCTAATTATGGCTGCTAATAGATAGCTAATTCTGCTAGGTATTTATAGTTTCGTCTCCCACAGAGAGAGTTTGATGCTGTATCAGTAGACGCTCCCAATGAAAATACAGATTTAATGAACAGAAGTTTTCCTTGTATAACATGTACCAATTCTCCGAATGAAATAATTCTTAGACCAAAAATACAGTAAGTATTTAAGATTTAAATAAGAGAAGCTCTGACTGTTTTCAGAGAACAAAGTACTAAATGGACTCAGGCAGCACATAATTACAAAAATCTATATTATGGTCAAAAAGAATTTTTGAAATTTTATTTTAATCACTCTAAGAATACTAATTTCTACTTAAATCCTACAAGGTTATGTGGTTTCCATAATGGGACGTAAAAGACCACTGGCTAATATCAATGCACAGGATTACAAACTACGCACTCAAGCGGAGAGGCAGGCTGTCAATTTTGTTGTTCAAGGTAAAAAATTGTCTGCCTACCTTCCTACTTACTTACCTATCTCTTTGTCTGTATTTGGCTTTAGTGGACAACAGCTCTGATAATCTCAAAAGAATGAATATTCTAGTAGTCTACCAGCATAGATTTATGAGGCATGAGTGTTACAAAAAAAGAAAAGTTTAAATGATGTGTTCTATCTACTTTCTAAATTGCCAGTAGTCAGTATCATAAAACACAGTGTTCTAATACACTGTAGTGCTCTGTGACAGTTATCTTTAGGTACAGATACAAACTATGTATAGAGAAAATATCTAGAGTTCAGTGCTTCAAATATATCATTGTCTTAAAACATTTTCTTTTCTGGTTTCTTTAGTAGTTTGTTACCCTGAAAAGGTTTCTGTGATTTTGCCGCACACAGATTTTAGCTTTTATTTTGTCAGATAGACAAGAATCATAAATCATAGAATCATAGGTTGGAAAAGACGTCTAAGATCATCAAGTCCAACCGTCAGCCCAGTACCACCATGCCTACTAAACCATGTCCCAGAGTGCCACATCTACACGTTTTTTCAGCACCTCCAGGGATGGTGACTCCACCACTTCCCTGGGCAGCCTGTTCCAATGCCTGACCACTCTTTCAGTAAAGAAATTCTTTCTAATATCCAATCTAAATGTCCCCCGGCACAACTTGAGGCCATTTCCTCTCATCCTATCACTAGTTACTTGGGAGAAGAGACCAACACCCACCTTGCCACAATCTCCTTTCAGGTAGTTGTAGAGAGTGATAAAATCTCCCCTCAGCCTCCTCTTCTACAGACTGAACAACCCCAGCTCCCTCAGTCACTCCTCATATGACTTGTCCTCTAGATCCTTCACCAGCCTCGTTGCCCTTCTCTGGACACTTCAACACCTCAATGTCCTTCTTGTAGTGAGGGGCCTAAAACTGAACACAGTACTCGAGGTGCGGCCTCACCAGTGCCGAGTACAGGGGCACAATCACCTCCCTACTCCTGCTGGCCACACTATTCCTGATACAAGCCAGGATGCCGTTGGCCTTCTTGGCCACCTGGGCATACTGCTGGCTCATGTTCAGCTGGCTGTCCACCAACACCCCAAGATCCTTTTCTGTCAGGCAGCTTTCCAGCCACTCCTCCCCAAGCCTGTAGCGTTGCATGGGGTTGTTGTGACCCAAGGGCAGGACCTGGCACTTGACCTTGTTAAAACTCATACAGTTGGCCTCGGTCCATCGGTTCAGCCTGTCCAGATCCCTCTGCAGAGCCTTCCTACCCTCCAGCAGATTGACACTCCCGCCCAACTTGGTGTCATCTGCAAATTTACTGAGGGAGCACTCAATACCCTTGTCCAGATCATTGTTAAAGGTGTTAAACAAGACCAGACCCAAAACTGAGTCCTGGGGGACACAACTCGTGACTGACCGCTAGCTGGATTTAACTCCATTCACCACCACTCTCTGGGCTCGGCCATTCAGCCAGTTCTTTATCCAGTGAAGAGTACAACCACCCAAACCATGGGCTGCTAGTTTCTCCAGGAGGATGCTGTGGGGAACAGTGTCAAAGGCCTTACTAAAGTCCAGGCAGACAACATCCACAGCCTTTTCCTCATCCACTAGGCGGGTCACCTGGTCATAGAAGGAGATCAGGTTGATCAAGCAGGACCTGCCTTTCATGAACCTGTGCTGGCTGGGCCTGATCCCCTGGTTTTCCTGCACATGCCTGGTGAGCGCACTCAGAATGAATCACTCCATAATCTTCCCTGGCAGTGAGGTCAGGCTCACAGGCCTGTAGTTCCTGGGATCCTCCTTCCGGCCCTTCTTGTAGATGGCTCTTACACTGGCGATCCTGCAGACATCTGGGACCTCCCCCGTTAGCCAGGACTTCTGATAGATGATGGAGAGTGGCTCGGCCAGCTCCTCCGCCAGTTCTCTCAGCACTCTTGGGTGGATCCCATCTGGCCCCATGGACTTGTGAGTGTCCAGGTAGCACAGCAGGTTGTTAACTGCTTCCTCCTGGATTATAGGAGGTTTATTCTGCTCTTCTTCCCTATCTTCTAGCTCTGGGGGCTGAGTACCCTGGGAATAACCGGTCTGACTATTAAAGACTGAGGCAAAGAAGGCATGAAGTACCTCAGCCTTTTCCTCGTCCTTGTTGGCAATATTCCCCCTCACATCCAGTGACGGATGGAGACTCTCCTTGGCTCTCTTTTTTGTTGTTGATGTATTTGTAAAAACATTTTTTGTTGTCCCTTACAACAGTGGCCAGCCTGAGTTCTAGCTGGGCTTTTGCCTTTCTAATTTCTTCTCTGCACAACTTAACAAGACCCCTGTACTCTTCTTTAGTTGCCTGCCCTTTCTTCCAGAAGTGGTAGACCCTCCTTTTTTTCCTGAGTCTCAGCAAGAGCTCCCTGTTCAGCCAGGCTGATCATCTTCCCTGCCGGTTCATCTTGCGGCACATGGGGACAGGCTGCTCCTGTGCCTTTAAGATTTCCTCCTTGAAGAATGCCTGGACCCCTTTGCCCTTCAGCACTCTCTTCCAGGGGGCTCTCTCAAGCAGCGTCCTGAAAGAAGTGTACAATATGACAAGAACTGTGCATTATTATTATTTGTTTTGTAACCCAACTTACTCTTCATAAGAAACGTTCAAACTTAATTCTGTGGAGGGCAAGAACAAAGGTGTGTTTTCACAGAACAATATTGCAGACTTGCCATATAGATTGGAAATGTAAAAATCAGCATAAAGTGCTCAAATGTTAGTTAACCAGATGCATTAACATACTCTGTTTAAATTGCTTGGGGCTCAGTCTTATAGAGAATTTAGCCACTTAAATCAAAAAAAAAGAAAGCTGAGCTGGCCATCCAAAGCTGAGATCACTCCTACCAAGCTGCCACTTGGAAGAATTATTTCCTTAATTGGATGATGCTGACAGGGTTTTTATTAAGTTGTATTGGAAGTGTATTCTACAGGAAAGTAAAAAGTGCTTTCTAGACATGGGAATGGGGTGCTTTTTATAAAGTGACTTGTATTTTCCTTTTGAAAGGATCATTTGTTTTTTCTTTTTTCCCTCTCCAAATGTTCTTCATTTTAGGGTTTCATTTTAAAAATGACTTAAGCATTTATGTCATGTTTAACAATCCTTATAATTGGCAACTGAATTTAAGTACTGTCTCTGCAAGGATATGTGCAGATCTAGAATTCTAATATATACCCTGTTACTTGAATAATAGCTGTGCTCAAGTGGTGACTGCCTTGCTGTATTAAGCTCCCAAATGTAAAATTTTGAAATATCCTTATAAAATCTGCAGCAAAGCTTGCAAGTTTGTAACACTGGGCATGCCTGTACCCGTTTCTCCAGAGACTTGTGTTCAGTTTACCTGGGATTTCCATCCGGCTGGCCCGCAGAGCTCTCCAGCTGAAGGCACAGTGCTTGAGCTAGTACCGTGCGGCCTGCGGAGTGTACAGTGTAGCGTTAATAAAGCCACACGGCCTTCTGAGCAGCACTTGCTTATGTCCATCTGTCCAAAGAGCTTGGAGCGGAGGCAAAGCTATCACAGGACTGTCTATGAAATGCTCACTTATATGGATCAGAACCTACGATAAGAAGATTATCATATTTCATTGTCGGTTCAAATAATACTGGAGGACAAATCTCATGAAAAATAGCGTAACTAATATTCAAAACATGTAACATGGGAAGGTGTGATGAAGCAAGGATTAAAAACTTTAACATGTTCAGTAATCCCAAATTTTATTAAAAATTTCCTTCTAGACTAGAAGGATTTTTTAATTTCAGGATTTCATCTCTGAGATAATATTTAAACACTGCAAAAACTTTCTAAATTATGCTAAAACATTTTATCACAGTTAGAGTACTAAACTACATATATGTGGTTTATTCTTGTATATAGCACTTATGAATTTAAACAGTTGCATTTTGGTAGTGCAGCTAGTAACAGAAGACATCTTTTGATGAACAGTGGTTTTGAGAGAAATGTACGGAGTTCCTGCTGTAACGTACTATGACTGGATTTGCCACAGTTCTTTCATAGCTTTTTCACTCTTTTTGAATATTTCCCGCTTCAATAGTCTTCACCAATGTACACCATAATAGTCCTCAGTTATAATTTAGCTAATTATACAGAGCAAACCATGTATTTTATTAAGGTATTATTAATCATGAAAACTGTTAGATTTAGCTGGAAGAACGCTACTCTGGGAGTTTGTTGCTTTGTAAGTTCCAAATGCACTGAGAAGATAATGGAGTGCCATCCACCTGTATCTGGTCTGTTATGTTATTTGATCCTGTTAACATAAAGGACTTTTTAAACAAGGGCTGAAGAACTAGTCAGAAAAATATAATCAAAATACTTTTTCTAAAGTATGCTATATCAGTTAAACTTTTGCAAAATTGTGTCAAAGTCAACCAGAAGGATATAATTATTTTTTTAAATATTTAAAATAGCATATCTGTAAAAATCCTACTTCAGAAAAAAATTATTTTTTTTATTTTGAGAGTTCTGTTGCATTTTATTACTTTACATTGTTTCGTGAAGAATACATATACAACATATGTATTGTGGTGCATGAAATGCTCAGTTACGTCATGCTATTCTACGAATCACTAAGAAGATATCTGCCTGACCTTTGCTGAAACATCCTTTCTTGCCTGCTGTATCAATGTGTCTCTTTTTGTGTCGTACTGAATCAGTCTTAACACATCATTTGAACAGGAAAATAAGATAGGTATTTGGGGCTAGACTCGCAGTTAGGCACAGACATCTCAATAATCAGCTGTGGATCTGCACTTGATACACTTAATGAGTAAAACAGAGTTTCAGTATGGGATTCAGAGGAGGCAGTTTGTTGTAGAAAACCATGAAGAAAGAAGTGGTGGTAAGTCTGTCTCCCTGATATCTTAGATATCCTCTCTTATCTCCCAGGAGACTACCCTTGCCATTCGCCTACCTGGCTGTCTTGATCCTTGCTCTGGAAGTTGGACCATGGCTATAGTCTAGTACATTTAGGATATCTGATGGGACAAGGAAAACTGTGGCTTCCAATCCTTGCTTAAAGGATTGTTTGTGTATTTTATCTGATAAATCTTTGTCAAATGTATTAAACTCCTGTTGCTTGGTTCACAACAGACCCCTTCACCAAACTGCAGGCCTAGAGAGTTGTTCTGCCTCTTGATCACCAGGAATGCGTAATCTATTATGTACCATGACACAGTTTTAGGTACCTCTGCTCTTAACACTGTAAAGTAATGAATATACATTACATACACATGGATATATGAAAAAGCATAAAATTAAGTTTCCAGATGGAAGTGTAGCTCTGAAACAATGTTCTAGCCTTTTGTGACATTGAATTTTAATTGATTGATAGGTAAATTTTAATTCCAATTTAGATAATTTTAGCCATTTTTTATAAAAAGGAAGTTTTCAACTCATGACCATGAGTGACAAATTCATCTTTAATTAACACGTAATTTAACGTTATTCTTTTCTGGTTGTAATTAACATGTAATTACTTAATTTGTTACTTATTAATCTTATGATGTTTCATGTATTATCTAAATGGAATCTGCTAGTTTGGCAAATTCTTATAATTCAGAATCTTTAAATGTTTTTCATTCCTGTGCCATGGTTCCAAGAAGAGCATTTTCCTTTTGCATGCTTTAAAAGCAGACCACTTTCTTCCATAGGATCTGCAGCTGATCTTTGTAAAATGGCTATGGTGGAGATTTTTACCTCTGTTGTCATTTCTCCAACTTTAACAGCCAGGTTAGTAACGAATGATTGCAAAACTGTTTGATTTTAAAACAAAATTAGTTGAAATGACTGTGTTTCTGGCATTTTAAGCAGCTGTAGAAATATCGTGTATGCCTCTGAATATTTTAACAAGCAAGAACTTGTGGGATGATTTTATACATTGAAGGCTGTGTATTTGTGCTTACATGGTTGGATCTGAAAATCCATCCCAAGGCGATGAAGTGCCCTGGAGCCATTTAAACTCAGTCAGATCTAGTTCAGTGGTAGTTCTGCATCTTTGAAATCAAGCCCACTGATCATATCCTTCCTGTATTTTGAGTGCATTGTTCACTGGGACTTGAACGTTCAATGGGCTGGGAAAAAACACAGGAATCGGGAAACCAGTTCTCAAGCAAAATAAATGAACATTTTTTATTCTTGTGTAGGTGGCTTTCCTTTGCTAAAGAAAAGGTAGGTCATCATGATTCTCATCTGTTGTAACTGCTCATAGTTGGGTAGGAGATCACAGAATGTCCTCAAGATTCTTGTGCCACTAGCAGAAATAATGAAGTCTACTTTTCCTGTAATAAAGGATGGAGGGGGTGGTGCAGGGAGTCAGTGAACATTATTATTTGCTACAATAGAAAGATACTTTGAAGGGAAACGTGCAGAAGAAAACCTGAACAAAATGGATTCTCATCTTTTGTTGTGCAGTAGTAAACAATCAAGTAGAAGATGAATTTTTGCAGTAGAATTTCAGATAAAAGCAGAGATAACAGGTAGTGCAGAACATCAGTGTTTCTGTTGTCATCCGGAAGGGGAAATTCTATCAACTTTGCTGTAGGAATCTCGTATTAAGGACTTCACTGGGAGTTTAGGTCAAAGTAACAGGGTTTGGCATCCCAAACATACCTTGCAATTGTATGCAATACCTAACCCTATTAATACTCTGTGTCTGTATCATTTACACATAGCAGCGTTCTCTTATTTGATCAATTTTTCAAAATGTAATTTCTAATTACAAATATAAATTGTATGTGTTGAATTCAAAGGTAGAGTCACTCCTATGCCAAAAATAAGACTTCTTCCGAGTAACACTCTTAAATATTCTTGCAACTTTTTGAGCAAAATACTATTGAACTATTGCCAAAAAAAAAAAGAACAAGTGGTGCTCTCATACAAATCCGACACAGGAAGTGGTGCTTTGGCAGAGATACTGCACCCGTGCAGACAATGGTACATTTATGTATTACATACCTGATGATATACTAGAATATATTACATTGTACATTTGGAGGCAGATTCTCTGTGCTGATTACAATTCTTTCTGCTGCCTGAGTTGTATGAAGAGACCAGAATGTGACAGCTGTGGCCTGGCTGAAAATTTCTGTAGCAGGCGTAACTTTGAGTTTGATTAGCGGTAGAGCAGCTGCCTGCTGGGACAAGTAGCCACAGTGTTTGATGGAGGAGGCAAGTGGCGGTGGTGAGAGGCCAAAGAACATACTGCCTTCTGCAGTTCCTACCTAGCACACAGATCTTTAGGTTCAATAACTAGCTCTTTGTTCTAACCCTGAGAAAGTATAAGTTTTTTTCAGCTAATGCCATGTCTGATAAAGCTCGTGAATGTTTTCTTCTCTTGACAGAAAATTTTACTCGGGTTGTCCTTTCTCAAAACTATTTCTTTTAAAGAAGTAGTGTCACCAAATGGCTAAGGATGTAACAGACATGGAGAAGTATTGAAGTTTTACAGGTTGGATTTCCTTGCATTGTGAAAGCATGGGGGAATTGGTACACCAGGCATCAGAAAAATATCACTGCCAATCCTTCTTATTCCTGTCATAGCTGGGAAAGACCAAGACTGCAAGGCCATCTAAGAGTGACAGACTGTCTTAAACTGGAATTTTGAACTCCTGCCAGCCATTATCAACTGGATGGCTTTGCTAAAGGAGAACCTTTTAATAGTCACTAATGGCTTCTTGCTGTAATATTTAGTAGGTACTTACAAGCCAGGCTTGTCAGAAAAGCACAGTCATTGCCTTTGTAAATTCTGTGAACACTCACCTGGTTGCGCAGTGGCTCAGGCATTTGAAAGGGCCACTGTGGTCTTGCCAAAAGAGTACGGGAATAAAACTTGAAAATTTATGTTTCAACTTCTCTGCCAGGTGACATTCAGTTAGTTATTTTTTCAATGGTCTGTTTCTTGATTTTCTTTTCAGTCAAGTCAGGATAATGATCCTAACAGCCTTTGTAAAGCACTTTGAAAAACATTGTGAAAAGGAAGTGTATACATAATTGGTATTGTAAACCAATAGTTAGTTTTATTAAGTATTAATTTATCAAATTTTCGAGTCAGTAAGTTCTTGTTTTTCTATTACAGAACATAAAACAACTTTCCATTTGTTATTATGTGTTTTTTTCATATTCCCCCACTTTTCTGATTTCAAAATATCTTACTATTTTTATCATTTTGTTTCTAACCACTTAACAGTTTTTATGCTCTTTTGGGAGTTTTGTTTGATTTATCATTATATACATTATATATATCATTATATACAAAGCTTTTGACCATGTATACTCCTATCTGCAATTTGACAGACTCCCATTATGCATTTAGAGGTTTCAAATTCAAAATGCAAAAATGCAATGTAATTAGTTGGATGATGATTTTATTCATCAAAAAAGGGGATGACCTAGGATGACAGACAAGGATAGTAATAGTAATATTTTCAATATTTATACATTTTTATTGTACCTGTATGAAAACTTAACTGTTAACATTGTCCTATGCTCTTAAATAACGCATTATAGTATTTTTTTAAAGTTTAACTAGAAATTTACTCAAACAAATAAGCTATGATGGATTTCAAATAACTCATCTCTTTTGTTCCTTCCCCAAATAGAATCCTTTGTCTTTAGGAAATCTGTTGTTCAGTTATGATTTAATTCTTAGCATGTCTTCAAATTAGAAATAAAATGTGTAATTTTTCATGGAAATTTTACACTTGAGTACTCTAGCTCAGAACCAGACAACTTGATGGTACCACACCATTTTTTTAATGAAGATATAGAGCTAATCAACAGGAAGCATTCTAAACTATTTTAATCTGGGCTTCTCAGCCTGATTCTTAGTCAGAATAAGGTCCCCTTAATTTCTTATTATCCATGACAAATGGACCCTCTTATCCCACTTATCGAATTTTAAACCTTATTTTATTTTCTATCCAACCTCTTAAACCAGCCAGCTGGAGGTAATAAGTGAGCTCCTCTCAGATACGCTTTAAGCAGCATACGTAGCACCTTACACCTGTCTCGTTCCCTTCCTTCATGCTGCCTGTGCTCAGTTAGACCTCCCATGGGAGTGTCAGGGGCTGGACTGAGGGAAGTGGATAGAACAGCAGCTGAGATGGAGGTGAGTTTTGAGTGGTCTGGAGCTGACACATGGTGGGTCCATACTGCCTGTTACCAAACGATGGAGTATATTAACTGCAGTTCGTCTGTAGGACTTCATTGATGCTTTATATTTTGTATTATCTTAATGCGGACTAGTTTGGAAAACTAGACCATATTATGCTTTGGATGTGTTGTTAACAGCAAAAATTTCCCTGGTGACAGAAAAACTATCACAGAAAACTACAGAGGGCTATTCTCTCTGTCCAACTTCAAGTATCCAATGTAGGCAGCAGTATTAGGAGGTGGCGTCCCCGCAAAGTCAATCCATAGAGTTGGGGTTTTCCAGATGCCAATTCAGAACACCTAAGTCAGAGCCTGCGTTGGCTCTTGACTATGGAAGGAGCATCAATTTAATTAGTTGGACCATCTCTTGGCACATTGTAATGACCTGAAACACTGCACATAGCTGTTAAAAAACAGCTTCCAAGAAAGACTATTATGACAATCTTGTCACTTTTTTTTCCATATCCTGCACTCCCTCTTCTGTGGGATATTCCTACAACAGAGTATGCAGCATGTCATGCCACAGCACTCTCATTTGCAGTTTAGACAAAATGTTGTTTCTTTTAATGTTAAAGAAATACTATTGCTTGCCAATAAGGTAATAATAGCTGTTTTGTTGAAGTCAGTTCGATAGTGTACTTATTTCTAGGCAACACATTTGAAGCAGTCATGGAAAAACTTGCAATTCTATACTTTAGAACAGAGAGGTCCAGATCTGGAATATGTTGCTTAACAGTAACAAAGAAAATCCTCATTTGGTCTTAAATGACACAAATTGGCCTGGTACTAGGAAAAAGATATACTGTAAGGAGGCATATACTATACGGCCTCATAAACAGAACATTATGAAGAAATCTCTTGATAATAGTTTAATTTGCTTTGGCATATATCAAGTCAATAATATGATTATAGTATTATAATGATAACTGGGTGGATCCATTGAAGGTCTGAGAAGTTTTGTCTCCATGTTGTTTCATAGAAAACTGGAAGAATAAAGATTGTAGTGTTGCAGAGAATAAAAAAAAATGTTCCTTTTAAAATTCTATAATGCAGCGTAATAGTTTAAGAAGGATATTGTGTGCTGGGCACACTAAACTGATGTCAAAAGCCACATTCAGACTGTCAATCACAGAAATACTTCTGTATTTGAAGGTGTAGATTGTAGCAATATCTCCATTCCACACCACACCATACTCAGACCCAGGTCATGTTTCTCAGTAAAAGAAATCATGTGTCTATGATGCCTAATCTGCAGGCAATCAAGAAAACAGTTAATAAAATATTAGCTGGTAAATCAAAGACATGCTTATCATCTGTAGAACAACAAAAATACTAGTCTCTGCCTGGTTTGGAGTCTCTAATTTAGCAAGAGATAATGAGAGGAGCTTGCCATTTCAATATTCCTCCAAAGTGAAGATGATTCAGTTAAGATATTAAGCAAAAGTATAGGGTTTTTTCAAACTTTGTTCACTCAAGTTGTGCAGTGGGTAGGTGTGTGCATGCACCGGAATGGCAAAAGCTATGAATTTTGAATGTCTAAATTGCTTTGATTTTTCTTTCAGCCATATTGATGTCAAATTGAATGCCTTCCTTCTGTGGATGAGCATATTGCATCTGAATGTTATTACTCTGACAACCCTGAAAAAATACAGGTGGCCTTGTACTGTAAACCTGCAAAAGTAGAACCTATGAAGTAGATTGAGATGAATAAGAAAAAGTGGTAACAAATTATTAAAAAAATCTGACTTGTCTGATGAAAATTAAGAAGGAAATACAGTATACTATTCCACTTCTCAGCATCAAGCTAGGAAATAATGTTTAGCGTTAATTAAAACTTATATAATAACTTTCATTTGAAGATAGAAGTGTATTAGAAATACTTATTTCTTAGATCTCACATTTCTGAGACAAATTTTATCCCCATTTTCTAATTGAAAGTGCACTGCTTAGCAGGAGAGTAACAGAGCTAGAAAGAGAACCAGCTAACTTCTAGTTCTGTATTTCAGCAGACAGAATATTGTCCTGAACTTCTGATGAACCGCTAGATGTTTAAGACGGGATGAATGTAATTCTGCAGCTCTGGTACAGTTACTCAGCTAACTGGCAATGTAACTGAGGTGGTAGGCTGGGCTGTTCAGGATGATAAGCATTGAGACACAGGGGCCTTTAGCTCAGATGGAGAACCAAGCTAAAATAGCTGAGCTGCTTTCAGTAGATGAATGGGAGCGTGTAGAGCTGTGTCAAGTCTATTGCGCTGTCCAGACAGAAGTTTTGAGTTCATTTCACATTGCTTCCACAGCTTCTCTGACTTGTGTAAGGTAGCACTGATCTCTGGCCCAACCTTGCTCCTCCTGAACTTGGTTTTGCTTTTAGCATAGAGATGAGGTGTTCAGTTGATCCAGTGCTGAGTGATTTTGAAAATCCAATCTTTTTCCTCCATTCCTAAATCCTGATAAATTTATGATAAAATTCTTAATTTAGATTGTAATTTCTTCTAAGAAAGGACTTTTCCTTACCAAATATTCAGAATATATGATCCTCTAATCCCAATTGAAGGCATGAGACATTACTCTGGTACAAATAATCACCAGTCTATCAAATGTTATTGTACTGGTTTGATCAATGCAATTTTCACTTATTCCATTGATTCACGGTATATTCAGAGGTTTTAACGTTCACAGTTCTTTCTGAATTTTATCTTTTTACATGTCATTTCAGTGATATGAGGAATCTCTTGCTTTAATTAATTTACTTGCATTGGAAATTAAAACTTTTCATGTAACTGTATTCTTGTGCTACAGATGATCCTGGTCTTTTCATCTGTTTCTTTTTGTATCCTGTGTCCCAGTTTCCTATTAGAAATATGTTAATCTGTTTCACTCCACTTCTGACTGTGTTGTGACTAATAATTTAAGATCTATTATTAGAGCTCACCACACTGTTAGTCAATGTCACATTGTAATTTAAGGCAATGTGAAACTATCTTAGGATATTTTCCTGAAAGCTGTGAAGTTATAAGTAGTAACCATATTGATGTTTCAGCCATTAGTAAAGAATTATTTGCTTGAATAACTGCTAGGTATTAAGAAAAGTCTACAATGGGCATTAATTTTAATGTTATTTACAAATTGCAAAGCAATTTGAAAATAGGTGGTACAGTTTCATGACTTAAACTCCCAGCTATAATACTTAAAGAACTAAGAAAATAAACCTAGTAGGAATACAGTCTAATTAGACATACAGTATTTTTCCTTCCTGAGTGAGAACTACACTCAAAGATTAATGTGCTAGATTATATCTGTTTTGCTGTGGACTTGATTCAATCAAATACATTTATTATTTCCATTGTGAAAGTTCTTTTTCACCAACAATTGAGGATGCTATTCGTATAAGCACTGAACAATAAAGTCACAGTCCATATGCAAGATAGCTATTGATACAGAACTAATACAGACACAGAAAAAAGCAAAGCAGCAGTATAAATTCGTTACAGAACAGCTCTAACTGAAGACCTCAGGTACATGTAGTTGCACGGCTTTCAAGATGTTACTGCTTGCAGCTGTACCCTCTGCTCTTACGAAGGCAACTGTCCAGATAGCAGAGGCAACACATCAGCTCGTGTGTCTGTGCCTGTGTTTTCATTCTTCAGCTCACTTGTTTGTCAGCATGAGGACACCTACTTTGCACTTAAGTGAAAAGATTATTTCCTGGAAAGGACTCAAGTCACTGGCCAACCCTATACTAGGAGTTAATATTGGTACACAGATACTATTGACCTGACTTGCATTAGTAAAACTGCCCATTTGTAATCACATTTATTCCAGCTCAACTTGATAAAAACAAGCTATATTAACAAACATAGCCCATCTCTATAATTTCTTGCAATTTCTGCAGATTACATTGATTTTAAGTAATACCCTGTCTCATCATCAAATCCCTGAATGACATTTATAAACTCGCAAGCACAGTTTGGGTTTACAACCATGGCCATTATGTTTTCAGAATACGTGGAGTGGCAATCCTTTTAACTCAATTAATGACTTTTTCATTTTCTTAGGATGTTTATTTTCACTTTAGCATACCCATTGTGCCTGTGACAATTAGTAGATGATATGAATGCAGCGCACTGTTAGAAATTTCTTGTATATGTCTGATATTTTTCAGGTTAATTGCCCAGATTCATGACGAGTTGTTGTTTGAAGTAGAAGATTCTCAAATCCAGGAATTTTCAGGTAAATACAGTCTTGCTTTTTCTCCCCCATCCCCTTTTTAATCCCTATAACCTGTGATTTCTCAGAGAATAAAGAATTAATGTAGCAAGAAGCAGCACATCGATTCTCATGACTAAGAAAATGTATGTTAAGCAGATTTTTCTAAGTGTTTTCCACCACTGGCTCTTATGTAGATAAAATGTGATATGTGCCTCATCTGGAGTTGATCAACGTGCTTATTTGTATTTTAGTTTCCTTATCAAGATTCCCTCACCCAGTGTGTGAATCCTTTAAAGCTACACGATTAATACTTTCTCCAAGGTCTCAGCGGGTTTTAGAAGGAAATAAACCAGCTTAAAAAGAATGGCTTGAAAAGTCACTTCCTAAATACTTATGAATGGGGCCTGTTACATAAAGAAATATGAAATTATTAACATAAGAATATAATGTCCTCTAATTTCTAAGTTAGTTTACTGTTTTTTTTACATTAATACAACTTTGTGGAACTTTCAAGGTTAAGGGTTAGTAAGAGTTCCTGCCTACATTTTTATCCTCTCGTCTGGCTTAGTTCCAGACATTATTTCCTAAGCCAGAGTTTGTCTCAGCATCTGGTACAAATTTAGCTGGCAAACGAGTGCACATAGGAGGCTGTTGGGTCTCTTCTCCAGTAAGTATTGGATTTATTCCTGTAGGTGGCAAATGTTTATTTATAAACTTTGGTCTGGTTTGAAGCTCAACAATACTTTTGGCTAAAACAATTAGCATAATGTTACAAATATTTTAAATGAATCAACAGAAGAAATATCTTCCATTATAACCTGAGCATCGAAGAAAAAATTAATTTCATCTTCGTATGTTGCGTTCATTTAAACAGTGCAATTTGCTGTGTTAGTCTCATTTCATCACTGATCCCTCTCGTGAGTATCATTTCATAATGAGACCATTAAACCTCCATCTAATCAAAACAAAGAACCTGGGAAATATTTAAGTTCAGTATATTAGGGGCATTGTAATGAATTAGGTTACTATATTAACATTTGACCTCTAAATACAGGAATGGAAATCTGGTTTAAATTAAAAAAACACTGTACAATTTATCAGAGATTGCAGTATCTACTCAGAAAAGGCCAATGTCTGTAAGTGCCATAGTTTCAGAGTTAGCAAGTATAATATATTGAATGAGATCTGTAGGACACCATAGAAGAATTTTTATTATCTTGTTTTACATCAGTTTGCATTAACTATAAAGCTAATATTATACCCAAAAGATAAAAATTGTTCATGGTTACTTATACGTATAGAAAATCACAGGTTCTGCCCTCGTCGAGTCAAATTGTGATCTCCATTACTAGTATAAATTTGTAGTAAATTCAGAAACATCAATACTTTTATAGTATAACAGAATAAACTTCTAGCAATCATATCAATAGTAGTAATAAATTATCCCACTATATAAACATGATGACTAGAGGCTTTTTTCTGAAAACACTGAAAGAATCCAGTTCAAATACTCGGAGAAGTGTCCGCTCTACACACCACAGTGTAACCAGTTTGTGTATCTCCATGTCTAGCTGCAGTGTGCAGAACAAACATACCTGTAAATTCCTTGTTCTGCTTCAAAGCTATCACCGTGTAATTGAAGTTGCTAAGATGACCTCTAGGAAATGGATCTGGGCAGTCTAGAGGTCTGAGATACCTTGGAAATTGTCATTGCACTTCACATAGGCTGCCAAGCTTGAGTGTTCAAGATGGAAGTTTTGTTTCATTCTGCTGACTGAAGACTGATTTTTAGGTTTCTAGTTTGCCCTAAGAGGCAAAGAAAAAAAGAAAATTCTGCTTTACAGTAACTGTCAGATATACTCACCTCACAACAGAAGAGTTAAAAAATATTTTTTCCTTAACACTAAAGACTAACCCAAGACTTTAATTTCCTTTTTCATTTCTTCATTCATTCATTTCCTTCCCTTTTATTCATCACTGGTGAGACCGCACCTGGACTACTGCGTCCAGTTCTGGGCCCCCCAGTACAAGAGAGACATGGATGGACTGGAGAGGGTCCAACAAAGGGCCGCAAAGATGATGAAGGGACTGGAGCAACTCTCCTGTGAGGAAAGGCCAAAAGAGCTGGGACTGTTCCGCTTGGAGCAGAGAAGGCGCAGGGGGATGTTATTACTGTATATACACACCTGAAGGGAGGGGGCGTAGAGGATGGAGCCAGGATCTTTCCAGTGGTGCCCAGTGACAGGATCAGAGGCAGTGGGCACAAACGGAAACACAGAAGGTTCTTTCTGAAAATGAGGAAACACTTTTTTACTGTGAGGGCAACCGAGCACTGGCACAGGTTGTCCAGGGAGGCTGTGGAGTCTCCGTCCTTGGAGATACTCAAAAGCCATCTGGACAGGGTCCTGGGCAACAGGTGGTCCTGTTGAGCAGTGGGGTTGGATCAGATGACCTCCAGAGGTCCCTTCCAACCTCAACCATTCTGTGGTTCCGTGTTTTGTGAATAGATCTGCTACCAGTAAAAGAACTAATCCAAGTTGTCTTAAAAGTGACTGAAGCTGGCTCTTCCTTCAGTGTCATCGACGAGGATTTTGCTTGATCTGAATAGGCAGAGAAAGGGTCTGTCTGCACTAGCATGTCACTTCCAGTTAGAAGTATGATGATGAAGCAGATCTCCCTGTTGTCCCCAGTCCATGGTGTGAACAGTTTTGGTTCACGTCACGGAGCAGTCTAAGCAGTTGACCTAAATTCCTTTCAGATGAAACTAAATAGGAAGACCCTTTTCTCCTCATCTTTTCCAATTATTTCAGGAGCTGCTAAGTGAGGTAACAAATTAGGTATATGAGTATTAAACCAAAGAAGGCATGTCAATAGGATGTGTGCTCCTAATTCACGTTAGTGCTTTGAAAGCCCAAATACGGTTTTCCTCCGTTTACCGAAGGTTTTCTCCCTTTTTTTAAAAGTCCTCACTCTTTTTACTTTTATTTTCTGATGTTCTTTAGCTGTCAGCTTTGTCTTTGCAAATCTAACGAGCTCTGGTCAGAGTTCAGAAACTTTAAATTACAGAATCTGCTGACTTGCAGTTTCCAGCCTGCAGCTTAATGATGCAGAGAGAAATCTCAGTTGTACAGTGACAAAGCTTGGTAAAGGGAAAGATGTGGACTTAAAGCTTAAAGAGCAGTGTTTCATGGCTTTAATGGACTGCAGTTCAGTGCTGTGTAAGTCTCCTGCATTTAGTGTGATCCAAGAAGCCCTGGCCTACTATTCAGCATGTTTGCATTCTTATTCTGGTCATGCTGCTGATTTACTTTTTCAGGAAAGCAACCACAAATGCATGTGTCTCAGTTCTCTTATTTGCAGAATGGATATGAAATCTTAAAATACTTTTAAGATTTACAGATGAAGAACATAAAGGTAAATAGTATTATTTCAGTTAGATTGTAGAGCAGAACATAAGCCTTCTCAGCAGCATTTCCCTTATGGAAGTGTCTCTTTTGTATTGTTTTACAACATTAAAATTTTAGTCTATTTGCTTCCAAGACTGTCCTGCGTGGAGGCTGAGAATTGCTACAAGGCAATCATAATGTTGGTGCTTTCTCTATTCCTGATTAGGTTTTTCACAGGCCACAATAAGAATTTTCAGTACTTTTCAGTATACAGAAACCCAGTTTATAGTGCCCCTAATAATCTACACTCAACAGATGATTTTGAACCTTTTGAATTTGATAAACTAGGGGCAATCAATAAGGTATTCTTTTTTCCTAATATCTTCTTTTGCACAAAATACTGTATGTAACTTAAGTTAGGCATTATCTGTATTTTGGAAGAATACCTTCTTCAAAGAGAATCCATCACCCACAGTTTTATAGTATGCATACAGTTCACTCTGAATGGACAAGGCAAAACATATTTTATCTATAACAAGGCTTTGAGTGTCCAAGCCTTGACATACTTTGAAATACATTAAAGCACATACTACTCTGAATTGTGTGATTTTCAACAAAGATATAAGATGTTATTTGCCTCGATTCTCTGTTTAGGACAAGAACAAGACAGCAAAAGAGCTTTTTAAATATCTTCATTTTCTATTAGAGGGTATCTGGAGAGATCAAATCAAAACATTTTGCAGAAATTGGTTTGGTTTTGGCAGAAGCCTGTCAGCTTTACCATCAATAATCTGCCTGGTTTCTAGCCAGCTTGCCTCTCTGGCTTCCTCACATCCTGAGCTCTCCAGCAGCCCAGGAAGCCGAAAGGCAGATGATGTTTTGGGAATGCCAAAAACTGGCTCTTGGATCTGAGAGGGCTCAGCGTCACTGCGTTCTGAAGTCTGTGTAATCAGGTAGACAGACTGTCCCCAGATCGAACCTTGAGTCTGTCCAGGGACTCTGGAAGAGTATTCAGGAACTGCCGAACCCAATTTTTCATTTTTCAGAAGCTATTGTCCTTGGATTATTCTGAATATGTTATTGCTAAAAGGGGGAATACACTTTGGGGTGAAGAAATGCGGAATAATTTCTTTCTTACAGTATAGGGATAGCTGTAGTTACAACTGTAAGATCCGGCTTCGGTTATGTATTCCATATATACCTGGTGAATTTGAAAGGTGAACTTTGCAACTGGTGATTACTATGGGTTGCTCCTTGTCACTATGCTTGCTCAATTGCATCCATTAGTGAGAAGCATAATTAAATGAAAGACACTTGCTACTTGAAATAACATATTTTTGTAGAAATACATGTATTCCAGTACTTCATGTTGGACCGTTCAGTATCACAGTGCATTAGGGCAATTTTTAAAGGTGTTTCTTTCAGAACTCATTTATAATTACACATTACTGACAGAATTAACAAAGTTAATTTCTCCATCCATTCTTATATTTGGAATGCGTAAAACATACAGCTTTAAACAATTTTTTGATCTTTTACCAGGTATAAAATATTTCAGCTGAAATACTTTAAATGTGAGAACATCAAAAGGAGTAGTCTAAGAAAAAAATTCAGAATAAACAAAGCCTATTTATTTTGATATTAAGATCAGTTAAGATTATTACTACCTAAAGTGCCATATCTTAGATTTTTTTTAAATCTGCCAATAGAAATTGTTGGCTCATGTACAAATTCCATGAAATTTCATTTTATTCTGCTACAGTTTCCCACTTAATGGGTACTGAGGCAGCTGCATAAAAAAGTGCACATGTTCAAACGGGGACTCAAGCAACAGAAGAACAAAACAATGCGCTGTTCATCACAAGGCAGTGACATTTTCTGTCCTCTGAGCTGCCTTCTTCTAACTTGACAAACACTGGCGCATAAACTAAAGATGCCTCCAGATAGCTTTCAATTTGCAAAAATCCCTATTCCATAGATCATATGTCTGGCCAACTTTGACATGTTTCTGGAGTCATAATTTCATAGGTGAGTGAGCTTGAAAAATGTCTTCAGTTCGATGGGGACAAATAAGCTTTTGTTCCACAGCAGGCATGCGTGTCTTTTCTTTGCTCCTAGTCACAACACTTTCAATAAGCGTATTTATTCAGGCCAGTATCAAGAAAATCTAAGGTATGTTAAAACATATGTTAAAATTTCAGTTCCTCTCGATCTCTTCACTTTGCTGTCACCAATTTTATTTATACATAGTATTTTACAGGACATACTTAGCACTTCCAAAGCATTCCAGGTTGCGTATGATCAACAAATCTTGTAATTGCTTGCTATGGATTTTGAGAGAGAAGCTGCAAAACATGAGCGAACAGTGTTTTACAGATGCTATTGCAGTGTATGGCTGGCTGCAAAGGAACTTTTAAAAATTAATAATTTATGTGCCCTAGATATACTAGATTCTTGACTGAACAGAAATAATCATTACCCCAAAAGCCTCCAGTCTAAATCTTAGAAAAGAAACAAAGAATTAAGAGTGATAGAGACAGATCTGTTTAAACTTTGTGGTCACTTTTGTTAGTGACCACAGTCTATAATGTATATGAGATAAAGAATATACAGTTGTGTATGCCTGGATTCTTTATTTGGAGCCTTGAGAAAGAGGAGGGTTTTCAAGGAGATATGAGAGTGTAGCGAGAGAATCAGACATTATACACATAGGATTAAAGGGGACCTCTCCTGCAACTACATACCACCATGCCATATGGTCTGTTTTATAAATGATCATCTCCATATGAAAAATTGCTCCCGCTGGGACATTTTTCCAGAATTTCATCTCTCCAAAATCTAGAACTTTAGATTTCCAGCCTAAGTCTATTCAGCCAGTTTACCTATTTATTTTTGTGCAATGACTGTCAGTCATTTAGTTTAAATGCTTCCTTCTTCATCGTTTACTGCCTTAGCAGACCACTGAACAGGAATGGGAATCCAGCTGCTTTTTCTTGGTATTTTTGTTATCATTATAAATTTATTATTTCATCCAAAATCTCTTGTAAAGTAGGTGTAGGCAAATCTTTTGGATGCTTGCAAAGGTATGATTTGAAAAGTCTGAAATGCAGACAAAACAACTTCAGATTGCTTGAAATGAATGGTTTTACTGCGCCAGCCACTAAACTCTCGGAAGAGATGGAGAAGTCAGTGTGACATGAGAAAGAGAACAGGGGGCTGAACTGACACAGAAAAAAACAATAAAGTAAATGGAGCAAACCCACGGAGAGGTTTTTAATGGGTTGTCAAAGTGAATGAGGAACCATTAGATTTGTTCACTGTTGTGGCCACTTTAATATGTGCTTTTTAAAATTAAGAACAGTTACAAATACAGCAGAATTCTGATTGTGCCAGATGCCTTAAAGTGAAAACTGTGTGAACCAACAGAGAAAGGTGTTGCAATGATCGCTGCCATCATGAATCCCCTTTTGGGGATAACAGTTATATGGGAGAGAACTAGTCACATTCAGAGGTCTAGAGAACTAGGGGAAAACTGGTCTAACTCAGTGCATGTGCATACAGCATCTTTTATCACACCACTCACGTCTTTCATCACACCACTCACATCTTTCAACCTATGAATCCGTGTCGCTGACTCATGCTCCATCTTTTGCTGTCCGTTGGAGTTGTTTTTGTCAAAAAGACCTATTCCTCCCATTGCCCTGATGCTCTATTGCTCTTTATTTGTCTAACAGCTCAAAAAATGTGAAGTTGCACAGAGCTGAGTGTGCCCTTCATCAGTGCTTTGGTGGAACATACAGAGCTGAGTGATTCTGCATGAGACGTGCAGAATCCAGATGTTATGCTCTCACAAAAGCTGTGTGCAGTCGTAGCCTGGTTGGGAGCTTACCAATGGAAAAAATGTTTACCCAGGGGCTGACTGGGAATCCACTTAGCTTTCTGAAGCCATGCCACCTGGTTGGAGTGCCCCAGCGTCTGCTGCATTGCTGACCTCCCTGAGCTGGCAGCTTGTTCACATTCAGAGTGGGCTTCTCAAGACGGAGGCAATCCCAACACTTCTCTATTAATAGTCATGTTGACTTGGACTTGATTTTAAATGGATGATTATTTAGGCCAGCACTTCCCCTTTCACAATCTGTGGTTGTCATGTTTGTTTCTTCTCTCCAAAAATTATTCTACGTCCTACACTGGACCATAAACTACCTGAAATGTAACATGAAGCAAATATATAGCTGTAGCTGTACATTGATGTGTCAACAAATGTCTCAGTTTCCTCAGCCTTGGCATTTCAGCCTCTGATCTTCTGAGTTACTGCATAATTCAGACTTCATGGAAAATCTTATGACAGCTCATTAGCACGCAAGTCTGAGTGATCAGCACGGTCTGAGCACTCCACTTCTGTTCAGGCAGAAGCTAGTTAACCTCATCATTATTATCAAGCTAGCCTCAGTGTCACAGATGTGACACAAAGTGTTACATACTGCTCTCCATTCCTGGCATCATTAGAAAAGGTTTCAGCAGCAGCCGGAGCAACAACCATACGTGGCTTCTTAGAGTTCTTGTCGCTCCTTTGCATCTGACCTCAGCTGCAAAAGAACCATGATGTGCATCAAGGGATAACTTCAAAGAAAGCTTCTGAGTAATCATGTGGTTTTTCGGTCTAGCAGTTATCACCACTTATTGCATACGCTGGTATTTAGTTCTCAATTCTGTAAGGCACATAACCACATATATTATTTAGTCAGCCGTCCTGTCAGAGCAGTGGCAGTTGCTCAATAACTTTTGTTCTGGGACTGCCTGGTATCCCTGTTTCACTTTTGCTAGCCAAAAGTTACTTCTTTTTTAAAAGCCATTTATCCATTGAATCTCTTTGATTTTTATTAGAACCATATTGTGTTGCAGCAGCAATCTTTGTCAACTAAAACACTAATTGGCATGACCAAAGATGACAAATCTGGTCCCAAATGATTGATTTGGAATAACAGTAGATGCATTTTCACAGTAATAGTAAGCATAGTGTTATGACACGATGAGTTGTTAAGTTACATAAATCCTACTGAAGTTTAATTGTTTAGATTCTTGATAGATCCACTACCCCACAGGGAAGATTTTTTTTAAAAAATTGGCCCTGATCTTTTTACTTTGAAGAATAAAATATTTTAGACAGTTCAGACTTCTAGTATTTTTTTTCTTAGCTTTTTTTTATCTTGAGTTTTATGGCTGCACAAGAAAATTAAAATAGATAAAATGTTACCAAACATATAGTTAAGAGTACTGAACTTGAAAGCACTCAGACATGCTGTACCTCTATATAAAATATATTAGTGCTGTACTTCTGTATTTATGGGATACACAAGTTAAATAATTCTCCAAATTTCACCCTCAAATTCAATTTAAAATAAGGAACTGAACCTTCCACAAAGGATAAAATTTAACTGTAAAACAATCTGAAAAAAATGTAAATGGTTGGATTTTTTTTATGTAGAAATGCAGGTATTATATAACAGAATATAAAGCATGTGTTATTTTTTTCTATATAACAATTCTAACATGGAAAATAAAGCTGTAGGTTTTCAAATTTATCATACAGCACTGGTGAAAAGAACAATGGAGTCCCTGCAGCAAACCACAGCCTTAGAAGTGCCACTAAAGGTAAGGATAATTCTGCATTTCCATTACCGTCGCAGGCATACTTAGCTTTGTACGTTATCATCATCATATTAAGAATCTAGAGACAACTATTTTGCCTTTCACTTCAATTGTTTCATTCTCATATTTGAAGGTAATTGCTTTTTTAAATTACTATAAAAAAGCTAAAGGAAAATAACTGAAAGAAACTCAACATCCATTTTGGAAAGTGTGATTATCGTCTACTCTTTGTCTTAGCAATGCAGTAAGGTAATTTAAAAATCTATTTCGTTCATTGCCATAAAATTTCTGTTGGGTGTGGTAGAGTGAGAAATATGTGCCTTTAATAGGCTTTCTAAATGTGCCAGGCATTCGTTAGTGCTGAAAAATTATTGCAAAAGATCTTTCTTCAGTAATTTTCACTTAGAAAATTGGTCCTTTTAACATTTCCGTGTGGATTCCTAACATATAAAGCAGACAAAATCCTTGGTCATCTACCAGAACAACATCTGTAAAAACTGAGTAGGTAGCTCCACAGCTATTGTATCTATCTATGTATTGGGTCTAATTGTAATTATTTTATAAAACAATTATATTTTTTCTCTACAAGACTTCACCCTAGCCTACTGCTCAGCTTTTGTTGGTTAATAAAGGCCTATCATTCCTGGGAACCCCTAAACTGATTAGGTTAAGAACAGTCCAAATGTTTCCATTTTCCTGAGAAGTTCTGGAGAAATGGAGTGTTGCCAGATCACTCATTCAGCAGTATCACTGAATAAGATTTGGGAACAGAAAAAAAATTATTCTGTTTATTTCAGAAATGGTTACAACATACAGACTTGCACTAATGGAAATGGTTGAAAAAGAAAACTACTAGATCAGGTCTGGCTTGTATTACTTCCTCCAGATCTTCTGTATCTATTTCAGCATCTCAGCCATTTTGTGAGGCTTTCTCTGGAGGTCTTGCCTTTACATGTTTCTGTGTCCTTATGGAGCCCATGTTTCCCACAAAAGCTGAGAGGAGAGAACAAGGGGTATCTGAGGTCTAATTTACTCTTTCTTCTTCCCACGCTGGAACCCCCTCCTCACTGTTCACTTAACACTTGTAAGACCTTGCACTTCTGTTTACCAGATTTCGTCAAGTGAGACCTTTTGGCCATACAGGGATTATACATTTCTTGCACTGGCATTCCCGAGCTTTATAAACTGAATTTCTGTAGGTTGCTTATCTTGTACACCTGTGCTTGCCTAGCTTCTTTTGTTACAAATTCTGTGAAATAAGAAGCAAGGCTGTTTTTTGAGGTATACTGCATCTAAATATTTTTACTTACAGTATTAGAAAGCTGGCACTCATGCTGCTGTAAGGCTTCTTTAATCAAATATGGTGTTACTGACGGTATGTAAAGTGAATGTCAACACTATAGTCCTTTCTTGATAGTTTTAGGAGACTCTGGTTGGTGACTTTGTCAGAGACATCATTCGTACTTTGCATGAGGAAGTCATTGCCATGAAGTAAAATATGAACAACTTAATAAGTTTCTTAGAAAGACAAATGTTTACACAGTAGATGAGAGTGTTCATAGTTACATGGGCAGAATATCATTTCAGTGTTGTTTCAGACTAACCACTAAGTGGCAGAAGGTTTTAATGTCCTGTGGACAAAAAGGGACACACCGTCTTGGAACAGAGTTTCTTTGACCCCTGTCTAAGATGTCTGCTACCACACACTGACAAATTCATCTTGATCCATTAGCAGATGCATTCAATATGTTGTTCCCACGAGAACAGCAATTCTCTGTTAAATGACAACTACATTTTAATAGGTGCAAATAAACCCATTTTTGGACAATAGGTAGTTGCCTGGAGTTTTCAAAGATTAGGACTTTTTAAGAGGCAATGTCAGTATTTAGAGATCCATGTTTTATTACCCTTGTTTTGGTCTCCTTTTCCTGAGCAAATTACTGTAGGACTCATGACATACTTTTACTCCTACTGCACATTAGATTACATGCATCATGAAGATGCATCATACTCTTCATCTTCCTCTGAAGCACCATTAACGAATCGATGGCAGAACACAGATAGAAAACATAAAGTATCAACAACTTGATCTCAGAGAGACTGGGAGTGAGGTTTTAAAAAAAGATCTGTATTTTTGTTCATGTTGTTTACCCTTCTATACAGTAAGAACGTGTCTTTTAGAATTTGAGATGCTGAGATGAAAAGGTTTTTGTGAAATGTTCCTGCTGTCCTTCAGCACGCTTCAACTAAATATGTATTATGTGCTCTGTTAATACGAATGTTATTTTTTAATACGGAGGTAAAATGTCACTAAAGTAGAGCACACATATAGTCCTAATGGGGAGAGATTTCTTTTTCTTCTTTGAGGAAAAGGCTGCTTTATCTTTGAAGTAGCTTCTTTTCCAAAATATAGACCTTGCTAATGAGGCAGCTTTCATGTCAGAAAATCTACTGTGTAACAGAGCACCAGTAACTGCAAAACAAACTGAAATAAAACCAAAGCAACAACAAAAATACCCCACAACTGAAAAAGTGGGTTCTAAAAAAACCCCTAGTATCTTTATGCATCACTGACAAGGTTGCTGATTATAAACACTCTGATTTTGCGGCTCTTTTGAAAAGCAGAATAAGATTAATTTTATTTTAACACATTCCTTGCAATTCAATAACATGTATTTGCAATTTCAAAACTGAGGGTTAGTCTTAGTTATTAAGGTATTTTAATCAAAATTGTAGTGATAATGAAGTATTAATAGATATAAAGAACATTTCATATGGGATAGGCATGTAATCTAGAGTAGCATCAACATCCAAAGGGAAAAGCAAAAATAGTAATCTTGCTATATGTGATGTGTTTGTTTGTTTAAATTTTCTTTTTTATTTCTGACAGGTTCCCTTGAAAGTGATTCTTACCACTGGGAAATCATGGGGGTGTATGACAGAGTTGCAGGAGATGTAAAGCAGTCATCGGGGATGTTATTCAGTACCCGTACACCTCATTGGCCTGTGCTGATTCCTCGCTGAATCACTAGGCAACAGCGCTGCTGGATTTTTCATAAGCACCTAATACTCTGTATGTGAATTTTTTTACTTCATTTTGTCTGTAGCCCTAGGCAACAGCAGTGAGATAAAACTGGTTTTTACCAGTTCATTGTGTTTCCTTTATCCAAGGTAACCAGCAGGGAGCTGCTTTTGTTCAGAGCTAAATTACTACATGTAAGAAATGAAGCAAGACACTATTAACCCTTTGGGAACATGACAAATATATTTGAGTTAGATGGATGTTTAGACTTTAATGTTAAATATTTTGTGAAGTGCTTGTGTAAAAATGCTTCCAATCTGGCATTAGAAAGACAGTGTTTGAACTGTAGCAGCAAGTGCTTAATAGTTGTGTTCAGCTTGTTTTATAATTTGTGAGTAGAACGCAGCTGCTTGGTTTGCATCATGCATTGAATGTCACGTTCTGCAGACTTAGAAGAAAACTTCTTTGGAAATGAAGAGTTTCCACCTTAATTTATATTTAGAATTTTGGAGAACTGGATGCCTAAATGCATTGAAAATATCCAGATTGTTGTCAATTCAATTAATTTCAAACTCGGTTTGTACACTGTAGCCTTAGCATGCTTTAGAGGAAGTATTATAGTTTTGCCTAATCTATTATTTTTATTATTGATGTAATGCTAAATATTGTTTAGATGACTTTTAGGATTCAGCCTTATACTTTTTAGGATTCAGGCTTCTACTTTAATGTTTGGATTTGTTATTAATATTTTGATTTTGTGTAGAGTTTATTCTTTAAATGAGTTTGTTTCATAGCATTACTGGTTGACAAATTCTGCCTCTGTGCTTGTGTAATATGAAACTGTCCTCAAAGTCTATTGTTATTTAGAAGCTGAAGTCAAGCACAAAACTTTTAAGAGGTGTTCAGTGTCTTTCAGCATTAGACCTCAAATGATCAAAGTAATATAATTTAAATTTTAAAAGTGTATAGTTACAGAGATTTTGCAGCAGTTTTAATTTGTATCATTAAACAATTTTGCATTGCACTTAAAGACATTAAGCTATTAAACACTGTTTTATTGTGTTGCATATTAATCGTATGTCACCTGTCAGCTGAAGCGAGTCAGTCATTTCTAAAAATTTATTATTATAATTGTAAAAGTAGCAGTGGTCATGTAAGCAAAGTCAGAACCTTCTACACATTAACTGGGGGTCAGCTCTTTGGGTGGGGGAGAGTCCAGCCCTCATGGCTGTGAGCTGCACGAGGTTGTGTGAGCAGAGGCTTTGATTCCACCTTTCCAACAGAGAAGAGGTTGCATGAATTTTCTTCTGCTTTTTGCCATTTTCAAGCTTTCTGTGTTTGCAGTGGCATTGAATAAGTGTGAAATGTTCTATTCTCTCATCTGTTTCACTCCTGTTGAAGACCTACTGTTTTCAGGAGGCCTGTACTAATTAAGCCTTGCTTCTCTAGGGCTACATTTCTAACCCTGCTACTATATGAAAGAAGCCAACATTTTTTGTATGTTTCCTATCTGATTTCCATCTTGTGTCTGTTTCTTAGGATGCGTACTGTTAAACTCGATAGACAGTGTATTTTTTCAAGTCCTGAACAACACTAGACACACCGTTCAGCCTAACAGAAAACAAATACACACTGAAGAACATAAAGAACCTTGATCCTGTCCTGTGAATTGATATCTGTTCAAATATGAAGCTACAGAAATGCAGAGGTCACCATACAGAACAAATTTTCAAACACAGCCCTTCACTAAAGGCTGTCAGTCACAGTTCCCCAGGCACATGCATTTTGTATAGTTTTTCATACAGAGGGCAAAGTTAATAATTTGTTCTCCTTGTGTCCCAGAGAGGTTTGCCCCTTCTGCTTTCACTTTTCTTCTGGTTTTAAATTTCTGGAGTAAGCTAACAAAAGGAAGAGAACCAAGCAGTAAGGGCACCGCTTTATCACACGTGTCCGAGGGCTCATTCTGCATGCACTGGTGTGAGGGCAAAAGGCAAACTGGCATAATTTTGGAGGCTTGTTGGTGACCAAGAGCTCCAGACTGGGTGCAGTTTGTGTCCCCACAACTTACAGGATGCGTACCATGAACTTAAAGTTTCCAGTGCTTCAGATTCTCCAGTGAAGAAACTGTTTTCTACTAATTGCAGCCTGTGAGTGAATTAGCATACATAGATTTATGGCATGGCTAGGTGGAGACCAGAGCTCTTTGATGTATGTACAACCAGTGACTGCTGTACTATGATTTACAAATACTGGGATGTGTTCGCCGATCTTTTGGTTCTGTTTTCCTTGGATAGCCAGGTGAGTACCTAGTCTTCACTATCTGCCCTGTGCTACTGTGTTACGGTATAGCTTTTGTGGATTATTAGATTTCTCAGACCTCGCTGAAGAGCTTTGGCTTCAAAGTTCCTCAGTTTTTAACTCATAAAATCCCAGATATTGAGAAAAGTCCTGAGTCTTTGGGACAATTTCTTTTACTTTGCAATCTATTCCCACGGCCTTCCGTCCTGTATGCCAATATAGGTTTTGGAAACAGTTGTATTTTTCAAATTGTGGAATTGCAGAAGTATATATCTCTTTAGCATGGCAGTCATTTCCTCAAACAAGCTGCCTGAGATAGTGTTTGCAATTCATTTTCCAGCAAGGTCCGGTGCACGAGGCATCAGTTTTACCACACTTGTGTGCTGATATGTGTATAACTGTAAAATCAGGTCAGTGTAGTTTTTCCAAACCCCAGGCGAGCTACCCTGCAGCATGTCTGAATCTAAAGAGCCATTATAGGGAAGCAAGGCCAGTGCTGACCACAAATTTCCTCCCAAATAAATGCAGATGAAAATATTCTGTATTTACCAGGAATTCCTTTTGGGTAGCACAATAATTTCACACCAGAGAACTTAAGACCCTTATTATAATAAATGACCACCTTTTCAGGTTATTTTGGTTCTACGTGAAGGGGAAGTAAAACATGGGTAGGCTGCAGCAATCATAAGAGCCTTTTTTAATCCTTAAAACTCTCAGTTTGATCTCTGTAATGATTCCCTTTTTGTCACGACCTATGAAGAGATACTGGGAGAGCAAGAAACAAAACTTCTGTTTGAAGTGCAGAACCCTACAAAAGTACTGATGAATGAGCATGGGACATCACAGAATAGATGGGGAGAGGGGAATAGCTGGCTCTGCTTATCTTCAGTTATCTTTTGTGGGCAGAAATTTCATTAATTGATTCTCTGAACACAGTAATAGCCCCTTTTGAACTGATTTGTGTCTTTGGTTTTGATTTCAGCTGTGTCTTTTGTGGTCTGAATCTTCTCTTAGATCATCTGTAAATCTTTTCTTTTGCCAAGGGAAGGAACAGTATTTGAAAACACTTTAACTCAGTGCCTGTGAGAAATGGAGCAGCACAGCTATTTGCTGGGGTTTGCATGGGCGTGGCATGACCAATGTGTACCTGCTCAGGACTTCAATCTTTTAACGTCCACATACCACTGTGGAACGGCAGGACCCTGGTCTTCAATGTTGGTCCAACTTGATAACAACCATAGTTCAAACACTGGTCTCAGATTTCATGTGAGCAAGACATTTTAAATGTGAGAGCGAAAAAAACCTCTCAATTTTTGAAAACTGAGAGTAAGATTAAGAGAATGAATCTGTTAGTGCATCCAGGACATCATTTGGTCTTGGTAATGATTAAGAAAAAGCCGTTAAACTATTTTCATTTTTGGGAGTCCACAAAACCTGATCGTCTCATTTTCTTGTTTAATGTGATTTGAAAAGGTGGCCGAGGAATGGGTTGAAGGTTGTATTATGCCTTCCTGATACATTTCCTCAATAGCCTAAAATGTCTCTTCGCACATCACCATTAGAAGACCAGACTGGATAAATCCCTGAGTAACCTGGTCTTGACTGCATAGCTCACCCTACTTTGGGCAGTAGGTTGGACTAGAGACCGCCTGAAGTCCCATCCCACCTGAATTTTCCCATGATCTTATGTCATTCTTCAGTTGGACAAGAGCAGTCATCTGGTTGAAAGGCAAACCAGAAATTCCCTTCAAATATTCTGCTGTACTGCATTAAAGTACACAGTCCTGTACCAGAAGAAGCCCCAGAAGTGTTTTGGGATTTCACTCCTCCTTCCCACCTGTGTTGCCTCATTCTGTGCCAGCATTTACTACATTCCCTGGCTCACGGGCTCACTTTTGGCTGGCTGACTTCCTTTTGGTATTAGCAGGTTGTCAGCAACGTTCAGGGAGTGGAAAGGCATCAGTCCTTATTTCTGCCGTTCTGCAATAGTTTTAGTAGGCAGGATGTCTCTGGGATTGAAAATAAGTTTCAATCATGTCTGTCTTTGCCTTCCTGGGAAACTTCCCCAGCCTGATCGGCTCATCTCTACTGAAAACAGCAGCCTACAATCAGCGGGTTCTCTTGAGACATCTTTGAAGTGTGCTTCTACCACCCATTTTTCTAAGAGCCTCTCGTGCTATCAAGTGCATCTTTATTATCCACTGTAAGTCCAGGCAATTCGCTACCCTCTCTGCTTGTGTTTTGAATTCTGGAGGTCCAAGTTCCAGCCAACATTTACACATTTTTGTTCCATTTTTCCATGTCACCTTCTCCATTCAAGGCTAATTAGCTGAATAATTTTTAGGTTCTTTCTTCCTCAGCTTTTGATACCTACACTGATAATTTAATCCATTGCCAACCTTTCTTCTGCACTTCATAGATACTGTTATAGTAGAAGTCTCACTATTAATCATGTGCTTATCTTTCTACCGCTAACCTTTGTGTGCTCAGCTTGATTCCTTCTACCTTTTGGCATGGCATTTATGCATTTATGGCACTTTGGAAACTGTTTTCCAGCTAACTATATTTTTACTGCAGTTGTTCATTTCATGATCAATTTTTCCGTGGCATCAAAAACTGACTGTAGAAATTCTCTTTTTTTTTCCCCCTTCACTTTTTTGGCAGATGCATCTGCTGTGCACACTGAATTTCTCACTTCTAATTATTCAGAAGTCTCATGCATCAGATTACAATCCCATTTTCCAATTTCAAGCAGAGAATTATACTAACAGGCTCTTGAGAATCAATCTCTATCCTCCCCGCAAGTGGCTGCTGCCTGCTACACTGCATTTCTGCACAGACTTGGCTGAGGCAAAATTAATTATCTCCCTGGATTACCTTGGCCTTTTTGCACTGATCCGTTAGTCCACATCCAGCTGAGTCCGGAAATTAGCTGATTGCTGATTTATCCTAAATGTCTTGTTGGTTTCTGGCTAGGTGAAGCAGACAAGTCTCCTCAGGACTTCCACCAGAATTTTTTTTTTTCTTTAGTTTTTAACTCTGAGCTGTGCCCCAAAGCCAGCTTGGACTGATGATTGACTCCAAACTGCATGTGAAGGACACCTCGAAGAAGTTCATTTCTTTACAATGAATAAATTCTACAGCTGTTTGAAAGCTGGGCCACCCTACTCGCCTGGCAGCAATCCCCATCTCTGTTTACCTTCCCGTCCATTCACTTGAACTGTGATTAAATAAGCTTCCCAGGGAGGTTTTCCTTTAAATATAATGAGCTTTTGTAACACATGAGCTGGGAGAAGTCAACATCTTCCCTTGGGGCCTCTGTGGGTCACAAATGAGGTTAAAAAAGTCTTGTAAATGTTGGGCTTTAGTCAAATTCTCTGGGTGTGCTGTGCTGCTTCTGATACTATGGCTTGTGATACATTTGATTTTTCTTTTGGAGCTGAATTATTTTTAGTCCTTTCAGTTCTTCTCATATGTGACCTAAACCTTAACCTTCTTCTGGCGTTCTCCATACCCCTTAACACCTTCCATTCCCTAGTAAACAGGTTGGTAGTCACCTCTTTAATTCATCTTACCCCTTCAGTCTGGGCCATTCATTGTTCAGACATTTATAATTGCACAGTAAAACAAATATTTTTCTGAAAATGAGTCATCACTTTCTTTCCTGGGAAGCTTCTGAATCTTGTTTATATTGCTTTTGTAGAATTTAAATCTTGCTTTAAATCCTTCTGGCCAACAGATTTATAATTCAAAAGGATTTTAACAGAGTGGAATAATAGTATAAAATGAATAAAAAGAATCAGTTCCATGAGGATAAGTGCAAAGCTTCGCACACAAGCAAAAACAGTCATCTACCCAGTTGTAGGCAACATTTTTCCCAAAACGCAGGGAACAGCTCATTAGGTATCAATTTCAGGAAAAGACCTGGGGATTTGTAGGTGTTTGCATAGCGACCAGGAATGGTATAATCAATCGCTCCACTCGCGTCAGCCCCAGCAAGGGCTCGACTGAATGCTCTGCCCAGTTTTCAGAACTGTGTTTCAGCAAAGGTGTGGAGCAGCAGGAGTCCCCAGGAGAGTAACATGAGTGATCAGAGCTATAGACAACATCACCTGTGAGGAAAGGCTGAGAGAACTGAAGCCGTTTAACCTTGAGAAGACTGAGGAGAGATCTGAAAGCAATCATCCACTGTGAAATGGGCTGTCATAAAGATGACAATAAACTGCTCTATAGGTCCCCTGGAGACAGAATGAGAAGATAGGGGCTTAAATTTCAGCAAGGTGTAACTAGCGAAGGTGTTAAGCAAGCCTTTCTAAAGAACGCTAACGATAATTAGGTATTTGAATGGACTTGAATAGAGCTCGTGGAATCTATTACTATACATTTCTAGACAGATAGGTAGACAGATATCTGTAGGAATAGACTTCTGCTTAGTTAATCCTGCACTGGGGCAGGGACAATGACTGAGTAGCCCAGCAGCATCCTTTCCAGCTCCAGTTCTGGCTTCTGAGGTGAAGGCCTGGAGAACAGTATGCACAGCATTGGAAAAAGCGCCACTGGCTCTGCAATGACACCAGCACATCAGACCCTCCGTTTTACAACTCTAACGCAAAATGATGGTGCTTCCAGTCCAATGTACGTTACTAGTTCTGGACAGGCTCTGTACTAAGTGAAAACAAAGCTCCCTGCCATACCTTTGCAGTTGGCCTAGCTTTGAGCTGGGGATTGGAGCAGACGACCATCAGAGACCCTTACCAGCCTCAGTTATTCTGTGAGTCCAAGTAGCCCCCAGCAGCAGATCTGAAGAACTCTGCTTTCCTGCTGAGTTGTTCCCAGCTAGAAACCCACCCAGGCCAGCTCTGCAGCCTACCTGGACGACAGTGTCAGGCTCTAATTTGCATCAGGGAAAGAATCCATAACAATATTTTTTTGTCACTGGAGTTTTACTGGGATGAAGAAACTGGAGTTTTCTGATGGAGTCTGTCTCAACTAGTGCAGACGGATTTTTCTTCATACGGGAAAAAAAATGGTTAAGGGTTCTTCTTCTGACTCATCATTGATCTTTAAAAGATCTTGTTCTTTTGAACAAGAAAAAAACAGTAGTGTTCAAGCTCTCCAGGCCGCTCTCTGTTGTTTCCCTTTCTCCCTGCACATCTCTGTACTTGCCACTGACTGTTCGTTCCCAATGCCGTATGGATAATGTGTTACAGGAATGACTGCAGCAATGTATTGGCGAGCAGGCTTTACCGGGACTGTGGAAATGGGGCACGTCTTGATCAGAAAGCTCTTGGACAGGATGGGTGGTCAGGTCTGAGGGCTGGTGACGGGAGTCCCCTCCGCAAGTCTTAGGGAGGCATTTTCAGCGGGTAAGGTGAAGCTCCCACAGATGCCTGCACTGGTAGCTCTCATCTCTGTCTTCGTACGTGACTCTTCAGCTGGTCGAGGTTTTGACACATTCCCTTACACTGTCACTCTTGTTATATGCAACTTCACAGCCTATAAGATTGTTTAAACACAGCAATTTACAAATTAGGGTCTTTTCACTAGAAAAAAGTGACAAGGTCAAGAAGTGATAAAGACATAAAACTCTGTTCCCAGGTTGATTTGCAGACAGCTTCCTAAGACTGGGCAGGGAGTAAAGTTTGTGATCATCAGTCTTCCATTAGAAATTGCTGGGTTTCTTTCAATGTTGGGCAACATATACATTTCTTAAAATGTTATTTCCATGTATCCTAATATGTTTAAGATACACGATTATGACTTTAGAGATTATTTTTTCCCTGCTTCAATTTGGAGAAAAACATACCTTTGCTACCTACAAGCTCAAATCACAAAATGGGCGTAAAGGCTCATAGTACTAAATACTACGTGTGGTGCAGCTAGTAGAACTCATAACATCGTTGTGAGGCATCTACGCATTGATTTTTTTTCTCCTTTCAGCCAGAAACACTGAACTTTTTCTGTCTGAAGGCTCTATTCAGAAATACTGCTGTCATTTCATTTGGGAGCAAACCTACACACCTGTTGCTTATTCAAAGGTGAGGATGAGGATGGATCCTTCAAAAGCCGTCAGGACCTGACAGGCACAACCTGAAAAGCATTACCTTTGGCTTGCTCTGTGTGGACCACAGCACACCTTACACTTCCAGCTGGCCATAAACTGCATTTGTGTATCCCCTGCGTGCCAGCCCCAGCACACCGGTTCCTGCTCGTGCATTTGGTGTGGCCGTCTGCGGTGCAGGGAACTATTCCAGTTTGTAAATGACCTGCTGAGCTGGGTAATTTATCTTTGCTTATCTAGAAGTCCAGCTTGGGTCAAATGAACTACTGATCTCTCTTTTCCTCAGCTGGGGGTGGCAGGGGAATCAGGATTACTCAGTGTTACTCAGCCAGGCAGGAATAGCAGGAGCTGGCAGACTGTTAGTGTCACGTAGCATTTTTAGGATCAGATACACACTTACAACTCCATAAAATGCTTAAGATCTGTTCCATGTTTTCCAGTCCTCTGAATACCTAAGTAACCTGCACAAAAAATTTGTGCACAGATCAATGTGATTGATTCTGCCCCTCTGGGATTTAAGTGCCATCTTCTGGGATTCACCTCCTTACGACTGATATTCACCACTTTTCGTTCTAAGCGGCAGTTCCTTCATTCACAAGGCAGCCAGAGCAATGGATGTTGCTGCTGTTCCTGTTCTTTTATCTACGAAGTGTAGGAAATCTTTCTCCCTGAAAGGCTTTCAACATCCATCACCCACAGGAATGCACGAACCACCAGATTACAGGATGCTCTGCCGAGGCGCTTTCTGTGCTCCCTCTTGGGGCTGGCCACTGTATATGAACTAATCAATATTTGCTCTGCCAGAGAGCTTATAAAAAAAAAAAAAAAGAAAAACGGAGCATGACTGTCCAGGCTCTGAGTCACCATATCCCACAGAAGGGCCCAGACTCTGGTTCCAGCCTCCGATTCGGGCAATGCTTCACATGTTTTAAACATGTCATTGCATGTATATCAGAACAAAGCAGGATTAACTCTCTGGTATGTAACTGCCCACAGGTACAACCCAGTGAAATGCCTGGTTTTTGCCTTTCAGGTGGAAGACTTTTTACCTTTAATATCACTCCTGCATTATACATCCTCCGCGTCCTGCTTCATGCTCCACACGAATGGTACAGAGACAGGGCTGCACTTCCGTGTCCCCGCTTCCTCTTCATTGCCTTTTGACCCAAAAGGGAGTATTTCAGCTATTTCTGTGTGATCTCTTGGCCTTAAAACTCATTTCGAGTTTTGTTATATTTCAGTTCTTTCAATAAATTATCTTGGCAGTAGGTGTTATTCACTCCCCGCCCCGCTCCACCTCCTGCTCTTTTTCACTCATTGATTCTTCTGTACCTAACAGCTGCCAATGACATATTTGGTTTCTTAGCCCAAGGATATTCTTTCCCCAGCAACAGCAAAGTCTCTTTTTATACTTGTTTTTTTCCAAATCTGCCAGCTTATTGTCCTGTTTGTGATGCAGCTAAACACATTAGTAATAGTGGGGAAACTGTGGAATTGAAATCCTTTCACTGCCTACATGAACATTGTAGACTAAAATAGTTTAATCTCCAGATACTTCCTTTCCCTGCCTTGACGAAATGGGGAAGCAAACCATCCTGTTGCCTGGTTCATAAAGCTATTGGACTAAAAAACAGTTTTGAACACACTTCCTGATATACAACTGAAAAATGTGGGTTCCCTTCCGCAAAGACTAGAGGTATGAGAGAATCCAGCAGGTAAAACAGAGGCTAAAGGAAACCTGCATGGAAAAGACACAACTCAGAAAGCACGAAGATGCTATAAAGAAGCCTATGTCTTTCAGCTTCCTGTGATTAAGCAACTAACAGGAAGGTTTGAACTCTTCAATACTGATAATTTTGAACTTGGACATCAGTGCAGGGATCCAAAGTCTCAAGACTCACTTGTAGCTTTAGCATCAGTAAGAGGTTTAAAGAACCACGACATGCGACTCACAGCAGTCCTTCCAGCGCGTATCTCAGAGTGCGTCACAATTTCTTGCCTGAGGTTGTTTGAAATTCCATCTGAGACATTAGGTCTGTACACCACTACTATCAGTAGTATACCACTACTCTTCCATACACTTTATTGCTTACAGGCCGAGGCATTCCTCCTCACCGTGTAGGTTGGGATAGCTCTTGATTTTTTGCTTACAGAGAGCTGGAGTTGTCAGATCAATTCCTTGTTGAACGATCCCATTGTCCTCTCATTCCATCAGGGTATGGCCCTGGATTGTGAAAGTGCAGCCTCTGGCAGCAATGATGTCAGGACACAGGCATGACGCTATCACCAAGGCAGGTTGTATCAAATAGATTTTATGGGAAATGTCTTACTTTTCTTGTTTTCCTCAGACTCTGACATGCCACATCTCTAGAGACTGCTTTGGAGTCACCTGCACTGAATGTGACCTTTTATGGTCCATCCCAAGGGACTCCAGTGCCAGAGTCAAACAGATTCTTCATCTGTTTGTAAACTAAGTGAGAGCTGGAATTCAAACCGACCTGTCTGAAGCCTTGGACTTGTCATAATTGGGATGGTTTCTAGGCAGCAGTCATAAAGAGGTTTTATTAGACTAAGAAGGACTGATAAAGTGCTTGGCATTTACAAGTTAAATGTCTTAACTTTGGTAGCACTCCCAGAAATTATAATTAAGTAGGAATAAAATGGCTCTAATTAAAACATTTTACTAGGGAAGTAACACTGAGATAGGTATCTCACTTCCAAGAATTTCATGTCCCAGTAAACTAACGAAAAAGTTACTTTTTTTATATATAGATATATATGTACTGCATTTCAGCAAGTGCCTCCACACGCCTAACAAGAATTCATCCTTAGCACAGTTTTGGTAGCTCAGTGGTGTTGCAAGAGCAGGGAGCACAGCGTGGGCTGCAAAGGCCATTCGTGAAGGTGAGTACTCCAGTGAAGGTCCTGTAGGAAGCTCTGCACCACGTTGCCTCCTGCTGTAACCCCTCCGCTGGACTCACAGACCCAGAGGAACCCCTTTAGAGCCTCACCCCATGGGTGTTCCAGGAGGGACGAGGGGCAAAGAGACTGTGGCCCAACTCATAAAATGTGTGGAATTGGCAGAGTCAACCTCACCGCGCGTGAAGAGTGCGTCCCAGCTATGAGCACTCTGCTTTAGAGCCTCTTGTTCAGGGCTGGATGTACTCAAGTGAGAGTGGCTTGAACTTGTCTTATTCCGCTCTACAACATGTAAATCACACAACCTTTATTAAACTCATTAGTGGTTAAGTGAATGTAAACAGATGTGTGTAACACTCTCTAATTTAGTGGAAGGGGAACAAAGAAACAATCTTGAATGTTGGCCGGTACCTTGACCTCATTCTCCACCTAACATAGATTTTTGTATAGTAATATACAACACTGCAAGCAAGAGCTTTGCAGCCCCTTTGTAACCCGAACACTTACAGAGTGAGCTTTGTAGCCTGCAATTAAACATGTCGTTATTTACATACAAGGAATATTAGGCTATTGCACATTGGTGAAAAAATATTTATTCAGTTTAATCATGCAACTTTTAAAAATAGGTTTCTAAGAATGATTTTTAGAGTACAGGAAAGAAAGTAATGCAGACTTAGATATATTATTCTATATTAGCATGCTCAAAGTATGTTAAATTCACAGCTCTTATACATCTGACTTGGCCTTTTGTAGGCCTGAGCTTCTGTGCTGTTTTCCCTTAAGGGAAAATTAAACTCCTTTACGTATGCAAAAAAATACCGAAAATCTGTGCGGAAGCACTGGTGACAAATCCTTTGACACTATGACATGATGAAGGAACAAACCATCTCAAAGAATAATTTTGCAGTTTATTAGCATATTGAAGTGTTTTGATTAATTTTGCTTAAGTGAATGACAAAGGAACTGTTTTATCATGTACCCTGCTCATTTCACTATTATTTGTCCTATTGAAATTTATCTTTAGTTACGCATAGGCAGCGCACATTCCTGGGACTAGAGGTGTCATGACAGTGATATTAATTAAAAGGCTACTGTAGAAATAGCAGATAATCATGTGATTGAATTGTGCTTCTCAGACATATTCAGGATCTAGGAAGATAAACAATCCCTTAGGGGAAAGGATATTTATTTTTTAGACTACATAACTTGCAAGTGCTCAAGCTATCTGGGTGACTTGTTTCATGTGATATGTAAACATAACATATAATAAGCCCAAATGACTCAGCACGAGAGTAAGGGAGAAGACAACAATACTGCAGCAACCTCTCCAGCTGATTAGCTCTCCCGACGCAACGCACACAGTCTGGTTGGCTCACTTCAAGTCGTCTAAACGTCGGGTGTCTCAAATGATACCAGATCCTTATGTTTAGCCAGCTGAATCATGTTCTTTGTATTTCTAGAGAGCATTACTACTCATATCAAAACCTATTGTGCTTGTGTTAGAATGAGGGTGAAAAACCAGCACCTGCCTGCGCTAAATGCAGTGTTTCTGCAAGTCACAGTGAGGGAATTTTGCCAGGATGCCCCAAATCTCAAACCCTGGTTTTGAACACTGCGTAGACCTGAAGCATGAAGGGGAATTGCAGTCCTCCTCCCAACGGCCAGCCCGAAGGGGTTCATGTGACAGTCGCAGGTATGAGCTGACATTTAGGAGAATAACATTGCAATGATAAAAAGTTCAGATCCAGCATCAGTGAGAAACAGCTCAGCCTTGTGAAAATTTTATACAGCCTCGTGAAAATTTTATAGCTTATCAAGGACATTTTTGCTGCAGTTTAATGTGCCCAAGTGCCAGCCATGCAAGTTTTTGCTGCCTGGGAACCAAAGTAGCATAACAGCTACTGGAAAGCTGTCACGCTACCACATTTGTAGAACTCAGTTTTCAGCATGATTTTTTTTTTTTTTTGTTGTTGGCAAGGCTTTGCATTTTTTCATTTGCTCCTCACCATTCCCAGCACACACTGACGTCCCGCTTAACATTGATATAAAACCTGATGAACAGAGCTAATGTTTTTTCTTCTATGTATAACGCCTACAAAACTTAACGGGAATGCAGGTAGTGGTAGGTCAGCGTAATTTTCCCCGTCACTTGAACCCCGTACACCACACTTAGCAATGCAAAAGGAATGTCTCCAGTTGGGTTCTTTCTTACAGTGGACTCAATGGGAGAGGTGGATGTATAATATACATCTATACATTCGTAAGGGAAAAAAAATGGTAGCTTTGTTACAGAAATACACATATTTTTATGGCGTATTAGATGAATTGACATATATATGCAGTCTAATAATCAAGAAAAGCCTGTTTGAGGCTTCATTTGTGCATTAGAGAACATTTTGAACAGAAAGCTAATCTTCACAACATGAAGTAGAATTACATAAATTGTAATGTGGATTTTTTTTTTTTCCCTGTGGTTAACCTCAAAGCCATTTTAGGTGATGTTTTGCTGGATATCCTGCACTAAAATGAAAGGAAGAACTGCTTCTCTGTCATGCATTTGCCTCTGTGTATATTCATGATGGGCTTTACCTGTGATGTTAGCTGGAGAATGTTTCCCTAGGCATCCACAGCGGCAGAGGTAAGCCTGCTCCCCCAGCATACGCCGTGCCTTCAGCTTTAAGAGGCTTGGCACAAAGTCTCCTGGTTTTGGTTCCTCTCAGCCACCTTCGGAGCTGGAGCAAAAATTTAGCTGTCTATCTGTGCAGTTTTCACATTTAGAATTAGGTCATTGTTCAAGGCAGGCAGCTTTGTCTCAGGCCAAAGCAGTTCAAATAGGACTAACTACCCTGCAAGCACCTCTGGGATTGCTCAGCTCCTCTATCTCCATGAAAAAGAAAAAAGAAAATCCACAGCTGAGAAGAACATCCAATCCTAAATTCGTTTTCTGGTGTAATCCTCTTGGGTTTGAAGGCTTGATCTCCCCCTTCTAACTGGATTGCAGTAGCTCTGAGGCCTCCCAGCTGTTAAAGGTGGGAGGAGGAACTCATCACTGATGATGGGATGCCAGAATTGACGGTTCTCTGCCTTGGACGCCACCAGGCAAAGACCGAGAACGAGCATTTGTAACCATTTGGTCATCCTTTCCCCAGACACTCTTTGATGGTGCTAGTGAGAACAGCCTTCCCCGGAACCCATTTGGTGGTGAATCCTGGTTCGGTGCTGAACCTTCTTCCTCTTCCCCTTCATGCTCTGCCAAAATGCCTACCTAGTACAGTGTTGCTTAAAGGGTTTATATAGTCTGCTGGCTTCTACCTTCTTCTTCTGTTCCTTAAAATGTTCCTAAAGAAGCCACAACCTGTAAGACTAAGTAACTACGTTTTTCTTTACCTTTCCACAAAGAAGAGAGCACAAAAGATTAATCTTGGAAGCCCATCTCATCATACAGACCATTCTCTCCTGCACTTGAGAAAAAAGGTCTCTTCAGCTTAGAAGGCAGAGGAAGCTTCTGTTTTCACAAACAAGCCCACCAGATGTAAACCAAAGTTGTCCCTAGCCAACAGAATTGAAAGAATGAACCTGATTTTTTAATGGCTGTTATTCAGTGTTAATCAAAAAAGAGTAAAAATAAAGAGGAGTCAAAAGTAATTGTCTGCTGTAGGCTGCCTTTCCTCCTTTCCACCTACCTCTCTGCAGAGAAATACAAAGCAGCTGTTTATTCTTCTTTTCCTACTCTATCGGTTACCTCCTCTTCAGGAAAAAAAAAACTAAGCAATGAGATTGTAATATAAATAAGCAATAAAAGTAAGCAATTGATTGTCACACTTCTCTAGTGAGTAGCGGAAACCACAATGCAGGTAACCAACGCAGCTGGAGCTGGACCAGATCATGGACCAAGTTTTTGCAAGTGATTTGTCTTTACCACAGCACCAAACCTTTGATTCCTTAACAACCACTTTGGATTATTTCTGGGAGCATTGTTCACTGTTAAGGCTTTAAGTTTTGGTGACTGATTACAATCAGTTGCTTTTAAAACCCTAGTGAGTATTTGCTGAAAAAAAGGGTACTGTTTGTCCTTCAGCTTCACTGAGGTTTCAGGTGCAATTAAGCTTTTTTACAGACATCATGTTAGGATTTATCTCACCTTAGGCATTTTTAGGGTAGACATCTGCTGCTGGGCTGGTCTAGACTCACCTTGGACTGGTCATTAATGGGGAGAAATGAGCACTTCTAGAGCACGATTCACCTGACCCTGCCTTTGACATCACATGAGAAGATTCATCTCTCTGCAACGCTCCTCCCTCTCCTGCTATAACTGACCTCAGCTGTTCAATCTACTTTATTTTTGCAAATGCAGCCAAGCACAGAAAAGAACAAAAATGTACCTCAAAGAAATCAGTAGGCTAATTTCTTGACAAATTTGACAAATTTTATAAGAAACTGTATTAACACACATGACCGTAAACATGGTCCATACACTCTTCCTCCCATACCAGTAGCCGCTATTCCAACATTTTATACATAACTGCTGCTGACACAGCTGATAGCTCTACAGATTTCACCTTGTAGAGGGATCAGCCTGGAAAACTTTGGTGGTAAGAACTGCCCGGGCCCGCAGGTACCCTGGCAATCACGCGTAAGCGCGACGCCAAGCCGCGGGCTGGCAGGGAGCCACGCAGGCGTCCCGCGGAGCCCCGGCCGGCTTGCTGAGGAGTCCTCGTCGAAGGGCAGCTCTCACCGAGGTGGTTGCTTCCCCGAGGAGTGTGGCCGTGTCTTGGGATGACGGGGAAGTAACACGAATCTGTCTTGCTTTGCTGTTTTTGGCCGCTAGTGTGGTAAATAACCGCAGTACAAAATGATCTTTTGGGAAGAGACCTGCTCACCGTCACTGCAGCACACAAGTTCTTCATGCTTGTTAAAACGGAAGAGCTGGTAACTGCGATACTTACGGCTGTGTACCAGAGGCAGCAGGGAGCGGCGTTGTGCGCCGGGGGATGCGTAAGGGAGCGGAGAGAGAAATGCTGGAGCCAGCTCAGTGAAAGACTGTAAACAGGGGAAGGAAACCTTGGACTGACTCCTGCACACTCTCAGGAGCACTCCGAGCAGATGCTGGGTCTTGCTGGACTTAGCAGTGGCTCCTTTGGCTGAAGCCAAGTGGACATGTGAGGGCTCTCTGTGAGCTTGGCGGGTGGTGGTGGGATGGCCTGTGGAAGGGAGCTGCTGACTGGGAGTGGAAACGCAGCCCAGAGCCACGAGGCTGGAGGTCCTGCCGTGCGACCAGACCACGTGTCCCACCGCAGTGATCACACTTGCCACACTCACTGCTACCCGTGCGTCATGCCCCAGCTGTACCCTGCCTGACGTGCTCAGGACACACCTCAGCCTGTACTAAGAGAAACACAGCCTTAAGGCATAGGGTCACGCAGTCCTCCTCGTTGCTGATCAGCCCTTGCCGCTGAGATAAGCACAAGGAGATGCAGCTTATGGCTCACGGTGAAGCCTAGATATGAGATGACCCCAGCTCCTGCAGCTGTGGGGACATGGGGAGGACTGGAGAAACCCCAGAGCTTGCCACAGCACCATTTGCTGGGCCTACCTGATAGACCAAACATAGCCAGCAGTAAGGGGCTGCCTGAGTGGGCTGTGGGCTTGTGGTGGAGTGTGGTTGGGAGCCTATGAGCCGGGACTTAATGGCTATGTCTCTTGGCAAAAGGTGGGCTAGCATGGATGGGTGGAAGGTAGACAGGTGGGTAGATAGGGAGGTAGATGGAACATTTTGGTGGCTTGTTTGGCCAAGTTAAAAGCAGTTTTGTAGGCTTCATGTGCTCAGCTATGTTCGACCCAGGGGCATCCCTGCCCAGATCCAGCCTCAGGCTCCCGGCTTTCCTTGTGAGAGCACCAAGCCACTGAGGGGAGGCCACAGTTACGGCGGGGCGGACAGCTTGTGGAGGGTTTGCTTTGGCTTTTTAGGAGGCGTGAAGGTGTAGATAGCTGGTGGGTGTGCTGGGGAGCCTGCAGTGGGGGGAGGGATCATGAAGTCCTCTCTCAGCTAGAGCATGAGGCACAGGCCTGGGGACACAGGGCATGGGGGCAAAGTCCTTGTCCCCATGAATTTTAGTTTTTTATGTGAAACAAGCCACCGTGAAAGAGAAGGAAAGGAAGCCAGAACAGGAATGTGTGGCCTGTAAGTGAAAAGTCAGAGCCCAGTTAGCAGCTAATTGAGGTGCTTTAAGGCACAGAGCGCACCCACAACACAGCTTCTCAAACTAATACAGCTTCTGTTGCCACTTTCCTATTATTTCACTATAGCAGTTTTGGAGGTGGGGTTTTTTTGGTAGCTTTGGTATAAAATAAAGCTTCTTCACATGAGTGAACTTACAGCTGTTCCCCCACAGAACCCCCCAAACCCCACAAGATATCACTATCAGTCCCAGAGGTGGGTTATAAGCCCCTCCTCCGAGTGAGATATTGCTATCGGGTGTCTGCACATCTGGATAAAGCAGGCCAGTGACAGGGGACGCAGCCATATGGCCAAGCCATCAGCCCTACGCTCCGTGCGGCTGCCTGGCTGCTCAGCCAGATAACCCCGCGCGTCCCAGAGCCTCGACCTGCGCCACCGGGAAGGTGACAGCACCCCGGGCCCATGGCTGACCTCCAGAGCCGGTTTGCCAGGCTGTCCCTGAGCTGCTGGCTGGCAGGACTCTCCTGGCACCATTTATAACTGCCACCAGAAACCACTTTTCAGGAATAAACAGCCCCAGAGGCCATTTCAGCAGCAATCGGTTTGTTCCAACTGCACCTAATGGGACTGAAGCCTGGAGCCCCACCTCCCCTCCCCGCATGGTTTTGTTTTGTCCTCTGCTCCAACGGGACATCCCTCAGGGCTACCTGCGATCTCAGGTGGGGCTGTGGGTGCAGGTGCTCAGCCAGCAGACAGCAGCACATGGCCTTGGCCAGAGCTGTGCCTGGTGGCCAGGGCTGGGCAGGGTCCCATCACTGCCAGGTCAGGGTCTCGTCATCGCAGGGTTAGGGTCCCGTCATCGCAGGGCAGCACCAGCTGGAGAAGATGGAGGCACCGCCTGCACGGTGGTGTCAGTAACTTGACAGCAATACAGTTTAGGAAAAAACTGACATAAGTTTTAGATTTTATTCATTCGTACATTATTTACAGCAGTTGCTTTCATATTACAATTCTCTTTCATCTTTTCAGTTTTCACTTATAAAAAATTAACCAAATAAACCTTATATAACCAAATTTATCACAGCAGGTCTGGTTAATTTTCACAGTTACAGCGGCCATCAGGAACAGAACTTAAGTACCTACAAGTCATTCGCCCAGAGTACCTCGCCCGACCCTGCCTGAGGACGCCCTGCTGTCCCTCGAGAGCTGGCCGGCTCCCGGGGCTCTGCCGACGGAAGATGGAGAGGCCACGCTGTGCCGGGGTGACGCCGGGCAGGCTGGAGCTCAGATGCCTAAAGCACACCACGGGCTAACTCGCACACGTCTCGACGCGTCCATCACGCTAGAGGAACGGGTTTGTATCGCTACGCCTTGACAGCACGCCGACAGCTTTCCAACAGAGCTGACTGCTGCTTCCCTCCATCGGGAAATTCTATTCGTTTATTCTGTTTTCTGCTATTGTTGAGCCCCAGTAGTGCAGTAGCAGAGTACACAGGGGTACGAGACCGTGGCAAAGAGCATTTACCTTCCTCTGTGCGACTCCAACAGCTCTTCCTTCTGTCTGTCTCTCCCACCAGGAACGGTATTTGCAATAACTCACCCTTAAGGCTACGGTGAAAGACCTGCGCCGCGTAAGGACTCACAACGCCAAAGAATGCTCGAGGCGGAGGGATCCTACACGGGCAAGTTCTCTGCCAAGGTGATGTCCAGTCCCAGAGACCGATGGCCTTTCCTAGCACTTGGTCCTGCTCCCCAGGTGCAACAGCAGCACTGATGCCAGTGTGTTCCTAACGGTATCATCTTCATTAACTATCTCCCTGTGCTCTCCCCCCACATGCTCATTTGCTTTACAGTGGTAATTATTGCTGTTTTAAAATACGTTCATATTTCTTTGAGGACTTGTAGCCGCTTCCTGTTACAAAGTACAGTACACACTATGCTGAACATAGAAAACACAAGACTCATTTCACATCGGTCTTGTACAACGGTGAAGAGATGCAGAGTAAGAGACTGTTTGGGGGAATCCTGGTTTCCATTTAGGCAGGAATTTAGCCTGTAACCCATGAACCCAAAAGCCACTGCCTTAAACACCAGCAGTTCTGATAACAATTTAGCCCCATTTTTTTTTTTCAGCTGACATTGGACATTTTCCAAATGCATACCACACATCTGCTTAACACTACCAAAAAAATATTATTTTCTTTCCCTTTCCCTTTCCCGCATATTTCTCAAGAAGACTTTCGCTTTAATAAAAGAACACAATCACACAAACTGCTTAAAGCTAACAGCCCAGCACAATCGTAAGTACAACTCACAAAGCAATGGATGCTTTGTTAAACCTAATTATATTTTAAAAAAAGCAAATATACATATTACAAGTCAAACGGACTAAGCTTTGGAAGAAAAGAAATTGAAAACAATGTTAGCTGTATGTTCATTAAGCTTACATAGCAATAGCTGCTTCTGCATTCAAACGTGTTACTCATAAATAAATTTACAGTTCCATTATGTATTTGTTATGCTCTTGGTCTCAGTAAGTCCATCTTCTACTATTTAGATGTTAAAAGCACATCCTCTCCCGCAGCTGACCATCGTGTAATACAAAGACCGCACTGAACAGCGATGTCAAACAGTGATCAAACTCCAAATGCTGACTTAGAGCTTGTTGTTTTAAACGATACTGTGTTTTAACTAAACTCTCTGGTGTTCCAATTATTCTCTCGTCTTATTCTCAATGACAGGCACCCCAAACGACCACTCAGGTAGCAGTTTTTTGGTGGGAGATAAGCATAGTCTCTGTGCATAGTCTCTGGGACTGAGGGATGCAAGAGCACACCATTTTTTTGCTCAAGATTCTGCGTGCATATATTTTGAGGGAGGAAAAAAAGAGAAAACAATCGTTTTGCACGTTAAAGCTCATTTAACAGTTTGCATCCCTTTGTTTCGTTACATGGTACAGTATATTCCACTGCAAGTGTCCAGTTAGCATGGAATTAAAATGCCTTTATTAAGCTTTAAATCGAGTGCACACCAACAGCATCACACTAGCGCTAATGAAACACAGGTTCCCAGCACGCTGAGAACGAGATTGTTAATTCAGAGGCAACGGGAGCAGGTCCCTGCCCTTGTGTGTCTGGCAGTTTGGCAGTCCCTGCAGTCAGTCTCTCTCCGTTTGCACCTCGGCCAGCAAACCCTGCAAACCGCGAGGCAGCAGACCTGCGCCACAGACAGATACGGTTCAGCGAGCGATGGGCAGCAGCAAGGATCATGACAAGGTTTTGTAAAACCATGGTTCCCTTGGGAATTCTGACCACAGGACTTTCTGTTCTCACCCTCCCGGGCCTTATCCTGCTCTCCCCGGTGGGGACGTGCCGCTTGCCATGGCAAGAGAGAGGCCTGATCCGCTCCAGGCACCGAGCACCTGCTGCTGCTGCTGCCGGTCGGCAGCACTGGACCCCGCCAGGCAGCCCCGACCCCCAACAGGCACCTGCTGACCCTCAGGCCCGCCTCTCCTGCACCGGGACTGTTAAAACCAGACGTCCTGGCATGAAGCATCCCCCCATTTCACGTGGGGACAAAGGCAGGGGCGAAATGCCCTGTCTAGGTCCCAGCCCCAGGGACAGACATCCCTGGGGAAATTACCCCCGCGTTCACTGAAAGATGATGCTGAAACGAGTCAAGATACAAAGCTGGCCCCATGGATTTTAAGAATTTAGGTGGATCCATCCCGCCTGCAGCAGAAGAGGAACAACTTGCGCCCTGCGAGCTGTGACGCTGGGTTTGGGGGTGCGACTGCCTCTGCAGCATCGCGACCGCTGGTCCTGCCCCCGCGCCCCAGGCCACCCCCATTGCACGCTGCCTGCCGGGACCAACCACTCAACCCCGCAGTGCTACCACAACTGGGGCCTGAAGGGCACAGAGCATCCTTATGGTCTTCTAATAATACTGCTAAACTCGTCCTGCTCCTGACAAACGTCTTTTAAAACAAGCTTCGCCTTGGAAACATGGTGACCACCAGCCAAAGCCTGCTTCTCCCTGACAGGGCTGACTACACTGCCAGTTGTCTCCTGCCACCATGGCCAGATGAAGAGCCCTGCAGCCAAGGTACCCCGTGGCCCTGCATCCCTCCTCCTCCCCGAGCGGGCAGTGCCCCGCAGCAGCCCCGACCCCCCCAGCCGCTCCACGAGCCGTGTGTGCTGCAGAGACGAGAGCGGCCGGACCGTGCATCACCCGCGGGCGAGAGCCCCGCTCCTGACGCCCCATCTTGTGCGTGGGTACAGCCTGCAGCGCGCCCGGGGAGCGGCAAAGGCGTGCTCAGAAACACCGTCCCGCACACCGCACTGCAGCAGCGAGGTAAGGGAAAAGAACGGCTTTCGGCTGATGGCCGTGCCCCAAACTTCTCTGCGGAGAGAAGGGCTGCAAAGGGCATCTCCCGGCAGGGGTGAATTACAGCTGCCGTTTCTAAGCATCGTGCAGGTGCCGTCTGCTTCACGGAGAGAAAACACAGCACGATTTTACGACAAATACCAGTTCAAGGGTTTCAAGTAAGATTAGAAGCCCCTTTCCTTGTTGCTTTAATTGCTCAATAGTACTGGCCTGGGACCGTCCAGGGGCCAAGCTTCCCCCAGAGCTTACTGCCAAATACTACGTGCACTGGGGATGCTGCTTTGCTCCGGATGCGCAGGGCATTCCCACTCGCTCCGCAGGGAAATGCCCAGGCTGTGTCGGAGCGCTGGGGCAGCCCTGAGCCTTGGGACCTCAGCCACAGCCATGCAAAATTTCATTTTTTATTTCTTCCTTTATTTATTTTTAAAGGGAGACCTCTACACGGACATCACCCCCTGACCCTGTAAGTTGCCTTCCCCCGTGAGCAAGGGCTCTGCCCCAGTCCCCTCCCAGCAGAGGACACTCAGGCAGCACCCACTGCACAGGGTTTAGCAGAGAAACCCACGATGCTAAGGAGAGCTGCCACACGAGGAACCTGCATCCCCAGTGCCATCACAGGGCACACACAGTGCAAGGGCAGTGGGCTGCGACAACCCATGTGCACAGCAAAGCAAAAGCAGGCACCTGGCACAGTGGGGGGAAGCTCCTTCACACCTCCAACACACCCTCCACCTCAGGCTGAAGCACTCTTCCTAGCCACCACGTTTACCAGCTGAGGCTAAGAGCCAAGAGATGCTCCACTCTTCCCCACACTCCAGCTAGGAGTTTCCTTGGAAGGAGACACCACCAAAATAAATTCGGAGCCTCCCCTGCTAGCTCATATTGACAGGAGCAGTCCGGAGGTGACAGTCCAGCCTGGAGAAAGGGGGTCGGTGATGGTCCCAATGCAGGGCTGTGCTAAACATGGCTATCTGCTGCAGGAGAAGCAAGAAGCTCCCCAAGGGGGGCTGCAAGCAATGAGCTGTGGGATCTTTTCCATGCAGCACTGTTCAAACCAGTGCACCCCAGAAGAGGCATAGGGGGTGGATGGATGGGTCCACGGAAGGCCGTTCAGCCTCCATGTGCATCCCGTGAGCTGCACCGTGGTCTGTCAGCATGCTGGCCCGGGCAGGCTGGACCCTGGGGGGACAGTGGCTGAACCTGGCATGGTCTGCAGCCCAGGGGCCATGCAGAGCAGTGGGAAGAGGCTTTCTGGCTCTGGAGCTGTCACATTCAGGGAAGCTTCCCATGAATATAGGTGAAACGACAGTAGCACTTGGTGCTTTTAGGCCCAACCTTGTCTAATCCTATTCAGAGCAGCTCTGGGTGGGAAAGCAGCAGCAAGGCTGCAGGTCCCATACCCCTGCATCCCACTGCTGCTACCAGGGATGCAGCTCCGGCAGCCACATGGGCTTCCCAATAAAACCCAGGGCCAGGATCAGCGGCATTTCACCCGCAGGCCCTCTCCACCTTCTGAGCGAAGCAAAACCCAGCATAGCTGGCAGCCAGCCCTTTCCTTCAGAAACGAGCTGTCCCGGCTGGCGAGCCGGGAGCAACCGGCTGGATTTTTGCCAAGGAGCCTGGTCACGGAGCAACTGGCAGAAGCGCGACGGGAAGAAATTTGCTTGGCAGCTACCGGCCAAGTGGCAACGACTCAATCCTTCTCTGTGCATCTCCGGCACCCGGCGTGCCCAGAGAGGAACACAGACGGCACCCCAAAAGCTGCACCTTTCCAAAGCACCTCTCTCCCAGGCAACTCCGTCAGATACCGACTGTAGTATCATCAGTTAAGGTTTACATGTTTTTTAAAAATAATACTGGTAACCTGATGGTACTTCTGTGTCTGTGGGATCTGGTGGGATTTATTCCAGGTTTGGCTTTTCTGACAGGATGTGGAGTTTTGTTATAAAGGCACAGTTATCAAATAAAACCAGCAACATTCTTTTAATTAAATATCCCAATAAAAAAATTAACGCTCAATTTAGTCTTTACGTATTCCTCCCTTACTAAGAGACTAGCTTTGTTTTTTTTCCCCTTTGGAAAGGTTTTAGTGCAGTGATTATATAGCAACAGAAAAATAAACTAAAAAAGGCACAAACTTTTGGGTTTGTTTTTTTTTTTTCTCCTTTCAACTTTTGCTAACACTATATTTGTCTATTTTACTTCGGTTAATAAATCACTGAATGCAGCAAGAAAATATTCTGCCAATTTCTGTACACTATACAAAAACCCCTACCAACAGTACATTATTTCAGCTTCAGGAGAAATGTACAGCATAGAAAGACTTTTAAAAATATAGTGCCCCATACAGAAGTTTTGTTAATTAAACTCACGGTCTCTTGCTACAGTGCCCTTCACCATCCTCATTTTCCCCCCTTATTGCTGGGACACACACTGGGACTCTGCCTCTCCGTCTCCGCACACCGAGCGCGCTGCCGGGGCCGTGCCGAGCGGCTCTTCCATCCCCGGCACTGGTGCCCAGTCCGTGGCCCCGGCAGGGATGGGGCAAGCCCTCATTCAGCCTCCCGGCCGCATCTCAGCACTGGGCAAGCTCTTGGCTGGAGAGGAACGGGCAGCGCTCGGCGGGAGCGAGACGCGGGCAGCGTCCCACGCGTGGGTCCCTGCCACCGGCCCCCCGCCTGCCCCCCAGCTCCAGCTCCCTGCCGGAGCTCTCCCCATCACGCTTCCATCGGGTTTGCAAGTGCAAGCATGGTCAACACGTACTCTGCACTTTCCTCATCATGATAGGTGTCGGGTTTTTTCTCCCCCTGCACAAGCATAATACTTCATAAAATAGTAACTTTTTTTTCCCCCCCAGGAACTAAATTAAAGGGGTTTCCCCTTCAAATGTATTAACAGAGCTGAACCCCTCCACCCACCCCAAATTAAGTGCAGCCAGAAATGGTTTTCTTTATACATCTAATACCACGTTTTAAAAATTAAAACCTACCGATCTTTCTTTTTTCCCCAAGATGTAATTCATGCAAAGTTGCTATTTGTTTAAATAAGTTATAAAAGTTGATATCTCAGGCTAGAAGAAGCTGTAGTCTTGGTTATTCTTTAGTTGGCAGGCACTGTACATACATACCGGGTACAGACGCATGCCGAATCTGCTTTGCATTGCTTTTTGCATTGTACGATTCACAAATCTGACATCATTAAAGCAGTTAATTACCTTTGATGGAAGGCTGCAGTGAGGCCATCTACATTTATCAAACAAGCAGCTGGTTAAGATAATAAGTGCGCTCCCCCCCTCCGCCCCGGTGCTCCCCCAAAATTGCGATTATCCGTCACATGTTGCTTCTCTGAAGTGGTTAGGCTGGTGCGCACATTAATGTGCAAATGTGTTGCCATGGGAACTGCAGCCTCCATTACGCCTCAACGACACCATTCAGCAAAAGCCAAAACTGAAAACAACAACAACAAAAAATCCCCCCACCCTTAAAACCAAACCGAAACCAAACAAAAAACCCCCAAAAGGCAGCAAAGAGAAAGCCCAACGCACATGCGGAGTCTGGCCCAGGACTGCAGGTTCGATATTTAGGGAGAGATTTCGGTTTGATCTCGACGTCACGCTATGGTACAACGGGGCTCAGCGTTCAGCCGGTCCCAGTCTGTGCTGGCTCGGGGAGGAGTGGGGCAACGGAGCCGAGCCGCGGTCACCGGCTGCGCCCGGGGTCTCTCGGATGCACGGCGGGACGAGGAGAGGCAACGCCAGCGCAGCGACAGCGCGATGGGTCGGAGTGCGTGCACGCGCGTTCCTCTGCATGCATTGCAGCAAGCGGGGCGGGGGGGGTTCGCCCCCCACTTCTTCTTTGAAAACTATTAACCAGTAACTAACGGTGAGACGAATGCATATTCTACTGACTGGTGGATGAAATACTGAAAACTGCATTCAGGTAATCCCTCTGCGCTATTCTGAATGCATCACCATGTTATCTTACACGTGGAAAAGGAGAAGACTATGTACACCAGCGCAGCGGTTCTGTCTCGCAGCCGCAGTTTCTGTGCTTTCTAGAGGTACCTGGGAAGGAGAGGCCGCCGCTCCGCTCTGCTCCGTCCCACCGGCTCGCGGGACCCCCGGCACCACCACCCACAACATGCGAGGAAGGAGCGCCGGGCGACCGAGCTGCACGGGGCAAACCAAGGGATGGCATCAGGGGACACAGCACTCGGCCCAAGGTCGGCAAATCAACTCTGACGAGAAACAGGAGGGCGATTTATTATTTTTCGAGGGGGATGAGGAGATGGGCAAAAAAAAAAAAAAAAAAAAAAACTTTTT
>Ga0065711_1002920_pt1 | contig 54916 bp, 44 predicted proteins | sample Hoacrofraction12_FD_59098 | JGI IMG/M metagenome (GOLD analysis project Ga0065711, IMG submission 59098) | Hoatzin crop microbial communities from Cojedes, Venezuela - Epithelial fraction 12 v2 (version 2) | ecosystem: Host-associated > Birds > Digestive system > Esophagus > Crop | place... | reverse complement strand
CCCCCCCAGCTCACTCTGCTGAAGGTTTGGAATATTCTATGCTACAGGTTCTGTTTTAGACTAAATAGGTGTTGGAACAAATAAATTACAATCCAGTTTTATTGGACGCATTCCCAAAAGAGAGAGGAAGGAATCATGTCACTATCACTGAAGTATAAAAAGGTGCAATTTTCTTTTTTAATGGCACTTTAACAAAAATAAGAAGACGTAGTAGAAGGCTAGAGGGGTGAATTCCATCAGAAAGCAGAAAGTAGATTTTGGGCACTGGTGCCTTTGGACTGCTGCTCCCGCTTGCTTCGTTTCCCGTCTGCTGGGCTGAGGCCTGGCCGCGCTTTTCAGTTTTCCAAATGTCTGTCTTTTGGCAGAGAGACCCACACACAGTGGAGATGCTGAAATATCCCCAGGAAGCAGTGTGGATGTGGCCCTTCAGACAGGTTTTTCAGTGTAATTTTCACTGTCTCAGACTTTCACCTCGACTGCTGCTACCGAGGCAGTGGGGCAGGTTAGCGAGACCCGGACTGCTGGATGATTTTGGCATTTTTTAAGCCATTCCAACAAAACCTAGCGTGAGACAGGGCAACAACCCGATTTCACTGCAAACACTGATCTTGCTTTTGAAGAACTCTCTGCCTCCATTATTAGTTAGAATTTTTATAATCCTGTCATTTAGAAAACAAGCCCTTTTCTGTAAGCTTTAGATCACTCACTGATGGCTACTCTGACAAAACACACCCATGGGATTACGTGTAGGGCAAACTTTCATCCAAGAAGAGAAGTGACAGGAATGGGATAGTAGTTTGGGCTTGCTTAAGCTCATTACAAGTTGAATCCGCATCCCTGTGGGTGGTACTTTTCAGGTATCTCAGACTGCTTTCCTAATATTACTGCTCTGAACCACTGGCCAGGCTTGTGTGCCTGACTCCACGTGGCTGCAACTCTCAGCACATCTGGAAGAAACACAGTTTTCGAAGCTTGGCTGTGAATGGGGAAAAGAGGGATCTTCCATGACACTCAAGTGACTTGGGAGTGACTCCTAACGGGCTCTGTGCTCCCATAATAAGGGATATTTTAACAGGGGCCCCGCACTTGCAAACCACTGCCTGGGAACTTTCAGCAACCTCCTGGAGTATTTCTACACAGCAGAAAAATAACCCACATCTCTGATAAAGATGAGTTGCTTAACTTGAAGGGGTGAATTTGGTTCATCTCAGCAGTGACGACAAAGCAGGCTGAACAGAAGCCAGGTTCCCAGCCCTTCCCTGGGCTTCAGTGGCCAGAACTGAGCTAAAAACCCAAGTTATTGCATCTTCGTCACTATTTGATCTGTGTTAGCTGATGGCTGTCAGCTCGCCACAATTACAAACAAGCTGCTCAGCCTCATTAAAAGCAAACAAAGAGAAAAAAACAATTCCCCGTTCAGAAAATTGCTTAGGCCTGTAATTTCTTTTTAATCCTGTTTCAGGTACTTTGAGACGTCTGGTTAGCACGTGCTCCGCTGCTTTTCTTGAACAGTGACCCAGATGCTTAAGAGCTCCAAGTGCGAGGAGCCAGGACAGAGGTGGGCGGTGGGGACGGCGATGGGCAGGAGTGATACGGGAGCAATGCAGGAGCCATATGGGACCAACAGGAGTGATGCAGGAGTAATGCAGGAGTGATGTGGGAGTGGTGGTTTTGGGGAGGGTCTGACGTTGGTTTTACTCGGGCTGTGTAGCATTCTTCAGGCTTTGGCTTTTTATGCTCTTTTTGCTGGAGGAGGTTTTGGAGACGATTTTCACACCTGGGTTGGTGCCCTTAGCACTTCCAGAGCTAAAATTCCCTCCACTGGTGCTCAGGCTGCTGCTGCCACCTCCTCCATAGCCAAGACCACTTGTGACGCTGAGACCACTGCCACCTCCAAATCCACTGCTGAGACCACCACCACTTCCGAGTCCAAGTCCTCCTCCACCTCCAAAGCCATATCCTCCACCACCACTGCCTCCTCCAAGGCCAAAACCACTTCCACTGCCTCCTCCAAGACCAAAACTGCCTCCACCGCCTCCTCCACTTAGGCTCAGTCCACCAAATCCTCCTCCTAACCCAGCACCACCAGCCATGCCAGAGCTGGAGCTGATAACAGCTGCAAGAAAAAAAAATGACAGAGGGTCACACATCTGCTTGGCAGTCACCCAGTTCCAGAAAGCACCTGGACCTACAGGACTAGGCTACAAAGATGATGAGGGGACTGGAGCATCTCTCCTGCGAGGAGAGGCTGAGGGAGCTGGGCTTGTTCAGCCTGGAGAAGAGAAGGCTGAGAGGAGATCTTGTAAATGCCTACAAGTATCTTCAGGGTGGGTGTCAGGAGGACGGGGCCAGACTCTTTCCAGTGGTGCCCAGTGACAGGACAAGGGGCAACGGGCACAAACTGAAGCAGAGGAAGTTCCAGCTGAACATGGGGAAGAACTTTTTCACTCTGAGGGTGACGGAGCCCTGGAACAGGCTGTGGAGCCTGCTTCTCCGGAGAGATTCAAACTTCACCTGAACAAGGTCCTGTGCAGCCTGCTCTGGGTGACCCTGCTTTGGCAGGGGGTAACTGTCTTAAGATATGGTCTCAGACAGGGGGTTGGACTAGATGATCCCCAGAGGTCCCTTCCAACCCCTACCATCCTGTGATTCTGTGACTTGAACCCAACCCTTTGCACACTACTGGCAGAGGGCTCCAAACATCTTATATTGGGCAAAACCTCTCTTTTCCCAAGGTTGCTCACTGTCTCTGCTCCCAACAGGCCCAAGGCAAAACGAGCACTGTGGTACTTACAGTAGCTGATGGGGTTCAGTCCCTCTCCGCTCAGTCTGTTGGAGGGCAGATAAAGGGGAGATTAGAGCAAAATGAGGGAGATAGGCAGGGGGACCAATTGCTGGCAGGGGTAAGGCGTTAGTCCCTTTTATTCCCACAGGGATTTTGCTCCCACCTGCTCTCCTCGCCCTCCAGCAGCTTCCTGTAGGTCGCGATCTCGATGTCCAGGGCCAGCTTGACGTTCATCAGCTCCTGGTACTCACGGAGCTGTCGGGCCATGTCAGCTTTGGCTTTCTGCAGGGCATCTTCCAGGTCAATCATCTTTGCCTTGGCATCTTTGAGGGCCAGCTCCCCACGCTCCTCGGAGTCTCCAATGGCCGTCTGCAGGGTGGCACACTGTACGAGGAGGGATTGGGACTCTTAAATGCTGCTTTTTTTTTGGGTAAGAGTCACCCAAGGAAGAAAATCACTCTGACTGGGGTGTTAATAAACAACAGTGGCGACTGAGGTTGTTGACCCACAGCTAACATTGCTGGAATTGGAATGCCAGCCTGGCAAGAATGATTTAATATGTCGTACAGCGTGGTACCCTTTTCAGGAAGGAATTCAACACGTTTAATGAGGTACGTCATGCTCTGTGGCTGCTGACGTCCCCGATGGGCGAAGCAGTGGCAGACAGCAGGGCTCTGGTGCTAAGGGACCGCAGAACAGGGCTCCATGAGCTCCTTTTGACATTCCTACCTGGTTCCTCGTGTTCTCTATCTCTGACCGGATCCTCTGGATCAGCCGGTTGAGCTCAGAGATTTCCCCCTTTGTGTTGCGCAGGTCATCCCCGTGTTTCCCAGCTGTGGCCTGCAGCTCCTCAAACTGAGGTTCAGAAGGAAGAGTAAACCATCTGAGATGATCAGGTGGACAAGATGTGGCTCAAACAGCCTCACATAGACACAGCAGTAGTTTTCCCCAGAAATGCAGCCATGGCATCTATGGGTCTGTTCACCTTGGTTTGGTACCAAGCCTCCGCCTCAGCCCGGCTCCTGTTAGCAATGTCTTCGTACTGAGCTTTGACTTCAGCGATGATGCTGCTGAGGTCCAGGTCCCGGTTGTTGTCCATTGACAGAATGACAGCAGTGTCAGACACTTGTGCGCTGAGCTGAGCCAGCTCCTGCAAGGAAGCATATGGGATCCTGGACTGGCTCCACTTACCTTTTCAAATGTCATGAACAATGGCAATCACTGTCCAAGGGGTGACAACAAGACAGAAACCAGGGGAGGAGGGTGTCTGTACCGCATCGTAGAGAGCTCGGAGGAAACTGAGTTCATCAGTCAGGGCATCCACCTTGGCCTCCAGCTCCACCTTGTTCATGTAAGCAGCATCCACATCCTGGAAAAGAGCAACCATGGGGACATCTGCAGCACTTGGTATCTCCTCTTTAGCTCAGCCAAGAATTGGCCAAGCCTTTCACTGCTGCAGTGGTACTGCCTGGCTGGAGAAGCTGTGCGTGGCACATCTCCCTGGAAGAGCACCCAGAGGACATCTCTTGGCCAAGAGGAGCTCTGTGTGTAACTTTGTTAGTGGATAGGGAGGGTGGTGGAGGCTGATTGGCCTTGGTACCTGGGGTTCCCGGCACTGCTAACTGTCTTTGTTCCTACATGGTCTGTTTTGCACAAAGCATGTGTGTATGTTGTGGGACAAGAATTCACTTCCATCCTGCAGCCCCTCCGTTCCTTCCCACCAAAACCACAATCCAAATGACAGCTTTTAAAGGATGAGGATACAGCTCCATGAGATCTCCCATCCTTTAGGACTCACCCACCTTCTTCAGCACCACAAATTCATTCTCCGCTGCTGTGCGTCGGTTGATTTCCTCTTCATATCTGCAGGGGTAAGGGGAAAGACGTGCCTTATCATACTTCAGCAAGCAGAAAAGTTGTACAGGTAGGACTACAAGGTTGTCTGGGCTGTGTATGGTGTTTCCAAATCAACCTCCTGGAAACTGTCCCAGCTCAAATTTGAGAGAATCCCATTTCTCAAAGGGTTGAAGTGACATTTTGCCATAATGCAGATGGAACAAGGAGAGTAAAGCTGGTTTAGACGATTCTTCTTTGCAAGTGTCATCACAAGTTGTTATGTCCTGGCTGAATCTGCATTTTCCAATTGGAAAATGGACCACCTTTCTGCTGAAGTCGAGGGAAATGGGGGTCCTGAGGGGTAAGATACCTCACAGGAGTGGAGGGAGTTAGAGGGAGATTGGTTAGGTACTATGTTATGGGCTAGAGCACAGACTGGAGATGCTTTTTTTGCCTTTCCTGTAGAAAGTTTGATGAATGTCTCAGGCTAGATGTGTGACTTTCACAGAGCTAAACTGATGTGAGATTAATCCTACTGCCTAATGCTAAGATGAACCATTTGCATCCCATTTCACCCCAGGGAGCCTGGATGTGCCGCGAACAGGCACTCACTTGTTCTTGAAATCCTCAACGAGGTCTTGCATGTTCTTCAGCTCCCCATCCATGCGTCCTCTCTCGTTGAGCAGGTTGGCCAGCTGCCGTTTCAAGTTGTTGATGTAAGCCTCAAAGAGTGGATCCAGGTTGTTTTTGCCTGAGTTGTTTTTTTGGCCCTGGTCCTGCAGGAGGGTCCATTTGGTCTCAAGCACCTTGTTCTGCTGCTCCAGGAAGCGAACCTGAGCATTGGAAAGCAGAGGAGGCTTAACAGAAGATACCTGTGAGCATGCTGATGGTCGATAATGAGTAACTGGGACTGATGTGCAGCACAAACGAAGGAAATCCCAAACCAAGAGTGTTAAATCCAGCTGTGAATATCCTGCAGATTATCTAGGGCTATGTTAGCCCATCCAGTCACTAAGCAAATCTGCCCTCAGTGGACAGCTCTCTTTAGAGACAATTTAATTTAGCAAGCCAATGAGCAATCATTAGAAAATGTGGGTTCAGCTCTTTCATCACTTGCTTGCTTTAACATCCTTTGGTTTTTCCTTCTTTGTAAGAGATATTTATCTTCCTTTAATAAAGCTAAGATCGGAGTGCTACAGGTTAAAAGACAGGTACTTAATTGCCTTTCCTTTTGTTCATATATGCTACATATTTACCCAAGTAAAAGCCAGGGAAGGACCAAAGTTGAGTCAACATAAAAAGGACTTTAGCTTACAGGCAATAAAGCAGTAAGGATTAACATATCTGCTGTGATTCCCCACAGAGAGAGCTGGGTTAGGCAGCTAGACCTGGACCTGAAACTGGCTTATTCCATTTGAGCTAATACATCTTATTTCTCAGGCACATAACCTGGATCTAATCCTCTTATTACTAGTTTCTAGTCTAGTTTTCTTGTAACTGTTTAGAAGAATGTTCTTTTTTGATTACTTTAATGAAGACATGCAGATAGGAAATATGCAATAGACTGTAGGTCTATGAAGTCATATTTTTGTAGCTAGAAGACTGTCACGCTCGCTTGCTGTCATGATTCCACAGCACTTGATGAAGTCTCACCTTGTCAATGAAAGAAGCAAACTTGTTGTTGAGGGTCTTGATTTGCTCCTTCTCGTCTTTTCGCACCTGATGGATGTTTGGATCTATCTCCAGGTTCAGTGGTGCCAGGAGACTCTGGTTGACAGTCACTTCTTGGATTGTACCGACTCCAGGGGGGCCACCACCAAATCCCACTGAGTTCCTGCTCCCACCCAGCCCTCCACTGAATCCTCCCAGCCCCCCTACTCCACCAAACCCAAACCCTCCACCACCTCCCTGTCCACCACCAAAGCCAAGCCCTCCAGCACCTCCACCAAAGCCATATCCACCACCTCCACCACCAACACCAAGTCCAAGACCGCCACCAGCTCTGCTGCCACCACCACCTCCCAGGCCAGAGCCACCACCAGCTCCACTCCCAAAAACAGCTCGGAGGCTGCTTCCAACACCGAAGGATATCCGCTTGCTACCACCAAAGTTGTAGAGGCTCCTGCTGCCAAAACCGCCGCCACCACCACCGCCTCCTCCAATGAGCCTTCCAAAACCACCTCCACCTCCTCCAGAGCGTGCCACAGACATCGAACTAAAGCCAGCCCTGTTGCCACTTGGAATAACAGCTGAGGCAGTGCTATAGGATCTGCCTCCACCTCCTGCTCTCATGCTGTGAGTTTGCCGGTTCATTGCAGCAGGAGATAACAGCCCAGCACTGGCGAGAGGCAGCAAACCAAGAAAGAGCAGCTCTCTGATGGAAAGGAGTGCGGGAAGCCCTTTTTATCCCTCTGGGGATCTGGGCTTGGTTGCATGGAAGTCCAGCAATCAATTTAGTGCCTTCATGGTTTTGACGTGCCAGGCAGCCAGCTGTCTTATTGAAACTTGTTGAACACTGATTGTGCTCAAACACACCTATTGGAGCCGGTGCGAATCTGCTCAGCTAGAAGAGTTATCTAACTCCCTGAGTTGTGGCAAGGAGAGCTCAGCCTTAGTGCACAGCCTCTGTATGCTTGCGGAGATGTATTATTTTATTTCCTAGCTGAAAAGCAAAACAAAATAAATAAGAAAGGGTGAAACAAGGGAAATAGCTAGCTGGATAACCCTGTGCTACTTACAAGATGCAGGAGAGCAGTATAGAGCTCAGCGGAGAGTCCTCTGAATTAACTGAAGTGAAAGGCAGTGAGAATCAAATGGCTAAATCTGAACAAAAATATTTTACTGTGCTTCTTCACCTGAAGGCAGAGTGTGGGTGTGATGTTCGTGAAGCCTGACATCTCTTTCGAGGCTTTAATTTATCTGGTCTGCCTGTTCACACTAGTTAGGCAGAGACCATCTTTTTGAGCTGAGTAGCGCAAAGAGGTCCTGAGCCATGATTTCCCTGTGAGACACTATATTTAAATGTCATCTCAAGTTTTGGCCATTTAGCATTCAGTATTTAGCCTATGGCAGGTTTCCTAGGCTTCCTTTCTAGAGATATTGGCATCTCCAGAGGACAACTCTGTCCCACCCAGAGGTTGCCGTTGTGATGTCTCCAGCCAACTGATGGTGTGAACGATGCATTTTTATCTTGATGGAAAACGCGTTTCAACGAAAGAGGCAGATTTTCTGAAGAACGCTCTGCTGAGCTTTGTGGAATGGTATTATTTGCATGTTAACATTAAGATGTCATCAGTCTTGAGTTTCTAGCTCTTTACAGCTGTGATTTCTTTTAAAGACCTTTGAACCATTCCATTCAAAATGTTGCCAAAAGCAAAGACTTAAGCAGCATGAAAAATGCTCCCACAAATGCTCCATATTTTACTTCCTGGAGTCCTTGGGGAAAAGAGCACGTTCAGTAGCGTGTGGTGACATTTTCTGTCATCTCAAGACTTTGTGGAACTGCAGTGTTTGGAGAATTTTATGCTTCACATTTAAGAGCTCAGTTCGTTTCCAGCATGTTGCCGTCCTGGTGGCATTGCCCATGCCGCGCACATGACTGGAGCTTAAACGTATTTGCAGGACAGGACTCTACATGCCCTTCAGAACACGCTCATGGGCCCCACTGCTACAAAATCATTATGTACGAGCTAAAATCCCACTGGCATCTCTGGAAGAAAAATTAAGCAGGTGTTTCACGTTCTACTGAATACAGAAGACCAAATATCTGATTAACCTTGGAGAAATGCTGCCAGGCAGGCTCAACCCGAGAGAGCTGGGTCACTCAAAGAGAATTTCCCACTGCAATGAAAAATTCCCAGCTGGTACAGGTCGGCTTGCTTCCCTTTGGAAAATGCTGGTCTGAATCTGCCTGGGCTGTCACTTGAAATTCATGAACATCTATTGCCTTGATTATTTGCATAAAATTCAAAGCCTGGGTGCGATGGGAAAATGAGATTGTCTTCATGCTTTCTTGACCTCAGTAAAGGCAGATTGTCCCAAAGTTGACGGACGAGTTCGGATCAGATATTAGAGCTGAATGAATATAATGGGATTAAAGGTGGGGCTGCCAACAAGAAAGAGGGAATTGTCATTTTAGGCTCCCACACTGTTCTTCCTTCAGCCCACTGTCCACAAGGTATGCGGGCAATGAGAAGGCTGGGTGAAAAATGCACCATTTCTTTACTGGCCTGGTTTATTGTGTGGAGGAGCTGAGGTTTTTGGGCTCCATACCCGGAGGCAGATGAGGCTTTTTGCATCTGTCGGTTTGGATTAACTCTACTAGGCTCTGCTGATCTACCAAGGGGCATGTTCAGGGTGACATTGAGCAGGATTTGGCCTCCAAACTGTCCCAAGAAACGTGCTCCTGGTGTTTTTTGTCTCCAAAGTTTCCTGATCTACGTGAACATCTTTCAGGCAGCCAGCAGAAGACGTGTTCTGCAATACTCGGGAGTTGAGAAGGGCAGGGATGATTAAAGGTTTTGGGGCACTGAAAGCTTCTTGTTTGGGTGTTTCTGCTTGTTATTTACATACAAATGAGATGAAGTCCGAGTCGCATGCACTGAGACAAAAAAGATGAAGATAACCATTTCGAAAAACATCCTCTTCAGGTGGGTGGGGTTTGTCTTCTCAGCAAGAGCTGATCCCCTCGGTTTTCAGCGCCCTCCCAGCCCGGACAGTGTTGCCAAGACATGACATTTACTAAAAAATGTTTAGTGATCTGCTACCTGCTGATCACATCCAGTAAAACACGGTGCTTTCCATCAGAAGAACACTGCAGAGGTGGGAGCCTGAATTCACCATGCTCGGCATGGCCTCTGTACTGGCAGAGAAGCAGCGGCAGATGCTCAACCAGTGGGACCCAGCGGTGGGTTCGTCACTGTCACGCCGGCATGGACAGACTGAGCCTGGCAGGGTGGTTGACCTCATCCTCCAGCCATGGAGATCTTGGGTCAGACCAGCCATGAGTCAGCAGTGAAGTCTAGGAAGCAGAGTGGGACATCGGGGAATAAATTACAACACCTGGGCTTGGTGTCCCTTTCATGGGGTCAGTTAACCTGCCCACACCCTATGCTGCTTCCAGACTGGGTGAGGAGACACAGGCTGCTCCAAAGGGCAATTCGGAGTGAAGCTGTCCCCCGGGACTTTTGGCTGCGCCCAGGCAAGCCGTGGGAGGGAAGAAGCCGGCATGGCTGGCCGGTTTTCCTGACATCCAGCCGTGCTTCCAGCTGCCACATGTGCCACCCTGGCAAGGCTGTGTTACAGAGACCTGTCCATGGGTCACCGTCCCTTGGGAACTGGGGACCCTTGCAGAGAAAAGGGAGGGGGCAGCCTAATCTCACCTAAATCGCCGAAGTCCCCTGAAAAGCCGGGAGAGGGGTTCCCCTCCCTGCAAGGGATCTTGGAGTGGGACGCACAGGCACACTGTGCAGGTTCTGCTCTTCTTTTAAAATTAGCCTACTCTTGTGAGAGGGCTTCAGGGGTAGGCTCTGGGATTGTTTTCTTCTTGTTGCTACCTGAGCTGATTCTCACTGATTTCTTTAAACAAGGGCCCAGCTGTGGTTTTATTCTGCCTCCAGAAATCCCAGACAGTGTGAGAGATCTCCAGTGAGCTGCACATCCCACGAGCAGTTACGTATCCTGGTTCGCACTGCGGTTCCAGACTTCCTCACGGCCACACTCGTCTCCAGGTGGAATAAACGTATGCAAAAGTGCATCAGGAAGGAGAGCAGAAGCAGCCTCTAAAAAACTTTGTTAAAACTCCACTTCTTGAGAGCTACCAGCCCTGCCTGTTTGGAGATTCATGTCTGAGAAAGGATCTGTGCTTTTGTAATGTCAAGGAGGGAAATAAAATGCACGAAGCAAGGCATGAATTATGCGTGTAGTTTATTGAAGGTACAGCTGAAAGTGTGGAGTAAGCGAAGGGTAGTCAACTCTGTTCACTTACACATTAAAGGCATTAAATCCATCTATCTAATACACACACAGGAAAAACAACGCATGCATTTAACTACAGAAATATAAGGTGCTCGTCTGTGTGTAATTAAAATCTGCTCTACCAAACCTGGTGTAGCAACTTGGACCAATTTGCATAAGCATTACCAACCCTCTCATAAACAGGAAAAATTGGATTTTCTGGTGTCATTAAAGAAGTGAAATAATAGCTGCAGCTCCGTCTCAGACAATTAAAATGTGGCTTCTCTTTCTGAAGTTGGGATGACCAAATTTTCATCCTTTTGCAATAGCTGCATTAGGGAAAGAAAAATCCCTTCTGAAAAGGGGTCAAGCAGAGAACGCTGACCTAAGAGCCAGGAAGATGTGTAAAGACAGGTTATGGACTCTCTGAAATGAAAATCTCACCTGGCTGGGACCAGTTTCCCTCAAGAAGGCCGTGCAAGAGAAGGTGGGTTGTGATCATGCAAAGAGCTTCTGGCAGAGCGACTAGACTAATTGTGTGGGCATGGGCAGCGCATGGTTGTGTGATCCTGATAGCTGTCAGAAGGGAGGGGAATACTGTTTTATTGCAGAAATGCTGATTATTTTAAAATGTGATGTGTCGTTGCCCTCCGGTCTCTACCGGGTTGTTCTGACCACGCGCACAGCTGTGCTGTACCTGCTCCCGGTGCTGCAGACCCCTGCCCCGGGAATGATGACGGCTCCCGGGCTGCACTGCTCCACGCCAGCGCACACGACATTCCCCAGGTTGGCCACGCCGGGGGTGCACTGCACCGCCTCCGCGCCGGAGATGACTTCTCGCCCCACGCAACTGACCGCGCTCCTCGCCCCAAACCCAGCCCCCACCCTGGGGAGGCAATCGACGCTCCGGGTGCTAAAGCCGGTGCCACCGACACCAAAGGAGGAGACCACCCCCAACCCTGCGCCGGGCCCTGCTGTCTTCACAGCACATTTGCCTCCAATTCCAGATAGGGATCGGCACTCCCCGACGGTGCCGCCGCCGCTGACCACAGCTGTGGGAGAAAAACAGGCTCAGTCACTTCCAGAGCAGCTAAAACCCAGCTTATAAGGAAGCTTACAAGCTCAAAAGACACATAAGAAAATTAAGGGAGTGCTTCATTAGCTTACCTACGCTGACGGGGTTGCCAGTACATATCCTGTCAAGAAAATAAAGTCACATAGATTATTTTAGGGCAATATTCCCCAAATACACAAGCAAATGGAGGTGCTGCCCAGCCCTTGCCTCCTTAGAGACCCTGAAGGTCCTTCAGCTTTGCTGTGCAACCAGGTTTGAGGTGCTGGTCCAAATTGCCCACCAAAGCATGGGGGGTTGGATCCTTAAGTCCCAGAGATGTCTTAATATCCCCTCCTCGTTGTGTACTGCAAGCAGGGGATCTAACTGCAGCCTGCTCGGTGCGCTGTGATCCAGCTGCCCTGGGAGGACGAGGAGGAAACAGGGATGATGGTCCCCTCTACACCCATGGGGAGAAAAAGGGGCAATGCTGAACTCTACACCTGTGGGGAGAAAAAGGGGGGATACTCCCTGATGCACCCATGGGGAGCTGCCTCCACCCAGCATTTCCCACTCCCTCTCTCTCCTCCTGATGGGTTTTGCCAGCTATCGCTACAAGGTGCAGCCAGGGATGCACCTACCTGCTCTCTTCTCCTTCTAGCAGTGTCCTGTAAGTGGCAATCTCAATGTCCAGGGCCAGCTTGACATTCAGCAGCTCCTGGTAGTCTCTCAGCAGGCATGCCATCTTGTCCTTGGCTTGCTGCAGTGCAGTCTGCAGGTCGACCAGCTTCTGCCGGGCATCTTTGAGGGCGCAGTCGCCCCGCTGCTCAGCGTCGCAGATGGCCGTCTGCAGAGCTGCGATCTGTGGATAGCGGGCAAGAGGGTGGCCAGTGCTGATGTTAGCAGGCATCTCCACAGGTCTGCTCATGTACCCCCTTGTTTCTTGGCTAGGAATTGCCAGAGCCTAGATAGAGGCTGGACGCGTGTGATGGCCAAGCTATTTGGGATGAAGGGGAGGAGACCTTTTGGCTGCACCCTGGTGGGAAGCATACAGCAGACACTGTTTCTGTTACAGTCAAACCAACTGGCTTCTGCTTATTTGCTAAGTGAAAAATCAATATGCTTCTTTGTTTAGCAACAGCAGATGAGAAGCTACAAATATAGGCTTAAGCTGGGGTGGGGGAGGTTCTCTGCATCTCAGCAGGGTGCGAGCTGGTGGGGACAAAGCTCTTTGCTGGAGGAGTTGCATGCGCCGCTTCCCATGCACCATTCAAACCTTCGTCCTACCTGTTTTTTCACATTATCCGACTCGCACTGCAGCTTCTGGATCATCCGGTTCAGCTCAGCTATCTCGCTCTGGTTGTTTCTCAGGTCGTCACAGAACTTGCCCCTGCTGCTGTGGAGCTCCTCCAGCTATCGCACAGGAAGAGGATGGATGATGTTAACGCGCCTGAGTCTCCCCTTCCAGGGAAGGTGATGACTCTCTGGGGCTGCACTGACTTTGGTGTTCCCAAGGAGCGCCCAGACGTGACCTCAGCCCAGACAAGGTGACTGGCCCAGGTGGGTCCTGAGCATTTGCCCTTTGGGAAGGGGACGGTGTTCCTGACGTGTGTGCACAGAGGAGACCTCTCTGAAGAAACACTGTGATCTGCTGGGCTCTGGGTTTACAGAAAATTCTTAAAACACAGTTTTGAGGGTTGTTTGGAGCAGGGCAGGGGGGTTGGTGTGACTTTCGTTAACAAACTGCAGCTCATGCATGCTGTGGGGTGGGTTTAAGTTGTGTCATGGAGGACAGAAATGGTCCTCAGGGTTTTGTTGGCCAGGGGATTTCATTGCCATCTATGCTGGTGGTATGAATACTCACTCTGGTTTGGTAGAAAGCCTCCACTTCAGCCTTGCTTTTCTGGGCAATCTCCTCGTAGCAGCACTCAACACTTTTGATGATGCCCTCCATGTCCAGGTCCCGGCTGTTGTCCATTTGCACGACAACAGAGGTGTCACACAGCTGGCAGTCCAGCTGAGCTCTCTCCTGCAAGATCCATCACATGTCAAGTCCCCTCCCTGCAACCAATGCAGGCCAGGCACGCAGGCACGCTTGGCAAAAGGGGGTATGGTGAGAAGGTGGAGGTCTGGGGAGGTTCTCCCATTAATGCCCAGCTAGGGGCATGGGCTTCTCCAGGTGGGTGACTGGTTCAAGAAGTGGGAGCTGGGGCCTGTTGTGGTAGCACAATATGGAATTGCTGCATGTGGTTCCCTAAGGAAGGGTGGGAATCCTGGTGCAGCAATTTGCTTCGTTGCAACCCAGCGTTTCTGGCTGCTTCAGCAGTTTTCTGGGCTGTGAATCCCTCAGGGGTGAGCACTTTGGGCCCCGTTGCCTACAGGCTGCTGGGAGGTGGTTGGCTAGGAAAGCTGCAAGTACAAAATGTCCTCTGTGTGTTATGTTAAAAACTTGCTACGTTTTATGCAAAAGCATTACTTCCACCAAAGTATTTTGACTAATGTAACTTAAAAAGTAAAGTGCTGAAAATATTGGAGTTTTGAAGAGTGAAATGTTTCAGAGGTTCCCAGTGATGAGAATTTGTGGGGCTTTTTCATGCCAAAGACCCCTCCCTTTGCAACAAGCAATTGGAGACAACCCAGAGCATCCTTTGCTTTCCCACAGTGTGTGTAATAGTGTGCTGGGAAACACACATAAAGAAAGAGAAATCTGAGGGTGCCACTGTAGGATTTTCAGCAAAGTCACTTTTCCCTGGTTTTGATGTAAGAGCTGGGGGGGGGTCAGCAGATGGAGCATCATCCCCAGGGCAGCAGACAGGGAGCCGGGAGCTCTTACCTCAGCGTAGATGCACTTCAGGAATTCCAGCTGCTGCCGCAGGAGGCCCACTCTCACCTCCAGCTCCTCCTTGGTCAGGTAGAGACAGTCCACATCCTGGAGAGACACCATGAATTCAGTGAAAATGGGTGAAGAAACAAGGGCTGCGGCAAAGCCCATTTTTTTCGGATAGATTTGGAGGAAACCTCACCATTTCCAGCACTGAAGACTACATGGGTTTGCCTTGCATGTGCTTACAGCCTGATGGAGGTTATCCAGATTCGTCGGGTTGCCTCTGGTTTGGGGCTACCCAGTGGGGGCTCAGTCATGGTGCCAGGACTCCCCATTTCTCCCCCTGGCCCCATGCCCTGGTGTTGCCCAAACACCTGCCGCTCCCAGTTGGTCTCACTGGCCCTGTCCCTAGTGTCACTCACCTTCTTGAGGACCACAAACTCGTTCTCTGCAGCTGTGCGCTTGTTGATCTCATCTTCATATCTGCAAGAGGAAAGGAGAGGAGTGGGATTCTGAGCCCCAGTGGTCCCATCCCCACCACCCAAATGGCCAACACAGAACATAGGAATTGTGATTAAAACCAGAGCCTCTCCCTGTTCACTTTGTACCTCCTTTTTGATTTTTGCTTTGTTGCTATTGCTTTCCTCCCTACTGGGCTTTGTTCAGCAGTTTTAAATAGTCCACAGCAGTGACTCCATGGTTGGTGTGAGGTGGCAGTAAATCAGGTCAAACCACTAGAAATGTAAAACCGTGTAGCTCAGCTGAAGGCTTGGATTGCTTTGTGTGATGTTTTTTTGGAGCATCCAGGACTCTGCTCTGAGTGTTTATGGGGAGAGTGTGGCCAAAACGCCGTAAGGGAGGTCAGGAGCTTGGGCAACCTTTGAAATTCCCAAGTGCAATGGGAGGGAAAGCCAGCGCATAATGACAAAGTAATTGAGACCTAGAAGAACTTTCACAAGATGAGTCTGACCTCCTTGGTAGTGGTTCCACAAGAAAAAAACATCTGAAATGCTTGACTGTAAGATCTCTGGAGGAAGGACTACTCTTTTAGCCTGGGCTGTATACCACCAACCACCAAGCATCCTGGTTCACGGCTTAGCAGAGCACATGGGGAGCTATTAAGGAATATCTGCAGCTTAGATTAAAAAAACTATTCCCACATTCCCTCTGGGAACAGAGAATGAACCCCAATGGAGACAATGTGGATAAAGCGTGGGGTGGAGACAAACAGGCTGAGGGGTTTGTGGGAATGAATGGCACTGGGGACACGAGATTTGGGGGAGCCACAGGCACAGCTGATGTGGGAAATTTGATATAGCAAACTGTAGTGGTGTGCAGGAGTGTTAGGGAGAGGAAAAGTGGTTCCCTATCCCTCTCCCTAAGGAAACGCTGGTTGAAGAGCTCTCTCAGTCCATCACCAGCATCTGAGGTGCAGCTGTGGGACTCCAGAACTGGCATGCCTTGCCCTGCTACCCTCCCCATGCCTCAGTTTTTGGACGCCCTCCAGTGCAAAGGCATTGGCTTCACGCTCAGAAACACCCTGATCTGCAGCTGCTCTCTGTGTACTCTTACTTGCACTTGTACTCTTGAACCAGGTCCCTGAGGCAACGCTCCTCGTTTTCCAGCCTCTCTCGCTCCCCCAGCACGCACTCCAGCTGCTTCCTCAGGTTGCAGATGAAGTTCTCAAAAACGGGCTCCAGGTTTCTCCTGGAAGCTGGGAGGACATACTGCTGCAGCAGCTCCCACTTGGTGGTCAGCACCTTGTTCTGCTGCTCCAGCAGCCGGACCTGGAGAAGCAAGAGATGCAAGAGTCACACAACCCCCTCTTGTCCCAGGAAAAGGCACTTTGGGTTCCTCCACTTACAAAAGGGAAAAATAAAAACAAAACCAGAAACGTAAATGGTTGAGTGCTGATTTCTCAGCAGCCCAAGTGAGAACAGCACCTTTGCTGAATTAAACCTAGACCACCCCAGGACTCATATCACAGCTGAACATCAGTGCGTTTGCTCTGTGCTGAGGCCAATCTGTTTGACCAAGGCACAGTTCAGCCACACACCACCTCCTCCCCTGCGACAACTGGCTGGTGGAGGATCCACTGCCTCCTCTGATTGCAATAATGAGTCTTCTGTGCCACTACAAGCTCCATCCAGGATGTCATTTGATGTATCTGATTTAAACTCTAACCGCGGATGTTTATCACGCCTTTCACTTCTAGATTAAAGAGCTCTCTAGTACTCGAGGACCTTTATGAATAAGTCATTTTTCACATGGGAGGAAGCAGAGTGGCTTCTTTTCCGTGGGCTTTGTTTTGCCAGCTGCAAAACAGCTCACAAGGAAAATCAAGATCAGACAGAGCAAAGGCTTCTTTGCCATTTGAAAAGTCATTTCCTGTAACACGCCTCTAAACACCAAAGAAAACCCTTAGGCTTAGCTAAGATAACCAGAATAAAGAAGATCTCTTTGGGAAATCACCAAATTATTTAATTGACAGAGTGGAGGGACAGAGAATTTAAAATCGTTCATTAGCATTTTAGCTAGACGCCTATCTTTCTACAGCTCCTTGGTGAAGCACACACACTATTTAAAAAGTACTAAAGTCCTCTGGAGTTGATAGAGGTGTGGTATCAGTGTCAGATTATACATTCATAACAAAACTTCCTATTTTGCCTTTTTACATTTCCTTGTCCCCATCCCTTCTCTCACAGGCTTTGATTTGCTATGTCCCTCGAGCTGCTCCTGATTTAGCTACGGAGCAGACTGGTGAAAGGTAAAATACCTGTGTGGGTGCCTGGGTGCAAGGCTTAAATCCAAACAGCCTCCAGGTCAGGAGCACCATGGTCTATCAGAGCCCATTGCAAGATCAGGGTGCCAGCAGAAATAGCTACTGACATTGTCTCTCTGGAGACAACCCATCCATCGGAGCCTCGCGGCACGAGGCAGACAGCTTTGCACGGGGGGAGCGGGGTCTCACCTTGTCGATGAAGCAGGCAAACTGGTTGTTGAGGTTCTTGATCTGCTCCTTCTCATGGGTCCGCACTTGGCACTCCTCGGGGTCAACCCCAACGCAGAGGGGCTTGAGGAGCTCCGGATGGATGCTGACGCCCCGAATCCCTTCAGATCTACCTCCACCGAGGCCGATGCCGATGCCGTTGCCGTAGCCTCCGATAGCCACGCCGTCCCCAAGAGCTCTGTAGCTGCCCAGGCCCCCGTAGCCTCCGCAGTTACCAAACCCCACGACCGTGCCCACGCCAAAGCGGCCTCCTCCGTAAGCCACGCCACAACGTCCAACGCCGGGGCCACCGTAGACCCCGCTGCGGCAGCTCCCACCGAAGGAAATCCTTTGCCCTCTCCCCAGGTCGCAGACGCTCCGGCTGCTGAAGCCACCGATCCCACATCGCCGTCCCACCGGCTGGCAGACGGAGGCTGAGCTGCTGTTGCCCCTGCCGAGGCCGCAGACGGCGGACGCAGAGGAGAAGCCCCGTCTTCCCAAGAGAGAGCTGGAGGTGTAGCACTGTCGACTCATGGTGGCTGGGGGAGACGGGAGGCGAAGCAGTAACGGCAAAGCAGAGGAGCAAGAGAGGAGCAGGGAGTGAAAGAAGGAGATCTCCTTTAGCTGCTCTGAGGCAGAGCCCTTCTCCTTATATACATTTCAGGAGGTGCCTGAGATGCAAAAATTTAATTTATCCACTGGGTTTGGTCTGCCTGGCAGCAAGGAATGGCTTCCAACATTTTAAACCCACAGCAAACACTTCTATCTCATATGAAATAATGTGGAAATTAAAATAAACTGCTTTGCTTGCAAGCTTCAGTTTCAGGACTTATATTTTACTTAATTAATCTGCTTCCTTATTGTGTAATTATAGTTTAGCAAAATAATTCAAGGGGTTTTTATTCATGGCTTGTTTACGGTTCAGTTTCACCACGGCGTTTAATTATGTTTCAGGACCTCCTGCAAAAATGTCGTGGCGATGCCGCCTCTTCCAGGGTCTCGCGCCAGCTCCAGGCTGGCTCTTGAGCAATGACCGCCGGTGACAGGGGAGAAGGAGGGCGTATCTGCCAAAGCATGACTGTGACGGCACCAGGAGCGTTCTTGTAAGCGTTCACTTCGTCCTCTCGTGGGTATGGCTACAGCTCTCATCGGCGATTCGGTTGCAGCTGAGTTTGCCGGCTCACGTGCTGATAAGCAGAGCAGGACACGGTTGGTGGTTTCCGAATAGATGGAGCCTGAACTGCACGAGGTGTTGCTGAGGACAAATTCAGTGACGGAGTGGATGCTCTGGCAAACTGGGGGTTCGTGCACACGGAGTTGAGGCACTGGTCCAGCTGGGCTTCACGTGCCCCTCAGAATACAAGGGGCTGAAGACAGGGCGCTTCTGGGAAACGCTTCGCTGCAGCCAGCGATAGATTGCCGAATGATGTGCCTAAGAAAGGTGATAATTGTCTTCAGTATCTGGGTGTGATGTGACCGGCGCACACGGTGAATTCACGTAAACGATAGCTGGAGATGCAACGAAGAAGTGAAGCGAAGTGTTACAAACAGGTTGAGAAATGTTAGCCGGAGTGAACTTTTTTCCTCATATTCCTGCGACACACCTATTTGACAGTATATTATTCTAGTAATATCTGCTAATGAGAAGGTACCGTACCGTCCTAATTAAAATTCTTTAAAAGATTTTTGAATTTGCTTGGAAACAAATAAAGTTCCTTTTTTGCCTTAACAAAGGGGTCTAATCACAGAATCACAAGTGATTGCAGAGCTTGCCCTAAGAAGTTTTGCATCTTTGCTGGGGCAAAATTAGCTGGTTCTGGGAGGATTCCTGGTCAATGTTCTTGTAAGCTTGCAATAGGTTGTCTTGAGTTAAAAATAATGCGAAGGAATTCGGATGATTTAGAGTATTTGTGGAGTATCACCAGGTAAAGATCTTACCTTTTATTTTTTACAGGTCTCAGAATGGGCTGAAATGAACTCTAAAATACTGTGTGTAATTATAATCATGCAGCAGTTCCGTTGTAGCTGCACTGGTCTGAGTATACTAGGATGCACATCTTGCAATGTGATGTACTTTCATTTGTGAGATTAAGATAGTTGGAGAAAGCAGAAGAGCTTTTGGGCACTGTATCCTTCGTGTCATTCTGCCTAAGGTAATCCAAGCACCGAGACCTCTCGCTGGTAAGTGAAAGGGGGAAATATTTTGGAAATTCATTTTATTTTGTGCGGATGTATTGGTTCTACCATTGTGGAGGACAATTGGTGAGTGGGCTGAAACCAAGCCTGGAGCACTGCCTGGGAACAGGGCATTCACGGGTGAGCTAAAGGTTGTATGGACCTTTAGGCAGGTCCATTCAACGTGACTTTCACAAGCTTTTTAGGTGGGCACAAACCATGGGCAAGCTGAGAAACAAGGAGAAGCCAGGCTATCAGATCACCAGCACGAGAGGCTGTGGTCCTGCTTTCTGCATGCCTCAGTCCCACACGCTGGCTGGGAGCAGCTGCTGTGGGGCAGAGATGAGACATCGGGGATGGTGACCAGGGCAGCCGCTGTTCTGAGCTCTGCTGCCCAGCAGGAGCACAGGAAGACACTCCAGCTCCTTTGCATGGCAAGAAAGACACAGCCCTTCATCCTTAAGGTAGCAATTTGCCAGTTTTTCCAGCTGTGAGAAATCTGGGTCTGTTTTACATCAGCTCCATGCTGCCCTCCATACCTCCTCTCAGCCACCCAACATAGAGTGCCTTGTGCCTTGTGGGTGAGATACGCACTGTTTGAGGGCTGTAGACCCTCTAAGCCCCTGGTCTTGTTGGAAAGCAGGGAAAAGGCAGCCTGTGGGACAACAGTCCACATGCCTCCACTGGCTGAGAGCCCTGAGATCCCTTCTTACGTACAAGGTACTGCCAGGCTGCTTCCCTGCGGATTGAAAGCAACAAACCTGCGCTTCAACCTTCGGCTGCTCCTGGCAGCCCTAAGAAGTGGCTTCTTCTAGTTGCCCAGCCTTGCACATCAGAGGGAGATGGTTCAGGGCAGCGCTTGTGGTTTCCATCTGCTGAGCTTTCACAAAGCCGGTTTGCAGTCACATGATGGAAGCCCTGAGCACTGGTTACATCAGCTTCAAAGGAGGAAGCTTTCTGATGTGATTTGGTCTTCTGAAAAGAAGGATTGCCATCACCTTTATTTCATCGGCCACACACACGCACAGCACTGGCTCAAGTCAGACACAAATGTCTTCTTCGTAGAGACCTTCTTCATGTCTCCATGCTTTGACCTGGCTGATTGCAGGTTGGATAGTGTTTGAAGAGCTGTATAAAGGGACTAACCTTCCTCTTTACAAGCAAGAGATGAAACCGCTGTTTTCAGGCTGATGGGATTCAGCAAAGGTTTAAAGCAGCAGCTTACACCCAGATTAACTGGGGAAACCCCTGAGGTCCTTGGCCCTAAGTATGCCTTGAATTGTGATGGCTTCAATGAGACTTATGCTTTCGAGATTTACATGTACCCAGATGCATTTCGATAAATTAATTCTGCTTAAGCACCTTACTAAATTGGGACCTTTTAAAGCCATCCGTGCAGATAGGGAGAGCCTAGGGATTTTTCCAACCTCCTGTTATGATTCTGGCTGTAGCAACCCAGCCATCCAAGTCTGCTTTCTCGCAGAGAGAAAATCACTTTCTAAGACCCTCTTCTGAGAAAATGGGGTTGGCAGGGCTTGGCCATGCTGGAGCTCTCCCTCCCTCCCAGCAGGCTGGGCAGTTTTTGTGGCTCCTTGCGAAAGGGACCACAAAGTCACCCTTAAAATGGCTAATGAGGCCCCTGGGTCATCTCCCTCTGGTTTCACGGGTCCAGCTCTCCAAAGGTGGCTGTTCCTGGTCTCTTAACTGCAGCTTGATTCTGCTCCCACATCAAAGCAGATGGTGGATTTGTGGGGACCAGGCTAGAGATGATGGTCTGGGCTCTTTCCATAGCCATTGGGCACCTTGCTTTCCTCCCAGTAACCTTGCTCCTCGGTAGCTGTTCAACCTCAGCATGGCTTGTCCCTGGCCGTTTATGCTGCTCTGGGGCAAAAAGATGGACAAAATAATTCCTGAGGTTCCTTCCAGGCCGTTCCCAGAGTGTTGGTGGTCACTGCCTGTGTGCACCATTTGCATTTGCGGTGCTGCCAGAGAAGACCTTGCCAAAGACTTTACCCTCCTCCTGCAGCCTTTCTGCTGGACGATAATAAACTGTGGGTAACCAATGTCGGTCACGTCAGCAGTATTGATGGGAAGATGTTGGGGTATCATGTCAGAAAGCTAAGAAGAGAGTGTCGCTCCTAAAGGTGATATCTCATGCAAGGAACACGGAGAGGTACCTACTCGCCAGAGCTGGATGTCCACCCTGCCTGTGTCTGCTGGCCACACTCTGTGCCCTGACAGCAATTCCAGGTGCTTCATTCAGGGCAACTTTCTCATATTGCAGGCATTTCTTTATTCATGCAATGGAGAACTGGGGTGTTGGATGCAGAGCTGCATGCATCCTTCAGACAAAGCTGCTGTGACTTCTCATGTTTGACTGCAGTAGGCAGGGTGCCAGCACTAGCACGAGGCAGCCTGCTTGGATTTTTAAAATCTCTGTTTCTATGGTGTTACCAGGTGACCTAAGCCGAGAAGCTCTCCTTCATAGATCATATTTACCATCTTATTTTGCAAGAGACAAATAGGTTTCGTACCAAACACCACAGGTGTCCACCCCCTTCCTTTGTAACGTTCTCCTCTTTGGCATAGGAATTTGTAAGGTGCTTTTGCATCATCTGACCAACCTGGTGTTAAGGCTTGGGGCCTGATGGACTATTAGGGCTCTGAGTAATGGGGTGGAATTGGTATGGCAGTGCCCTGACGAAAGCACAACTGCCGGGACTAAGCACTGGGAATTGTCACTGCAGGTGCAGGGCAAGCGCGTGCCAAGGGAAGGGCAGGAGGTTGCCATTGGTTTTCTGGGGAAGGGTGGGCAATCCTCGTGAAAAGCATCCAGGAGAACTGCATCATATCTGGAGGCTGGACATACCACTGTACTGTTTCACGGGACAGTTGTCTCCTGTCTTCTGTGATGCAGATTTTTTTAACCAGAAAGCCTGTTCCTTCATGCACTGAGACAACCAGGGACTCCGGAGATGCCCTCCAGCAGCTGAGTGAAAGGGGAGAGTGTGGGAGGAGAGAAATTCAGCCACTGAATTTAAACTAGTTCCCATCAATAGGGCTGTAAATCTGTGTTTGTGTGTGCACATGAGTATATGTAATAATGACCATAGAAAGTAGCTGTTCGGTGTGTGTGGTTAGTGTAATAGACTTAATTTTGCAAACTTATAAACAGGTTTCTTAAAAAAAAAATGAAGTAGAGGTGATGCACAAAGATTGCGTGCAGTTTATTGGCAGCAGAGCAGAGAACCCAGAGCTTTTATCAGCAATATGATCTCTGTGTGCCATGTTGAATTAAAAAGCATCGCTCTGCAGAGAGGGACAAGGAGAGATGTTCAGTAGAGAGCAAACCCTGTTACTGACCTTGTAAAAATGACGTGGCAGGCAAGATAACATAAAGGAATAAAACCACTTTTTAGCATGGGAGTCCTCTTACCTGAATGCAGCTACCTAAAAACTCATCACCAAGCTGAAGCTGGAGGCATGGTGTCCATGAACAGTCAATGAGAGAGCTTGGTATCATCAAGCAAAAAGTTGTTTTATAAAGTCACCAGGACAGGGGAATCTGGAGACATGGGGTCATGCTTTGCAGGGCCACGGGGACATGATCCAAGAGCAGAAGTGGTATCGGTACACAGCTACCAGCCTCAGCGAAATAAAAGGACAAAGAAGAACCAGGAGAAACAGCAATGCTGTCTTTGTGAGCACCCATTCATTAAGCCTTCCAGATGGACACTCAGATTAAGGAGATTACAGAAGGTATAGCTCCTAGAGGACGTACCTATTATCTTAATGAATGGTTGGAGTCACTTTCGTGATTCATTTTGCCACCAACACGCAAAAAACTCACAGTGTGTCACTCCAGAGGTGGCAGCTTGGTGCATAAGCTCTGTTTTATGGTTGTCTCCGCTGGATTAACTAGAGATGAAGAGCAGTATTTCTCCCAGAGGAATTTGCAGACAACTTCTGTTCGTCGCAGTCCTCACATTCAGAAACAGCTACTCCAAAGTTACCTAAAGCCCCATTGCGATCTGCCCTGGAGAGCAGCCATCTGAAACATTGGGCACCACAGTCTTTATTTCCCCAGTTCAGCAAGCCTACAGGGTTGTAACCTCCATTTCCAGAGACTAACTCTCTGAATTTCTAGCAAACCACACATTCAGGGAGATAAAGGCAAGCAACGGTAGTGATTATACCCCCTCCCAAAGCTAAACTCTTCTCTGCCGCAGCTATGTCCTCCAGAGTGCAAGATCCCTATGCCTTCAGAGATGCAAGGTCATGCTTTGATTTCACTGTGTTTCTGAGGTGGATTCCTTCACTTCTTGACCTAAACCTCCTGGTTTAGGAAACTCTTTCTTCCATGACCAGAGATATGCCCAAACTGAGTTTAAAAGCCAGCTGGGCTCCTATCAGAATCCATTGCACCCAGCTCGGGAACCTGCACTGGAAGAAAACCCAGTGCTCAGTAGCTGGAAAAGAAAGCCATGAAAAGCACAGAGAAATGGAAAAGAGAAAATCTTGCTGTGAATTATACGTTTTTCACAGCTGTGCCAACAGGACTCCCTGGCCATCCTCTGCTGGAGGACAAAAGGAAATATGTTACTAGGCAAATCTGCAGCTTTCAGAAGAAACTGCACTAAGTGGGACCTTAGAAAATCACAATTTCATTTAACAGCTGCTCTGAACTCTGCACCCAGGTGATCCCGGATGAATCAGGCACCAGTCCTACTCCTCCGCGCAGTGGGGATGCACGCGCTGAGGAGATTCATCTGGGGAACACCAGTGTAATTTCTTGAAGCAACATCCATGCATTGGTGTTTTGCCTTGTTATTCTCTTTGTTCTTGTTATTATGTGGTTGCTTTTTCTCCTTGAATATCCTATGGGGTAATCCGCCTGCTGGGCACTGCGTGTGATACCAAGGAGTGCTAAGCACCTGCCTCTCTTGTTCTCCATACAGAAATGGCTTGCATGTGGAAATCTCAATGACCAAATGCTAGCTTGGTGTTCAAGACATCCTAATAATTGCACACCTGGCCCTCCAGCTCCTCCTTGGCTTAACGCAGAAAGCATTTCATGTTCTTTCTCCCAGGCGTTTTTGCAAATGCCGTCACCACGCTGCTCAGCATCACAAATATCTGTCTGCAGACAGGCTACCTGTCAAAGGACAGATGGGTGGCTTTACTTTCCCTTTAATTACTGATCATGACACCTGTGGCTTCGTTGTCCTCATTTCAATTTAGGACTGAGAAACACCCAAGGCGTGCTGTCACCAAAATGTCATAACCCCTTTGAATGATTTCTTTCAAGTTACTCCAAGAGTACATGATAAAGAGAACCAGTTGCTTATGAGATTGCTACTGGGTTTGGCATAATTGCCTGTTGTGCTACAAAGGTGTAGCACCTCCTTCCCACCCAAACCCTTCGTCACTGCCACAAGCAGAGCACAGCGGGGCAAGCTCATGGTCCCATCTCCAAGGCTGGAGGTCTTGGATGCTGAGTGCTCAGAGCCTGTTTCTCACTTACACTGAATCCTCTTTCCTTGACCCCAGAACTGAAAGAGCACCTTAAAATGTAAAAGGTTTTTATGCCTTACCCTTCCACCTGTCCACTTTCTTCACATAATAACATTGTTAATTTAGTTTCTGTTGTACAAAATAGCCCATTTCAAGAAAGCTGGCAGAGGTCCTGTTTAATACGCTGTGCTAGGTCAACATCTGGGCTCCTCCAGCGCTGGCAGTTGCTCTTGTGCAATGGCATTCAGTAGCTGATGGGTCCTTCATTTATGGTACAAAGCCTTCATGCCTGCTCTGGGCGCTGGGGTTTCTGATGGTGCCTGTGTCCCACCAGTTGTCCACTTTCACAGTGACAGAGGCATTGCAAAGCTTCTGCCTAAAGGTTGCAAAAAGCTGCAGTCCTGAGGGATTCCCTCTCATTTGCATCACTTTTGGGGAAATGCAGAACTAATTGTATAATGTGAGTCTTCGTCCTGCAGCTACAATCTGGCCTGGAGTGATTCATCACTGAGGAATATACCAGGCCTCCTGTAGTCCTGAAAAAGGATAAATCCACCTACTGGACCACGGCCAGTAAGCGTTGGGTGTAGACAGAGGATTCCCCATGTAGGTAGCACCTGAACTCTGAAGAATGTCATTGGGATTTTTGTTCCCACACGCAACTAGCACGTAAGCCCTATTAGTGAATATGTTGGGTATGTCGACACTCCAGCTCCGAAACCCAGCTCTGTCTGTGCTAAACTGAGCTGTGCTAAAGATGAGGGTGTTTCCAGGAAAAAACATAACCTGCATTTCCCTGTGGATAGAAAGGGCAGAATTGCCACCTCTTCAAACACACATCTCAGCAATTCCAGCTCCTGCCTTAACAAATCCTCCCTGCCCTGCGGCTCTGTCGTGGCAAGCCATGCACCGTCCAGCTCCTCGGGAGCCGAAGCAGGACCAGCCGTGCGCAGACACCAAGCAGTCCACACTCAACTAGCCAGTTGGTTTGCATTGCTGGTTTGGGTTTGGGTTTCCTTCATTTCTTCTAAGCAGACTTGTGGATCGTATCGTCCGCAGTTAGGAGTTTCCTCGAGCCACCTCAATGACACAAGCCTAGAAAAAGTGGAGAAGGGAAGTTAAATTTGCTGTCCTGTGTTTTGAGAAGAGCAGACCCCCTGAAAATGTTTCATTGGTGTAGACGAGAAACCTTGAACCCCCAAACATATTTAGGGACCAAGTCAGAATTTGCTGGCCAGGTCTGACCTGGTTTGACCACCAAACAGAAAGCTCCAACATTCACTTTGTTCTAGTGCAGCTGAGTTGAAGCATCCAAAGAAAACTGGGGTTTCCATTAAAATCACCTTAAAAGGAAAGAAGTTGTACGAAGCAGAGGTGACAAAGATCCAGCATAATCCACCCACTTGCTGAGCCTGGACCACAAGCTCAGAACATCTTGCTCCTACCCTGATCCATCCCTCTTCAACTGAGGTCTCTGACTAAAACCTTCCCCCGCCCTCCCATTAGTAATATTGTCCACATTACAAGAAACAACTTGCTTTTGAATATAATGTGGATTGTGGAGCCGTCTGGCTGCAAGGAATGAGCGTTCACAGGAGGAACTAATTACTGGCTAATTTCTTGCCGGGATTTATTTGCAGTCTGCTCTGTGGCAGGCTCTTTGGGTATCGTTTGTTCCCACCTGCCGTGCAAAGTGTCTATCCACTTCCTCGGGCTGCAGATGCAGGGCTGAAAACACAGCCTCAGATTTCCCACCTGCGCAGCCACGAGACACCCCACATGGTTGTCTCCTCTGCGTGCTTGGAGTAATAATAATATACTCGTAATTATAGTAAATGGTGTGGTCACTGAAGAACAGAAAGCAACATCTCAGGAAGAGAGCTAGACCATCTCATTTGGTCCAGGGGTCAGAAAGCAGAGATAAAACCACTGCGCTTTCTGGGAGCTGGATGCATACCTTGAAAATTGGATAGCTGAAGAAAAAAGTGAAGGCAAATGATCCCTGATAACGACTCTCTGGGTAATGGCAAAAAATGCAATAAATCTGCATCTGCGTCATCAGGCCATAAAAACACAACTTCTGTCCTTCAGGATATTCTGAGCTATTTAAACTTTTTTTTTAACACCTAGGATAAAAAGCTGAAATTACATAAGTTAATTTTTTTTTTCCAAGTGGGATATTCCAAACCAACTCTTTCTGATGTGGCTGTGGACTTGCCAGTTTGGCTCTATAAGGAATTCACTGCCGATTAAAACAAAATTCCTGCTCCTAACTTATCAGCCAAGCAGGCAGATTTGCTCCTGAGATTTCTTTATTTGTGTATTTCATAGTCCCCAGTGATTCAGCCCCAGAGCTGTACCACTACTGGGAGCTTTCATCTCTGCTGATGCTTTGGGTGTTTTCACTGCATGCAGAATGAGTGGGACCAGGATCACCATCACCGTGATTCATCCTGCAAGGTCCTCTGCTGCTATAAACTCCAAACCTTCTGTGCTCACCGGGGTCCCTGCAACCTCTGAGATCTTTACAGCCAAAACTCTGCTATGGACTTCCACATCTTGTGCCAGCTTTGCTGCGTCACTGCATCCTGTGTGTTGTCACCACCAAGGTCTCCGTAGACTTGCACAGAGACCAAAGAGGGTTCTTGTTCCAGTAAAGCTGTTCAAATTTGTTGCTGTTGCTAGTGATTCAAAAGCTGGATGAGTTTCCTTTTGCCTTTTCTGCTGCTTCTGAGCTAAAAACTCTTCAAAGACCCGTTGTCCAACACTGGACCTCAGAGGTGCAGCATCTTTAGCTCATTCCAGGTAGGGAGAGAAGAAAGTGGCAGAGCAGGAAGGGAGAGAGCCCGTCTAGTGGCAAACTTTGAAAATGTCCCTTATGCTGGGCATGGCTGGATGAGATAAACATCTTTTGAGCCTGCATGGTTTTGTTTGGCTAGTGGTAAGTGGTGTCTGCTTTTGACATGAAAGAACATTATAATAACTATCGCACACAGGAGGAATCGTGAGCAAGTGAAAAAGCTGAAATGACAGTCCTGGCTCAGAGAACATTTCCTTATTTAATGTATTCCAGTCAAGTTAATTACCAGTTCAAATATTTACTGAGAAGTGTGTTCTTTCAGTTGATGCTGTGGTTGTGCCATCTCTTCTGCCTCGTACTGCAGGGACCTGCTCCAGAGATTACTTCCTTGGAGATTTATTTCTCTTTGTTCCTGTAAGAGTCCCACCTCTTCCTCCTCTTCCCACATTCTTGTCCTGGTGTATTTAGTGCAGAGAGATGGTTTAGGAGAAGGTGATTCACCCTTTCTAGTCTGTAAATTAAGTTTGGGGTGAGTGGGTCAGAGTGACGAGCCTGTCTTTTTCGACGGTGAATTTATGGCGGAAGTGTTCCACCCTGGACAGGGATGGTTGAAATGGAAAATGCTGATTATGAAGGGCGGTGACGTTTTTGCAGGAGGTTGCCTGACGGAGAAGTAGAATCACTACTGTCTTCATACTGCTCTTTCTGCAACACACCCAAGACTTCTTTGTTTTTTGGAGGGGACACCCTCCAAGTAGCCCATCTGTCCCTGTGGATGATGAAGGCCTGGCCCATGCACTTAGTCTAGATGGCTTTGCTTCTTCCCACTTTCTTCTTCACCTCCTTGACCGTGGTAGGCATTGGCTTGGAGTGCTTGCATTGGTCAGCCAAAACATCAAAACCAAAAATTTCATAGAATCAAAATATTGGAATGGTAATTTTAAATTATTAATATTTTTACTAAAAGATTCAGTAAATTATCAAATTATCCATCATCAAAAGGTTTTCTCTGGTTATTTTTAACTGAGAGAAAATCCAGTTCCCCAGCTTAAAAACAACTGCTTGTTTAAGACAGTTGCTATTAGAAAGAAGAGGAAAAAAATAGTCAAAACAACCCTCAAGATTTAAAACAAAAATATGGGAAGCAAAAACAACAATCACTTACCAGGAAACGTTCCTCAGCTTGTACTACAAGCTTTAATGAGTAGTTTGAAAACCATTTGAGACGAATCTTTTCCTTTTGCTACTGTGACAAGATCTTAAGAGCTAGCCCATTCAGCTGTAGCCACAGAGAAAAAATAAATGCAGCCTTCATTTTCCTCTTTGGCTTGCTAAAATTATAGCTAAGTATATCTGGGTGTTGGCTCAAACATGAGGAGGAAAGGAGCTGCCCTTGTCTTGGAAGAGGCAGTATCATCTTCCTTTCTTCTCTCTGTTATTCAGTCCACTAAAAGATAATTATTCTCCCACTGAAATTAGGCAGTCGCCTACCGCTTCCTCAGTTGGAATGGGAGAAGTCACTCTTGCTAATCTTAGGAAGCTGTTTTAGACTCGTGTCTGCAGTTCACCCTGAAGCAAGAGAACGAGGCACTGAAGCCAACCGCCCAGGCTTGTGTCTTCTCTTGTCTGGGGACTCCTTGGTGTCCCGACCTTAGTGGTCAGGAGGGAAAAGCTCTGGAAAACCTTGTTGGGCTTTCACTCCTTTAAGGCTGGGAACATCATACAAAGCCTGTTCCTGTTTCATAGGGCCATGGAGGGAAGGCAAGCAAGGGCAAGACCAACTGGTTGAGTCAACCAGCAGCAGCTGGTGAGGACTAACTCCAGGTTCCAAAGCCACCCAAAGGTGGTTTTCTCCACCTCCTCTTTCTCAAGAAACCATCTTTTTTAGCAACAGCAAAACCCAGTGAAGTGGCCTCTGAAACAAAGCCAAGCTAAGTCATTCCAGCTATAGATTGCAAAGCGACAGCCATGCCTCCTCCTAGCCGCAAGGAAGACCCAAACTTGGAGCCACGGTGGTTCCTGGACAGCCGTCCTGCACACACCAGCTGGCCCAGAGTGACAACTGGAAACCGCCCAGGGAATCGGTGATGTTCAGACGATTAACTGGAGCTGCCTAATGTCTCAGCAGGGCCTCTAGGCATCGGGCTTGCCATCTTTCCAAATTACATTTGCAAGTGGTGAATGCATTAAGCTCAGATGCAAAATTACCCACCTAGGTGGGCTCCATCTCGTCTAATTGCAGCCACTTAGAAGTTCTATAAACTGCTGAACTGGGTTTCCTTGCTTGAGAGAGGGGCTCAGGTGGAGGACTGGCTGCCTCACCTCACCAGAGTCTGACACGCAGATGGTCAAGATTAGATGAAACAGTTTCTACTCTTAGCATACAAATAGCATCTTATGCCCTTCCCCCAAGGTGCTTATCTTCTTCCTTGCATCAGTCTTCCATATTCACTTTTTTTTAGGTTGCAATTATAATTTTGCCCTGTGAGAGCAGGGATATTAGTGATGCCGTGTGACCTGTAATTCTTCATGTGCTGGAGACAGAAAGAAATTCGCTGTGATAATAGCGTCTGTGAATCCAGCGGATGACAGGCGGGGTGTATTTGTAAGAGTCCATGCAGGCGCCTCGCGTGGGGATGTCTCCATTTGCGCCAGCCCCAGGCTGCCTGCAGAACCAGGAGAGATCTAATTGATGCAGTCAGTAGAGTCTAGAGACTGATGAATTTCATACTAAATTAGGCTCCTGTGTCTGGTCAGATGAATCACCCCACGGAAGTGTCGGTTTCTGTCCACGAAATGAGCCCCTAGCAACCAGCTTACATGTTGAGCTTCTACATGGGAGACTTCAAAACTGAGACAAAGTCAGTCCCACCCCATTAGGGCCACGAGATCTCACAACTCATCCCTCTGCCTTTTAAGTTGCACAGGGTAAAAGTCACATTTTGTCAGCCCCAGTGGCACTCAAGGAGAGGGTTTTATATCTGAAATACAGATGACTCTGGTGGGGCACAGCCCTGATCACAAGCCCACTGAGCCCAGAAGGTCAGTGTTGGCATCTGTCTTCATTCAACTGCTGTGACATGGAAGGATTGCACAGATACGTTTTTCTGAGGTTGCAGCAGTAAGTGAAGCTACAGGCTGGAAAACTCGTCGCAGAGATCATCTTGCAGTGCTCAGAACTGTGTTGGTGGTTTCTGGCAGTCTTTGACATTAGTTGTTACTTGGGCTATAAAGCATCTTATAGGTGATGTGATATAAGGAGGTAAATAAAACAGAATAAACACCATTGGACTCTCCCGGCACCTGAGTCCCACCGTGCTCTGAACTGCCTACAGAGAATCAAAAGATCTGTTTGGTCTCTTTCTCCTCCAGTGGACATACAGACTGCGAAAAAGCACTCCTTGGCCCATTTTGTAATTTCTTTAAATACCACCTTTGGAAAAATTCAGAGGCAAACCACATACTTTCAATGCAGTTTATTGAAAAGCTGGGAAGTTTGAGCGGTCAATGAAAGATGCTCTGTTCATGCGAGCACAAGATGTCAACTCAGAAGCTTTATGCACCAGGAACTTCCCTTGGCATTTCAGGGGTAGGGATGGGGGGGGTGAGCTCTTCTAAAAATCAGCACACTTTGAACTAGCCACCCCTAACATGCAGAAGCAAATGAAAATACTACTTATTCATACGTAAGCAAATTCCACAAAAAGCCTATGGCTGCGGTGTAACTAGCAGGCGCTTTGAAAGTTGAAATTGCCTTCTCTAAAATTTAAGCTCAAATTAGCAGCTCAGGGTTTCTTCTTTGACAAAAAAAAAAAAAAGAAAGAAAAGAAAGAAAGGAGAGTGCTCTCTTTGCTCTTTGCAGTGCCTCCTGGGAAAGTTAAATCATCACTCTCTTTTCTGAAATGCTTTGGGAGGCACTGGAAGAAAAAGAGGTTTCTCGTAAGGAGGAACATTGTTAATGAATCTGCTCATTATGGGAAAAGCCAGAGAGAGAAGGCAAGCGCAACAAGCAAACCCTTAAAGCTGGGATAGTCTAGACACTATAAACTCAGAGAAATAATACTGTGTTGAGCACCTGCTGGAGAAGCTTGGGAGATGTGTCATTAGGGTTGGGAACTCTGAAAACGTGACTCGGTGGGGTATATGTCTGATGCTAATAAATGTGGGAGTAGGCTGGGTGACAAATGTTGCTACTAGTGGGCAGAGAAACTATCCTGCATCATCTCGGTGGTAGGAACTGCGCATCTAAGCATTGCGCTCCGACGTTGCTGGCTGTGCCACCTCCCCGGCTGATGGCCCTATGGAACAACACACGGCTCTCTGACAACCCCGTAGTTCCCCACCACACCGTTGTTGCACCCCACAACTTCAGGGCTGTTTGCAACGACAACGGGAGAGCCCCCCAGCTGCCTGATGACGCAGCCTTGGTTTCCGAAGCTGACCACCCCACCTGCTTGGCAAGCCCCCATCCTAGCATTCAAGCCCCCGCTGCCCGTGCTGATGACGGTGCGAGCCGGGTACCCCCCACTCCGGGAGCTGAATCCCCCATTTTTGCAGCTGACCCCTCCAGCTTGGCAAAACACCTCTGGGACACACTGCTTGGCTACTGAGCTAATGACTCTCTTCGGGTGGATCCCAGCGCTCCGGGAGCTGAATCCTCCATTCTGGGAGCTGTGTCGTCCGGACCGTCTCCCCAGGGAGCCGTAGCCACACGCAGCCCCGTTTGCAGCCAGCATTCCGCAGTCATCGGGGATATTGTAGCCACTGCTGACCACAGCTGCAAGACAGCCCATGGGATTAATTATTTAGAGAGGAAAACTGGAAGACTCTTGCAGGCAAGTTGTCTCACGAGTCACAGAACCAACCAAACCTGATTTCCTCCAGATTCGTCCAACACATCTAAGCCCCTGCTCCTTCCACCTCCTCCCCCGTGTCATAACACATCCCCTCGCAGATCCTCCCAGTTCCCAGTTGCTCATCTGACTGGTGGCAGTCTTTCCCAGGTTCAATGCAACACCAGTGCGTTGCCTGGAGGGTTCTCCAGGACAGCTCACTGTTGCCTCCAAGAGTAGAAAGTGGTAATGAATTTGACCTTCCCCTCACTCCATCCAAAAGCTGATTTTTGTTTTAAATTCAGAGGTATTTGAGATTTCTGGGACTAAACCTTCATCATCAGCCTGGGCTGAAGTGGAAAAGGGAGGCAGAGGCAGGGGGAGCTGGGGCAGACAGAGAATGCTAATGCCATGAGCTGCCTTTCCCAAAATAAGAAACCCTCTTGGCTGTAAATCTTCAGGTTACTTACACACGCTCACGGGGTTCCCCACACATATCCTGTTAGGGCAGAGAAGAGAAATGCACATTATTCTATTAACCAGCTGCATGCACATCTACAAACCTGACATTACTCGTAACTTCCAGCCATACATCCAGCCCACTACATCCCTTGTTATAACACGTCTGACTATCCCTAGGACAGGAACTGTTTTTACTGGCACGAGGGTGGCCTATATGGCCTCCAGCCATCTCTCCAGCCCTCTCCCTCCTCTGTGAGCCTGGGAGGCTCCTGGAGCTGCAGAATTCACTCAGGAGTTGGAGTCGTTCTGGCCTCTGACATTCAGGGGAAGATGGATGAACTCTCTGTCACCCACCTGCTCTCTTCGCCCTCCAGTAAAGTCTTATATGTTGCAATCTCGATATCCAGGGCCAGCTTGACATTGAGCAGCTCTTGGTAATCCCGCAGCATGCAAGCCAGCTCATCCTTGGCCTTCTGCAGGGCATTCTGCAGCTCGACGTGCTTCTCCCGGGCATCTTTCAGGGCACAGTCCCCGCGCTGCTCAACGTCACAGATGGAGGTTTGCAGGCAGGAGACCTGTCAGAGAGGAGGATAACAGTGCAGGTGACTTCAAGGCTTTATTTCCTAATTTGCAGACATTCTGGTTTTGGATTAATTTGCACTTCCAATTAAATACAGAGAAAAGAAGACATCAGCTTCTCTTCTCTCTATCCACACTTCAACTCTACACTTTCCAGCTACAGCTTAGGGCAGGTCTAAAGTCTATCGAAGGCCAACATGTCATCTTCCCCCATAACAGGGCTGACCTTCAAGACATTCCCCTTTCTGGAAACATCACCTCTGGGCCTCTCTTACCTGCTTCTTGACATTCTCCAGTTCACACTGTAGCTTCTGTATCATGCGGGTTAGCTCTGAAATCTCACACTTGTTGCTTTGCAGATCATCACAATACTTGCCCCTCTTATCCTGAAGCTCCTGAAACTGGAAACAAGAAACAAGGCAGTTGTTTCTGACCGGCAGCCTGTTAAGTTGCCAGGCAGACACCCAGATTGCTTCTTACTCACCCTGGTCTGGTAGAAAGCATCAACTTCTTCTTTGCTCTTTTGGGCTATTTCCTGATACCAACATTCAACGTTCTTGATGATGCTTTCCATGTCCAGGTCTCGATTGTTGTCCATTTTCACGACGACCGAAGTGTCGCATAGTTGGCGATCTACCTGAGCTCGTTCCTACAGGTTGGGGAATGGCTTAGTCAGCTGTTAGCAACTCTTAGACTTCGTAGTGAAGGAAGGGCTGGAACAAAGAGCCACACTGCTCAGCTGGTGGATGTAACAAGTCAAGAAATGTCCCTCAGGTTGGCTCAGCAGAAAAGCCTTGCCGCTGGATGGGTTGCCACATGTCAGCTGCTGACCTACGTGCTGACCTGCAGCAATTCTGTCCACATCAATGGCAAGGAATATGCGTGACTTAACCCTTGGTATCCTGTCATCTTCAGCTCCTTTACTGATGTTAATGACAGGATTAAGCTGGGAGTTTCTCTAGACAGCTGCAGTCCGGAGTAACTAGACAGACACATCTCTTCTCAGGGGCGGAGTTAGGACACAGCCAATTCATACCTGGAGCTGCATTATGCAAGGGAGAACAACCTGATTTCCAGCATAATCATGTTAATATTGTATCAACCTTGTAGTTCCATGCTTTGAAGTATTCAGGGCTTTGGATGACAGATATCCAAGAGGGATTTCAAGCTCTAGAACTTTAGAGCACCTGAAGGGAGAGACAGCACCACCAAACTCCTGGGACAGACCAGAGGAACTCACCTCCTCAAATACACATTTCAACAACTCCAACTGTCTTCTTAACAGATCCACCTTCACCTCCAGCTCTTCCTTGTTCAAAAAGATGCAGTCTGCATCCTGAAAGAGAGAAGACACGTTTCCAGGCCAATTTCACTGAAAACGTTGGAGAAACACAGAGAACACAGAGGTAGCAACAATAAAACAGAAACATGTTTCAACAAGATTTCAAGAGCAAAAGGTGTGAGAGGGTGAGTCAAGATGCCCTGGTGTCTCCTAAAGGTGTTTTCCTAAAGGAAACCAAAACCGTTCCAACATGACTTACAGGGATTAGTTTATTTATTACTTAGGACCTAGATACAAACTCAGAATTGACTAAGGAGTATTAAAACATAATTTTTTAATATTGTTCAAATAATTTCTGCTTTTGTGGTGTCCAAGTATAAAGGATGTGAAGGGACGGTCAGAAAACAACCAGCGTCTTAGAACCAGGTGTTCCAGTGTGACCTCTCCCCCTCTGTCCCCCTTCCACAAATACACCCTCCAATTACAATTCAGGAATGTGCTTGGGGTAACAAAAGTACTGCTGTACTGCTGAAGATGTAAGCTTTGAGGATACATTATTTTTGCTTTTCACCTGCGTTTGTCTCTCTCTCACCCTGTGCCTCTTCACAGGCCTCCCTCCTTCTGCTCACTATAACACTTTTTCTGGGCATTTGCTAACAATGCATCATTTTAGCCAAGTTTTACACCACATAAATATATTACAGGTATAACAATTCATGTATTTTGAGCTCCTCACCTTTTTGAGTGCCACGAACTCATTCTCCACTGTTGTACGCCTGTTGATTTCCTCTTCATATCTGTTGGAAAAGAAGAAAAGGGCTGAGCCAGACAACAGTATCAGACACACAGACATCAACTATCAGGTTGAAATAACAACCTTCGCTTGCTCAGAGACTGCCATCAGGCACTGTCAGATCAGTGTCTGGAGAGCAAACATTAGACCATCCCAAGATCAGAAGCTTCTTCATGAAGGAGAATATTAACAATGCAAAGAGCTTGCAAGTGAGACAGAAGAACGTGACATCCCCAAAGGGGACGTGCCACATGTCTGGGAGGTGTTGCCTGAGATGAACCAGAGCAGAAGTGAAATGCCAACAGGTAGAGGAGACCTGAAGGTCCTTACTTGCACTTGAACTCCTCCACCAGCTGGCTTGTGGCACATTCTTCGCTGCCCAGTTTTTGCTTTTCACAAAGCAAGCAGTCCAGGCGCTTCCGCAGGTCACAGATGTAATTCTCAAAGTACAGTTCAAGATTTTTCCCTTTCTTTGGTAGGACATATTGTTGCAGGAGGCCCCACTTGGTCTCCAGCACTTTGTTCTGCTGCTCCAGGAATCGGACCTGTGGGCCGGAAAATAGCAATTCTTCAAATACAGAGATGAATGCAGTAAGTCAACACCTGGTTTAACTGTCTGCTCTTACTGTGAACTGCAGGTGTAAGAATAGGGTTTTTGGGACGAGAGAGGTGATATGCCATGATGATCATAAAATTATCTGCCCTTATTAATAAATCCAGAAGTCATATGTCTAAATTATTTAGAAATCTAAGAGTCCCATGTCTAAATCTGCCTTTCTCACCAATAAATACAAATAAATCTTCTCTGGCAGGTGCCTCTGATGTGTTTTAGGATGAGGTTGAGTGCCCTGATGTTGGGACCTGTTTGTTGCTTTTTCCCTACGAAGGGATCCTAAGGTGACAGCTCAGACTTAGATGTCCAACATTTAGGTGCCTGAATCAAGATTAACCTCCTCTGCCTTCAGAACTGTTTTTGGAAGTTGCTATATTTAAGACCAAGGGGCAAAAAGCATCTAATGCAGGACAGAAAGATGAGCAGACCAGAGCTGTAACTTCTAGCTGACCTAGAGCAAGACCGGAATGAGAAATCCAGCTTTGAACTGGGGCTGTCCAGAGGGGAGACACCTGCAAGAAATCCCAGTGCTACTGTGGCCATGGCACAAACACCATCAAATACTAGGACTGGTATGTGTCTGAAATGAGCCCTTCCCCACTCCTGGCTCTGTGGGAACCTGGACCCTTGGACGGACTCAGCTCAGTGATTCATGGCATGAGCTGGACTGGGCTTTTGGAGGAGGTTGGTTGTGTTTTATTTTTCTCAAAGGATTGCAAGTACAGAGCAGATTTGCACTCACCTTGTCAATGAAGCAGGCAAATTGGGTGTTGAGGGTCTTAATCTGTTCCTTCTCCTGACAGCGTATTTCATGTTCCAGCGGGTCAACCCCAACACAGAGGGGCTTCAGAAGCCGTTCATCAATGCAGATACCTTGGATGCCATCAGCCTTGCGATCGGGGAAACCTCTTACAATACTATAACCCCTGGGGCCACAAATGCCAACTCTTCCTCCGACATTACCATAGCCTACTCCACCGAAGCCGAACTCTCCAAAACATCCAGTACCGCAGACCCCGTTCACATAGGAAATTCTCCTGTTTCCACCCAGGTTGCAGACGCTCCTGCTGCTGTAGGCACCAGCTCCGCATCGGACAGGTTGGCAGGCAGCAGCGGCGTAGCTTCGACCGCATATCTCCGAAGCTGAACTGAAACCTCTTCGTCCCAGGACAGATCTCACTGTAGGCGCCTGTCTGCTCATCGTGGCTTATTCAAAGGCAGAAAATTAAAGTTTAGGGGAAGCTCTTCTGCAGGAGAGGAACAGAGATCCCGCTGAAGCGACACGGTGATGCTACCCCTTATATACATTTGGGAAGCTGGCCTTGATAGGATCAGGATATTAATTTAAAGCGCTTAAGGGTTTGGTTTGCCTGGCAGCAATAAATGCTCCTCAAAATGCAAAACAGCCCAGCAAATACTAACTACTGAGGAAATAAAAAGGAATCCAAAAGTGCTCTGTTTGCAGGTTGGCTTAGAATATATTACGGTTTGAAGTGTTCCCCTAACTTACGCTAATTATAGTTTAGCAAACATTTTTGAAGAAACTCTTTGTGATTTGTTTGCAGTGTGTCGTTTGGGGTTTTGTGTCTCGTGGGTTTTTGTGTATGATGACATGTTTTGCAGACTTGCACTTTGTGGGGGTAATTTCACAATCTCTCCTTTTTTCTCTCACCAGGCTTGTTTTGGGTGCGGAAAAGTAACCCCCAAAAAAAAAGCCAACTGTGGAAAAACACCATGCAAGTCGTGTTGTGATGAATGGATCATTTCTGTACCTGAAACACCAGCACATTCACTGAGTTGTGGGTCTGGACTCATATGCAAGGACTCAAAATGCCCCCCAGGAACAATCCCATGCAGCATTTCACATCGACCTTCTCTTACCACCACAAAACACCACCGAAACAGAGCAGGTTACATCCAGGAACTTGCTTACCAGATTCATGTTCTGTGCAGTCAGTGGCATTTTCACTGGAGTAACGCTGCACATTCTCAACCTGAAGTCTATTTGACACTGTTAAATTTTGACCCTCGCTATACTGGAGCTTCTACCAAGCTAGATGTCAGAGACCTTTTTGATTCATCTTCTGGTAGTCTCTACAGGGAACAAAGAAGGAACAGTAGCCTGGTGAGATCCACCTCATTCAAGAAGCAACAGCTAGAAGTTGGGTGACTTTGCCAGTCACGTCCTTGACACTCAGTGGCAATACAGGTCCACGAGAAACAGCCCCTGGCTCTGTGCTTAGGGGAACTGGGATGACTCAGTCTCTGCAGGCGCTGGTCTTTCTCCATCAATGGAGGAAGTCTTAATGAGCGGGTTAGACTGGACACCAGGGATGGCTTTGACTCACATTGGCAAGATGAATCTCTCTCTCTCCTAATCACCAGCCCAAGGAGGTGAGACAGTGAACCTACCTGCCAGCCGTCTCGGGGCCTTCTCCAAACTGACACTGAGAAAGTCAAAACAATAGAGCTCTTTCAGCTCTTTGAGAGTAAAGTGTTTGGGAGAAAAAGAGACATTACAGTGCAAACAACTAAATGCCCTCAGCCCTTCCTGACCAAAGGGGAGAAATGCTTGGAGAAGTCTGGATGGTATACCTACAACGCAACGGTATCTGGCAACATCCGGTAGCTGTGTTGCCTCATCCTCATTAACCCTCTACAAAAATATTTTCCAAAAGTTAAGATCAGATGGTACAAATCAGAAAAACAATGCTAAAACTCCTTAAAACATTGAACCTTCAATATCAAGTTCTCAAGAAGAAAACATGCACACCAACACCATAGGACGTGATTACAGCACCGAGATTCACAAGGCTATTAATTGAACGTGTAATTGCAACTTATGTGAGTTTGAGGGGCTGGTGGTATAAATTAGTTGTGTAAACTAATACTTATGCCCTGTACAAATGGGATAATTCAATGTATTTACAGCATGACTTTCAGATTACACCTTTGTTTACAGTATTTTAGGCTCACAGTTCCTACTGGGTTGCCAGCACAATTGGCAGTATCAGTGAAAACAAATATTAGAGACTTCAAGCTAAAGCTTGTAACTTCCCAGAACCTGTAAGTTCTAAACAAAGATTTATCAAGCGAAATGCATATTTGAATCCAAAGAAGAGCACAAAAGGCCATTGTTTCGAGCACTATATAGGAAAACTGCGTCCTGGACCAGAAGTCAGGCTGAAGGCTGCTGTGCTGCTGCTTCCTTTCTGCACCCCATTATGCACCTCGGCTGTGTGGGAGACACCTGGAACATGGCATAGATGGCAAGTAAACGTCTGCGAACTGACTGAGCTGCAGCAGCCCCGGTTCCAAAATGCCTCACCAGAGCCACTGGCTTCCTGATAGGTAAGAGATTTTGGGCATTAGTTGCCCCATACTGGGTAAAATTTCTGTGTTGGCCAAATCCCCGTTGTTGCTCCTGAATCCCAGTGAGAAAGCAGCTACGCAGAAGGTTCACGTAATGTCTTTTAGGTCCCTCCAAAGAACAACGAGCATGTTGCCTGTTGGTAGATAAGACCTCAAGAATGGAAAATTTGTTATTGTGAGTATGGACATGGGAAATAGAAGAGAACTCTGAAGCAACAATTGCGTCTTTTTAACTCAAAAATAAAAAAGGAGGGGAAGGACTGAGGAAGCAAAAAAGGAAAATATTTTGATGAGGGGTTGGATGAGTCATTCTGACAACTTGCAGTCTCTCCCTTTGTCAGCATTCTTCTTCCCGAATGTGCTGCTGAAAATGAAATTCATTATGAGAACATGTAAAGTTCACTAATTCATTTGTTGCCTCTGGAGGTGAATCCGAACTAGCTCTTAAAATGTGTTTTATGCGATAGTCTCAAAGAGCCGTGCACCATCTCTGTAATTATCCGCAGACATAGAAAACTCACTATGTTCAGATAGGACAATGGCAATAACCTGCCTGTGCTGACACCACCTGATAGATGTACGACTGGGTTGTGATGTGCCTTATACACACAGTTTCTTGGACTATGTAGACTTTTGTCCATGTCATTCATGAGACGTTAAAGAATTTATTCGATCAGTGCAGCCTCATTCCCTTGTATCCTAAAGCCAAAATTGTCCAAGCTAATTCAATCTGGTAATGCATTTTTTCCTCTTGTTAGCCTACATTTGCTACATGTTAGGAGTCGAGGCTGGGATTTTCAAAGGATGTTCCTCATAAAATTCATCAAACACTGGGCCCGGATGCACCTTCCTCCCTACTCCAGCCATCAAACTAGCCATGAATTCTAATTTCATCTTTGAGACTCCCTCTATGGCTAGTGGAAAGAGATAGGCATCTCCAGACGGTGATTCATCACACCCTAAAATAAGCAGCTAAAGACAGGTGGGAGGAATCCATCTCTGGAGGTACTTGCCTCTCTTCTGGTTGACTCCCAGAGGCAGTCTAGACAACCAGACAACTAGACCAGGCGCCCCACTTCTGGACGGTTAAAGTTAGGTGAAATGAGTCCCACCCTTTGGGGCCACATTTCTTCAGCACCTTTGAAGTCTTAATGAGAGCACAGAACATCACATGCTCTCTAGATTTGCTCAATTCCTGATGTATGCAGATGTCATATCTCTGCGCAGTGATGAGTGCCTGTAAAGCTGGGGCTTGCAACAAAGCAAAGGATTGTTTTGATTTTTTTCATGTTGATGTCTTCCTCCCACAGAATCGCACAGTGGAAATGAATGTGGAATGTATGGGAACTCGGGCTCCTGAATGGGGTGGCATCACGCTGCCTGCTAAAGCAAGAGGATTAGAAAAAGGAAAAAAAAATATTGCAGCTGTTGTTATGTTACAGCAGCTTCCCTATAAATCTGCAGGAGCTCTCATCCCTTCCAACTGAAGCTGTTTTCTTGGCCAGAAGAGATTCGCTGAGCCATATAGAAGGAAGGAATTGCCCATGGATGTTGGGTCAGCTCCTCCTGGGAAGCATCTTCAGCCAACAGGAGATAGGCTCTTCCTTCTCTTATGCTGAAGCCCTCACGCTTAAGCCCAAGTTTGATTTTATTTGTGCAGCTTTGTGATGTACTGCTGCACTTCTGGTGGAACGCCTGGCTGATTCACAAAGCACTGATCTTCAGAGAGACTGGTCACAGGTTTAAAGTAAAGCTCTTGCTAAATTAATTTATCAGGTCTTGAAACAGTGACAGGAGAGTTTGCAGGTGAGAAAGCAACACTAATTCTGTGTTATTTCCCTGACTTCTTCTCTTGCGTAAAAAGTGACAAGATCATCTATTTTCAGTGGGAACACCATAACCTTTATGAGATACTTCAATCCCTCTAATGAATATTTATGACTACTCTATTGTTCTTTTCTTGTCAAATCTTTCTTGTGTTTTTCTTCTTTAAATATTGTGACTGTTTTCTTTCGTGCTTCTTATATTTGATCGGGAAATAGCTTTCTATCACATGAGAATTAGGGGAGGGAAGAAAGCTCTTCCAGGTCTGAATCACAGTAGCTGCTCTGGATAGGAAAGACCTTCCCTCTGGATTCCCCCTTTGGTAAAACACGCATCTGTCCAACTTGCCTCTGTATGGTTCATTTCTTTGTTCTGCTCATTGGCTTTCATCTGTTTAATCACAAAACACTTTAGGCCTTTGTGGTTGACTTATGTTCCTAATTTGTTGGCTTCTTTTTTTAATCTGCTCAAATGTACAATAAAATATCTCCCTTTGATCTGTTTTGAAATCCTAAATTGGTAGTTGTAGGATTTCTAAAATGATACGGGAAAAAGCAACCAAGCACATTCCTGAGGTTTTTTCCTATAATGACCCTATCACAGCAGGTTTTGAAGAGGTACAACATACGTTTTATCATCACACCTCTGTGGCAGACACACCATAGAAATGCAAAGAGTCTGAGATGACTTCTCTGTGTATCTTAAAACACCCATTGAATGGCATTGGGTAGGAGCCAAATGTGGTGCAAATCCGCATAAATAAGCTGACTTTAAAAGGCTTCCATAATGTACGCCAACCAAAGACGGGATCTGCATGACACTCTCTGGGAAGCCCTGCCACCCCTGCTGAATTGTGAAGACTTCTAATCAGCAGATACGTCTTCTCAAATGTAGGAATAGTGCATTTCTGTATTCTTGGCAAACAATAAAAACCAGGTGGTAACACATTTGTTATCCATGCAATTAACTGGAAAAAGAGCAAAATGTTTAAAGCTCTTGAGTCACCAAGATAGAAGTGAGGGTGCTGTAATTTATGCTTATGTCTGGACACGAAGCGAGGAAGCTAATAGGAGTACAAGCGACGCAATTGCTCTTTGCTGACTATAGAAGGTGAAATGTGGGTTTTTTTAATTGAGATTTCCTTTATGACTTGCCTGCCTGCATATGGATGACCACACTGCTCCGAGACAGCGAACAAAGAACAGCACCGGAGTCCTGCCCCTCCTCTCTGCCCTGTGTGTTTCACGACTGCAACTCCACTGACTTGCCTAAACTTACGTCAGATAGACTTTGATGAAACGGTGAGTCCTAGAGAGCTCATTTCCAGAAACGCTTCCCAGAGCACTCCAGGGAAATGGTTCAGAATTAAATATCACAACTTGCTTCATAGATAGCAAAGGCTTAATCAGGAGAAGAAAGAAGGCTGGTGGGAAGCAGGAACTGAGTGATAATAAGATAAGTGCCCCAACACAACCACCATCCCTTTAAAGAAACAGCAGAAATCAAAAGGAGTATGTTTAAAGTGTCCCTTTTTTGATGTGATCCAGGTAGAGTTTCTCTGATGTGGTTTCATGGTGCTACCAAGTTCTTCTACCCAGTATGCCTCTTCCATGTGTGTAAGGTGGAGATGAGGACATTTTTACCACTGAAAGCAGAGCAGGGCTTTCATATTTCTGCTTTAGATCTTATGTCCTGGTTGTCTTGACTCTCACAGCTGAAGTTGAGATCCAGGTGTTCCTGGGGTGTGGAGGTCCAGCTGAAATCCTAACCCCTGGCCAACACATCCCTTGGGGGTGAGCTGAGTTTCTTGCACTCTTTGCAGCTCTGCAGCTCTCTCCATAGCTCCCTGCAGTCCTGCTGAAGAGTTCACCAGCACCTGGAGGGGCTGAGCTGTGTCACGAATGGCCCCCACCTCTGGCCTTAAATTCTTCTCTCCCAGGGATGCAGACGGGCTCACCAGGGGTATACTGCCTGCCTACACAGCTGGCAACGCTTCTGGAGGCAAATCCGCTGTGGCATGCAGCAGCGTCTCCAGGTGGGGATGCTCTACCAGCGCTGCTGGAGGACCTGCATCTTCTGGACTGTCTGCTGGATCCATATCCCAGGTTGTCTTCCCAGCCAGAGACGGTGTTACAAGGGGCAGTGACCACTGCCATGGGAAAACACAAGCTGAATCACTCATGGGGAGGACACGGCCTTCCTCCTCCCCCTGCTAACCAGAACTACGTTGTTTAGTGTTGTAAGGAACGTAGACAGCACACTCTCACAGGGCTCCCAAGGTGTATCCTAAAGGAGAAGAAAGTCACAAGGTTATCCATCACGTAACTAGCATCTGGGGCATTTTCCAGCCTCCTTGCCTCTGCTGAAGAGTCCCAAGGACTGAACACTGCCCACACGTAGTTGTAGTGGTACCCACCAGCTCTCTTCACCCTCGAGGAGAGATTTGTGTGTTGCAATCTTGATATCCAGGGCCAGCTCGACATTGAGCAGCTCTTGGTAATCCCACAGCATGCAAGCCAGCTCACCATTGGCCTTCCAGAGGGCATTCTGCAGCTCGACGTGCTTCTTCTTGACATCTTTCAGGGCACAGTCCCCACACTGCTCCGTATTACACAGTGATCTTTGCAGAGAGGACACCTGTCAGGGGAGACACTTTTCCCTGCCCTCTTTCTTGCCATACTCACCTTTGAAAGAGAAACTCTCACTTCTTTTGAGAGTCCCAAACTGGGAAGTATTGAGGTTGTTTTTATGAAAGCCAGATGATCCCATCATCAAATATCAATTCTGAAATACTACAGAAAGGCCAGACAGGTCCCTGTACTGCCAGGCTGTGTTTAAGTCTTGTTTTGAGGACACCAATACTTTGTTTTAATTGGAACTAATAATTAAGGTTTTCCATTAGTTCCCGTTATAAACTATGTAATGAATTAGATGGTCTGAAAATTATACCAGTTTCTATGGGTGCTGAATTACTGGTGAGTCATAATTCTACCTTACTTATTGGATGCTTTGAACCTGTGTCAGAAGCATTGTGTCCTGCCAGAATTCTTGCTGGAGCAATTTTAACAATTTTCCAAGTGGCTGCAGCTAATCCCATGATCTAATTTGGTGCAATTAGCTCTTTGCAATAATCAAAATGAGCCAACAGAAAATAGGCTCACAGATAATTCTCCTTCCCTGCTCAGCACAGGTAAGATCTTCTCTAGACCAATGGGACCGGCGTGAGGCAGTGCTCTTTGATAAACATGACTGGGCATCTCACGTCCAGGATCCAGTGAGTAAATATGATCCATCATACCTGCTTCTTCACTTTTGCAAGGTCACACTGCCTTCTCTGGATCACAAAACTCAGCTCTTCAATATGTTTCTGGTGGGACTTCAGTTTATTGCAATGTCTCCCCTTTGCCTCCTCAAGCTCTTGGAGCTGAGAGTAAGAAAAGAGAGAGTTGGCAATTTAGTACTGGGCATGCACTGAAGATAGGAGTCTTACTTCTGTTTCCAGCATGAACTGAACTGGCTTCAGACAAGTCCTCACAACTTTGCAGCCCCTGAGACTTTCAGCAGCAAATGGAGCTTTTCTCCCACAGCCTTCACCGTTCAACTCACCTCCAGCCTCCTCATTCCCAGCATGACTGAGCCCTGTCCCATTGTGCTGTGTCCGTTCTGGGGACGTTCTCCTGACTTTGGGACTCACACAGTTTAGCAGAATGGAAAATTAGGTCCAAAGTTACAGTGAAGACAGAAAGAAACAAATCACTGCCTTTGCACTACTACTTTTGACAGTGAGAAAATTAAGGATATGTCACTGGATGCTACAGCTTACCCTAGTGCTGTATGACGTGTCCAACTCTGTTTCGCTTTTCTGAGCTATGTCCTTGTACCAGCAGTCAACACTCCTGAGGATGCCCTCCATGTCCAGGCCTCAGCTGTTGTCCATTTTTATAATGACAGAGGTGTCACGGGGACTTCTCTCCAGCTCAGAGACTTCCTAGAAGTCCTGTGAAGTGGCAGTACGCTGTCAGTATGCCTCTGTCACTGAATTTCTCGTCTCATACTCCAGAGGAAGTACCACCACTACTGAGAGCCTGACCTGAGCCACACAGGAGCTGAGACTAGATTTGATCACACATGAAACTTGAGGGGATTTTGGAGATCTCAGTCTACCTTATCTGGGATTCCCATTGCCTCCCAAAGAAAGCCTGATGGATTGGTTTAATTGGGCCTAAATCAGTGTAGGCAAGGAGCGGCTGGTAGGAATAGCTGCCATCAAGCAAGAATTTGACAAGAGCATCCATACCTGAGCAGACACGCATTTCAGGAACCCTATCTCCTGCTTCAGGGTTTCCAGATGTGCTTCCAGCTCTGCCTTGGTCAGATACACACAGTCCACATCCCAAAAGAGTTCCCAGACTTTTAGAAGTCAAAATGGTGCCTACACAGAGACCTAAGGCAATTTAATTATGTCTTTAGAGTAATGAATTTTGTTTAGGAAGTGTAGTTGGGAAGTTCAGATATCCCCCAAACAGCAACAGCTGAGGGGTCCCAAAAGCATACAATATCGCTGAGTTCTTGCTTGAAAAACATCATGATTTGGGCATGAGGACTAGCAAGCTATCAGCTTAGAATGAAATGCATTTTCCGTGCTAAAGGGCAGAGGTCTAATGCTCTCTGGCAATGCTTTGTGACACATTTTTCTGCATCCGTACTTGTCCAATGACTTTTAACATTCTCAAGAACTGACCCTTGTCTTGCAAGGAGCAGATCAGAGTAAACTCCGTGGATCGCTGCATCCAACCCTTCCATTTGTCCAAATTCCTTACCTTCTCCAGTAACACAAACTCCTTCTTGGCAGCTGTGCATCCATTCATTTCCTGTTCGTATCTGCTGGGGAATAGGAGTGAGAGGTTGCTGGGTTATCCTGAGACCAGAGAGCTTGTTTGCGTGGGTATTTAGGGGTCAGGGTGCTTTGGGATCTCAGCCTTTTATTACAGAGAAGTCTATTTGTATGGACACAAATAAAAGTCCAGTTAGACAAGCTGTTTGAGCTCACTGCCCTGGGGTTGGTTTCTGCTCACTCACTTGCATCTCATCTCTTCAACGATCTTCTCCATGTTGTTCAGCTCAGGCTCCATCTATCCCTGCTCATGCAGCAGTGAGTCCAGCCACCTCTGCAGGCCAATGAAGTTGTCAAAGACATGCTTGATGCTCTGCCGGGATGGCAGGGCCTTCTTGTGGAGTAGGGTCCATTTGGTGGCCAATATCCTGTTCTGCTGCTCCAGATGCTGTACCTGTATGAAGAAAACAAAGCCACCTTCTTCAGGCACATGCTTAGAAGCATTGTATGGGGACTAGACAAACGCGGGGCAAAACAAGGCATCTTCTTTTTGGAGTCGATGCCCCAGGGGCTTTTATGGTTTGAAGGGGAGAGGACAAAAGTGGGGCATTACGATCTTCGTAACCTTATAATCCTACAGCAAACTGTGTTTGCTGTGCTCCCATTCTCCAAGAAAGCCCCAGACAGCATAGCCTTTGTGGCAGCTACAGAAACTTTACATATTTATAATAAGAATATTTAAAATCGATCTAAATATCAGTTAGCTGATAGAGGAAACCATCCTTTATTGAGAGGAGACAATGCCACTTTACAAGGTCTAGCTGCACAGAGAGAAGTCGACAGTGCAGAAGCTTGGTAACCTTGGAGGAACAGCTCCCTTCCACTGTTAATAATAAAAACAGATGCATCTTATCAAAGCACTTAAGCCCACAAACCAGATTAAAATAACATAATCAGCTAGATCTGCACTTGAAGTGCGTGGTACTGGAGCCATGCATGCTAATACCAGCTCAAGGCTCCTGTAATAGGACGAGAGAAAGAGAGGAATCAAAGACCTGAGAAAAAAAGGTTTCCTTCACACATAAACTCCATCATTCCTTTAAGTCTTGTCTCAGCTCTCACCTTGTCAATCAAAGAGGCAAACTGGTTATTGAGGCTCTTCATCTGCTCTCTCTCCTGCTTTTGGATGTGCTGGATTTCGCAGTTGACCTTCACATCAAGAGGTTGCATCAGGCTCTCGTTGAAGTGCACCACACGAATACCTTCACTTCCGCAGCTCCTGCTGTGGAAGCCTGGCCCATGACTCCCACCTTCACTGTTGGCATGGATGCCCCTGCATCCCCAGCCTCCACGGACCCCCTGTGCAAGGCTTCAGCCAGAAGAAATCCTTTTACCCCCATTTATGCTTTGGAGGCTTTTGCTGCTGTGGCTCCAGGTTCCATAACCTCTGCTGAACAGCACAGCAAAGGGGAAAGCACTGCTTCGGCAGCGGCTCGTGCCACTCGCAGCAGAAGACGATGAGCAGAACTTTCTTACATGAAGAGACCTTTGCACTGACAACAGCTGGCTCATGCTGGCAGAAGTGATGGAGGAGAGGATGCTGGAGGACTGCAGAGCGTGCAGCTCCAAAAGGTGCCCCTCTGCTCCAACAGCCCCGAGCACCTCCTTTATACTCAGCGCAGAAGTGGGGTTTGGTTGAGGCAGATTAATAATTTGGGTTTTCTTGGGGTTTGCCTTGCCTGGGAGCAATTCATAGGCTGAAATATGCAAAACAATGCACAACTCCAAACATTTGTGAAATCCTATGGAATTTTACTGTTTTTAAATTGCTTTGCTTGCATACTCAGCTGGGAGGATCCCGTGGGCTGGGTTTTGTGAGGATTCTTCTGTTGTTTTAGTTTGTCCTCCTTCCTTGCATTGATCACAGTTTAGCAAATGGCCTTAAGAGCATCTCCCTCTGTCAAGGCCAGTCAGTAAAGGAATGTTCCGTTGAACGGCAAACTAAAAGTGTTTTTTGCAGTATCTGTTCTTCTCGTGGTCACTCACTTCACAAGGGACAGTAGAAGTCCATGAGGCATAGCCAAAGGCAGCCCACGGCTTGGAAGATGGGAACCATAGCGTGGACCAGACATGCAGATTTCCTTCCTACAGGAGTGCAAAATTCTTCTTTTTTATAAATAGCCCTCCACACACCATCCTCAGTTACAGACCACGACTGACTGGGCAGAACCCATTTCCTCTAACTTTGGATGACAGGTCTGCTGAGAGACAGGCATGTCTGAGATACTGCGAGAGAGAGCACCTTCCTCTTCCTCACTGAGTCCAAGAAAGTCTGAAGCGACCAGCTCGGCCTAACATGCCCAACTTTTAGAAGAATGGATTAGCGTAGATGTATCTTCTCATTAAGCTTTTGGCTCTGATTGTGTAGAACACATCAAAAAATGAGACTCACATGGAGAAGACAATAAATAGCCAAGAAGACAGGCAGCTCGGCCACAAGGCTGTTAACTGGGTGCTTGTTGATTGTTTAATTGGAAGCAGCGGTAGGCTTGGTCTTGGTGGGCAGACTATGAATGCACCAGCAACCAGCATCCTGCAAAAGTACCTCGTGAATGCAGCTGCTGTATGGCTACTCTCTGCCACTGTCCTTTCTTCTTGAGGTTGTAATTAAAACCCCTGGGATATCTCAAGGCAAATAAAAAAGATTTATTGGAGTTTCTTGACGGACAGGGAAGAAAAGGCTGGTAAGTTTAATGCATTTGCTGGGAGCCTCACAATACCTCAGAGATGGAGCCAAGATCACATCTCTGTGGCTTCTTGCCAAGGTCTCTTTCAACAGAGGAAGGCAAAGGGTTTCATTTCAGATGATTTGAAAGAAACTGTTTTCCCCTGCTATTGAGCCGTACTAAGCCTTAACTTTTTCAATAGGCTCAAGCCTTGGTCAGGTTTTTTGGCAAACACACTTTTAAGCATTTCAGATTCCCATGACATTTGATAGTATTTCTCTTGCTTATTTCTTTCATTTTTTTTGCAGAGATTTTTTTGCTTTCTTTTTTTTTCGCTCCCCGAGCTCATTGGAGGGCTTTTTCACCAACTTTCATAAGAAGACTGATGAAGAATGAAACCAGTTACCAGAAACCTTGCTGGTATTCTGTCTCCAAGTGTGGCTGATGCCAAAAGTTTCCTTGTACCTCATTATTTGCAAATGTTCTGCACTGGAACATCTTGCCCTTAGCCCAGCAAGAGAGATGATTGATGGTAAGAAGTAGCTGGAAAGACAACTAGCTTAATTGCAGGTTCTTGACAGCACTATCAATTACACCTACACACAGAAGAGCAGGAATGATTGAAGTCCTGGGTGTCTCACTTGGCTGCTTAGACAGAGGCAGAGTCCATGGCAATCCCAGCTGGAAGAGCAGGATTGGAGCCCGGGAGGAGGGCACCTGGCCCAGAGCTGCTCTAACTTGGTCTTCATTCTGTGTTTCCAGTTTGTCCCTCCGTGGTCTCCCACCGCATCCCCTGGATGCGCCTGCACGGCCCGGGTGAGGAGGTGCCGCCATGCCTGGTGGTCTCCTGCGCCTTCCGAGCAGGGGGCGATGGTCTCACAGCAATCTGCCTGGCCCTGCTGCTGGCAAGGGGAGTTTGGCTCCTTTCAAGCAAGAAAGCATTAGCTCAGAGCTTGTGTTTCCTTGCTGTGGTTAGAGCCTGCAGGGTCACGGATGGTTTCAAAAGTTTTCCTCCCATAGATACACTTTAATAAGCAAAACTTCTGAACTTGGGTTTTCACACCCCTAGACATGGCAACAGGTTCATCCATCCGGATCAGCCTCACCTCTGAGTCCTGGTGTCCCCTGATGACTCTGAGTCCCCAAAAGGCAGATGATGCCACCTGATGCAACCCTGGGCTGTTCTCAACTGCCCAGCTCAGGCCGTAGTTTAGAGGACCACAAGGTCAGCTCTGCCCTCCTCTCCCAACTTCAACTCATCCCACCCAATTTGCTGTGGGAGACAGAGGTTTTTTGTGTCGTTTGACAGTGGAGAGTCTCCAGGTTTAAAATACGCCAGATCTCCTCCACTGGCTTTCATCTGGTTGATGGAACTCAGTGTATTCACGTCAGAGCAATTATGTTTGCTGCAGCTCCCTCTCAGGGGAGGGAGGGGTTGCATCTGTATGGGGGCACCAGGGGAGTAGCTCTCAGGGTAACCACAGCTCATTAATTTACTCCTAATCACCAGGAATTTTGGAAAGAGGCCCAGCAACTAAGGTAGGAGGCCAACAGTTTTCATGGTGCCACAATGTAGCCCTGACTAATTTCAGAACTTTTTTGCCAAAGTAAATCCGGAGGGAACTTCCTGTCCTGGCCACATCTGCACAGGGAAGAGGGCTGAAGCCCAAAACTCAGTCAGTCAGAGCGAGACTGGGAGAGCTGGCGCAGAGACCAGCTCTTCCTCGCTGTGGTACAACTTTCTGCTCCCACTAGGTGGTGGTATCTAATGCGTCTTGAGCCTCCCTGTACACATGGGATCTTGGTTGGGAGCTTAGTGGTGACATGAGCCTGTTCACACCTAGTTCAGCGCTCAAAAACCTCTCTGGATACCACTAGCAAGAGCTAGCTCGCGACTGTAGAGGGCAATATGTGGAAGCCAGGACAGCGTGGGACAAACAAGGTCCTCAGTCCTGCAAGAAGGTGAGATTTCATATGGAGTTTCACTCTGAAGTTGGCTACGAACCTGGGATGTTTTGTAAAATATGTGTCCATCCAGCAGTGCACCTCTGGCAGAAAAATAACACTGAAAATGAGTTACCACCAGGTTTAATGGCAACTGACCTCCTGCCATGTTCTTCCCCACCTTGGCATCCACCCCTCATACCTGAAATCCTGCTCATCACGTCAACACTCTTGGAGGCTCAAGCTGTGCCCAGACACAGGGTGTCAGTAGATGCCTTCCTTCAGCATTGCATCCTGAGCACGTTTACAGTGTTGTGACAGCTGATAATACATGCCCCAGGACATTAACTGTCGTGAACCTGAAGCTGCCATCTTGTGAACTTCTTCTCTTCACTTCAGCTCAGCCGCTGAACCTCAAAAATCAAAATGTCTTTAGGCACAGCCTTAGGCAGTCTGTCTTGTGGCATTTTCCATCAAAAATGCACGGGCAATATCTAATTGACGTAAGCAGTTTAGTGTTGGGTACACAAGAATTCAGCAGTGGACATGTCCCCATCCCCATATTGACTATTGACACTGCACCTCTTCTAGCCACTCTCCACACTTTGCATGTGCTGTGGCGGTGGAAAGAACATCGTCTGCTTGATCACCATGGCTTGAGTCTGTATGGTCCAAAGACCTGAGTCTCAGCCTTGGTCTTAACAGACCCAAATACACAGCCTCCTGACAGGTGCTAGCAGGAGCTGGGCCGCATAACTGCTGAAGGAAAGGAATAGCAATAATTAAGAATTTTAAAAATATTATATTTTCAGACAACAGAAACCCTGAGCCAGATTTTTCACTTCTGCTTAAAAAGGGATAGTTTTGTATGGAAGGAGGTGCCAGAACACTCGTCTCCCGAAACTGGAGATATGATTATAGCTTAGCTGACAAGCAGAACAGGTTTTGATGTAGCCTTCCAAACCATTCCATACCACTAAATTAGCCCAGCACTTAAGGCTATGTACTACCAGTGCGTAAACAGTACTTAAAACCACTCAGTGGAAGTGCTGATCCAGCCCGTCATACGAGTTGGGGGTTAGCAATCTCTCTTCTAAGCTCTTCTCCCAGGCTCCGGCCGTGGTCGACTGGAACAGACGGTCTGTCTGATCTCCAGCAGGCGATTCATCCCGTACCGAGGTGGATGCACAGATCGGGTCTTTCAAATTGCCTCTAGCAGTGCCTGTTTCTCGCCTTTGACTCTACCTTCTTCCTCTTCAACCTTTCCCTCTACAGAACAGATCAGTAAAACAACCCACAGACCTGACCACAGTGTTCGTATTTATTCTTTATTTCTTCTGATCAGAGATGAAAAGCCATAGGCACCGTCGACGTAATAAATTTAACAGTGAAACGAAAGCCCAACAGGACCCGGTAGTGTGCAGAATGACCTTTCGCAGCTTCCACTTTTGATTGTCAGGGGAGGCTTTGTCTTGGTTGAGCAGTTGTATCTACTCTCTCAGTGAAAAATGGGGTTGTGATGACGCAGCTCATTTATCACCTGGATCCTGAAGAACTGAGCTGTCTCAGTGAGTGAAGCAGAAGCAGCCATTAACAGGGTGAATAAACTGTCGCAGGGGAGCTCTGCACGGCGTTTGCAAGCCAGGGTAGACTCACACCGCCCACACGCCGAATCTGTGGGATGCAGGCCATGCAGGTGAAAACACAGGCTTATCTCAGCAGGCCTCGCCAACACAATCTCCACTGCCACAGCTGACCGCTCCCAGCTTGCGTAGGGCTTTTTGTGTTCGATGAGGGCAATGATAGCCTGGTTTGGACTGAAATACAGCGTCTAGATCTCCCCACACGCAGGGTACTCGTGACTGCTTCCAGACCATGATATTAAAGGTTTGATTTACCCCTTTGCGGCTCCCCATCACCCTTCTCTAATTGTTGTCACGGCTCTACAGCCGTTTGCAAGTGGGTCCCCACAGTGGATTTCCCACCAAGCTGAGTATCTCACTCCCTGGTGACGAGCTCCCTGCTGGCTGCCACCGCCAGGACTCTTCACAGTTGGATTTCCTCGAACAACAGTGAAAAGGACCCTACCTTCCCTCCAACTGGGGAAGGCATGAAATCTTCCCGATGGGGTTACAACGCTCCAGTTCTCTGAGAGAAGTGTTGCTAAACCAAGATGACACTGTTGCACTGAGCTCCTGGAACAAACTTTCCCAGTAATCTCAGCTGCTCTACTCTTCGTTAGAAATTTTGACTGGACTTAAAGTAGATTCTGTGAGAAATTTAGAAAACATCTTGCTTCCTCTGCATAGAAGCAACCATTGAATAAGATGTTGGCCAAAAAAAAGCTTACTTGGGTACATACCATCCAACTTAGATTTGGGACCCCAGAGGGAAGAACTAGACTAGAATTGAGATAAGAAGACATTGTTCAGAGACTTTCTGTCCTTTCTTTATCTGCAGCTACAACGCTACCAAAACCTACATGGAGGATTCGATCCGTCCCCTGGTTATTTAGTGAGTGATGCCTGGAGGGAAGGAAGGAACCAAAATGTAGCTACACACCTCGCTTGACCGCCCGGATTAGGCCAGTAGCACCGGTGCCCTGAAACCCATTTTCAGAGCAGATGTTCAGCTTTTGGCCCCCACAAACAAAAGAGATTCTTTTGTGAACACCTTCCACTTTTTCACAAATTTTTTTCTGGAGGCTGGATTAGATCTCTACAAACTGGTTTATGTATTTAAAGAGTTCTCTCAAAAATCTCTTCATACACGTGAGAGTTGTGCCCTCCCGTAGACCAATACACACACAAGAGACAGAGTTTCAAGCCTTTAGTTGCCGAAGACGAAGATCCCAAACAGCCAGAGCTGAAGGACTCAGAGAAAGCCTAAGAAAATCATAGCAACCCCCACAGCACTGCCATACAACAGAGGTGTGTGGGTGGACAACTCAGGAGACGGCAAAAGGAAAAGAGACCTCAGGATTGTCTGCAACGCAGTCAGAATGGTGGTGACTCTGTGGTGGGCAGGAAAGCCACACTTCACGCCAGTAGCAACGGGAATGCCTTCTTCCCATTCTACTGGTAGATTTCTCCATGCAGATATCACTCGTGGGAAGCATATCCAGAAGAACCTGAGCCACTTCCATAGACTGAACTGTAACCCCTCCTTCGAGAAGTCCACCCTCCTCCAGAGGTGCATTCTCCAGGCCCATCTTCAGGGCTGTTTCTTCCAGATCCATAGCCTCCTCCCCCATAACCACCCTCACCTCCAGAGACATACCCTCCACAAGCAGAGCTGCTGCTGCCACCATAACTGGATCCCCCAACTCCGTAGCCATAACCTTCACTACCAGAACTACAGCTACCACCAGAATGGGATCCCCCACCTCCATGACCTGAGCTTCCTCCTCCTCCACCTCCTGAGATCGAGCCTCTCCTGCCAGTGCTTCCTCCTCCTCCATAGCATGAGCCACCTCCTCCTCCACCTCCTCCTCTACTTATGGACCCACCACCACCAGAGATGGAGCCTCCATGACCTGAGCTTCCTCCTCCTCCACCTCCTAAGATCGACCCACTCCTGGCAGAGCTTCCTCCTCCATACCCTGAGCCTCCTCCACAAATGGACCCACTACCACCAGAGATGGAACCTCCATGACCTGAGCTTCCTCCTCCTCCACCGCCTGAGATCGAGCCTCTCCTGCCAGAGCTGCTGCCACCGCCAGAGCTG
>Ga0065711_1000800_pt1 | contig 54917 bp, 30 predicted proteins | sample Hoacrofraction12_FD_59098 | JGI IMG/M metagenome (GOLD analysis project Ga0065711, IMG submission 59098) | Hoatzin crop microbial communities from Cojedes, Venezuela - Epithelial fraction 12 v2 (version 2) | ecosystem: Host-associated > Birds > Digestive system > Esophagus > Crop | place... | reverse complement strand
TGTTGTTCCTGTTTCCCTCTGTTTGCTGTTCTGTTAAACTGCCCTTATCCCGACCCACCAGTTTTCTGCCTGTTTCTTTTCATTCTCCTCCACACGCCGGCGGGGGGAGGGGCGGCTGTGTGGCGCTTTTGTTGCCGGCAGCAGCCGAAACCAAAACATAGCTTTGTCCAGATTTATCAATGAAACTGGATATAAAAGACACTTTACTCACTGTTTCCATTACAAAGATTCATAGAATTGTAGACTCATAGAATGGTTTCAGTTGGAAAAGACTTTAAAGATCACCTAGTTCCAGCCCCCCTGGCCATGAGCAGGGACCAGGATGCTCAAAGCTCAATCCAACCTGGCCTTGAACATTTCCAGGGAGGGAGTATCTGCAGCTTCTCTGGGCAGCCTGGTCCAGGGCCTCACCACCCTCATAGTACAGTATTTCTTCCTTATATCTAATCTAAATCTGCCATATTTTAGTTTAAAACCATTACGTCTTGTCCTATCACTACATACCCTTGTGAAAAGTCCCTCTCCAGTTTTTTTTGTAGACTCCCTTCAGGTACCGGAAGGCTGCTGTAACGTCTCTATGCAGGCTGAACATCCCCAACTCTCTCAGGCTTTTCTTGTAGGAGACGTGTTCCAGCCTTCTGATCATTTTTGTGGCTCTCCCTTGGACCCACTCCAACAGCTCCATGTCTTTCCTGTGCTGAGGGCTCCAGAGCTGGATGCAGTGCTCCAGGTGGGCTTTCGCTAGAGAAGAGTAGAGGGGCAGAATCACTTCCCTCGACCTGCTGGCTGTGCTTCTTTTCATGCAGCCCGGGATACAGTTGGCCTTTGGGGCTGTGAATGCACACTGCCGGTCATGTCCAGCTTTTCGTCCACCAGTATTCCCAAGTCCTCCTCCTCAGGGCTGCCCTCAATCAGTTCTCTGCCTAGCATATATTTGTGTTTGGGATTGCCCCAATCCATGAGCAGTATCTTGCAATTGGCCTTGTTGAATCTCATGAGGTTTGAACAGGCCCACTTCTCAAGCCCGTCAAGGTCCCTCTGGATAGCATCCCTTCCCTCCAGCATGTTGACTGCACCACTCATCGTGGTGTCATGGGCAAACTTGCTGAGGGTGCCCTCAATCCCACTGTCGATGTTGCTGACAAAGATGTTAAACAGCACTGATCCCAGTACTGACCCCTGAGGAATGCCGCTTGTCACTGGTCTCCACTTAGACATTGAGCCATTGACCACAACTCTTTTTGAGTACGACTATCCAGACAGTTCTTTATCCACTGAGTGGTCCATCTGTCAAATCCATTTCTCTCCGATTTAGAGACAAGGATGTCGAGCTCTTCCCTGATTCGCCAACGCTGTAGCCCCATCATAGAAGGCCACAAAATTTGTCAGGCATGATTTGCTCTTTGTGAAGTAATGTTGGCTGTCACCAATCACCTCATTTTCCATGTGCCTTAGCATGGTTTCCAGAAGGACCTGCTACATGATCTTGCCAGCCACTGAGGTGAGACTGACTGGCCTGTAGTTCCCTGGGTATTCCTTTTTTGCCTTTTTAGAAATGGGGTTACGTTTCCCCTTTTTCCAGCCACTGGGAACTTCACTGGACTGCCATGACTTATCAAATATGATGGAGAATAGCTTAGCAACTTTATCTGCCAGTTCCCTCAGGACCCATGGATGCCCCTTATCACATCTCATGGACTTGTGCACCTTCACGTTCCTTAAATGGTCTCAGACCTGATCTTCTCCTACAGTGGGTGGTTCTTCATTCTCCCAGTCCCTGCCTTTGCTTTCTGTCACTTGGGTTTTGTGGCTGGAGCAGTTGCCAGTGAAGACTGAGGCAAAAAAGTCATTGAATACTTCAGCCTTCTCCATATTCTGGATAACCAGGTCTCCCATTTCCTTCCAGAGAGGGCCTATATTTCCATTTTATCACTGACGTACCTATAGAAGCTTTTCTTGTTGCCCTTGATGTCCCTGGCAAGATTTAGTTCTATCAGGGCTTTAGCTTTCCTAAACTTATCTCTGGCTGCTCAGACAACTTTTCAGTATTCTTCCCAGGCTGCCTGTCCTTTCTTCCACCTTCTTGTGGCTTCCTTTTTGTGCTTGACTTTGTCCAGACGCTTCTGGTTCATCCATTCAGGCCACCTGGCATTTTTGCTTGAAGGTAGGTTACCAACCACTGCTTCTCTACAGGACAACGATAACTGAGGTTCCATCCTTGCTGGTGCTGTGGTTTAGACTAGTTCTTTGAGTTTTCATAAGCATCATACTCAAAAGAGTTGGCTTTTTGTTCACAGCATTTTGAGTAAGTCTAACAGAAACTGTACATGGGGCCGTACTCTGTCTTTATGAGGGAGGTGCTAGAGGTAATTGGAGGTGAAGAGTTCTCACTCTCAAAATGGAAATTGATCTCTGAGGCTTGTAGGAATTTCAAAACCCTGCTTTAGAAGGAATGATTCTTTTTGAATTTGGAAAATATCAAATAACCTTTTCTGTATCCTTACCAGTGAAGATTCTACAAAAAGCCAAATTACATGCAACCAGGAATGGATTCCAATGCGTTTCTGAAGTTACAAAGAACACAGTCCCTGTTCCGTGCCTCTATCTTGGGAGGATTAATTTGGAGATAAACTTCAAAGTGAAGGAAAAGTTAGTTCAGCTTCAGGTATGTAGCCTGTGTCATGCAGTATGCAGATAATATCCTGATTAGGAACTGCAGAAACTGTCCTTAAACCAATTGTTTAATTGGATGCTTCCTTTTTTCTGACACTGTTACCTCAAGAATAAATCAGAATATGTAAACAGAAGTTTTCAGATACTTGGGACTCCCTTTCCAAATTTTCAGTCACGATGAGTTTTATAGCAGATATGAGATTTTTCATGTATTGTACAGAATGTTTATAGAAGGTTTTACTTCTCCTAACAAACTCTATCTCACCTAGTACCTGAAAGCTAGAGGTCCACAGAGATAGCATACTCATTTTCTAGAACTAATTCTTACACCAGTGGAGTCACTCAGTTGTATTCCGCATTTCCTTGGCTAACATACTACTAGCATGCTAAACACAATCTCACTTTTTTTCCTCGCCCCTCACTGCCGACACAGCATTTTTACCCTTGCTTAACTACCCTTTCCCCAAGGCACCACCAGCTTGGCTGAGAGGCTCAGCTGTGCCCAGTGGTAGCTCTGTTGAATGATGTTAGGTCCATCCGTGATGATAATGAGCTTCTTCTGTTAGAGACTGTTTATAATGTTACAGAACAGAGTTTTCCATTTCAGGCCAAGTTACCTTCATACAGTTGGAAAACTGCTTATCAGCGCTGTGCTGTTTTCTAAGTTTATTTCACCTGGATTGGCTTCAGAATTCTCACAAAATATTACATTCCCTTCGTTACCATTTTCAGGCTGGAGTAAGCCATACTTGTTTCCTTACAAATAATTATAATAATGCACAGACTTCGAAAAGCAGTATTCTAACGATTGTCATTTGGTGTTTTTACAACTTCATCCCCAAACACGAATAAAACATTAAAATACGTTATAAAAATAAACCCACCACTTCCCAGCCATTCTGAGTGGGGAGACAACAGTTAAAATACCAAACTGGTTATACTTTACAGTTATGATCGAAGCTGCTTAATGTTGAAAATTACTTTGAAAAGTTACATTTTCAGACACTTAATTTGAAAATTCTGAAGTTCAGTTTAGGTAGGCATACATAAAAAAAAAAAAACATACACCTTTGAAGACAGAATTTACTGTGCACTTAATTTCTGAAATCAGCAGGCATTCAATTTAGACTAGTGCACGTATCCTCACAGAATTTAATGACTTCGAACACATAGAAGAAAGTATATATATAAAATACATGTATTATTGTAGTTATTTTATAAAATATTTTGAATGTTTAAAGCCATAACCTGAACAGCCAGATATCAGCTTAAAACATACACTTATTTTAAATCTAAAAACAACAACACAAATGTGTATGTGGAAAATCACTTAGAAAATATATCTGGCAGAGAAACCAGAACAAATTTAGGATGGAGCAATTCAGGAAAATGAAAGAAGGAAAAAAAGAAGTACTATATTTTGTTAGAGAGTCACAGAGTCATAGAATGGTAGGGGTTGGAAGGGACCTCTGTGGATCATCTAGTCCAAACTCCCTGCCAAAGCAGGGTCACATAGAGTGGGCTGCAAAGGACCTTGTCCAGGCGGGTCTTGAATATCTCCAGAGAAAGAGACTCTACAACTTCCCTGGGCAACCTGTTCCAGTGCTCTGTCACCCTCAGAGGGAAGAAGTTCTTCCTCATGTTCAAACGGAACTTCCTCTGCTTCAGTTTGTGCCCATTGCCCCTTGTCCTGTCACTGGGCACCACTGAAAAGAGTCTGGCCCCATTCTCCTGATACCCACCCTTAAGATATTTATAAGCATTTATAAGGTCCCCTCTCATTAGAATTCATTTACACTAATAAAAAAGATAAATAGTGAAAATAGATGCGTATACTTTATGACTTAGGTTATTTTAACCAGTATCTGATATTTCTATTCCTTTATCAGATGAAGATATAAATCTTCTCATTGGAGACTCTGGAAAACATTTAAAATGCGGGTAGTTAATCCTTGTATACAAGGTAATGTGTTTCTAATACCACATCAATCAATAAAACCATACTAATATAATTCCAAATAAGAGTCATTCTCTTTTGCAATAAGAAAATAAAACTAAAAGGGTCAGTTCATATATTTTAAAACAGCATTTTACAGTATATTTTAATTTCCGTGATGAAAGGTAGATAAACATTAGTAACCACTACTGTTGAGTCATACCTTTGAAGTACAGAAATGAAAGAGATCACAGAGAGGCAAGATGACTTTTTTCTGTTCGCTGACCCGCAGAACAATATTCTAAATACATCTAATATTAAGCAAAAGGGGTTACATTGTTTTGTATTAATAGACTTATCAATAAGATAGGAAAGAAACCAATAAAAAGGCACAGAAAAAGTAGTATCTTTAGAAATGGGAAAGTCAAAAGTGGACTTCATAAGTAAAAGAAATTCTCATGTGTGATGAGGTATAGCTTCTGCTGGTGTAAACTTTGTATTTCTCAGGTGTTATTCCTGCAAACTGAAAGAGGAATTTGAGTTTTCCCAGGGTATATTCCAAACAACACCACCCATTGAGGTTTTTACAGAAAGATAAATGATACCATTTAAACTTCATCAGCTGTGCAAAAACTACAAACTGTTGCTAGGAAATGTTTAATAGTCTAATGCATAAATCATTTTGATATACATATTAACAAGATCTTGAGTAATACAGACTTTAAAATACTTAACGAAAGTATACTGAAAACTTACTCAAAATTAACATAAACTGATAAAATGAGTACACATAGCTGAAAAGTATAGTTTTTAATGTGGGAAACATTATTTAATTGCACCCACTTTGTCATTGCTCAGGTTGTGAAGGTTACTCACATTTTCCAGTTATAACATATCTTTTTGTTCAGGCATAAGCGCTGCACAATAATTACTCACATTCTAGTTGTACTTCAAAATAGGTTACTCTAGGCTAGTTTGCTGCTGGGATGGAATTTAATCTATGTGTTTGCCAGATATCTTCATGAATAGGTAACTGTGTACAATTTCTTAGAACAGTGATAAGAGTTTTATTTAGTTGGCTGAAAAAGTGTTTTTTCTTCTTTCTTACCTCAAAATGTTTCCTGATAGAAACCAGAGAATGTCTATAGAATGCTTTTAATTGGAAAGCAGCATGTTCGAAGCTGTAGCTATCCATACACACTCAGTGTCACTGTCATACATACACCAAACTTGTTTTTAAAAATTCTGTAGTCCGTTGATTTTAATTGTTTTATCCAAAACTTTTTTGTAATAGGGCAGAGTAAGGTCCAGTCCTAAGAATGAAAAATAAAAGTATGAGACAGCATTATTTGTATGAGTGCAAAGAAGAAAATACTTCAGTTTATAAGGAAACAGCTGCTGTATTAAACTGATGTTGATGGAGGTATTTTTTCTGATTAATCTTTTTATTTCCACTAATAATCTGATTTTTCTCTTTTATTTTGCAAGTGTCTTTTCTAATCTCTCCCCTCGCTACACTCAAAATCATGTTATGAACAAACAAGAAATAGACCTTATACGTTGAGCCAAGAATTTGTCAGTCTAATTAAAAAATTTAAATGTGCAATCAAAATGCAGCAAATAATTGATACTTTTAGTCCAGGTGTAGTAAATTGGGACTCTACGTCCAAAATTACCTAATTTTTATACAAACAAAATAAATTTTACTAACAGTTAAAAATGTTACACAAGAAAAGTCATTACTCTGGTGTTATGCTCACTGTCTCACTATGCCTCTAAATCCTGAGGCTGATAGGTTTACCTACAATGAGAATATCAGGTTGGCATCATGCTGAGCTCTTCCTCAAGAGGAGTGTGATGTTAACAGTGGGGTTTTCTGCATTCTTTTTGCCAACAGAGGCACGATGTTGATGCTGCGGGTCTTTTTGATTGGCTGGGTTGGGTTTTTTTTTTAATCTTTGGGCTGAGTTTACTTGGGGTTATTTCTGTATCTTCTCTAAATTTCTTTACCCTTTACTCTTTCTTCATCAGTTTCCAACTTTGATTTACATCCTATTTTAGTATATATGGTGCATTCTAGAAATATTAGATGCTTTCTATTTGCCCTTTTCATAATCCCTGAAATGATTTTTTTATGCAATTAGTAAATTTGTGTTACTGCCACTAACTGAGCACTGTTGAGTTGTTGACAGCTCTAGGACTTCCCATATCATCCTATGCCCAGATGTTTGAAGCCTTTGCTATCATCCCATACCTGTGCTCCTTTACTCAGCATCATTATTCTAGGGTTGTAGATACTCTACATTCAACTCCTTGGTTTTTGCATTTATATGAAAATTATTAACAAGATGTGTTAAGGAACCCAATCATAGAAAGCTAAGTAAAAATTAGACAAATTATGTTTTAGCCACCTGGTGGTTAGACAGTTGTTACAAGTAAGCAAGCTAAAACAAACCACAAACACCCAACACGAGTTCAGACAGAGCTTGGCAAATCCAGAACTCCAGATTACATTAATAAAAAATCTGTCGATTGCCACTAGTAGTGACAGTATTACACTTGTCAGACTAGAGGGCTACACTCTGTACTCCTTCCGTGTGCTCTCTGACAACCTCTTCCATCATATGCCTGATGCAGTCCTTTATGTATTAAAGTTACATCTAGTATACAGCTTTTTATTTTTTTGTTTTATACTACCTAGTTTAGAGATATGGATGTTATATTTTTGCACGTCAACCTTCAGAGCAATAATCTAATTACTTTTCAAAAATTATTCATTATATTGGACAGGATGCTAATTTTCATTGCTGGAGGACATGCAGATACGTGTCACGGTTTAAATTCACAATGAACCTGTGGTACCTTAAAATGTCATTGGAGTACTTTGAAACATGCCACGTTCTTATGTTAAGCAGTCTGTCTTGAGAGACTTGGTCTGCCTCAGTTCTTTAACATAACTGACTGTGGTCCTTCCAAGAAGAAGTCCGTGTTCTTTTTTAACCCTAAAAAGACAAAGAATTGCCAGCAACCAGTAAAATGGTGTTGAGAAACTAAATTAAAACAGAATGGGTGTACACCAGTGGTTTTCATTGTTAAAGAAAAATGTGATTACTGGTAAGATTTAAGGACTGCTACAGATTTTGTTAAATTCTTTGTATCTGACACCAGTAAAACATTTTATATGAAAGGGGTCAGTGCTAATTTAGAAGAATAAGAGAAAGGGGTCTCAAATAAAGTTTAAGAGATCTGGAAAACAATTGCTGAAAACTGGCCCACATATAAAGTAATTTTGAAAGTGGAAATGTAAATCAGTATATGGGTGAAGCAGTTTTGGTCTGTGCTGCTGTAAAAAGTACATTTTGAAGTATTTGTGCAAAATCTAGTGATATGATAGAATACAGTCAAGGAGAAATTCCTAGTGTACAGTGTGTCTGGCTTCTTCGCAGCTGAAAAGATTCTGAGCACTGAACTGACTGAAAAGTATCAAAAGGAAGATAGCAGTCTTGATATACCACTTCAGCTAAATCTGAAAATAATACGGGCATTGTCCTTGTATTTTCATCACTACACTGACCTCAAAAGTCAGAGCATTTCTACTCTCCAGTCACCTCACCTACTATGCACGTATTTTGAGATATGTAATGGCAAAAGTAAATACCTCTTTGAGAGCTGCATAAGCAGCTCAATAAGTTGCATAAATACTTGGATCTTTAGCGCATGCCAGCTCTATTTTGGTATATTTATATTTGTCAGTACGCTGTGTAGCAATTTCTATAGTATCTCTTCCTCTGCTATATCTCATCCTTTCTAGATTCAACTCTAAAAAGAGATATGAGGGAGTGTTGTTCTTGCACTTTTTTGACATTCATATTAGTTATTAGATACCTAAACTGAGACATATATACACATACATATATGCTGCCTCAAATATATAGGTATTTTTAAAAGGTACTTATGAAAAATAAAAGAGAGAGAGAGAGAAAATGTAAGAAGTGGAGGGGAAGAAAAAAAACCCGGAGAAGATAAAATCACGATAGCATTAAACTCGGTATATAGCTTTCTCCTGAGTCTAGCTGAAATTTGCTTACCTAGTGGATATGCTTTAATTGTTGTTACTGAATCTATTCTTTCTGACCCAAGATGTCACATCACTATGTGGCTGAAGCTATGCTTGCTAAGTTATTCTGGCATTAATCACATTTATTGTTTGCAGGACCACAGTTCTCTTATTTATGGGCACTACCCTTGGGAATGCAGGTCACTATTATCTAACAGCAGAATCTACAGCTGCTCTTGCTGACTTAAATTTGAGTCTTACTTCCTCAACAGAGGTCATGTAGAAGCAATTGAAGTTAATTTTATGAGACATCTGTTATATTTGTAGTTACACTCATTCTTCAAGTTTGCCCTCTAAAGTAGCAGTTGCTAAAAGAAAATCAGACACCTTAAGATAGAAGGAAAATAAACAAATGAAAGAAAATATCAGCAGTTATCTGATGATTACTATTTAACATGACAAAGTAGGAAATTATTTTAAATTAAGAAATTTGGAGGCTGAAATATATAGGAAATGTGAAAAGCACCACTCCAAAGCAATTTACACCTCTAAATCTGGAAGCATTCACTGACTGTTAATGTGTTGCAACACCAAATACAGATACTGTCAAATACCTAAATTTACAACCACAATTTCTCTTCCAAATTCCTTTATGGTTTCAGATTATATTAGAGAACTGTAAATTTATCCCTGGAAAATAAAAGAAATAAAACTCTGAATATTGAAAAGGGTGGTTTTTTTCCATGGCTTTTTACTTAATATGATGACTTTTCCTTCACAGCAATTGCTACAAATAAAGAAATAAGCAGGAAAAAGTGTAGATACTCATTATAAAGAAAATCATCCTTCTGAATGTAAGCATCTACATACACCATGTGGTAGTCTTTTCTCCTAAAATGTAGGTGTCTCATTTGAGTTAGTAAGCCTTGATAGACATTTCTCAGTGCAAATTTATCTCACCCTGAAGTACCATCTTTATTTATTAAAATAACTCATACACCAGTGTTGCTCGTTTCTGTTCAGTGCAAATGCCTAAGATAAGAATTCCAGCCAAATTTTTGTCAATTCCATCAATGTACAAAACAGCAATCTGACATTTTGATTATGGAGTTGTAGGAGTTGAGGAATAATATGGTCCAGGAAGGCAGACACAGACAGACGATTGGATCTGGTATGGTAGTCTCAAGATAAGGATTTCAAGAATTAGTTCTATCGAATTTTCAAGATTTTTTCCTTTCGGCTATTTACTCAGTTCTTCTTAAGTTGTGTAAATTTTGATATGTCTGGTTTTTGTTTTTTTTTTCTCTCACACATGTTACTCCGATTAGATTTTCTGCTTTAACAGAGCTGCGCTCCCAAGATTTCTTAATGTTTCTATTTAGAAACTTCTTCCTTTCCCCTTCCCAACATAATTTTTTCCCATGTATTCTACCTATACAACTGTCTATACACGCACATGTTTTTTAGTTTCCTATGGAGTGCCTCAGAGACTGAACAAAACCTGTATGGCTGTCCGAGCAAACAGTCTCCTAGGAGTTACATGGTTGTTTTTTCCGAAGGTACCTGTAAAAATACTATTAAACTTAAGATACTAACATTTTTATATATTAAGATACTAACTTTTTTATATAAAAGTGCCAAATACTAACTTTTTGATATATTTGATTATTTCAGTTTCTTCATAAACAATGAGTCTTGTAATATTTCCTGAAACTCCCATATGGACCAGGCCAACTGGAAAATGAGCATATCCAGACCCTTTTTTCAGACTTATTTATCAGAATTTCCCTGTGAGTATAAACTGCAAAAAATCTGCGTTAAACCAGCCTTAATCCAATGTCACATCCCCACTATCACTCAGGTTGGTTTTGCAACTGTTACACCTTTCACACATCACTTTTTTTCTGCCTCTAAGTATTATGCCCTTGTCAATACATTAAGACCGTATTGTGCCTTTAATTCTATTGAGTGCCTTTTTTAAATTTGCTACTTTTCAGAAGAATGGTTTGGGTTTTTTTCTGGTTTGAGATGTCTCTATACATTTATGCAATATATACTCTCGCAAACTTACAAAATCATGAGTGCACTTTTTATGGCTTCTTTTTGCTAATATCCTTATTTATAGAATGACAGCACTCATATCCTGCTTAAAACTAATTCACACCTTTTTTCCTTTCAAGAAGATTAGTTGTAGTATTTTATGGAAAAGTCAACTGAGGCAAGGAATCTGCCTCAGTGTCCTACTGCTGCTATTATTTGAGGCTTCTGATGCTCATGCAGTGATGTGACTTGCTACATTTCTTTCAACTTTTTCTGTATGTTGCACATTGTCTCAGACTGCTGATGTTTTTCGTTTGGTTTGGTTTGACTGTATTACATATTGCATGCAGCTCTGTCATCATTTCCACTGGACTCTGACATCTGCATGAATTTCTGCTTCTTTTTATCTAGCATTTTGGATTCTCTGTGATACCCAGAGTGCCAAAATATTCTCACTCTCTCATAAATTTCAGCGTGTGCCAGGCTGTGTAATATCTGCCTGGCAGATAATTTCCTTTTTAGATACGTATCAAAGACTGTTACGAATTAAAGAGTTTCCCAAAATAGCATTACTGGCTTTTAAGGCTTTTATAAGTTGCAAAATCTATAGTCTTATCTGTTCTGTATCTAACACTTAAAAAAAATAAAAATCTGTCACTTACTCCTTTTCCATGTAGTGTAGTTATGGTTTCATAATTAATATGTTAGACTAACTGTACATAGTCAAAATCTTTAGTAATTTCAGAGCAGTTATTTCCAACATCAGTGTGTCAGAAATAACAGGAACAGCTGAGCTTTCTTTGTGGGTACCCATTGTTTTGAGCCAGTGACCAAAGTACCGTTTGGTCTAGATCTAATTGTCCCGTTGTAGTTCCTCACATTTCTTTTAACTTTTAACACTAGCTGAGGTACAAATGGCTCGTTGTTCCTATGGTAAACTTCCTGCATAATATTACTTCTGTTTTCACACCTTGTTCAGGCATGATTTTAAATTCAGTTGTGGTTTAACCCTGGCCAGCAACAAAGAACCACATGGTTGCTGCCTCACTCCTGGCCCCACCCCCACCCCCGTGAGACGTGGAGGAGAATCAGAAGGAACAGGCAAGACTTGTGGGCTGGGATAAAAAGAATTTAGCAGAACAACAAGCAGAGAAGAAAATAACCACAACAATACTGATAAAAAGAAATACAGAGTGCAGTTTTTCTCCCCACTTGATGCTTAGCTCACTGCCCAATGCTTAGCTCACTCCCATCACCCTGCTCCAGCCAGCTCCGTCACTTAAATATTGAGCATGATGTCACATGGTATTGAATATCCCATTTGATGGGCTAGTTTGGGTCAATCTAACCCTCTTGTGAAAATTAACCTTACCCCAGCTGAACCCAGGACAATTCCATCTTTGCAAAGCAGTGTTGCTAACAAGGTGCATTTTGAACTAACAGATGTGGGATTTGTCCTCCAGGGCCACTTGTTGTTTTGTTTTTCTTTTTTTTTTTTCAGAATCAGACTTCTGAAATTCTAAATGGGGTTGCTCCAGATTGAACCTACCAGAAATAGTGCACTGCTTAATTATTCGTTTACCTGATCAACACCTATATTTTGGACAAGGCTAAGTTTTAGACTCCACCTACACTAAGAAATGTATGCTTTGAGTATACATTAACAGCATTTCATATCTCAGTTGTATGTTTATCTAACGTTACACATGGAACACTTCTGGTGTTGAAGTGTTTCTATATCCTGAGGATGCACCTTCGTGTCCCACTTGCATTCTGATCTCCTGTTTGCCAAGAAAGTACTTGAACTACCAGGAGACAAAGTGTTCCCAATGAAATGTTTTTTCATTATTCATACAGTTAAGGTTATATCGCCCTTTGTTTTGGCACCAAAATAAGTTAAGAAATACATGTTTGAGCCTGGCTAGCTCAGCCAGTAGAGCATGAGACTCCTCATCTCAGGGTCATGGGTTCGAGCTGGGTGTTGGGTGCTAAAAACTGTTTTGGCTTGGTCTGGATAAACGCCAGGTGCCCACCAAAACCACTCTGTCCCTCCCCATCTTCTCCATCGTGGGGTCTTCTATGGGCTGCAGGTAGATATCAGCTCTGCCGTGGACCTCCATGGGATGCAGGGGGACAGCCTGCCTCACCATAGTCTTCATCACAGGCTGCAGGGGAAATTTCTGCTCCAGCATCTGGAGCACCTCCTCTCCCTCCTTCTTCGCTGACCTTGGTGTGTGCAGAGTAGTTTTTCTCACATAGTCTCGCTGCCGTCTCATCGCGAGTTTTGCCCCTTCTTAGATATGTTATCACAGAGGTGCTACCACTGTTGCTGATTGGCTTGGCCTTGGCCAGCGGCAGGTCTGTCTCAAAGCTGGCTGGCACTGGCTTTATCAGACATGGGGGAAGCTTCTCACAGCTGCTCAGAGACACCACCCCTATAGCACCCCCTCTACCAAAACCTACAACAAAGAAAACCTACAACAGTTGTACAAACAGATGATGATCATGTATGAAATGTGATTATGACTGTGACTATGTTGCTAGGACTTCCTGCATGAAGGAAGAGTTACGTGCACACACTTCAGGTTTTCTGGAGTTTAATATCACAAAATGATAACATTTCTTGGCTACTGTGACAAAGAACAGGAAACTCTGTCCTGAGTCAACCAAAGGCCCGTCTTGCCCAGAACACTACATGGTTTTTTGGGAAGGATGTAAGAAAGGGGCAAGCATGACAGATAACTCCTTGAACCATTTATGGAGATGGTGTTAAAGTGAAGTTATGTAGTTACTGTATAATTGCTGCATAATGATTCAACTGACAGTGCTTATGAAGAGATAGTCCAACTCCTTGTTTCATAGGAAAAGCAACTGATGGGTAAATGGCATATTCAGATCTGGAACTCATACGGGGTGAGGCAGATAGATATGTCTTAAATGCAGAATGCTCGGAATTTCAGAGGGAGAATTACAGTTGAAAATTTTTCTATTCGCGTTTCATTCAGACTCCAGAAGACAAGTTCTCCTAACCACTGCCAGTTACGACCATGTCTAAAAACTGTACAGTCTTTATATTTTCTATATTATGGTGTAGGTGGATTCCTGAACTATCACAGGCATACCATTTTCTCTGCTCTAGATTATCGTCTCCTCTTCCCATGACTTTCCAAATTGGTCAAACTTCTAATATAAAAAAAGACAGCTATTACCTTTTTTCTCAGATATACAAGGAACAGTAATCACAGTCGTTGACATGAAAAGATCATTGTTGTTCCTGCATTCAATTCAGTTTAACTCTGCTTAGTCTCACTTATAGTCTGCTGCCAGTGTTTTAAAGATCTGTCAGGCTTCTCCAGTGTGTGCTTTTTGACTTTCTCTTTTTTTCCTTCATTAGCAATTTACTCTGCATATATTCTCCCATCTTCACTTACCATTACAGGTATTAGAAGCTTTGTTGCTACTGCCATTTGAGGCAACCTTTCTTTACCTCTGCTTTTTCATCTTGCCATCTAATTTTACATTTCAAACATACCCTTTCTCCCTTGACTGTTCTTCTTGGTTTTTATCTCTCTAACATTATTCTTCTCTTTAGATTTATTAACCAACTCTGGAAAACTGGATATTGTGTGTATGAAAAGAGAGTCATCATATTATAACATGGTAAATATTCAGAAGGAAAGATTATTTTAGTATCTGACTACAGAAAGAGGGCTTTGCAGCCCTAGGACTTTGACAGATTTCTTTGAGGTATTAGAACATGCATTGAGCCGAGAGGTACTTTTAGGCAAAAGAGACAAAGCCCTCTTCGTTCCTTATTTGTAAATACAGATATGTTTTGTTGTGTAGGGACCTGAACTGTGTTCTATAGAATATTGTCATTTCTTTCTCAGGATAGCTGTCAGACATGTATACATAAAGCACTATCCTGCTTTAAGCTTTAAATAATAGTTTACGTACCAGGAATTCTACCCTACTTGGGAAACAAAACATTCTTATGCTACAGCTTATGTTACAGCAAAGTAATATTATAAACATTTTACATGTTCACTCCTAATTCCTTCGTCAGTATTTCTGCTCTTACTCCCTCTTTAGGTAAATTGTACATTTAGCAGTAAACAGAGTAGAAAATATGATACTGATGCAAAAGCTGTTGCTAATGACATAATTTGCTCTCAGTCTTATTATTTTCTGAATAATAATGACAGCTAATTTAAACTTAATGCACAGGCAATTCTTAGAATATCCATGCCAACAGTTTCAGAAAGACAACGATGCCACGGCTGAGTTAAGAAAGTGAAGCACAATTTAACAGATTCTCAGCCCACTGAGCAAAGATAAAAATGATTTTGTCGGATGTTGCAGTGCTCCAAGTGAAAAATTACTGATTATTCACCAAACATACAAGCACTTCAAGGACTCCTTAGAAGTGTTTGTATGAATCTTGTTCTATTAAAAGTACTTGTGCATGGGTATCTACAACATTGGCAAAACAGTGGGTTCTGTGTACTTGAAATTGCAACAGTTGTGTAATATCTATACTTGGATAAAGACATCATTTATTACATAAGTAGAAAAATCAGGAAGCATGCAGACTATTGAAAACAGAAGTCGCTTATTAAATGATCATGCACTATTCTGAGCTTGTTATAGAAAATAAAATAGTTTTTTTAAATTTTATTTTGTGATATTCTTATTTTCCATTGTTTCAGTAGTGAGCTCTTAAGATTTAATGCTTGACATTCTGAATATTGTCTTCCTTAACATAATGTAAGTCAAGAGTAATGTTGTTGAACACAATAAAACTAGAATTTCAAAGTAAGAGTAATTGAGAAGCATATCTAGTAGATAAATACAGGAAACCTGAATTTATTTTCATCAACTTTCGCTGTTAAATTTATCTAGAAAAAGTATCACTCTGAAAACTAGGTCTAAATATTTTGTCCAGTTTTGTTTCCTGTTATCCATGTGTGCAAAAGAAATAGATTGTATAAAAATTAGCCCATGTTTGTCTGATGAGGAGCATAGTAAATGGGGCCAGCAAGCAGGGACTTATCAGCTAGGATGGAGGAAGAAACTATTTAGGGGTGCTGAGACACTGGAAAAAATTGCCCAGAGAAGCTGTGTATACAAGATATTCAAGATCAGGTTGGATCAGGCTTTGAGCAACCTAATTTAGTGGAAGGTACCCCTGCCTATGGCAGGGCTGTTGGAACTAGATGATCTTTAAATGTCCCTTCCAGCCCAAAATATTCTGTGATTATTCTACGATTCTATGAAAGTTACTTGTTACTTGTAAACAAAGCCAGGTTTCTCCTTGTGCTGTTTCCTGTCAAAGGTGTGCCTGTACTTTCAGCTTCACCTGTTAACTGATTAGGCAATGCCAGGCATCTTACTCATTAGTTGATAGGGAGCGCCAGATTAGGTGTTGCTGTGGATTGACAATGAGTGTGGCAACCAGGATGAGCAAATGAAGGTTTGACAGTAAATGCGTGAGAAGGCATGGAAGAGATCCTAGAGGAGCTGCTCAGACAGCATGGGACTGCTAGAGACAGTACAACCAAAGAAATGACTTGCAGCAGAGTACTGTTGCTAGCACCAGCTGGACAGTATGTCTCTGCAAATTAGAGGCCTCAACCCAAATGAGGATCCTGAGGGAGGACTTTATCTGTTCAGGTCTCTGACTGCAGGAAATGCCTCGTACTTCTCTTTGTATCTGGGGACACCAGCTCCCAAACAGAAACAGACACCTTTCAGAGATGAACAGACACAGGATAAAAAATAAAGGACAAATTATCATGATGGAAATGCTGATTAGATACTAGGGGAAAAAAACAAAACAAAACTGAGGCTCATCAGGCATTGGAAAAAGTTGACCAGAGCGGCTATAGAATCTCCATCCTTGGAAATATTCAGAACTGAGCTGGGCAAAGTCAGGAACAATCTTACCTATCTTCAGAGCTGGCTCTGCCAAAGCAGGAGTTGGACCAAGTAACCTTCAGAGGTCCCCTCAAACCTAAGTGATACTACAGTTCTGTAATTATGGTGTTACAGGGCAGTTCTACAGAATCATATGAGACCTTTATAAACGCTTGTCTTTCCCCATTTCAGTTAGATTTCTGCTAGAAGTCTGTGTCATAATCCTAATCAGCTAGTTCTGGTGTTTTTTAATGCACTCATGTTGCTATTAGATATACTACATGTACCAGTTAAAAAAAATGAGTAATTTGATGCATTCACATAGTAAATCGTAACAGACTGAATAGTGATATTCTGTCTTATAAGCAACACCTTAAGCTCTTACGTTAGATTCATGTGATTATTGAACTGAGGACCAGCAACCATGTATATATACCTTAAGGGCCTAAAATAGAAAAAGACTAGGATATTAATCATGTAGTGGTAGACCTATGGCTTAGAAGAGTCTTTCGTGGAAGCAAAGAAATGAGAATGTAGTTTGTCTTGAGCTCTAATTTGTAAGTTACAAGCTAATTTTCTTTCATGACCAAAACTACAGTGTGAAATGGGTAGAAAAGAACTATATTTTGTCTAAAATCAGCACCTGAATGTAAACTGAAAGCCAGTAAAGAAAATTAAGCCTATGAAATTGATTTGCAGTTCTTGATTTTTTTCTTAAAAAAATTTCCACAAGTTTTGGTTTCCACTATTCCACTAAGTAAAAGCATTCCAAAGTAAAATGTATAAAAATACAATGGCAAATGGAAAACATGTTGATAGCTGCCTCTGACGAAAATCTGTATTTTTTTCTCTCTAGCCAATGATGACTGGAAGTATTTCTGGTCACTTCACCCTTCAGGATACCTATTGATCAAATAAAAATGATAATGATAACATTCCCCCCTCAACGTTACACTGTTATAGTTCTCCTGAAAACACTCCTCAGTACATGAAACAGTGACAGTTTATCATGATATCATATTTTATTTTCTCAATTTGTGCTTATAGATAACAGTCTTATTCTAGCTCTTTAGCAGAAAATAGGTTTATGAGGAAGTCATATAGTTAATGTTTGCTAAAATGGAAATATAAAGCTGTATAGCTGTGTACTGGTACAGAATTGTTATCAAAATCACCTGTTGTGGCAGAAATTGAGCTGATAGTCTGAACTCGGGATGACGTGAAGACCAGAAAATTGAAAAGAAGCTTCCTTCTGTGTCTAGAAAAGACAACATAAATAAAGAGTTAAGTGGAAAAGGCATCCAGCGAATGTAAAGAAGTTGCACTAAAGAAAAAGTAACAGTGGTATCACCTGATTATTAATTTAATGACAAATGCCAGTGGTCATGGATTGCATAATATTTTTCTTATGTTGGTCTCAAAATATTTTGCAAGGATGCATTAAGCACGTCTCATATAGCAGCTGACAATAAAGATATTTCTTTCCAATGAAAAAGAAAAATCCATTGTCCGGTACCATTCAAGACTGTCAATGTGGCCAAGAACAGAGCGCAGGCAATCCTGAGTGACTTCCTTATGTCAGGATGCCAGAACTGGAGCCCACGCGTTTCTTGGTCTGTTCCACATTGTTTGATGATACAGTATTCACTGGTGGTAAACCTAAAGCCTTCAGGGCTCATCTAAATCTTAGAACATACCTGCTGCTGATTTTCTACCAGTTGTTCACCTGTTCTGAGGTTTCCAGTCATTAGGATAGATACTTTTTACTTGGATGCCTGGGACTCTGCCTCTAGCAGGAGGAAATCTCGGCTCCTGTTCAGCATTCTTGACTTCTAGTTGCTTCTGGGTTACTTCTGATCGTATGATCATGATAAAAGAGACCTATGAATAATATAATTACTTTTATTATATAAAATGAATAATAGAATCTGAGAGTATGATATTTGCATATGTGATAGGGTATCGCTCTGTTCAAAGCACTGTTACAGAGGCATTTTTATACTTTGCAAAGGAAGAAATGGTCCCTGTTGAAATGCAGGATACAAAATACTGGTAAAACTATCAAAATCATACTATATTTCAGTATGTATATTAAAAAATTAGGGTTTTTTTATAGGTCTTCTGAAGTTCTACAAAACCACCAAGATTTGAAACAGACTTCATACCCAACACAAATAAATTCTCACTTTATACTTTGAGTAATGTTTTATATAAAAAAGTGATGAATATAAAATTGAGAATTTTCTGAGTATTTGAGGTGAAGAAGATGAAGTTCAAGAAGATGGAAGGCAATTATGAAAATTCTTTATTTAAGTTATTAGTTTAATATCGTAAATGTGTGAAGGAGTAAGCTTGTTGCTGAACTTGCTTTGATTCAATAGCTGTATGAGTAACCAAGATGAAAAAGAATACGGAAGAATAACATGTTGCTGCAATTGCTGCAGTTGTGATAGGAAAGGCTGCCAGGGTGTTATAAATTTACACAGGCTGGAAGTACCAGTTCTGCAAACAACGCAGTATATTCTCAGATATGGTCTGTCTGTGTGTGTTTATTTGTTTATAATATTTTATTACTGTTTTTTTGGGGTGATTGTGGTCTGTCTCCTCTAATTTTGTGTGACAATAACATGTAAGGTTCTCTTTTGTGCTGTCTGCAGCTCCAGGGGAAAAAAGTACTCCCTTCTTGTTGATAACGGCAGAAACTGAACCAGAAGAAAACCCTCCCTGGCTTGCTGTTACGGGCTTTCAGATCTTGTAACCATTCATGACTAGGTGTTTCTTGCTGCACTCTAAGAGAATCCTGGAACAAGACTCTCTTCCAGCTACCTACTGGCTACCTGAGGCAGACTTCTGGAACTGGAGGTCAGGAGTATCGGTTGCTGACCCATGCTCTTGCAATGTGTGTATACTTGATGTTGGAGATTCATCAGATGAGTGTCTTTTCATGCACCACAAGGGAACTCCTGCCTGGATCTAGTCCAGATGAACAGTTTTGATGGTGAAGCAAACACACTGTGGTAAGAAAATATAAAACTAAATCCAGATGTGCCTAAGGCTGAGGAGAAAGAGGCAATTATCATGATCCTGGTAAAGAACTTGGAGAGGTGATGTCAGTGTAATCCTGCCCACTTCTAGAGGAAGCCTGCAGTGGTCGTGCTGAAGTGTGACCCAGAGGAATGCTGAGGGAGTGAGCATACCTGCAGTGAAAGGGAATTGATAGTGGACAGACACTTGGGGGGGGACACACGACAACAACCAAACAAAAAAAACAGAAAAAACTCCCACAATTCTTTAACTCATTTTAATGAGACTTCTGAATTAATTAGGCAATGTGGATTATTAGACTATTAACTAGACAATTGTAAATTCCAAGTATATGGTGTGTTCTGTTTTGCCATAAGATCCGTGAGTGGAGCAGTAGAAATATCAAGAAGTTAAAACTCCAAATTTAACATTTCATTTTATTCCTCGCAAAGCAGATGGATTTTTCACAGAATATTATTTAATTGATAGAATGGATATATTTCTTACAGAGTTGAGGCATGTAAAATAAGGCATTCAGATCTATGTCTTATTTCTAGCTCATCATTTTCTTTCTGGAGTAAAAAGAGAAAAAAGCAACCCCAAATTTATCTGCCTTTAATGCATGTATAGTATTTATCTTCTTGCTACATAAATGTTGAATTATCTAATAAAGATTATTACACTTAATATACTTGCAACTTTTTTGAAGTTTAATAGTAAGGACATGAATACTAACAATCGTGGATGAGGAAAGACTAATATTTGAACTCAAATGTTCTAATATTACTTTGAAAACTGGGATTAGAATTGTTTTTGTAGCTTTAAAAATTTCAGTGTCTGTAACTCATTCATAATGAACTTATGTGCAATAATCATTATTTTGTGATACAGTATTTAAAACCTAAATTACACATAGTAAATGGTAGTACTCTACTTTCATTGTAATTAAATAGGAATTAACTTGCAGTGTTCTAATGAACTCTGGCAAAGCAATCATTATTTTGTCACATTCATAATTACCCAATTAAAACCACAACCACTATATGCTTATTTTTAATGCTGTTTGTTGTTACTACTATTGTTATTGTATTTCATCTTTGAGGTACTGTTGATTTCAGTGGAAGTTACTCAAAAACATTTCTGAAAATCCCACAATAAGTTGTATTTAGTCTGTGTACTGTGACACTTAAACAGAATTCTGAGAGACTGGACATAAGTGATGCTGCGTGATGTAGGAAGTGTTGATCTGTTTTCCTTCTATTATACATATATTTGTCATTAGAAATTCACTAGACAAAATGCCTGCTTAGTAATACCAAGTGTGGTGAGACCCACATCTTACCCTATTTGTCACAGTAATGAACCCGTTGGTGCAATAGAAAATCAGATCACAGTGTTTTTCTCCTCTCTGTGATCTTAGATTCGTTTCTGCACAGCAGGAAACCTTCAGTAAGTGAGAAGGAAAGCACTTAAACTGCCACTCAAGGTGTGACATGAGCTGGTGACTAGTATGCTCTGGAACATTCACATAAGTTTAAACCTTATATGTGTATATATGGCATAAGACATAAACTGTATTTCTTGAAGAAGTACATTAAACATTTGGAGATTGTGTAAATAAGAGATTTGCACGTGCTCCTCTGAGTGCATCAGGAAATTCAGCAGGCCACCAGCTGTGTCAGACCGCACTGTCCGACATTTCCTACAAGCTCTCTGTAGGTGGCACCCTGAGAAGAACACGGGAACATCAAATCATTCTTCTAAGTTACCTGGAAATCTGTAAAGTGAGGTGTCTGCTTTGTTTAACTGTTCTACCACACTTTGGATATCTTGGGGACTCTCAGTGTAGCCACATAAGTTGCTATATAAGAAAACACAATGGAGAAAGATAAGATGGAGAAAACAACATGAAGGAGAACAGCAGCACATGTAGTATAATATGCAATATGATACACAAACAGCGCATATTATTTAATCTTGACACATAAAATAGCTCTGCAGCTGATGCTGTCACAGGATATGATAGCAGAACAGCTTTAAAGTGACTGACACCATCTCTTCAGGGTTTGTAGTGTAGTATACCAAGATGTCCATTGCCTTTGTTGTAATTGGTGGTAAGAAGATGTCTTTTAGTGTCTGTATACAACTAAATACTTTTTAAAATCTGTCTCTATACACCTTTATTATGTAAATGATAATGATAGCATACTGCTGTTGGAGTGTGTAAGTGTTCACAGGAACAATATTGATGCTATCAGCAAAGCCATTGGTAGGAAAAGATGCTATCTACGGCATTCCAGAAAAACAGTCATGTTCTATAGATCGTTTTTTGGATATATTAATATATTTTTCTCCCCAGAATCATTAGTTTTCAACAGGAGCCAAAGGTAGGAACTGTTACATAAACTCTTCCTACTTCATAAATAGTATAATCATCTGACAATGTTATGCTTCATTTATGTTTGTAAAAAAGCTGAGTGTTAGTCCCTACTGGATTCCTAAATACGGAGTACTTAAGAGCATAAGTTATCAAGAGTTTTCATGTCAACTATTTAGAAATCTAAGCAGTTTGTTACAACTGAATTTGCTTTCAAATTATTCATTAACACTGATTTTTTCGGTCTCTGAAGCCTCACCGCCACCTGTAATAATATAAAAAATTCTAAAGAGCAATCTGACTTGAGTATATTAATACAATATTTATTTTTCACAAGAATTAACAGTTGGAACAATACTATCAAATAAAGAGCAAATTCAAGAAAAAAGTTTTAAAGGGAGAGTGCCATCCTTAGGAATTTATGACTTTCAAATGAAACAATTTTTAGTCTACATTGGGTTAAAATCAGCTGTTTTGGTTAAATATTCAAAGGTCATGATTTTCGAGAAACTGTACTATTTGGTAGAATTAGCATCTCATCAAAATAGTAGAGGTAGATTTTTGGTATTCACATATAGAATTATACATTAATGTTAAACTATTTCTTCCATCTGTATGTGTGTAGGAATGTTACCATCATAGTTAAGGGCTAGGAGAAGGACTAAGAAACGAGTTACTTCATTCTTACATACTTAATTGCCTTTACAGGTGAGTTCTGAAAAGTGGTTTGAATGTGTATATCTCTGAGAAAACACCTTCCCTCTACTGTTTTCATAAACATCACAGGTTTTTTTTAATACATATATTTTATTAATTATAATGATACAGAGGGAAAGTGTTAGACTTAAAACAGTAAAAAAGAGTAATGAGCAAATCCAAGATATGAATATCTAGAAGTGAGACGGAGATGTGTACTTGTATGGATGTTTGACAGTACAGAAGCATCCTTGATCTGAGTTGGATGCGTGGGCTTAATGGAGTGCATAGGATTTGTATTTGATGCATGGGAAGAGATGCATACTTGAAGAAGAATTGGTTTCACTTCCTTGTACTCTTTATTTTTAGAATATTATCCTGAGGAAAGTATCGTGCTAACAAGGCTACCAGGTGCCAGTCTAGATTGGATCACGTCTGACCAAGAGCAGACAGGAGCTGAGTGAAAGTGTCCATATGTTTTCTAAAATGCTGTCCAAAGCATCTACAGTTCATAAAATACTGGAAAATTGGCCAAAGCTCTTCAATGAAATATATTTTATAAACTGTAAGTACAAGAAGAATAGTTTTAAATAATTATATATGCTTTCAGTGTAACATAAACAGAATCATGCAAACTTTGTGCATGAAAAGTGCATGTGTTTCATGGTTGTATTCACCATGTGAATTGTGCACTTGCAGTGATGACAGCTAACTGCATATTGGGACACTTCCGCAAGGATATAGTGCAGCCAGTGTATCAGGGGAAGTGGTTATTCCCTTTGTCCTGGTACTTAAGAGGCTGGAATACTGCAACATGGTGGGAAAAAGATGAAGTACAATAAGCTATACAATGCAATAAGGGAAACTGTGGCTGACATTGAGGATCAAATTCTTCACAGTGCAAGAGGCTGAGCATTGAAGGAGGTTGCCCAGGAAGTCTCTGAACTCTCCACCTGTGTAGGTTTTCATAACTCAGCTGCACACAAGACACTGGGCAGCCTGATCTAGCTTTGAAATTGGCCCCGCTTTGACCAAGAGGTTGGATTAGGTAACCTTCAGTTTTCCCTTCCAATTTGCATCTGTCATCAATTCTCTGATACTAAACAGAACTTATTTCATTACCTGATGGTGATCTTCCATTTATAGGCAGTGTAGACAGCTAAGCTTCCTAGATGCTGTCTATAGGAAAATAATGCTTTTAAGTGCTTGGAATTTTGCCAGTTCTAAGCCATTTAGATTTAAAATTCCCATTATAGATATTTGCCTTATGATGTATCAGTGTATCGTGGGTGCAACTTGTTCTTAGAATGGGGTTTGAGGAAAAGATCTGGTTCTGCATATTTGCAATATAGTCATGCTTCTTATTTTTTAAGAGCTAGTTTAAGCTTTAAGACGAAGACTAAAAATATGTCCCAAATTTGGTCTCTAAACATTTGCCTCTGATTCTTGTTCAGTGGAAGTTTTTTAAAGGTTGCTGGACAGCTGATAAATAGATTGATTAAAAGAAAAGATGATCACTAAGTAATGGAGATTCCTTGAGAGGAGTTGGAGGGCAGTTGTAATAGAAGGAGATGTGTGGGCCCATGTGGTAGGGAAGATCAGGAAAAAAGACCAGAAAGGCATAGGGGCAGAGAGGGGGAATGGCAAAGTTTAGTAGAGAGAGGAGTTGCTTGTGGAAGAGGCTGCTTAAATTACAGCAGTGAAGGCGGCATGCAGGCACCAAATTAGTCATAGGCAGGAGACAGCAAATGTGTAAGGGAACCTAGGAGGTTGATGGACCAAGCACGGGATTGTGGGAATAGCAATAAAAAAGAAAAACAGGAATGAGCACTGACAATTCAAAAGCAGTGTCAGAAGAAAGACAGATGACAGTAATAAGGAGGGTGGTAGTCTATCACATCACACAAGCTCCAGACCTTCAGCTGGAAAATATTATTGCTGAATTTAATGTTCTGTTTTAATTCTAAAAAGTGTCTGTGACATTGACTTACAAATGTGAGTGTCTCCATGCTTCCTTAATGCTAGGCTAATGGAGAAGTTAACCGCCACCTTACCGCTGTATTCTACGCAACTGGTTCATACGATAAGGGTACTGAAAGTCTTGTAAAGATCTCAAGCCTGTTGATGACTTCAGTGGGAGACTACGATTTTTTCTATGCTATGATTTTTTTCCTCTATTTTTTTATGCATAAAAATGATATGTTAGTTAAATTGCAAAGCAATCAAAAAGTAAGGAAAAATAGAATTAAAGGCTGCCTGTCCTACAGGAAAAAATAACTTCTAATGGTATTATTATTCCACATTCCATGATGTTTGTCTGCCTTGGGGCTGAATTATATTTGCAGGTAAACCTTTATTCTCACATTTCCTAAACATCTTAAAGATTCATTTTTCAAGTTTTGTATTCTTTTAACTGCATATCTACATGGACATACTTTTAACATGCACATATAAAAACATAATTAATTCAGCTTTAGGCTATTTCCCATTTCCCATTACAATTGCTCATCAGTACACTGAATTGTTAAGATTTACAATATTACTATAATCAGGAAAAGTAGTACTAGCACATCCTGAGTACAGGTAGATAGTTACACAATGACAGCTTGTCAGAACTTTTCACAAGGATACTTAAAAATTGTTCCATGTTCTCAAAAAGTATTTATTTCTAAACTTGTTATGTTTCATCAACATATGGTTTTGTGGTTTTTTATTTATAAGTGGCTTATTAATTTATTGCAGATAATTTCTAAAGTTCAACAATGGCATATATAAATGTTTTATGTGGGGGGAAAAAAAAATCTAAAAATGTCATTGGTATTTTTCATCACAATAAGAGTAAACACTGTTTGCACAGTGGCTAATGAACAAAGAAACAATGCAATCAAGTGACATAGTCTTTTGTAACTATACTTTGTTTTTGTAATTGCAAAGTCTCTATTCATTTGGAGCTTTTTACCTTGTTCTTGGGAAAATGGTATAGTTTAGTAGGAAAATACTTTAAATACATTTTGTTCTCTGTACAGGTGAGAAAAACCTGAGAAAACATGTATCACTTCCACTTGTCAACCTTAAAATTGAATCAGCTATTTTCTGCATAAAATACTGTCTTTTTATCTAAAACGTGACTTTATGTGGTTTATCAAATTTCATGAGCAAATTAAATCTTTTCATTTATACTAACTGTAAGATTTGAAGGGAGAAGATTACCTCAGAGAGAAATAGATGTCTTTTCTAACATAAACCAGAATGTTGCAAATATAGAACATGTATAGAAGCATAATGCTGGCAGCTGCTGAAACGTACATAGTGGTGAATTATATATGACCTTGCTTGAAGACTTATTTTGGTCTTCATCAATAATGAGTAATTGTCTGAAAAGTTCTCACATCAAATGAACACGTTTTATAAAATAAAAAGAACAAATGTCAGTCTAAATAAGTTTTTAATACAGTTTACAATTACACAGTTAGAAATGAAGGAAACCATTATTTTCCTGGGATTTCCTCCCACCCCAGGGTATCAGAGCTTGTGCTACTCTGTTAATATTTAACAAGGAGAGATACCTAACTGTGAATGTATTTGTGCTGTTTACACTTTTATTCTTCATGAAACTATATAGAATATAATCCGTATTTCTTGAACCCCATAAATTATTTTCTTTCACTAGCTTACAGGTTTCTCAAATAGCAAGAAAGTAGGTGTAGATATCATAAGGGAGAACTTCCATCATTCAAGTGGTTGATCTTACTGAACTTTGGGACAGAGGAACAGATAGGTAGGTTTTTCATTCTGGGAAGTTTATTACATATTAAATTTGTCAGGCAACTGTAAAACTCTAATCTGTAATGCAGGGTTTGAAACTTTTTTACTTACCCTGTGCCCATCTTATTTATTCCTAGTCATAGTCTAATCTTTCATTCATAATAGCTCATAATGGGCACGATTAAAGTCACACCTATTTTACTAGTCATAGCTTTGCTATTAAAATGATGCTTAGGACATCCTTATCTGAGGACTTGATTCAGATTCTGTTTAGGAGGAACATATAAAACTTTCTCAAATGATGTAATGACCAAAGGAAAAGGAATAGAGGAAGAGGGAAGAATGAGAATAGACGACTAATTTCTATTTATTTTGGGGAGACTGAGATAGCACCACTGTGCTGGTGATGTTAAGAAATGTCCGTAACTCCGTAGCTTACTAATATTTCCATTCACCATTACAAATTCTTACTATTGTAGGTATTTGCCTACTTATGGGTAAACTTTTCAAACTACTTGGAAAGCAACATTGTGTGTATATGCAAAAAAGACTTCTTCTTGTGCAGCTGGTCTCCATAGACTTCTCCATTGTCAGAGAGAGAAGCAGCCTCATTCAAGTGCTAGTCAAGAGTTTAATTTGAGATGTTCTGGATCCCTCTCTGGAACAATCGATTTCTCTCTCAAGACAACTTTTGTGAACACCCCACTTGTCTTCTCAAGATACAGGTAAGGACCTGAGGCTAGATATGAAAAGGATTTCAGCATTTCAGTACTCACCATCGTAGTGCTCAAATTTCAGCCATCTTTATACTAAGACCCACAGGATCAAGGCTGGCACCTGGACTGGTCATAAAATTACCTGTAAAGATTTTCTGATGGTTAACATGAGCCCTCTAACTTGACTCTGTTGATGTATTTTACCTGTTGAAGGTGTTCTATTTCCAGCCAAAGTGCATGTAGTCGTCTTTTACTTTTTACTAAGAATGCAGTCTTCTCGGAGATCTATAAAAGGTGAGAAATAACCTTGTGTTTGTATGAATTGCAACTGGTTCATAGGTGATTCATGGAGGAATTTATTCAATCGCATGTCTGTATGCCTTGTCAACAGGCAGATTTATTGCTAATGCAATATATGAATTTTTTTTTGAGACAATTTTTAATGTAGACCCCATGTCACAAAACCAAATATTTGTTGATAGGTAACATTTTTTTCATCAAGTTTTACTAAGGTATGTAAGCAAACAGACAACCCAAAGTTAAACAAATGGAATTAGTTTAATGGCATGAGAAACAGCTCAACATTAGAGACAAAAAAAGAAAATCATAAAAAGTAGCTGCGTAACTCTGAACTAAGGCTAAATTAATAATGCAAAAAAGGAGAAACTAATGGGCATTACAGGTATTGGGAATTCCTTTTATTTGATGGGCATCAAAAGCTAGTGAAAAGATAATGCTGTCTTATTGGAGCTCCTGACAATGGCCAAAATGACCAATTTTGGAGCCTTACCAGGTGTCTGATGGGCAGCTGTGGACTAGATCACTACCAGCTGGAGCAGGACAATAAACTTCTTGTTCTCACCATGCCAAAAGATTATACTAAGGATTCTCAGACTGGTTTCAAGCCAGCTGAAACAGGGAGCTTAAACAAAAATAAGTAAAATCATAGAAGATGAGAGAATAACTAGAAATAACTGTGATGGAAGTGTTTAGAAGACTGACAAGTCAGGTTAATTTTAAACTTTTAAAGAATTTAACTGAATTCATTCCTTAACACTTCATGTCTATAGTTCTTTCTTCATTATCCTTACATACTCTCTTTGCACACACAGCTTCAACAGTGATATAGAATGTATTCAGTAGGATGGTCTATGTATTTACAGTCATTTGTGATTATCTTGTTTGTAATTCATGTTAACAATTTTTTTTACTTTTTTCTCTCTTGACATGTTTTTCCATGACTCCTGAATACAATTACGCATACCGTTCTTAGTCCTCTTTGGTGGGAACATTTCTCAAGTATTTATGTGAAGTACTTATATGTTGAATTTAGCTATACTGTTACAGTGTTCCATGATGCTTGTTTACTGTTGCAAATTGTATTCTTCTAGTGTGCTTACAGTAGGGCTCAAGACAGAGTAATATTAAGTATGTCCTAATTAGCATGTTATTAGTTTATGGTTCACTACTTTGACTACAAGCCCTTGCAAAACTCTGTGTTTGCCAATGCCTTGGGTTCTGTGATGGCTTGTTAAGTGTAGGCATGATACCATATTCAGGTTGGTTTTCAGTATGCACCATGCTTTACCCAGCATGGACTTCCAGAAACCCTTGTGCACAAAGTAGAATAAGACGCTGTAGGAGTCCTGCTGCAAAAAGCTTAGATGGAATTTGGTGCTGTCTGCATGTACCCAGGGCAGGTTATGTACAGAGCCAACAGAATGCATCAAATCCCTCTGATCCTCAAAGGTAGTTTAACAACATCTGAAATGTCTTCACAGTTACGTGTTAGTTTGGACTCAACATCCCAAGGCAGTGGAAATACTGTTTCTAGCCCTGTGTTTCTCCTTGAATCTTGGAAACTAGCTTATACTCTGGATTCACGATGTCGTGTGAAAATAGATTATACCTATGAATTCATTTTCTTTTGATGCCGATAAACCTCAGTTTCTTTTCTTTCCTTCAAAGAGAGAGCTTAGACTCAACCCAGAAGGACTTCTTTTTTTTTGGTTGCTAAATTTTTGTTGTCACAAATTTTGGAGTTTTCTTGTCAGGTTTACCCTGAAGAATAAATTATTTTTGCTTTCTGTGATCTATTGCTCTAACTAAATTACTATAAAACATTCTTTTTCTTCCCCTTATTTCCTCATTCTTCTATTTATTTCTACTTTCAGTTCCAACAACTAGGTCCATTTCTGTTCAGGATTTGGGAGAAGGGAGTGTTGTTTTTGAGGGGGGATTGCTCTGTTTTGGTTTGGTTGGTGGTTTTTCTATGTGGCATGGGGTTCATACCATCTTTTAAACACACACATAATCTGCACGTCAGATGATCCAGGCAGAAGTTCTTGGAAAATGACTATTTTTTTCTTCTAAGAATACCTGAACACAGACAATATGATGCCCTCCAAATAGAGAGAAGGGAACTAAAAAAGAATTTATGGTTAGGAGCCTACAGAGTTTCCAGATCCAGCTGAAACAGGCAGCAGGTAGTGCCACAGATTTCTAGGCAGGTATATATTTTTTTTTCCTGCAGTTTGACAATGTCTTTTTGCTCTTTGTTAATTTTATTTCCCTCCTTTGCATTCTTTTGTCATAACATGTGACAAACTTCATTTACTTGATTTATTCCCCCTGAATTTCCTTTCTCTCTTATTTTTTCTTTCAAGTGAGCTCATCTTGCTTAATCTCCAATCTTCACATCTACAATTTCATTCATGAAAGTTACACATTGATAACACCTTTCTTCCTAGTTCATCTGTCTGCTAGAACACACGCATGATCAGTTGCTCAGCTGCAAAGCTCCCAGTCCAGTCTCCACCTTTGGAAACCCTGACAGGTCTAATCCAACTCATCCGCAGAGATTCTCCCCTCCCTCCTCTCCAGCTAGCTTTGCTTCCATGATTCCTTTCATGTACAGATCTGGAACACATGTCAGTTTTGGTTCAGCCTTCCTGGAAACATTCTGATAAGCTGGAAAGAGTTGAGACACAAGAGTAATAAAAATATCAAAGTATTGTAAGCAGTGATTTACAAGGAAAGATTAAAAAAGATAAATACTGGTTAACTAACTGATCACTAAGTCGGGTTATGATAGGTCTATAAATATTTGATGACAGGGATAGAGACAAATTTTAGCACATTTATGTGTGTGTACATTATCAAGTAACCTTTTAAATATGCTTCAAAACTAATGATATGTTTCGATGTGATCTTCAGTCCTTTGTTCAAGCCTCTTTTCTGTCTATACGGTTTTGTGAAGATTTGAAATTCTTCCTTAAAATCTCAGTCACTAGTGTCCTTTCATACACTGGTAGTCCGTATTTCTCCCTAGCTGACCTTTTGTCCTTCCTGCGCTTTTAGAAGTGTCTTGTAAAACCTCTCTTATTTACAAGAACACTAATGTGTCTTATTCGCCTGACAACATGCAATTACTTTTTTTTAACATGAGCTCTTCTGGAGACATTTGTTAAAAATTTGATTAGAACAGAATATGGTTATTTTTTATTTCTTCCCTGAGAATCTTTGGGCTTTTCTCCACTGTACTATGAGTAGTAATATACTCAGTGGAGCTGTAACTAAAGCTCAGGTCTCACCGTAGCAGGCAAGTGCCATGAAAAATAGACTGCAGAACCAGACTTACATTCTCACACCATTAATTACTTCCTACAAGATGCAACACATTCAGAGGATGTAGAGAGCAGTCATATGGGAAATATGTCTCTCAGACAGAGCAGGAACTGAATGTGGGATACTGAAATCCTGGGCTGAGACTTTTAGCCACTGAACTAAACCATGAAAGAGGTAGGAAAGAGAATATGTGTGTTTTGTTGAGTATTGTTAAGCGGTCTTGAGACTTTACTGATGAAGTCTAAAGACCCTAAACATCTTCAAAGTTATGTGACTGTTGAACATATACTTAAGGATCTAAATTTTGGTTTACTGTCATGTGGCATCAGTTTGTGTCACATAAAATCACATAAACCCTTTTATTAACACCAATCTTAATTACTCATGCTTTGAGTTGTACACAATAAGGAACTGTTACCTGCATCCGTTATTTTATTTTTACATTGTTATGGTAAAAATCGTGTACCTTCCCTATTCACAAACAATCCATGCTACCCTTCTTTGTGAGGAATTATTCCAAAATCTTTATGAGGGTTTATTACAAATAACCTTTTCCAAATGTAGAACTATCAGTACAACAGGAACTGGTATTTAGTCTCCTAATTTGGTGAAGGAAAACTCAGAAGGTATTTATTTATGTAGGTTCATATTTCTAAGTAAGTAATCCAACAGTATGTGTTGCTCAGAGCAGGAGGAATGAAACTCTGTCTCCCTGAGTTAAGCCGTGTGGTCTACACAAAAATACAAACCTTTGCAATTACTCCATTGTGTTTGACTGCACTGAAGTACATCAGAGTTAACACTGAAGTTACCAAAGCTATTCACAGTGAAACAGTTTCCAAAGATGATTCTCCATGGATGACAGTGAAATGTGCTTGATTTTTGTGGCAGTATGAGGAAAGACAGAGACGCAGAACTGTAGGGTGATATGAACTTGATTTGTTTTGTGAACTAAATTTTTATTTGGAAAATTCGTAAACACTGGATTTTCACAATGTGTTTCTCCACATTAAAGCAAATAATGTGTGCTGTGTGTATAAGAAAGTTACAAAAGGTCAGCAAAGCAGCTTTTCTGGTGTTCTTCACTCTCAGTTTTCAGAGGTCTACAATGTAATAGATGTATTATGTTATATATATATATGTATACTATGTATACAATGTAATAGATATACTGTGGACGACAGAGATGGGTTTTGGATCAGATCAATTCTAGATTGGGGAATGTAGGTTGTTGGACCAGATCAGTTGCAGATCTGGGAATCTTCTCCCAGGGTCATCCTTTGAGAGTCATCTTTTGTTCTGTTTCCTTGCACATATTCTCCTACTCTCTAGCCATAGCTTTCACTTTACTGCCCATATCCCCTGACAGCTTTTCCTTGCAGACAGACATGAAGAATTTTCATCCAAAATCTCTCTCTGATGGTTATGGAGTGTTCCTTCACTTTCAGGAAGGCACCATGAAGGCACATGAGGTATTGGTTGATTATAGCTATCTTTCAGTCTCAATAATTGGACTGTTGTCTTCTTGTACTTGCGTTGCTCCTCTGTTTTCCCTCTCCTGGTTCCCATTGAAGATCTCCTGGTTGTGACACAGCTGTCAGCCTTTATTTATTAAGCTAATAAAGCTCATCTAACTACTTCTCCAGAGTGAATCTGTGTTTGTCCCACCAGCTTTAGATGCATTAGGTTCAAGTGTCATTTTCTTAAGCTTCCCGTGTGGAGACAGATGACTCTAATAATTAGTCATCAAGGTCATAAGTGGTCTTTGTTAAATATTGGCAATATTGGAGTATTTAACTAACTAGAAACACAAACTCACAGAATGGTTGAGTTTGAAAGGGACCTCTGGAAGTCATCTGGTCCAACCATATTGCTCAAGCAGGGATGTCTAGAGCCAGCTGCCCAAGACCACATTCAGACAGCTTTTAAATATCTCCATGCACAACCTCCCTGGGCAATCTGTGCCAGTGCTCAGTCACCTTCACAGTGAGAAAATGTTTCCTGATATTCAGATGGAACTTCTTGTGTTTCAATTTGTGCTCATTGCCTCTGGTCCTGTCACTGTTCATCACTGAGAAGAGTCTGGCTCCATCCTGTTTGTGCTCTCACCTCAGGTATTTATGTGTATCAACAAGATTTACCCCTACCCCAAGCCTTCTCTTCTGCAGGCTAAACAGTTACAGCTCTCAGCCTTTCCTCATAGGAAAGATGCTCCAGACTCTTAATTATATTTGTGACACTTTGTTGGACTCCCTTCAGTATGTTCATGTATTTCTTGTGCTGAGGAGCCCAGAACTGGAGACAATACTCCAGGTATGGCCTCACCAGGGCTGAGTAGAGGGGAAAAGTAGAACGGACATAAAAATCACCATACTTCCTTTGGAGGTAACTGAACAGCCTGAAGTTACTGTGGAATGAATTTTAGCTTGTAAACCTAAATAGCTAGTTATGTCTATTCCAACTGCTGTTAAATACTGTACTCAGTATGGATCTTTGATGCCTAATACTTATCTGAAACTAAGTAAATCTGAAAGTTTTCACTTTTGCTTTAAAAGCCAAAAAGGCATGCAAAACCTAATATTTCTACTTATTAAATTCTTCAGGTACCTAGAAAATGACTTGCTAGAATGACCAAAATTACTTCTGTCTTGTCAGAAAACAAAAAAAATGAGCACAGATTTACCAGTGATGCAAATGCAGACTACTCAAATGAAACACCCTATTACTATAATTCCTGGAGTAGACAAGCTCAGTAGATGGTCTCAGAGGTGTCTCCCACACAACAGCAGCATTTACTTCAGCAGAATGAAAAACAAAAAATGATGGAGAGTAATCTACTGCCTTGCTCAATAATTAGATCACACATTCCGAGAGCAAAAAAAGATAGATTAGGTCTCTTCTAAGTATACAGAGATTCAAAGTCATGTTTTTCCCCTAGAAACTGTATGAAGTATGAGTGAGAAACTCTTTTACTGCCCTCTGAAATTTTATGATTTTCCTGCAGGGAGTTCAAAATTAACCATGTCACAGATGAGGATAGTTTGGAGATTAGGGCTATAGCTGTGAATGGAAAATCACGGGAATTGTGCCATCCTTGTCAGATCATAGTGAGCTAGATAGAAGGACTATTATCCAAATTTTTTTATGGATTATTCTAGGTTAATCACTTAGATTTCATCCAGATGTAAGAAACATAGGTATAGTTAGGATAGTTCATCCAATCTTAAAGTAAGTGTATAAAACAGACAAAAGGGATTGAACTCTGAATGAAAACTGGTGCAACAGGGGGTTCAGAAAACTGTTCTATACCAGATATTTCACTGTTTCACTTTTAAATGGCTGAAGTCAGATGAGATGAATTCTAAATACAGCTAGTTTTTTACAGTAAATATAGAGAAATAAGCAGTTCTGTGGCACAGTTTGTCTCATACAGAAATAAATTCTTAAACTATGTGAGACGAACAACGTCACAACAGTACCTATCTCCATAGCCTGAGACAACTGAGAAGGGAGTCAAGGTTAATTAACTTAGTTGTAGACAGTTATTCCATAGACATCTCCAGGTTTTTTTTTGTGATTTATTCTGCCCCACAAAACTTGTGACTTAGCAAGAGCTTGGTTTTAAATCTAATAGGTTTTAGAATGGTGATGATAATATTTATGTAAATGTTACTGAATATCACATAGTTTTGGAAGGTTTACCACACCTGTTGAGTAACAAGATGTTAATTGAATCTCTTTAATTTCTGTCTGTGAAGTCGATTATTTTGTGAAATTACATGCAAACCTGACATTTGTGCTTATCATCGCCTCTGAAGACATTATTTATGTTCATATTTTGAATGAATAGTGATCTCCTCTACAGCATGATGGGTCTAGAGGCGTATTTGTACTTCCCAGTAGTGACAGGATGAAGCATGATGAGTTCATTACTTGCAGATTTATTGAAGCTGTTGCTGCTGACAAGAAATATATTAAACCCTGTATTATAATGCTTCCATTTTCTCATCTCAGAGATACTGGTTTGTATACTGTGACCATTTAATTTACTTTTACTGGTACTTTTTGTTGGTAACTTTTGCTAGTCCAGTCTACCATTGTTTGTTTGGTTGGTTCTGAAAGTAATGGTAAATATATAAAAAGATTTGAGTGTTAGACTGAGCAGCACCACAGTAGATGAGAAAAGACTGAGAGGAGTTTCACAGAGCCCTTGCAGAGGTGAGGTCCTGAACCCCTGACTGTGTATAAAAGGGGAAGACCAGCTTAAGCATCAGAAAGAAATTCCTGAGATGGACCAAATCTAGATCATGACTTCTGTCAACAGGAAAAGAGCCACCTTTTCCTCCCACACATACTGAGCTCCACAGGTTCTGTGACCTGATAGCAAAGGAGGCAGAAGAAGCTACGACTGAGCAGGTGTAAGAGTCAGATGAGTACTGATAATTGAAACTAGTTGGAGAAAAACCCATCTGTCAATCTGACTTTCGTCTCTAGAGGTTTGCTGCTTTTCTCAGGTGCTCAGAATGGAGATGTTGCAGAGAAGCTGCTAAGGCTTATCTGGCCTTCATGTTATCAGCCACTGCAGCTTATCCATGTAGGCACCAACAATAATGCCAAGAAGGACTCTTGCTGTAACCAAAGCAACTATTTAGCTCTGGGTATAAAAGTGAAGGAGGGCATGGTGGTCCAGGTGGCTGCTTCTCCATCCTTCTGGTGAAAGGGAACGACTTGGAGACGAGCAGATGGATCTTACAGGTCAATGTCTGGCTGCAGATCTTGTGTTGTCAATGAGGACTTAGTGTTTGTGATCCTAGGACCCTCTCCGAGGATGAAGGAGCACTGGGGAGAGTCGAGATGCAACTGATCCATACTCCTGAAACAGCAGTTCAGATTATGGAGCTCTTCTGTGGAATTGACAATCAGGAGGCTGACAGTTTGTGGATCTCAGAATCAGAGGAGAGGTAAGTAAAAGTGACATCATGGTGGGCGTTTTTTACAGATCACTTGGTTAGAGTACAGAAGTGTATTAAGTTTTTAAGGAGCCTAATGAAAACTTGTCCGTGCATGTAGGAATAGTGTTAGGGAAAGCAAAGCTCACTTACAGCTAAAATACGCAAGAATGGTTAGAGGGGCTTATATTGCTTCATTATTTAGTAAAGGGCCAAACAAGGAAAATGTGGGCAAGCTGCTGAGTGGGAGGTAGATCTAGTAGCAGCAGACTCAGGTAAGGCTAAACTCACAGTTTTTTTGCTCTTTTTTTTTTTTTTCACCAGCAGGTTCTCTCAGGCCTCTCTGCTTAATAGCAGGGATCAAAGTGGAAAAGACTACCAGCACTAGAGGAGGATGAAGTCGATGATTATTATAAACAACCTGACTCATAGAAGTCCATCAGACCTTTTGGGCTAGATTTAAGAATGCTGGGAGAGCTGGCTGGTATCATAGCAGGGCTACTCAAGCATCTTCAGAAGATCATGGAGGTCAGGGTACAGGATGCACCTACCTTCAAGAAAAGTCAAAAACATGATCTGGGGAGCTGCAGGCCACTCAGGCTCACTTTTGTGCTTGTGAAAAATGTGGAATTAGTCCTCTTGGAGCACATTTCCTGCAACAGGGAAGGAGCAGTTCCTTGAAAAGCCGCAGGCTGGGATTGACAGGCTGGGAGACAGCTCTGTGCAAAGGTGCTTGGTAGAATGCAAGCTGAGCGCAAGCCAGTAGTGTGTCTTCATAACAACAAGGGCCAAGAGCATCCTGGGATGTGTGAACAGGAGATGGCCGGTAGATCCAGAACCCCTTGCTCAATGCTCATTGTATTGCGTCAAGATACCTTGTTCAGTTCTTGGTCCTTCAATATAAGAGATCAACTGCAGGGAGTTCATCAGAGGGGCGCTAGGTGGTCACAGCTGGAACATGTGCTTTTTTTTCTCTGTGCATTCTTGCGGTTTTACATACAGTTCATATTCATTGCACTGATGTACTGAACATTTATTGGAACAGTAGATTTTAGAGGTGATGACAGTCTTGAAACTACTTTTTAGGCAATTTGCATTTTGTGACCATACTGAAGAACATTTGAGAAGCAGATAGTATACCATTAAAACTAAGAGACCTCAGTTGCAAGTCCTATCATTAGTAGACACAAAGCTCCACAAAATAGCTGCTAATCAACTTTCAATAAATGCTCTTTTTAGAGTTTCTTTTCAAATCACTTTGTAAACTAGCCTCAGATTAAGTTAAGAAATAATAAAGCAAGATCTGCTTTGTGGAAACACCATGTAAAAGGCAGTATGTTGTTTCCAACAGAGCTGATGAAGACCAAGGCAACATTCCTTGTGACAGTTACTGCAAGAAAAGTAAAACTCTTTAAAATGTTGGGGCCTCTTTTGGGAATTCAGGTGCTGAAGCTTATTGATGGAATGGAGTCTGTTCATTCAGATGTCACCATAATATATTGTTTCCTCGCTTTTTCTCTCCCCTCTTCAACTCTCCCTTCACCTTCTCAACTCTTCCCTTCACCTCTGCCACCGGAAGATACCTGTCTTTGGGGGGGTGGGTAGGGAGAAAAAGAAGTTGTAAATTTAAAAGGAAGACATCAGACAAACCTGGTGGCAAAGATTCCCACCAGTCAACTGAGTACTTTATTTTCATTGCTGAACAGTGTGACGGATGCACTTGACCCCATTAACCAATCTAGCAACAGTGTGGTACTGGCTCTGGAGGAGGTAAAGGCCTGAGTCATAGCCGGGCCAAGAACTACTCTAGTTTTAACCTATTCTCTGAAAACCCACAAAGCTGAGTGATGCGGTGAGCATCGATACATGTGAGCTTGGAACGTTTGTCATACCATGAACTCCTGAATAGTGGGTGGCTTTTCCAGGGCTCATTTGTCAAGGAACGAAGTTGTGGATACAAGGAGTCTCATGCATACCTTTCCCATCACATGTAATTTGACTACGAGACAACCAATTTGTTCCATAAATATAGCAGCTTAAGTGAGCCTTCCGTGAGCTCTCCCTGCTAGGCAGCGTGGCTGCATGGTGGTGATCTCCGCTTGAGCTGAATGCCCCTCAAGGTTGCTACTCGAGGCAGAGACAACTTTCACCAGTGGCAGAGCTTTGGTAAGCTAAGGATATCACGCATAACCCTGTAATATAACTTTGATTTTGTTTTGGTAACTTTGAATGCTGAATGACTGCTAATGAAACATTCCTGTATAATCCTTTAGACATAAAGTGTTCATCAAGGCTGAGGCTAAGTTTGGATCCAGCTGCACCTAGACTCTCAGAAGGAGTTTAGAAAGGAATGGGGTCAGTTCTGAACCTTGTGACTCAGTGGGAGGGTCTTCCTTATTCTTGTTGTCGCTGGTGTCTCTAAATCATTGTAAGTCAAGTGTAACTCAGTTTTCCTTTGTATGTTTCTTCCTTGTAGTAATTAACAGAGTGAACCTTGCCATTGAACTTCGCTAAGTCACACTTTTACAATGTCTTATTAAAATCAGTTTTGCTAATACCTTTTGACAGTGGTTCTTTAGGTGATCTGAATTACTCTTTTGTGATGAGCTGGCATAGTCAGCAGGGTCTTAAATTAGGATTCGCAACAAATTGGTGCAGTCCTAAATCAGGATCTGCAACAAAAAACCTTAGTTGCTTCCTACCCTGCAGTTAGATGTCTTACATCTTAACATAAAAACAGCACAGGTATGTAACTGAAGCCCGAAAAGAGTCCAACCCAGCTAGATGGAGGGGCAAAGTAAATCATGCTATTAAATAATTGCTTAGTATTTCTCTAAATACAAAATCTACCACTTAAAAATCAGCAGTGAGAACAACAAATGGATAATAAATGATTGAGTAATAATCTTTAAATCAAATATGATTACTCTCCTTCATTTCCGAAAGCTGAAAACCCCAATTCTTTAGAACTACTGATACAGTTTTCTGACACGAGCCTTTTTAGAAGACCTGCCAGTTACTGAAAGCTTATCAACCTAGTTTTCTTATCTACCCATGTGGAAACCCTTACAGTAAGGTGCTTTTTTCTGCATTTCAATGTTCCTCCAAGAACAATTTCCCTAACATAGCCATACAGTTTCATCTGAGGTGTTTGATGGCATGTGAGATATCCACATGGGACTAGAACGATGCAGAGTAGATTTGTATTCTCCTAGAAGAGCAACAGATGGTCATGTGGGAATCTGCATTAGTACTAATTGGCTATATTTAGCCAATTGTCTGCCACTCCATTTTTCTGAATGCTTTTATTTCTGTTCATAGATTTTGGATATGTTGGTTCTTTTACCTTGACTAATGACATCCTTGGTCCACTGTACACCCTATGTTTTTTTTTTCTTTCTATTGTTTTTTTTTTTTTAATTTGCATGGAGTATTTTCCTATCCTCCAAGAGAGAACCAACTCTTCCTCAGATTTCTGTCTAAAATGACAGTAGCTTTATGTGGCATTACAAAATATAAACCATTGCATTAATAGATGCAAGCAGTAATTTTCCGATGCAAAACACATAGGAATACAACATCCCTACGAAGGTTTATATATAAACAAAGAAGGATATTGGGAGGCTGAGCATAACATCAGGAAGATGGGTAGACGCTAAGAAAGTGTTTTGTATGTATTTTTAACTTGTTATTAATGGTGCTTTTCTGAATTATTTAGATGATTTGGATTATTAGACTGTTAAAACATTAATAGGACTAACAGTTAACTTTTTTCTCCAAACACAAAGTGTGTTCCTTCTTGCTCACAACAAGATTTTGAGTGCAACAAGTTTTAAACATGAGAATGTTTCAAAAAAATATTTCTCAATTTTTATTTCTGCAGTTCATAAAAATCCATGTAATTTTGGTGGTTTTTTAAAGCCACATTTAATTCATTTTTACAGTAAATGTCTTTCTCTTGAGAAGTGTTCAGCTCTTGACACATTACTAATTCATTGATACAGGGACAAAGAGTAGCTATCCACAATTACTTTGTAGTGTTTGAATGGGTCTCTTAACAGATGCCTTCAGATTTGTCCTGGTTTCGGCTGGTATAGAGTTAATTTTCCTCTCAGTAGCTGCTGTGTTCTGGATTTACTACAAGAGGAATGTTGATAGCACTGATGTTTTCAGTTGTTGGTATGAATCAAGGACTTTTTCCAGTTTGTCGTATTCAGCTAATGAGCAGGTGTGCAGGAGCTGGGAGAGAGCATAGCCAAGCTGGACAATGGAAATATTCCATACCATGGAAATCGTGCTCAGTTTATGCATAGAGGCTGGCCCGGCTGGAAAGGCAATCTACTGTTCTATTGTCTGGAAGTTTGAGTCCCCTCTCGGCTCGGAGTTCGAACTTTTTTTCAGGCCACGAATTGGTCATCAGGTGGTGAGAAAAAATGTATATAGTTTGTTTTGCATGTTCATTATTATCATTATTGCTATTGCTAGTATTATTAGTAGTATTAGTAGTATTAGTATTTCCTTTGTTGTCATATTAAACTGTCTTTATCTCAGCCCATGAGTTTTCCCTTTTGTCCGTTTCTCCTCCTCATCCCGCTGAGGGGGAAGGGGAGGTGTAAACGAGTGGCCGTCTAGTACATAGTTGCAGGCTGCTGGGTTAAACTATAACAAGATTTTCAGGTAAAATACACGCACAGAAATAAGTGTGTAAATATATATTATCTCTGTTTTTCTTAATATATTGCCTGTGCACCTCACACATCTACAAAATGAAAAACGTTTATTTTGCCAAACACAGAGTTTAAGAAATTGATACAAAAATAGGCAATATTTAACAGATGGGGAATAAAAAAGGAATAAAATATTCCATGAGTAACTTAGCTTTCAAAAAAATGGTGCTAGAGGACAGTACTGCAAGACAAGTTAGGTTCTGTGTCAGATTCTGTAATTGTGAAAATGCATAATGCTCTGACTGTGGTTGTTCAGAGCTGACTGTATGCGGAGTACCACAGAGACCTGATATTTTAATGTTTTTTAAAGAGCTATGTCACAGGGATTCACATGAACCTTATGAGCACAACGCAGCAATTTTATAACAGCCCTACATACACAGCAGTTGTAATACATGATCACAAGAATTTAAAATGACTGCATTTACTCTAGGTTATGCTTGAAGATATTTGTTTCAATTATAATTAATGTGAGGACATTCTAAGTTTAAAGCAATATGGCAAATTAAGAGGTTATAGGCTTTCAATATGAGGGTGCTCTAGTCAAAAGTAATCGCTCTAAATTTTGTTGGCCTGTATGGCACAAAGGAAGACTGATAACACCTGATTCCGTGTTAACCATATTTTACCATTTGTAGTCAGCTCAGGAATTATGTTTGTGAGTGACTGAATGTTATTGAACTGTGTGACTGATAAAATGAATATAAACAGAGAAAGAGGACGAAGAACAGATTTTTTTTTTTTTTTTAGTTTCTTAGGCAGGACCGCTGTTTCTTCTTACAAAATGGAAAACAAAGAGAAAAAGAAAAGGAAAAAAGCACCAAACCCAAAACCTACATTCGAAGTCAAAACAAATTTCCACTAATCTGTCCAAAGATAGTATGCTTGTAAATTTAACTGGTTGGGAGACTAAGGCTTGATCAGACAAGTTATATATATATATACTTTCTATGTATCTTGTTAACAGGTTTCTGATGGAAATCCCTAAAGCTTAGAAAAAATCTTTCTCCACGGCCAAAAAGATATCCAAGACCTTTGAGGTAAACCTAGCCCCCAGCTGTTTATAGATTCCAAACCAACTAAACCTAACAGATCTGATCAAAACCATGTAAACCCTTGCACACATCTTTTAGATATATGATCTTTCTTAACTCTAATTATTGTTGAGTTTCCAGATGCCATGTAAAGCCTCTCTCAACTTTAAGTACTAGGTTAGTTATCAGTAGCTTCCCTTTGACCAATAATCAAGTAACAATAAATTATAAAAAAGTAAGAAAGTATATAACTGATATACATATATCACTTTGGGAATTATAGATCACTGTGATGTGTTTACAAGACTGATAAATCAAGACAGTTTCAATCTCTAAAACAAAATTTTACCAGACTTTCATTAGCACAATTCACGTTAACAGTTACTTCTTACAAGTGATGTTCCCTGTTCCATGTCACTGCTCACTCAAAGCGGTGAATGTTGAAGACTTAACCTGGACTAGTTGTGAGTGCACAATATCACGGAGGTGATGCCCTAAAGTTAGTGTCAATAACAATGGCCTTTGATTGTTGTTAGTCATTGAAGTGACCAGGCCCAAGAGCTCCTGGTGCAAGAAAGCTGGAGCCAAAGTTAGTATCTTCTTTCTTTCTTCCCCTACCCCAAACTCAAGATCTCCTTTTATAAGACGTTTGAATCTCTACAGTTCCTAGCCTTTGACTCTGTCTCCAAACCACGCACTGTGCAGTGGTGGAGGTGTTACTTTCCCAGGCCAACAGGTGGCACAACCTGCTACTCCAGTTGCTTAGCTGCTTCATTTCTTACAGCAAAAGCAACCTTTTCCCTGTTCTTGAGCTTCTGCTTCTTCAGTAACCAATAAATGTTCATCAGTGATTTGTTTCTCATTCCAGGACCTCTGTTTTCAACCTGTGCCCATGTTTTCAAGGCCTTTGCTATTACCCTGTGCTTAAACTGCCTGGCATAGCTTCTGTGACATAGTAGTCGTATATGTTAAACAGTGGGCAAGGGCTATTTTTTTTAGCACAGGGGCACTGGGCCCTGAAATGCTTGTCCAGTTATGCTTTATTGGTGTGCTGATGCTTGGGTTCAAAACAAGCTAATATTAAAGTCTTCTTAGTGTGCTCCAACTTCTGTGAGTGCAACAAGACTCTAGTTTGTCTACAGTCCAAATGATAACAAGTAGGATGTCCTACCCATAGAGATCAAGAAGTTTTCAAGAAGATCTGAAGAAGTTTCCAAAAAATACTTTGGGGATATTCATAACTAGAATCTCTCCATTACCTGTGAAGACAGAATTTATTTGTTTGTAATTTATCTGTGATGACATCTGGGACTTCCAAACACTCATGTTAAATAAATGGCCTGTTTTTAAGCTTCTTCAGTGTAGAATGCGGAATGCTGCAAGCCATCTGTTGACTTACCATCTCACCATGCTTTGTAAAGCTTTCATAATTACACACTTTTTTGACACTTGGCAACCGATTAGATATCAAAACTCACTATCAGTTCTCACAGAATCACAGAATCGTAGGGGTTGGAAGGGACCTCTGAGGATCATCTAGTCCAACCCCCCTGCCAAAGCAGGGTCACCTACAGCAGGTTGTACGGGACGTCGTCCAGGCGGGTTTTGAATATCTCCTGAGAAGGACACTCCACAACCCCTCTGGGCAGCTTGTTCCAGTGCTCTGTCACCCTCAGGGTGAAGAAGTTCTTCTTCGTGTTCAGACGGAACTTCCTATGCTTGTTTGTGCCCATTGCCCCTTGTCCTGTCACTGGGCACCACTGAAAAGAGTCTTGCTCTCTCAATGAAAGGGAACAGTTCTGAGTGCTGTATCAGGATAACAAAAAAAGCAAGAGCTGGAGAAGAAAGATGGTGCTGCACATTGGTTCAAAAACCCTTTTCAGTCAACTGGGGCAAGCAATTTTAAGCACAATATTAAGCACAGGTGGAAAGTATCACTATGCCTAAAAAGGCTGTTATGTTTTTTGAGAGTCTCTGATATTCATAAATTTAGTTGATTGTAACAGAATTCCTTGAATATTATTTTAAACTAATAAAGTAATGATTTGGAAAAAAACATGTCATCTTTCTTAGCTGGCAGAACAGCAACTGTTTGTATCATGGATGAAGACTATTTGTCCTAAGCAATCTTACAAAAATGTCTATAACCCTAAACCACTACTTTACTAGTTTAAAATAATCGTCACGGAATTCTGTGTAATATTGCATCTGACATATAAATATATATCTGCTACCACTTGCCACTGAAATATTTAGATTATCATCACTTTTATCGTAACTAAAGTATGATGTAGAAAAGTAAACTCTGTTCTCGAGAGAGGCTAGCTTTTTTTCACAAGATATTCTGTACCCTCAGTTTCCGTTGGTATCTATGGAGTTAATGGTGTGTATCTTTGCAGAAAGTAGTCTTACCACAAAAATTCTCTGCTTTTTGTTCTTTTATTTTTTTCCTTGTATGTCTGAGCACCAAGAAGTAGTATTTCACTTTGAATTTTCTCCACTTTATCGTCTGAAATGTAAACGTATAGTTACTGTGACCCTCATAATGGGAGCAACATATAAATTGCACATACTTGTTATGTATGTGACTTTAGAACATGTTGCAGTTGAAAAGATCTTGCACACAAATCTTCCAAGAAGAGCAACTCATTTTGATTACTTATTTATGTAAATCAGTGTCAATAGTAGATCTGTAAGTATATGTTAACCTTGCTTATAAAATTTTCAGTATCAGTTTGCATACGGACATCAAATGATGCAGATAAGTCTAATCTGTTTCTTTCACAGTATAAGATCAGAATAGTGAAAAATATTAGATAACTTTCAGAAAGATGACACATTTTATATTGTTCTCAATCTCATTTGCAAGAAGCTTGTACCCTAGTTTCTTGGCTGGAGTGTTCAGTATTATCCTTTTATATCTTCTGTCATTCATACAGCAGAAATAGAAGTAACCTCCTTATCCTAATGAATTTGCATGAACAATGCATTTTGCATGAACAATCAGATTTACTGATTCAGTAGACAGCTCATTAGTGTTCCTTTAGAGCAAAGATGCTCACTAGGGATGCCAGAGACCCACAGATTTGTTCTCACATATACACAGGAAATAAATGCTATGGAAGGAATATGTATTATAAGAACTGTGCATAGCTGAGTACACACAAAGGAATGAGATAAATCTATAATCTTGCCTCACAGCACTTCTTTTTTCAGAATTCCATTTGTTACAGAAATAGCAGAATACATTACCAACCTGTAATTACCAACACTCTGTCTCCAAATTTAACATTTTTTCAAAAGATTTAAATTTAGTTAACATCGATACCTTATAATTTCATTAGGACTGTTCCTCTGTTCTTCTTTGCCTTATAGAAACTTATGTTTCCATTGATTTCTGTTGTTTTTGACTAAATAATAGATGTACATTTTAGAAGTTTCCCGCTAGAAATTCTGCTTCTGTGCAGGCCCCATTGAAATTAGCTGTGGAAACTCAGACTGTTTTTCAGTAAGAAAAGAAATATCCTCCTTAGTGCCACAGGTAGCAACAACATGATGGATCAAATATCAGGGAAGCCTGTTTTGCTAGAATTTGGAAAATAGCAGCAAAGCCCATTTTATCTGCCTAGGAGCTGTAGCAGAGAAAAGGTAATGTCATAATGTCAATGTGTATAATTACGAGACATACTTACTTTCTCAACACTTAATACTTCAAGACAATAATATTAATGACGTTCAGTGAGTTTCCACATATAAATAAACAGAATAATTTTCACTTCAACTATATTTTTGAGGAATGTCTTTACTCATTGAGCTAGTCTACTTGAAAGTACACCGTATAACATTCCAGAAGGGAAGAACATGTATGAAACATGATAGATTCCTGACTTAATCATCTTCATCATTCCATCACCTAGCATAGAATAGGATACCCTCCAAAAATGTACGCAGTAAAAGTACTGGGATGCATAGGAGCTCCTACTCTGAAATATTCTTGAGCACAATTTTGCTTTATGTAAATTTTCCTGTGTGTATACATTTCCCCTGACTTTTAATTAATTAGAAGAGAAAGGATAATTATATTAAAAAAATGATTTTTTTTATATTATTTTCTTTTACATATATCAATAGACCTAGACAAAAGTGGTTGTGAAGTGATTAAGAATCACTTAAGAGAAGTGGTATCTGAGTCATTGTTACGGCAGCAGTTTGAAGGATAGTAGAGAAAAATAGGCATTGAAAGGATCATGGATGAAGAGCTTCCTATAACTAATTTGCTTAATTCTTACCCAGACTAACATATCCTCTTAATTTTGTCTAGGGTGACAACAACAATAACAAAAAAAGGCAAAATACTGATTATTTTCACAAGTTTCTGCATCTTAGCATTCATTTATTCTTTTAACTCTTCTAAATTAAGGTGAATGGATAACATATATTTGGATGCAAATATTGTCATATCATTCATGTAAGAATAAAGAATAGCTATGAAAAAGCTCCAGAGATCCCAGCATTTAATTGTCTGAGCTTATTCTTCTGTTGTGAGCTGTGACTGAACCTTTTAAGGGCAGAAAGAATACATTATTTGCGTAAGACCGTATTGCCTCCCTTCCTGAAGTTTGAAGATTTATTTCTGAAGTATCAATGCACAGTTCTGAAGATTTTATTTTATTTTGTTTTGTTTTATTTATTTGATTTAATTTTTTAAGGGGAAGTTGAAAGAAGACCTTTCTTAGTGGTCCGGAAGAAATCAGTATAAAATGTGTTGTATTTAGAAACTGAAGAAGCTTCAGCTATTCAGATCACCACAGAAAAATTTAAGGAGTGATCAGATCATAATCTACAGTTAGCTAGATAAGGAATGAAATTATTCATAAAATATACCTCTTCAGTCTAACGGATACAGCTGTATGTGGAAGTCATTAAAGGTGCATAAACTGAGACTTAAAATAGAAATAAGATATTTTTATTATGAGAGAAATTAATCTCATTGTTTACCACATTTAAAGTTTGGAATTAAAGTTTTCAGCTCAAATTTGTGTGTTCTAAGAGTGCTGTCACAGTTAAAACTGGAATTAATACAAGGAAATCATAAGACTTGTGATACATCAAGAGGTTTTTGCAACGCCTCTCTTCAGCAGAGAAGTGAATCACCAAAAATATCATTATAGCACTGGAAAAGCTTTCTCTTTAATGCAGTGTATGTGTTACTACTCATTATTGCCTTCATATGTCCTGCTTCTGATTTCTGAACTCTTACTTTCATGAATAATTATTTGAGATCCATCTGAACTAGAAAAAAAATTCTTTGACCCTTCCCCTTGCTTCTTTCTGAAGAATACATGTTTCCCTCTCATTAATTAACTCTTTAATTTGGGACAATCCTTTATCTACAATGGTACCAGATATGATCTGCCACTAATCTTAAAATAAGGGGAAAAAAAAAACCAAAAAAGGCCTCTGCTTTACTTCTGAGAGGAAAATACAGGTAATGCTGCACAGTTGTGTACACAATTACAAATCTATTTCAAATGTCTCACTTTTCAGTACTGGTAACGCACTGGAATTGCTGTATCTGAGATGGTAACTACCTTCTATGCCATAGTCTCAGTATTGGTTAATACTGGTCCCAGCATGGACAGCACTCATTATTGATGTCCATCCAGATATTGAGCCACTGACTGTTACACTCTGGATGTGACCATCCAGCCAATTCATTATCTACCAAACAGTCCATACATCTAACCCAAGTCTCTCTAATTTAGAGAAAAGGATATTGTAGGTGACCATGTCCAAGGCCTTAGAGAAATCCAGATAGACAACATCTGTATCTCTTTCTTTGTCCACTGATTAAGTCACTCCATCATGGAAGGCCACTGGGCTGGTCAGGCAGGACTTGCCCTTGGTGAAACCATGCTGGCTGTCTCAAATCATCTGCCTGTCCTCCATGTGCCTTAGAAGAGCCTTTAAAAGGATCTGTTCATGATCTTCCCAGGCACAGAGGTGAGGCTGACAAGTCAGTAGTTCCCACGGTCCTTTTTTCTACTGTTTTTAAAAATGCGTGCAACGTTTCCCTTTTTCCCAGTCACCAGGACTTCACCTGACTGCCATGACCTTTCAAATATGATGGAGAGTGGCTTGGCAACTCCATCAGACAATTCCCTCAGGACTCTGGGATGCACCTCGCCAAGTCCCATAGATTTAGGTATGTTGGGGTTTCTCAGGTGGTCATGAACCCGGTCTCCTCTTACAGCTGAAGGGACTTTGTTCCACCAGTCCCTTTCTTGGAGCCCATCCACTTGAGAGGTGTGGAAAGAGATGTTGCCAGTGAAGACTGAGGCGAAATAGTTGTTGAGTGCCTCAGCCGTCTCCTTGTCCATTGTTACCAGTTTGCTAGTCATGTTCATCAGGGGGCTTACACTCTTTGACCTTTTTTTTTCTGGCTGAAATACATATAGAAGTCTTCCTTGCTGTTCTTTGCGTCCCTTTCCAAGGTCAGCTCCATCCGTGCCTTGGCCTTCCTCACCCAACCCCTTACACAGCAAGGCAGCATCCCTATACTCTTCCCAAGATACCTGTCCCTGCTTCCACTGACTGCGTTTGCTTCTAACCCTTTAGTTTGACCAGCAGGTCTACACAGCAATGCCAGTCCCTTGCCTTCCTTTGCTGATTTCTTACACCTGAGGACTGAGAGCTCTTGTGCTTTATGGAAAGTGTCCTTAAAGATTTGCCAGCTTTGTTCTATTCACTTGTCCCTGAGGACTGTTTCCCAGGGGTCCTACTGACCAACTTATTGAGTTGGAATTTTGCTTTCCTACAGTTCAGGGTCCTGACTTTACTCTTCACCTGACTCTTATCCCTCAGGTCTGCAAACTCCACCAGTGTGGGATCACTGCGGCCCAGGCTGCCTGCAGTGTTGACATCACTGATTAGCTCGCTTGTGTTGGTGACCAACAGGTCCAATATCACACCCCCTCTGATAGGGCTGTCTGTTACCTGGCTTAAGAATTTATCCTCAGTGCTCTCCAGGAGTTTTCTGGATTGCGTACAGCTCGCCGTGCTACTTTTGCAGCAGATGTTAAGGTGATTGAATTCCCCCAGCAGGATGAGAGCCTGTGAGCATGATGCCTCCTGTAGCTAGAGTAAGAAGACTTAATCAGTACGCTCGGCTTGATTGGACAGCGTGTGTGCTCCAGTCTAGCTAGCACTCGTCAGAGCAACAGGCTGAGGGCCTGCTAACCTCGGTGTGTCATCCCACAGCTTGTCACAGGCGAGCATGATACTATTCCCCTCCTCCTTCAAGTCTTAATTTAAAGCTCTGTCAATGAGCCCTGCTAGCTTGTGAGCACAAGACCACCCTCTTCCCACTTTGAGAAAGGTGAATTCCATCTAATGCCAGCAGGTCTGATCACTCCATTGATCATTGAACTGCAATACTAGACCAGCAGATTGGTGGGGACTGTGCTTCCACCTTCTTCAAAGGGGCAAGAAGAAATCCCATTGATTCCTGCTTCTCAGTCTGCATGAGCACTATAGTGTCTGATTTTTCTAAAATTTCTTTTGTTCCATTTTTGTTACTAAAAAAGAAAAAAAGAAATTAAAGTGATTTTCTTCTCAAGTGCTTAGGTTATTTTTCTGGCCTGCGTCGTGCTTATCCATACTGTTAACAAGCTCTGTGGCCTGCCTCTAGATTGTGCCAAATGTTTCTCACCTAGATGTTTCCACACATGTTTTGAGAGGTAATATGGACCAGAGAATATTTTTTCTTGCACTCTTTTGATGGTTAATACAATTCAGGTTTTTGAACACAGTCTGTGCCATGCCATCTGACCTCAGGACAAGAGTATGTTCTTCAACCTGTGTAGTTTATCAGTGTTAATATAACTAGTGAATCTAAATCTCTCCACTCACATCTCCTCTTTAAACCCCAGGTATCTTATCTATAACTTCCAAAGGGTAGCATCTTGTTTGGCTCCTTCCTCATCCTTTCTCACAAACTCTTCAGTTAGTAGGGAGACAAATTAGAAACAAACCTTTAAATGCTTTAAGCAGACCTAGAGACATAAGCAAGGACGGATGACTGCAGCTTAAATATCTAAAATTCAAATTTGAAAATTCAGGGTTTTTTTGTTGTAATGCCAGAAGACCCAGCCAATCATCATCATCATATTTCTTTTATCTTCATTAATATATGGTAGCCAAAAGGCAAAGACTTAATGTTAGTTTTTCTCCATTATTCAAAATATTTTAATAAAGCTTTACTTTCTGTTTTGCTGCACTTCATCATTTTCAGCTTCAGATTTTTATATATTGCACTCCAAGTGTGATCTCTTTTAACTTCCCGTTTGAACTTTCAGTTCTAAGTGTTCATGGACATAATGATCAGTACTTTACTCTGATCTCCCTTCCGTAGCTTTGATAGGTGAAAACACTCTCTCCAGCAGTATGTCTGTAAAATCTGCTCCCTCAGAGGTGTAGTTCCTACATACAGTCAAGCAGCACCCTTAGGGAATGGTTAGTTGCCATGAGCAAATCACGTCCTTTAAGATACCCCTACTGATTGAGAGTAGTACTCACTGATCTTTCCTACTGGGATGTTTCTAGATTTGTGTTTTTCTTTAGCAGTCTAGTGTTGTAATGTACAGGCAGTAAAAGGAGACAGAAAATAAAAGTCCCTGTGAAAGGAACAGAAACATTTGTAGTCCTGCTGTGGCGGGAGAATAAAAGATCCTCAAGTACAAAGACACAAGTGGTGAACCCCTGTCACTCATCCAGCTACTGTCTCATTTTACTCTCCCCCAGACACTTTTTAACAATATTTCTTGGGGATTCAGTTGTAAACCAGAATTTATCTTGTGGAACAGTATGTCCATATGTTTTATTAAACAGCAAAAACAAGACAACTCAGAATGTGAAAATTCAGTCAACCAGAATTACAAGGGGGGCTGAAAGCCAACCTCCAATGTTTGCATGCACAATTTTGTGAAGAGATGTCACTTGAGCACACAGTATCCTTAATGTGATGCACTTACATTAAAGCCTCATGAATTTACAATTGGGTAGAAGAACAGCTGTATTTTGAATATTTTGGCCCATTTATAGGTATAATTTTTGCAGCATTTCATAAGGATTTTGCCCAACTAAACGCATTTTAATATGCTTAAATTGGGGATTCTGTGAGTGTAATCCAGAATAAACTCACAATCTCAGCAACCCTTTCCTGTCAGTAGCTTCCTAAGACTGCCTTGACTAATTCATGCTAATTCTCATGAAGACATCACTTTCATTAGCACATTAATTATGCCTTTCACTGTATAATGACCTGATGTAAAAAATACTATGAAAGGGAAATCAGTGAGTAAACCTAAGGTACAAACTTATCTGGAAGACTGAAATTTCAAGGAGGAATATGAACACCATGGGCAATCCAATTAGGTTCCAGATTCTAGACATGTCGAATTAAACCTAATACAGGTTTAACAGGCAAGCCAAGTGTCTAAGGCCTTACTATACGCAGTGTATATATAAGGTGGGATTGAGTTGCCTAAACATAAATATTAAGTGCTATTTCAGCTTTCTGAGTGCTGGAGATACAGGATTAATGACAGACATTTACGCTTCTTGTCAAGCACCTGAGGGCTCAATGGGATACATTAAGTCACACAAGGTTGCACCAAAGCTTATGCTTAAGTAACTGAATCCACATCTAGACCTTCATTGAATATAATGGAACTTTAGACACCTGTCTCACATGCTAACTTTTAAATGTAGATGCCAAAATTTACATGTCTACAGCCTGGTCTGAATCCAGACTGGATCTTAGTTGCACCAACATTAATGTCTAGTCATTTGAAGTGAATGTTGGTCTTACACCCAACTTTCAGTCAATACTACAGAAGGGGCAGGGTATCCTTTAAATCTTTGGTCATAGCTGTCATTTTGGTGTGCCTGACTTGAATACCATAGAATCTCAAACTTGGAGAACATGTTTTGGCAGCTACATTGTATGGTGTACTCCAGGGGTCAATTCTGGGTCTAATATTTTTTATCATCTTCATTAATGATCTGGAGGATGGGGCAGAGTTCACTTGCTGATGACATAAACTGGGAGGATTTGCTGATACTACTATCCAGGGGGACCTCAATAGCCTGGAGAAATGGGCTGAAAGGAATCTCGTGATGGAATTTCAACAAGGGGAAGTGCAAAATTCTGCACCTGGGGAGGAACAACTCCAGCACCAGTATATGCTGGGGATTGTCCAGTTGGAGAGAAGCTTGGCAAGAAAGGACCTGGCAGTACCAGTGAACAGGTTGAACACGTGCCAGCTATGTGCCCTTGCCACAAAGAAAGTTAATGGGCTGCATTAGGAGGAATGTTGCAAGCAGGTAGAGGTAGGTGATACTTCCTCTCTATTCAGCCCTGGAGAGACCACACCTGGAGTGCTCTGTCTAGTTCTGGGCTCGTCAGTACAAGAGAAACATGGACATACTGGAGAGTCCAGCAAAAGGCTACAAAGATGATGAAGGGACTGGAGCATCTCTCCTATGAGGAAAGGCTGAGACAGCTGGGACTGTCCAGCCTAGAAAGGAGAAGGCATAGGGGGAATATTATCAGTGTATATAAATACCTGAAGAAAGGGTTCATAGAGAACAGAGCGAGCCTCTTTTCAGGTGAGCCAAGTGTCAGTATCAGAGGCAATGGGCACAACCTGAAACACAGAAGGTTCCTCCTGAACATGGGGAAACACTTTTTCACTATAAGAGTGACTGAGCATAGGTTGCCTAGGCATATTGTCGAGTCTCATTCAGTGGAGATATTTAAAAGTTGTCTGGATAGGTTCTGGGCAACCAGCTTTAGGTGGCCCTTCTTGAGCAGGATGGTTGGACCAGATGACCTTCAGAGGTCCCTTCAAACCTCAGCCATTCTGTGATTTCGAGAATTGTGTCCTAAATGTATTTCCAGCTTTGTATTGTATATCCATTTGCTAACTTTATTGTTCCATGTCCAAGTTTGATTTGCCACTGATTGAAAAGAGACTATATTCCTCATTTCAGACAAGAAACAGTTCAAATCAGAGAATTATGTGGTTCCAATCAAGGAGTAGGAGCCATATTCCATTATTTATCTTTCTCCGTTCATCTCAGAGATGTAAAATGTAGGATATGCTCCAAATCCAGTAAGGACATCAGCATATAGAATCTAAGATTTACAGATTAAAACATAAAATATAAATCAAACCTAATTTTTGAGCATAGAAACTGATTCCTAAAAGTACATTTCACGTTTCATGCTGATCTTCTGTATTTTTTTTACCTCTGGAAACACTGTTGTTGACCTTAAAGTAAAATTGATTAAACTTTACAAAAAATGCAATGTACAGTTAAAATTTAATTTTTTTTTAGAATGAGACTCATTAATATATAGGTATTACTGATGAAAATAAAACATTTTCCCTCACAGGACGAAGATACAAAACATTTTACATGATCATTATCCAAATTTTACAGTGAATGTTTTTCTGACCTTGAGAAAGTACGTCATTTGTTACTATTAAGCTGCTGGCAGAAATATTTACATGGCAGCTTGCATTTTGCAGTTCCAGAAGAATGATTTGGAGCTCAGTCTGTATGTTCTTTTTCTACTTCACTGACAATTAATATTTTAAAGAAGCTCTAACATTATTTGGAAATCTAATTCATTAAATGCTATCAAAATAATCTTGTAGCTATATGAAGGGTGAAAATGTGTTTCAAGTTCTGCTTAGCTTTTCCTGCAAGACAACATATTAGACAATTCCTTCTTTCTTGTATCACAAATAATAGAATCATAGAATCATAGGCTGGAAAAGACCTCTAAGATCATGAAGTCCAACTGTCAACCCAACACCACCATGCCTACAAAACCATGTCCCAAAGTGCCACATCTACACGTTTTTTGAACACCTCCAGGGATGGTGACTCAACCACTTCCCTGGGCAGCCTGTTACAATGTCTGACCACTCTTTCAGTAAAGAAATTTTTCCTAATATCCAATCTAAACCTCCCTGATGCAACTTCAGGCCATTACCTCTGTACTGTCGCTAGTTACCGGGGAGAAGAGACCAACACCTGCCTCACTGCAACCTTGTTTCAGGTAGTTATAGAGGGTAATATGGTCCTCCTCAGCCTCCTCCAGACTAAAGAGCCCCAGCTCCCTCAGCCACTCCTCATAAGACTTGTTCTCTAGATGCCTCATCAACCTCACTGCCCTTCTTTGGACACGGTCCAGTACCTCAATGTCCTTCTTGTAGTGAGGGGCCCAAAACCGAACACAGTACTCGAAGTGCGGCCTCACCAGTGCCGAGTACAGGGCACAATCACCTCCCTGCTCCTGCTGGCCACACTATTCCTGATACAAGCCAGGATGCCATTGGCCTTCTTGGCCACCTGGGCACACTGCTGGCTCATGTTCAGCTGGCTGTCACCACCCCAAGGTCCTTTTCCAATGGGCAGCTTTCCAGACACTCTTCCCCAAGCCTGTAGCATTGCATGGGGCTGTTGTGACCCAAGTGCAGGACGCAGGATTTGGCCTTGTTGAAACTCATACAACTGGCCTCGGCCCATTGATCCAGTCTGCCCAGATCCTTCTACAGAGCCTTCCTACCCTCAAGCAGATCGACACTCCCGCCCAGCTTGGTGTCATCTGCAAACTTACTGAGGGAGCACTCAATCCCCTTATCCAGATCATTAATAAAGATGTTAAACAAGACCAGACTCAAAATTGAGCCCTGGGGGACACCACTCGTGACCGACCATCAGCTGGATTTAACTCCATTCACCACCACTCTCTGCGCTTGGCCATTTAGCCAGTTCTTTATCCAGCAGAGAGTACACCGATCCAAACCATGGGCAGCGAGTATCTCCAGGAGAATGCTTGAGGAACAGTGTCAAAGGCCTTACTAAAGTCCAGCTAGACAACATCCACAGCCTTTCCCTCATCCACTAGGCGGGTCACCTGGTTATAGAAGGAGATCAGGTTGGTCAAGCAGCACCTGCCTTTCATGAACCCATGTTGGCTGGGCCTGATCCCCTGATTGTCCTTCCCATGCCTGGTGAGTGCACTCAAGATGAACCACTCCAATGAAGTGAACTCATTCATCTAATAACAACACTCATTCATGCACATTATTGATATAGTAAGAGAAATACTGTGCTACTGATAATAATATAACTTCTTTTGTAAGTGTCCTGAGGTGGATTGAGAACTTGCTGAATGACAGAACTCAGAGGGTTGTCATCAGCGGCGCTGAGTCTAGTTGGAGGCCGGTAAATAGTGGTGTCCCCCAGGGGTCAGTACTGGGCCCAGTCTTGTTTAACTTCTTCATCAACGACCTGAAGAGT
>Ga0065711_1002592_pt1 | contig 54926 bp, 25 predicted proteins | sample Hoacrofraction12_FD_59098 | JGI IMG/M metagenome (GOLD analysis project Ga0065711, IMG submission 59098) | Hoatzin crop microbial communities from Cojedes, Venezuela - Epithelial fraction 12 v2 (version 2) | ecosystem: Host-associated > Birds > Digestive system > Esophagus > Crop | place... | reverse complement strand
AAGAAGTTCTTCCTCATGTTCAGACGGAACTTCCTCTGCTTCAGTTTGTGCCCGTTGCCCCTTGTCCTGTCGCTGGGCACCACTGGAAAGAGTCTGGCCCCATCCTCCTCACACCCCCCCTGCAGATATTTAGAGGCATTGATAAGGTCCCCTCTCAGCCTTCTCTTCTCCAGGCTGAACAAGCCCAGCTCCCTCAGCCTCTCCTCATAGGAGAGATGCTCCAGTCCCCTCATCATCCTTGTAGCCCTCTTCTGGGCTCTCTCCAGTAGCTCCTCATCTTTTTTGAATTGGGGAGCCCAGAATCGAAGGTAAAATTATTATACCATCATTCCGTTCTGTCTCCATTTCCGCCCCCCCTTTTAAATATAAGCACCACGTTGGCTTTTTATGACGTGTTTGTTTGGTACTCTGTTAACTCAGCTTCTCAAAGGTAACTACTAACATATCTGGGATTTCGTCAGTTGGATGTGGAAGTAATTTAAAAACCTTTTGCACTTCTAAGCTTGTCTTTTGCTGCTACTTGAGATGAGACAGACATTGCATTCTTCTTTTTAACTAGATACATCATTATTGTATTTTTTAAATGAACACTTAACAGAAAATAGGTAGTAAGCAGTTTAACTGAATTTGTGGAATCCTACATGACATTAGATTTTTTTGCTTTTTATCCTCACCTTATGTCACCTGATGCTACAGGGACAGGCAGGTTCTTTTAGGGATCCTTGGCAGAATGAGGACTGGCCACAGGCTTATAGTTATAATTAGAGCTTTACTATCATGCAAAATTTTAATAATCAGCATAGCTTTTTGTGATCTGCAATTTCTAGGAGTTAGCGTAGTACCTTGTTGTTACACAGAATTTTTAGCAATTATCATAGCTTTTAGTTAAAGAGAATTTTTAGTAATTAGTGGAGCTTTCTTATTATCGAGAGTTTTTAGTTACCTAGATTTATAGTGACCTGGACCCTCTGTAGATCAGGTCAAACTCTTAATAGTGTGTGATAGGACAGTCTAAACTCAGACTTTACCTAAAAGAGCACACGTGAGTCTTCCGCAGAGAAAGTCAACGGTGGTGGAGGCATCCCTGGCTACTTGGGGGGGATCACAAGTTTCGCCATCCAGCAGCAGTTCTGGTCCAAGTCCGTGGGACTTGCAGCTGCCTGATGTTATAGGCAATATCTCGTGTGCTATGACAATTCCCTGTTCCATGATGGGTGTCACCACATCCTGGCGACAATGCTTGGTGGGCAGATAGTCTTGGTGCAGTGCTGACAGAGTTTGTCTGTTCTGTAACAGGGGTCATCACATCCTGGTGACAACCACAGAGGTGAGAAGGGGAAGAGATAACCAAGTGATGTGTGATCAGCATGATTACATGTGTATTATGGCCATTTGCCTTAGAAAATGGTGTTGGTTATGCTAACCATGGTACCGGGGGTCAGGAGTCAGGGGGTTCCAGTCATATACCATGCTGGGGTCTAAAATGAGAAGTGACTAGAGTCAGGAGAAAGCCACAGAAGAGCTGCTAATTGCAATCCTTTGGTAAACTTATTGCTGGGTTTTCCATCTATGTGGATTAGAGCAGACACTGCTAGATCCCAGTTTGCACCAGCTGCCTGTGGTCTGCTTCAGGAATTAGGGGTGCTCACATGTATAAGCTCATGTGCAGAATGGTATTCTTTTTTGGGAGTACATCCTGTGCGTAGGAAAAGCTAAATGATAATGCAGGTTTTTTTCCTTTACTAGAAGGAAAAAATGCAGCTTATTTGGCGATAAAACACTACATGTACCTGCAAATGAGAAGTCTTTATGCCATGGTCATATTTTTGCTCTTTCTACAGTGTCTGTCGCTTTGGTCCACTCCAGTAGTGCAGTTTGTTCCGCGCTACCTATCATCCTGCTAAAGCAGCATCTTCATTACGTCAAGCTGTGAGAATGTGTATCTGTCTTAAAGGGCTTGTGGTGGTCTAATCAGAACAAAGTGCAAGCGTGTTATGCTTTATACAACAACAATGTGTAAAGCATTGTAAATTATTGATAAAGTACTTACTCAGTGCTCTAGTAACTAAATGATTAAATTGCAAGTATGCTTTCCATGGGAGAACAATCACTGAATAATGTGGAGACAAGAGGAGGAATAGGGATATTTCCGACAGGATTTCGTAGAAAGGGTAGTAGGCCTTGGTGGTCATCTTCCAGATCACTGCAGAAAATAGACAATGTTAAAATTACTGTCGGCAACACGTGCAAACGAAACAAATCGGCCTGTATTATGCCATATCATGCCTCTTCTGTGGGGAAACAAATGTGTGTAGCCAAGTGAATCGTGATTTCTATAGGAACACCGTGAGGTTACCACAGGATGTGGGATCACCAAAAAGGCAGTGGGTATGGAAAGACTCTGTGTATTCTATTGCACAGTCAGGTTGGCCTGAGCTCCCCGTGGGTGAAGCTAAAAGCTGCTACCGTCCCCTGATACTCTAATCTGAGCAAGCAGATGTGTAGGCATAGTGTAGTGTTTTAATGTAAGGTGCAAGGTGTAACTAGGGGCTGAAACGGGAAGAAGACGAATTCAAGTGAGGCAAAGGATGCGTGCTTTTCTTAATAGGTCTGGCTTGCCATTCTAGCGAAGGACTCTGAGTAAATCAAACATCAACACTGGCTGCTTTTTCAAAGATCTTCTGTATCCAGAGCTACATTACTGGGGGGAGAAGCTGGGTGAAATGTCGGGCATGGATATAGAATCACTTGTTTAGCCTTAGATTTTATTTATTAAATATTTAATTGGCAAAGTGAAATAACAAGCAGTAAAACAATTAAAACACTTTATATTTTATTATGTTCCTACCTAAACTATTTGCTAATTAGGAACAAAAAAATTTAGAATGGCTGGAAAGAAACATTGAAGCAATTATGTATATTCTGTGAAAGGTGCTATATTTTCTATAGATATGATATGAAAATGTAGTTCTCTCCTGAGAAGTCCAGGGAAGTATAAAACGGCTGTGGTGAAATCCAGCTGCATTTGCATGAAAAGTGGCAGACTGGCCATTCTACATTTCCCTCACTGGCAATGATAGATGATGCCTTTTGTAAGGTATTACAAAATTAAAATAATAAATAAATTATACATAAAATAAAGCAGATGAAATAGTGAAATAAATATATTGTAAATAAAAGTATATTCTAGAGATAATAACATCTGAGGAGAACAGAGAGACTCTTAAATTTAAAGTCTCATTTATGTGAAGGGTTCTTAGACCCCAAATATCTCTAGTGTCTCCTAGAAGATACTTAAGAAGTCCCAGGACACATGAAGAGCTAGTTCTAGCTGCTTCCGCTCCGGCGTTTCCAATGTTTCTGTTTATCTAATACCTGTCATCCTTGTTTTAGATGCTGTGATCCATACTGTACTTTCTGAATTCACTTAAATTGAGTGGTCATTATTCCTTGCCTTATTACAGACATTACTGAAGTTCATAATTAGTCTCATTATGTTCTCATGCTTTATGCATGGTGCAAACAAGATTACATCATAGGTGATGGTTTCATAACAGCGATCGTCTCAGATGATTACTCAGCATAACCATGGACCTAGATTTGAAGTGTCCGTACAGATCTGCTTGATTTTAAAAGGCAGCGGTAACCTGCTGTTTAAAGGGGTGACTCTTTCCCAGCGATCAGTATGTGCATGTGTCCTTTCAAGTAGTGGTCCTAATGTAAGTAAACGCTTATTTTGCTTATTTCCAATTTCGCTGTAATACCCAAGCATTTGGGACTTTTGTGCAAGGGATGATTTAGACTGAAACCTCTGTACTGTCTCTGCCATGAGCAGCGTGCTGCAGCCTGTAATGCTGAGGCACCTGTACAGAAAGGGACAGACCCCTTTGCAAGGAGTGTCTTGGGAAAGGCAAGACACTCGGCGGTGAACAGGAGCACACCATCTCCAGCACCTTTTGCTTCAAGAAGATGGTTAAATATCAAAGACTGAAAAGAACAGTGTGTTAGAAGACGTGTTCTCCTGTAGTTTTTTATTGACTTGGGAAACATCCAACTTGTATGCGCGTAGCAATGCTACTGGAGAACGTATTGTTGGATACTGTATTTCCTTGTGGCTTTGCTGCTTTGACTAATGATGTGGGCTGATGGCTGACTAAAGTCGTGCTACTGAGGCCAGGTAAATCCCACCAGCAAGCTTCCCTTGGCCTGCTCTGAGCTGCTTCCAGGGCTGCACGGGCTAGAAAGCTATCGTCAAGTAGGAGGTGGCAGGCTGGATTGCCTTTTTCTGTGCATCCATCGCATGAGCAACGGGGGTGAGTCTGGTCACGGGACTGGCTTTACGTCAGCAGTCCCACCCTGCGAAAGCTGAGGGAGTGGGAGTTTGGCTCACAAGAAGCATGGTAAGAGGCTGCATGGCGTGTCCTGATGGGAAGGCACGTGCAAGTGGATTACCATACTTCACTGCAGTTTGAATTCTGGCTCTAAAATGGACAGCAAGGAGATTTGAACTGATGCCTACAGCCCCGTGATGGAGGGCGAGATGCTCGCAGGCAGCACAGCTGTGCAAATAGCGTGTGCTTGTCAAGGGCAGGTCTGCCACCCCGAGAAACGCAACGGCTTGTTTTGGAGCGAGGGAAGCATTTTACTGCTATAATAAAGGCAACTTGGACAAACATTTAGAAGACACTTTTGAATGATGTAAAACAAAATGCTGCTACTCTTAGCTCGGTCAATGAAACAACACTTTCCTCCCAAATACTCGCACACCTTGACCAAGCAGTAAATGAATAGTCTGCTGAAAAATGTAACTACTGCTTTTCCATTGGTGATTTGCATTGGACCCTAGCAGATACTCAGTTATGTGTGGTTTAGTATGTGGGTGTGGAGGAATGTGTTTGTGTATAGGATGGGTATAGATGTTCATTGGCCTCTATGATCAGGTAGAACAGAACCACAGAAAATTACTCCTGCTGATTTTAGAGGCCTATTAATTCACTTCTCCCACAGGAAATGACTTTATGGGTAGAAAATTGTGAACTCTCTAAATGAGTCCATATTTATTTCAGATAGGGAAGGATATGTCTGTTGCTATGACTTTGGATACAAGTAGCAGGAGGGGTGAATTAAAAATAGCAACTGCTCTTCCCTCGCTTTCCTATGTCAATAGCTTATGATAGATGTACGGAGATTAAAATGAAACGGCTATGGAAGAAGAGCAGTCAGAAAAGCAATACCTTCCCATCCAATGACCTTTACAATTTAAAGGATGAAAAGATACATTATGCACAAACATTTTGTTATCTTCAGGAACAAAGTGCTGGTAACTGAACTCTGGGTGGCGCGGCCTGAATACAAATGAGCATCCTAATTGAGCTGCTTTGATCTTTCTTAAACTCTCGTCCCAGTCAATAATAGAGTGTTACTGAAGGAAGCAGGCCTCTCATTAGAGGTGGCATACCATGACAGAGAGGTTCCCACAGTGGCGTCCATCCTGTCATCGATTATGCGCCGCTAATCAGTGAACGGGGGCATCGAAAGCAAAGGTCTCCCTGCTGCTGGCAGCTGCTGCTTTTGCCAAGTTCCTGTAGGTTCGCTTCTCGAGCAAAGTCCAAGTCTTACCAAGAGAAAACACAGTCTTATGCTCACCCTGTTTTGTTGGGGTTTGTTTCTTTTATTTCCAGGGCGAAAATGGAAAAATGAGTCGCAAATGATGAATGGTAGTGGCATTGCTTGATGTGGCACTGGATGACATTAGAGTCATAAGGCAGCGTACAGATTAGTGTACAATAAAATATAATGGCTTCTCTGATATGATCAGGAAGGGTAAAGGAGAAAAAATACACTATTATTTAGTACAATATACCTAAAAAAAAAATCCTTCTTTCTTTCTTTCTCCGAAACATTGCATTAGAGATTTCTCTTAACTGCAAAACTGGCTTCTTTTGTGTGAAAAATGCAGGGAACAGTTCTGACTGAAAACTGTGATTGAGACGATGTTATTTATAGTCGTATTCCTTACAGTCAGAAGGCAGGATTTGTGATACGCTGTGTTGCTCGCTGAAGCGTACGACCCCGAGGCGCCCTGGGTCGCATTCGCCGACTGGTTTTTGGTGGTGTGACATCCCCGTTCATGAGGCGCAGCTGTGGCCGCAGATCCCTCTGCCTGAGAGCTGTTCTCCATCCCATCGAGCGGGAGTTACTGCGTCGCAGAGGTGCGTGAAGCAACTCCTCTGAATTACAGAAGAGAGAGAAAGGGCTGCTAGGACATTTTTTTTAAAGATGCCCTTTGATTACATAGCTGGCTTCAGGGCATTGTGTATGTTTAGTTGCTTCCTCTGACCTTGGAGAAGAAGGAAAACTGTGACTGGTTGAAATGTCTGAAGCAAATATGTTTTTTTATGAAGTTTAGAGTTTTTTGTGTTTGGGTTTTTTTGGGGTTTTTGTTTTGTTTTGTTCTCCTCCCCCCCATCTTCTGTGGTGATAATAACATGCCCTATTGACATTATTTAAATTTTTGCAAACACTGAATGTGTCTGATAGGCTTTCTTTCCTCCCGCCTCCTCCTTTAGTTATTTACAAGTCAAAGTAAATAAACTTAATATTCCTCCTCCCTTCCACTCCTAACCTGTAGCGGTGCTGGGCTCTGCTGAGCAGCCACTGTGTCTCACACCACCCGTGGCTCTGCTTCGCTGGGGACTGGGAGGTTCCTTGTGTATAAATAACATGCATGATCATTTAGTAGGGGCTGAGATTTGGGATGAAAACAGACTTCTAAATGCAGGTTTGTTATCAACAGACAACACATTTTAAAAGGTAATGGTGTGCCAAATCAGAACATAGTTTTAATTTAAATACACTCTACTAAAGAGTTCTGACATGTTAATTGAAAGTTGAAATGAAGCTCTGGTGCTTTTGCAACTTTTTTAAACAAGCAAATTCAGTGTTTCTAGAGGATATCATATTTTGGACTGCAACTAAAATTAGGCCACGTGCTTTACTTCCTCCCTACCTCCAATACATGTAATTACCCTCTGAAAATTAGTTGCAGAAATGGTACTACAGGATGAAAGTAGCCTGTGTAGTTTTTTTTCTATGCTGAACTGTACACAGTTGTGTGAAACCGGAAAAGGCATTTTTGACTGCCAAAGTTTTGAGCATCCGGCTACACAACTTTTTGGCTCAAATGCCCCTCTAAAATGGAAGATTCTGAAATCAGAAGCAAGTGTTGGCCTTAGTAAAGTTTTCAGGTTGCCTGCTTTGGTTTTAGCATGTTAGCTATCCCACTGCCTTTTTTAGGGAATATTTATGCACTTAAATTTAGTTCTTAAGAATCCTATTAAATCTGGTGTCTGGCTGGTGTTTCTACTACATACTGCATAAATTAAAAATTCATCCTGGTCGTGCTCTGTCGCTCTGGATTGCAATCCTAGTAGGAGTGGGCAGACTACACAGAAAGTACTATCCCTTAATAAGAAGACACAATTTTTACATGTTTTGGACTATAATTATACTTAAAATCACACTAAATTTTAGTCTCTCTTGCTTTTCAAACCGCTTTGTTTGTAGTGCATTCCAGTTCAGCCTGGTTTCCTCCCCTTATTTGAAGACTTGTTTACAGTACAAAAGCGGAATTAGCTCGTTCTTCTGTGGATGCAGTGATTTAAATGCTGTGTATTATCACTAACGTAGATAGCTCAAGGTGAATGAAATGGAATTGGCTGTTTTGCATGGTGAGTTTCTGATTTTTAATTAAAGTGTTTGAGTTCTGTTTGTTGCAAAGGGTAGGCTGCACGCCTTGGCTCACAATAAATGTAGGTAGTGGGCCGGGACAGCAGTATTTTTGATAAGAACCCTGAGAGCTTTTATTCCAAAGGCCTTTTCCGTGATTGCCTTTGCAACCGTTTATGCATAAAATCTCTTCAGGCCTCATGAAAATATCTCCTCTTGCTAAAACAAGTCCTGCTATTGAAGTGATCTTTCTGTCCACTTCTGTCTGTTGTTTCCTTCCCTTTTCGGTCTTATTTAAAAAATTTTGAAACATATGGTATTTAGCTTCGTGAGACAAATGGCCATGTAATTTGTCCGCTTTTGCCGTTATGTCTGAGTTCTATCGAGAAATAGCTTATTTCAGTGACATGGAATTTCATTGCCAGTACAAGGGTGAAATTTCTGGCTGATACGTTAAGATCTACGTGGTGTGTGCCTCTTAATTCCCATTTCAAAGGAGTTTAGTCTTTGCATATATGCGAAGTAGCATCACTGGAAGCTGTAGTCATATACTAACAGAAATCAATCTGATGAGGCCAGAAATAATGGCTTTACTTCTGGCATATTTCTGTAACACGGGTATCTCTCTGTAATTTGGAAAGTAAGTGGAGCCTGGCTTGTTCTGCCAAAAATTGTTACTGATGACTACAGGTGTTGGGAATTGATAGTGCAAGTCCACCAAAGGACAGGCCATTTTTAGGTGTCCTGTTTAGGCACGTTTATGATTTGAGAAAATATCAAGTGCACCATTATAAAGACAGTGCCACTGTACAGCCTGGATGAGTAACTCAAGTGCTCTGCTCTCTTGTAATGCTGTAAGTCATAAATGCTCTAATGAGGGTCACTTGTACTTGTTGCTTGGTGTGTGGGTATAAAGAGTGTTCCACTCCGTCATATAAAACTGCTGGCATCTGACACTTAAAATGTCTGTTGGCTGCAGCGAGGCACGGTAGATAGAACCGTAGAAGATCTGGAGTTGGAAGGAACCCGTAAGGATCATGGAGTCCAGCTCCCTGCTCTGTGCAGGGCTACCGCCACTAAATCAAACAGCAGCGCACTCCCTGCTGTACAGAAATAATGAAAGAGTTGTTTAAATTTTTTCCTCAGAAAGACCCTAAAATTTTTTGTTGAATTACAGATAACAAGTTGCAAACAGCTCTTTCATTAAGCAGCTGGTTAGGGACTTCTAACCCAATTAAGAATTTGGATTTTTCCTGATTATGATTTTCTTTCTTGCTTAAGAGATAAATTAACCAAGATGAATTATCAGGTGAACAACAGCAAAGCAGACAATTAGTAAATGCATTAGAATGGAAATATCCAGAAAGAACAAAGACTTTTCCATTGCCATTTAAAAAACAAAAGACATGGTAGAAAAGAAAGCAGTTCTATCCTTGCACATTGTTTAAAAAAGGGAGGGAGGGGTGTTGTGGGCTTTTTTATTCTCCAGCATGCATTACCTATTAAAGTTGACTAAGCTTTAATTACAGAAGTATTTATCTGTTGCATAAAGTGAATAGTTTTTGCAGACAGTGTAAAGGCAAACTAGAATATGCTGCCTTGAAGATGTTTTGATGTGGATCTGTGCAGTTTTGTGGGATTTCTGGTTCCTTCCCTGCGTTTCCATTTGCAGCCATCATTTTACTCCTGAGGGGGTGGGGGCTGCCGTGAAGAGGGAGCGCTGCTGTTCATGAGAAGAGTTGCACTGTCCAAGTTTCTGTTGTTCGCGATGCAACTTGCTTCTTACAATGTTATTAAAGTTACCCAGCTGTTGGCAGGTTGGCACTCTCGAGCCTGTAATATTCATTGGATAATTCTTAGCTCTTACTGTTAATAGTCCCAGCGGCCTCTCGCTTGCTGAAACCCCCATATTGATTCCATCAAATCAAACTAAACATTTTCCCTTAGATAAATAAATAGAGTTATTGACTCTCATGGAGCTCAGAGATTTATGGACCTATCAAACTACATTTATGAAGTCATTTTCTGTTATGACTGTAAATTATTTCCACTGAAGTTCTCTGTTGATTCATATCCCATGTGAGTTTCTTTCACTAAAATGTCTCTTACTTCATTTTGCTCCCTAATGTTGTTTTTTGTCTTTGGTTTCTGTTGTAGCTTTGGCTTCGTATCTCATTGACATTTTTATTATTGTTATTATCTCCCCCACCCTCTTCTTTCCCCAACACTTCTACTCCCATCAGACCCACTTCTGGTGACTATTTTACTGATACCCTCTTAACCACTTGTGGTTAATTCTAAACTTTTCAGTCCAGCTTTCCAGGACGGAGTTTAGAAGAAACACCATTTCCATTTTGAGTTTCATCTATATTTAAGTAAACAACAAATTACTCTGCACTGGTCTTCCATCCCGTATTTTATCACCGGTGCATTGTTTTATTTTTTCCTACAACATCCCTAAAAATCACTTTTCACATCTTACTTTTGTGGGCTGTGAACACTGGTGGTTTTATTAACTCAATGTCGGTACAGAGATCATGAAAAAAACAATTCTGCACTCGTCTTGCTCACACTTCCTCTAACATTTTTAATGTTCTTCCTTCTGCGTCATTTCTGTCACACTAGCTGTCAGTTTTTACCGTTACGTGATGTGTCTAGCCAATGGATTTTTGTGCTCAAGAAATCCAGTGTAAATAAGGGGAAAATTAGATGTTCATTTTCCACCTGAAAGATCCTTACAGATGCCTTCAGTAATATTACACCATCGTGTGGGACAATAGAACATAGAAAACATATATATTAAAAATAAGTAATAGTCTTAGAATTATAGTAATTTAAGGATTTTTTGATCGTGTAAATTAGTTGCTGCTAAATACTGAATCATAGAATTATAGAAAGTTTTGGGTCGGAAGGGACCCCTTATCTAGCACCTATGAAAGCTGAGCTCTGCTAACATTTCGATGAGAACACGTTTAATCTTTCCTTGGTTTGAGCAAGCGGTGTCGCTTGAGGGAGCTTTTACCCATGGACATGGGTGCTGCCAGGGGCAAAAAGGATGAAAACTAGTTCTTACAGCTGGCTATAATGAATCACGAGTGCAGAACACGGGTGTGTGTTATCAGTGGGTTATGTCTTTTTGAAATTTTGTGTTTGATTTATTGAAGCTAATGTGCTAGGGGAGAGTCTGCCTCTGGCTTTCAAACAGTACAACAAGTTCTCTTATTCAGTAGTTCTGGGTCAAGTGGTTTTTTGCAGTCTGATCGTTCTGCCTTCTACCCATTATGTTACTTTTCTAATTCTCATTGGCAGATTTCTAGTAAATAATACTTGATCTGTATCAATCTTTCTCCATATCTTGCAAGTGACAAAGCTTTTCACCTTCCTGTGATGTTTAGTTCTCACTTTTTTAGAAGACCAGCATGGTGAAGCTCAACCAGCTCGTTGTCTTGTGTGTCTCCAGAGTCCTTTAGGTTGCCTTAGGCCAATAGAACAACCTCAGGGCTTATTTCCATCATGACTATGAGGAAGAATGTCCAGCTGGGAATCCTGAACAAAAAGCTTGCTGTCTGCTTTACAATTGTAATTCACTTGCAAGTATGCCCTACTGGTCCCTTCTCTGTGTCTGTTCACAGAGAATGTGAATTTTCATGCCTGGGTATTTTTTGGGGTGGATTATGGGGTTTTTTTGTTGGTTTTCTTTTGGGGGGTGGGGGTAGTTGTGGTTTGTGTTTGGTGGGCATGTTTTTTTGGCAGTTCTCTAGCACAAAAATAACCAGCTGAGACTTTTACTTCCAGGAATGCTTGGTGTGATAAGTACTGAACTGCCTAGGGTAGCTAGTTACTACCTTGGAAGTTTTAATGTTGTCAGAGTTACCCATCCCTTATCCATAAACAGTTTTCTCACTTACTCAGTGTTTTTCTTTTGCACTGCTTGCAAGGTTATTAGCTGTGATGAAAACATGTCTTCATCACGTTGAAACAATGTGGATTTCACAAGGCTTAGTAAATATGAATTAATACCTCTAAACTTTGAGGCTACAACTGTACTAACAGTATTATGCTGAGCTTATTAGCACAATTATTGTTTGCCTGTTTCCTGCTCACACTTGTTCTGCCTTCCATTTTCCTCTAAGCAGAAGTGATTTTCCCTGTATCCACAGGCAAATATAACAAACTATCATAACAACTGATCAGAACTGAAAAGCAAAAGGATAGTGAGCTAATTGCTACCTAATCATGACTGAGAAGTGTTATATTGGCACTAGGCTCCAGTCTGCTCTCATTACACTTCTGTAGATGACTGCTGTCTTCCCCTGCAGTGACTTGCAGTGCTCTGGTGTTGCAGTTGGAGTGTGGTGCTCTTTGTGTCTTGTCTGTCAGTGTGGCTGCGGAGCGGGCACTGCTCCAAACACGCAGCGTGGCCTTTCATGAGCTTAGCCCAGAAGCTGACAGCAGTCAGCCTGGCTTTCCTACAACAGGGAAATACCCCCAAGTATTTTCCTTATACAGTCTCTGAGCAAGTGGTGAGTTTTGTGAGGTGCCTGGCAAGACTAAGCATTTTCTCTTGATAAAATGAAAGTGTAAAAGTTAGGCTGTCTCTTATATTGTTTTATTGCAACTTGAAATTTTTGTGTGAAATGCTGCACGAAACCTGTGTCTCGGTCAATATACGATCACATTCCGACACGGAAGGAAATTGATTGGGGAAGTCTGATTTACTGCAGTGGAAATTGAAATCCCAAGCTCTAATTTTTTCAGGTAAAACAGCGTGCAGCCAGTGCTGTCATTCAAAAGACCATGGATAATGATAGTGGGAGTCTCTTTATACGTTTATATATATTGAAATTATATGATGAGCAGTGGCTGATGGCTGACCCTTCCCCCTAAGCATGAGTGCACACAAACACCTGCAGGGAATAGTGATGTCCCCCCGTTGCACCGAATGTAGAGAATGCCACCAAAAACTGTGTCATGTTTTATATGCAGATAGCAAAAAATCTGACATTTTGATGCCAAAAACTGTCACTGGGCTTTTTGAAATATGGTTACCCGGCGCTCCCCAGACCCCTGCAGGAAATATTTCTACAGCCAATTCCAGTTTGGAACAAATTTTGAAGAGAGAGAACCTGAACACAGTGTAAGTGTTAGGTCCTTCAGCCATGCGTGTGGCTCAGGCAGAGGTGCCTGTTGTATGCTTGGTGCTCCTGCGAAGCTTGCAGACGGCTTCCGAGGTTCCATGCAACTACTGCCAGTGTTTCTGAGGTACAAAATGGGAGGATGGGCTTCCTAAGTTGGAACCAGTGACCTGGAAATTGTATTTCAGGCCTCATACCCTGCATGTTCCTCAATGGTAAGCCTTTTCTTTCCTAAACAATACATGAATGCTAAATGCTTTTTCACCCCAATAAATCAGTTGCCAGAAGTGCTGCCTAGGCTTGGTTTCTCTGGGCTTTATTGCAGCCTGTACTGAAGTACAGTATGTTTCTTCTCTGAATGGTTTGAACACCTGTATTTTACCATTGTCACATCAAAAGCCATAAATATTCATGCTGATGACCAGATATTAGCTGAGAAATAAGAAGAATTCAGGAAACATGTCTCAGAGCTGGCTCAGAGAGTAACAGACTGACAGATTGACAACTCTATTTCCACATCGTACTACAAATAACAGAACAGATATGACATGGTGAATTCTGGTGCGACCATGATACAAAAGGTAATTCAGTGCATGTGAATGAAGAATAATGTAAAATACAACATAGAAATGTATTTTAAATCAGTATTTTTATCTGAAAACAAAAGGTCTTTTTTGTTAAAATACCTCTAGTAAAGAATTAGCAGCTGGGGCAGTAAAACTTAGGTACACTCAGAGAATTCCAAGAACGGACTAGATGACCCACAGAGGTCCCTTCCAACCCCTACCATTCTGTGATTCTGTGATTTGCAGCAGAGAACTGTCTTAATGAACTTAAGATTTGAGGTCAGGATAATACAGTAGCGGGGCAAAACCTTCTTCCATTATGTAAATAATACAAAATACCTTTATGTCAGCTATTCAGATATGAGCATACTATCTTTTATTTGAAATAAAAAGTTCTATCAGTCCTGAAGGTTTTTCTTGTACTATTTTCCTGATGTATATTTTTTTATGTCTGTTTGTCCTCATACTACATACAAGACCTCAGAGCATGCGGTTTAATTAATAGGTCTTCATTTATGATTTCTGAGCATCAAGTGTCACACAGTGGGCCTAAAAATTGTAATTCCTCTTGGGAATTTTGGCATAAGACATGCCACAGTTTCATGTTCTTTGAGCAACGTGTGAAAACCAACTCGAGAATAACTGCAGTCCTTTTCTTACCTTACGTGTGGGTATCGCATTATAATAACACAGCATCAGTGTTCCTTTGTTTATGTATTTCCCGTGTTGGGTTTTTTTTTCCCTATTTGATTGCAAGCCATCCTAAGTTGTCCACAGGATGGCCCATAAAATTTACTGTAAGTTCTACTTAAGTGGTTATTGCAAACTTGGTTTTCTGTGTAAGAATGAAAAAGGAGGAAAAATTTGCAAATTTTTGCTTATGGTAATGAAAATCAGAATTATGCTCTCCTATTTTTGGTCCTCCTTATTTTTCTTTTCAATAATGTTTTACCTGTACATATGCATGGGATGAAAAGCACCTCTGTGTGTGTGCGTGTGCTTCCAGTGTGTATTGTCAACCAGACTGAAAGAAGATGCATGGATGCTGGAAAAGGCTAGTTAATCAAACAGATGTAGTTGCAGTAATTATGAAATCTCCCTATTAAGCAGAAGCAGTAAGTCATTAAAATCTCTTCTCCGGCCTTTTGGCTAAGATCAAGCATAGAATATCTTCTCATTAGGATAATGGAGTTCAATAAAATGATATTCCATCATTCTCCATAAGGGAGCAAAATGGAACTTTTTGGTTAACTGCGATCACTTAGTCATTCATTTTATCTTCCTCCAATCTTGTTCATTCATTTATAAGAGAAAATTAATTCTTCACACATTCAGCCTACTCTCCTGGCAAACGGCATTGAACGTAAAAGTTAACTTTGTAAATTAAATTAAGGGTGGCTTAATGAAATTAATCCTGAGAACAAAATGAACAGAAGTGAAAAGCGTTTGGGATTTTTTTGATAGATATTTTTTATTATTATTCAGGAAGCTGTTAATAAATACAAATTCAGTTTGTTAGATTTAAGGAAAATTTATTGAGGTAAATTAGAGGTTCATTACATAAACAGTTTAACTTTTATTTTTCTGTTGTCTTTTTCACTGGAATTTCCTTTATGCTGATTCTTTCCTTATTGTTTTCAACACCTTTTGGCTTGATTTTTCTGGGAACTAAGGATCTTAGTTATACATATGTGATTGGACATATCGTCATTAATTGTTTATGGATTCAGAAGTGGGGTAGAAAAAACAAGCTTGAAAGGAGCCATGTTACATGGCATATGATCTTAGAAATTATATTGTAGTAGATTTTCCCTATTCTGACTGGATGTCCCTGATTCATGGTTGAGTTAAAGGATTGAATAGTTTTACTTTTTGCTTCAAGCTTTTTGGTCACCTTTACCCAGAGCAGTTCTGGATGAGAAGTAGTGAAGTAATCTACTCCTCTGTAAAAGGACAAGGCACAGTAGCTTCAATGCATTGTGTAGGTCATTCGAGGTTTGAGGAAAACTTTCAAATCTTGTTAGAGGCCTTAATATGAGGCTGTCTTAGTGCAAAGCAGCCTTATCGCTGTGTTTATGGTGATTGACAACACAGGATACGTAAAGTTCCCAGCATACTGTTGAATACGCAGGTGTGAAGATAAATCATAGTGCTGTGATGAAAGTATGCTGTTGCTGCTGATACGTATATCCCAGGAAGAGCACTTGAAAATGGTCGCTTGAAATGTAGAATAATAGGTGAATTCAGGGTGGTTCTCATACTCGCTATTAAAAGTTCACAAGTAGCTTGCCATAGAAATTAATAGTGAATCCTCCAATTCAGCCGATGGTTTTAGCTAATGGTGCTGGATCCTGGATTAAGAGCCCCAGCTCAAACTTGAAGAATTGCTGTCTAGAGCAGGCAAGTAAGAGGTTTTCCTGGCTTCCCTGAGGTGTCTTTCCCGACATACAGCTATACCGTCAGCCCCTCTGTGCCCAGGAGAGGGGGACTGAGCTAAGCTCAAGCCTTGTCAGTGTTCTTTGCTTACTGAAAGGACAGCATGATTAGGTTCCTTTTGGTATCATTTCTTTTATGGAGGAGGCATGCTGTCCGAGTTCCATGTTTCATTCCAATGGGATCCCAAGAGGCTGTGTCAAAGATAGAGGAAAGGCAGACCTCCACGGCTTTGTTCAGGGTGTGAATATTACACTGAAGACAGGGAGTTAAAACTTGAAGTAGAAGGCTGACTACATAGAATTCATTTTACAAATTAATTTGGTGTTCTTTAGATGCCCTAGAATAGATTTGTGAAAAACATGTAATGTTTTTACGCTGCATTTAGTCAACATTATTGGCAGGAACTTGTGTGGCGTCTCTGACGAGCAATGTAAAGTCAACTCTCTGATATTTGATCGTTAAGCGGTGTGGTGGGTTGACCCTGGCCGGTGGCCAGAGCTGGCAGCCCCCCCGCCAAGACCTGGGCAACTCTAGCCGGTTCAGCTGGAAAGTCCTACAGATGATGCTGCATTGCTGCATATATGTATTTATACAGGCTTTCATATGTATTTACAACAGGCATCCTTCACTTTGAACATAATGGGAATTCATGATCCAGACAAAGGTAGTAAACTGTAATGTTTGGAACTTAATATTCAGATAACTGATTAAAATTGGAGGGAATGGGCTATAATTATCAGTCACCTTCATTTTTCAGATATGCTAATTTAACTGTGCTGTTTTCCTTGGTTGACATGTTAAACATGTAGTAATAATAAGGCTTTACCAAGCATAATTACCAAGTACTCTTGGCCTTAAAAATGCCTCAGTAGTACCCATGCATGATAATGAGGATATGATAATAGACGACGCTATTGTCAACACCATTTGCATTTGATAATTAGAAGAAACCAACAATTTATATTCAAAAAATGCTACATGAACAGCAGGATAAACTGGACAGCTAAAGCTGTTGTAAAACATATTGGCTTGGATTTCCATAGCACATTAAAATAAGGTAGGTCTGGTAATTTAAATCAGCGAGAGAAATGCAGTGACATATTCTATCTAAAAATCTGTCTTACAAAACCATATATATAGCATCCTCCCAGGCAGCTTTTAAGACAATGAATTGCATTACTGTTCTCTTCAATGAGTGTTTCTAAATCAAGAGTTTCTGATGAGAGAAAAAGGAAATGGCTCTTGTGCCATAGTAATGACAGTGCTGTTATTTAAAAAGCACTAATAATAATAGAAAAAAAGTCTTTGGGAGCCTGTGAAGTTACCTGGAGTAGTTATAACTAGCCTTCACAGGGAAATGGAACAATTGTGCGCTAACACTCCGCTTGATTTAAGCCCTTTTAAAATTGATTTTGATCCCCATGAAGTTCAGAACTGGGTTTCCTGCTTGGTATTTTCTTCTGCTCCGTTTCTAACAGAAGCTTTCCTCCTCTCATCCCAGTAATGCTCCAGACACGCAGGAGTAATGCAGAAGCTGTTTTTCTGTGGATGGCAAAACTGGTGTGTTTGAGGATGCTTAGTTCCTTCCACAAACAGGTGAATTTTGCCTGGGGCAAGGCAGAGACTGGAAGTAGGAGTAGTGCAGCACCGTCCTTCCATCCTTTCTCTTCAGTCTCTGCTAGCATGACAGAACCGTTAAGATCTGGATCAGCAGCACTGATCAACGCGGGCAGTCAGTGTCCTTTGATTTGCACCTTATAGTCTGGTCAGAAATGATTTTTCAGTTAAGTAGCTCTTTGGAAGTGTTGATACAATCTGTTTGTTTTGTGTAGGAGAATATAGACATTTTTTTGCTTTGAGGGGAAAGAAGCAAAATTTCTTTCATCACAATGTGCTTTACTTATTTTAGGGACCTGTTCTCTGGTACATCATCTCCTGTGATGCTCTTAGGACAGCGAAGCCTGTGAGAGAAGCCTTTTCTCACAGTAGCAGTGCTTCAAGAGAGGAAATACAGTCAGAAAGTCTAAACTACCATGAGCGTGGAACACACCAAGGTAGAAAATATTGGGGGGCCTTCTATGGCTGCTGTGTTTATCTTGGTGTTTCATTTGACATCATGACTTGCTCAGGTATTCTGTGAAATATCAGTGGATGTTGTTGTGCCTTTTTGGCTGGACATCTCCCTATTCAAACAAAACAAAACCCAGATGCCACTATATAATAATCGCTTGTCACCTTTTGCTCCCTTATGTCCCCTTCAAGCCAAATGATAAAAATGATTCATGCTTGTTAGACCTTGAACTACTTTTTCTTCTTAAAAATGAAAGCACAAGTACCAAATAAGAAACAGAACACATGGTAACTTGCTTTGTAAAACTCTACCTCCAGCTGAATCCAACATTTCTTTTACCAATTGGACAGGCAGGAAATTTATTCTCAATTAATTCATTCTTCTGAATAAAATCTGAACTATTATACAATTTGGATATTTGTTTTCCTGATCAAGTCCACAAACCATGGCACTTAACCACACTTAAAATTGCTTGAATTCAGTGTCTGGCTGTGCAGTGTTTTGATATTGCTTCTTGTCATCATGCTAAGGGTTAATAAAGGCTGGCACTGGCTTTCCTTGCATTGGAATTTCATTCTCTTTTAAAAAGAACATTGTAGGACCTGCAGCACTCCTAATTGGTATCTTCTCACAATAATGAAAACACTATCATAGACATTTTTCTTCTCCCCATTCCTCCCCATTCTTCCCCTCCCCTCCCCTCTCCTCGATTTTATTGTCTCCAGTGAGTGTAGAACTATCGGTTTGGGCACATGACATTTTATGGAATTAAAAACCAGATGGCATCTCAAAACTGGAGATCCCTCTTTTGACTGATAATTCTGGCTTTAGCTATCCTCAGTCAGAAAAGAGTTGACCTGTCATTCATACAGATATTTAAAAATGTTTGCTGTTTTCTTCTGATGAGATTAAATTACTTAGTTTAAACATTGACTTTACTCCCAAGTTTTACTCCTACTAGAAAACTGGGAGTCCAGACAGACTGACGAGGAGTTTGCTTGCAGTGCTGGTTGCCCTGCATCAGCAACAGGAGTCCTATAAATACTTTACAACTGTGAGTCAAATATTCTCATCTTTAAAACTTGCAAGTCTAGCATAAAGAAAAAAGTTCTGCTCAGCTTCAGATATACAAATTTCTGTGAATCTTGGTCTGTTCTTATCATAGAGGTGTGATATTACCTTTAGTCTCTAGGAAAATAAATAAAGATTGTAACTTTAACTCTTAAATGTTAGGCACTTTCAGACCTTGGGGAATAAGGTAAAATGTATCCACAGAATGTGTCCAGTGAAGCTACTGCCCTAAGCCGACTTTTCCTCAGGCTGTTGCTCCAGTGCGCTTAAGGACGCTGAGCACTTACTGGAATCAACTTGCAGATTTTGTAGCAGCATATGAAAACATTTGTTAGCCTGCTCTGATTTACAGATGGTTTCTTCAGGGTATTAGTGTAAGAGATTAGGGCCTCTAGTGTCCAAATTCCCAGCCGCATTACAGAATTGGTTTGAGTTTCCCAGCATGTGTAAGCAGCCCCTGAGCATACTGCATCTCGCAGGTGGGTTCTAGCACAGCTTGCTCTGCTCCATCTACAATGCAGAGAGAAGTTCAGAGATCTGAACTGTGTTCACATTTTCCTATTATCCGATGTTCCTCAATTTCTTTTGTTGCTGTTGTTGTTTTTCCTTTCTTAGCCACATTTCTGCTCATCAAAATTCAGGTAAGATTTTGGCCCTAAAAGAACAAAAAGATCCCAGCAAATTCTGGAAGCTTATCTTCTGTTTTTGGGAAATCAAATCAAGACCAGCATGTTCTGAAATGTGTGCCGTCTATATACCCTAGGTTAACGCAACAGTAATGAGAAAGATCAAAAGTATTTCTTCCTTCACCTGCTAAACTATCTTTTCTAGAACATTTTGTTGATACTTTTGGTGAAATCAATGTAGCATGGCAATTTAATTTATATAGGCATGTGGTACTTCTTTGGAGACATTGGAAAGAGTGCTCTTCAGCAAAAGAGTTTGCAGAATACAATCAGAGCTAACCCTCCCATGCTTCAGGGATAGGCACTGAGAAAGCACGCCTGTTATACTTGGTTGGAAGGGGGGAAAAAGCTTCAAGTAGAAGAGGAAGGAAACCAAGGTGTTAGACCTTATTCATTTTTTCCTCTGAGGAAAAAAAAATCTGTCAGTATAATGCACTGTAATTCATAGATCACGTACCTTTTGGTTTTTGCTTTTATCATCACTTCTAATAGTAGGCAACTGATAAAGGGCCGACTAATAGCTTCTGCTATAAATATGACATATTGGTTTTCTCCAAAGGGGAGATGAAAATAAACAGCAGTGCACAAACATAGAATTAATTACGCCTTTGGAAAAAAACCCAGAGTTTAAGCTTAAGTGATGTTTACTTTCTGCTGTGCAAATTGAGAAACAGTTCTCTGCTGCATTTTGCATACCCTGTTAATTTCTATTTTTTCTCATCTAACCAAATGTGAAATGCGCTTTACACGCTTTGTGCTGTTAAATATTTTGTCTGTCTGGTAGGAGCAGAGTTTCCTCCCTAGCCTTTATAGGGAAAGGGTAGCTTTCCCTTATAAAAGATATTCAGACAGGAATCTGCAGCTTTTGCTCTGAGTTAACTTTATTATGAGACTTCTGTCACCTTCTTAATCAACTTGTACGTGGGTAGATAAAAATATTTTATTATCTCTTATGAGGTTAATTTCCTTCATTTTATGAAACGATTTGATATCCAGAGTGGTAGGTTTTGTACACCATGGTAAAAATATATTTATTCTGTACTTGTGCTATATTGTTGTGAGAGTGAATATTTGGCTTTCTCTGGGCATGCTTTTATATTCAAGTCCCCAGCAATTTTAAAGTCCCTTACTGGCTGTTTTGGTCTTAAGTAAATTAGGTTAAACTGGGAATAACAGCTCTGAATGCGGAAGATTTATGTTGATATAAAACTGCTAAAAGTAAAGGCACCATTAAAATAAGTATATATTGTGAGGAAAAATTACGCATTTTGTTCTTGTTAAAGACAAAAGCTTAATTTTAGAGATTAAAACCTGCTGGAGCGATGATGAGAAGTTAAGCTGACTACTAAAATTGTTATTCAGTAAACTAGTTATCATGCATTATTGCCTTATCCCTGGGTCCTGAAAAACAAACAAATCAAATCCACAAAAAAAACCAACCCAACAAAACACCCCACACCAACCAGCCAACCAACCAGCTAAAAGATACTGGTTGGTAGAAGGTCGACGGAGGGAGAACACAGGCTGGGTATTTGGCAAATGCATTTTCAGGTAAACAAGGCTTGACAAGAGAAATTTGGAACATTTTCAGTTGTTCTCTCCTCCAGCCTTGTGGGTTCTTCTGCCCTCTACTCTCAAACTTTTTTGCAACGTGACTCCACACTTCTCCATGCTTAATTCAGACAGGTACCAGTCTGTGAAAAATCATACCTGCCTGCAGAGATGCGTAAGAAGGAGTTTTGTTCTCTGTAACATTCTCCAAAACATTCAGGTATTTCCAGTCGTAAAAAGCTGAAGAAGTATATTTGCATATCAGAAGGTTAAAAACTGAAGGATTTTTAAGCATCTGAGGATTGGGTATGCAAAAATACGGAAATATTTATGAATTTTACTTTGCATAGAGTTGGTAGTGTAGTATTCCTTATGTGCTGTGGACAGTTTAATGAAATCCCGAGCGTACAACCAGTCTGACTGATTTCTGACTATTCCAGGTGCAGCTGACCTAAGGTTTTTTTAAAAAATGAGCAAATAAGATGGCAGGTTTCTCGTACAACTTTTCCAGTTGCATAGGGCGCAAAGCAGTTCAGAAATTTGTGTGTGAAAGATAGAGTAGCGTGATGGCATCCACATTTGCTGGGTTCTCAGAGGACTGTGGAACGCTCTGAAAAATCTAAAGAAACCAAAAGCAATCCAGACATGCTTTTGGTTTAAAGTGGTGTAAAAACATCCTCTGTCAACTCTTTTCCAGGTTAAAAAAAAAACAACAACAAAAAAAAAACCCAACAACAACAACAAAAAGAACAAAACCCAAACTACAACCTAAAACCAACCAACCAAAAGCCTGCAAAAAACTTACTGTAGGTAGAGGCAATAAAAAGAATGTATTTATTTTTTAAAACATTCTAAATTGAATGCTACTAAATAGTAAAATAAGAAAGACATAAGTTTAATTTGGAAGACTCTTGTTCTTTCCAAATGTAAAACACTAAAGAAAAATTTTTTATTTTGTAAATTCAGAATTTCAAATATCGACACTTTTCTGAAAAACTGAAATGCACAAATTTTGGACGCAGTTTTCTATTTTTCCTTTGTGAACTGTTGAAATTTTGATAAATAAGAATTTCAAGAGGCTGCTTTGTACACCTTTATACTTACAATGATTCCAAACGGAATAGTTTAATTAAAAAATAAATCCTAATCTCTCTGGTTAATTTGTAGATCACAGTAATTAATGATGTTTCCTCTAAACCTTTTCTCGTTTTCAGCAGTTAAAGACAGAAGTATGGAGAGTACTTCTCTCCTGAGAGAGTAGAGCATGTTGTGTATGCTATTTGATGAGAGGCAGTGCAGCCAGAAATGTCTTATAGTAGCCATATAAGACATTGCACGTTTCTCCTATTATGGTATTATCATTTCCAAGGTTGCCTAGGAGTACTTACAAATGCTTATTAATAAATCCTCAAAGCAAGAAAATTTTCTTATTCATTAGTAACCCGGTCCTTGGATGGCATAGAGCCCTGCTTTGTTGGAGTCAAAACATGCAGCCATACCATGACTTCTGGGATTAGTAAGGCTTTGGCTACTCCAGAAACCAAGCAATAGGTGTCAGAAACAAAGTTCAGTTAAAAAGATACTTTGGAACATCTGGTAAAGTACTATCCATCTTTGGGCATCCAGATGCATTTTTAGCAATGTGGCCCTGCTGGCCCGAAGACTGGTTCCTGAACCAGAACCAGAGCAAAGAAACAGGCGTGACTGCCTGTGCTTTGCTGTGAGCAAAGCAACCCCCATAAAAAACATTACCTGAGACGTGTTCCTTTTCTTACAGAGAGCTATGGAAAGGCTTGAAATAAACCTCAGAACAAGTAACCTTGAACAGTCAGGGTTGTGTGGAGACCACAAAATTCATGTAATGTATGGCTTCACCTTGGAGGAGGCAAAATAGCTGCTACGTTTTCTTCCTTTTCAGCAGCATCCACCCTTTTGAGCAGCAGTGTGTTATCTCTACTGATGGTATGCAACTTGAAGTGGAATATGAAACATCCCAGGCGATCAATACGAGCTGCTCTAATCTTTTAGATTACAGCTGAGCTCCAGAGATACTTACAGAGGAGCTTCAGTTACACTTGCACTCGCTTGCTGGTGAGCTGGATGTGAACTTGGCTCCCTAGCAGTCTGTCGGGACTGCCCTGCATAGTGTCAGTCATCTGGGGAAGCTTCAGGCTGCTGCAGTATGGGAAGAGCACTGTGCTCACAAGAGCCCGGTGGGAAATAACAGATCAAAGCAACAGAGGCTGGTAGGAACAGCAAACAAGAAGCCATATGAGGCTGTGTAAGACTTGCATTGGCTTTGACGTGCAAGTAGGAATGGTAACTGGGAAAGTAACTGTCGTGTGTGCAGAGTGTTGCCCTGTTTGCGCAGACGGAGAGTGGACGGCTCTCTTGTGGCTTAAGGTATTTTAAAAAAGTGGGTCGGTTTTCATTGCCCTTCTAATGTCAGCGTGGTGCAAAAGGAGTCCCGCTTGGGACAGTAGGTAGGAGAGAAGAGAATGAAAAATGAAGCTTCCAAGCTTCCACTCTACCAGTCCTCATCCCTATCGAGTCACTAAAGCGGTCCAAGAATCTTGCGGGAGAGTACAGTTAGATTTTTGTCCTAAAAAAAAAAAAAAAGAGAATTAAAAAAAGTAACAGTGTATGATGATTTTTTTTTTAAATTATCTCCCACAGTCAAGAAAAACACAACAGAACATGCAAGAGGTTGTTAAACCACCCCAAATGGGCCAAAGGCTGGTACATTTGGCAAATAATTACTGACAAGCAAGCATTTCCTTTCCCCAGGAGCGAGGGTCTTCCTTGATAAGCTTTTTACTGATTTCTTGCTCACTTGAGAACTTGTAGCATGAGGTGTACCCTGCCTGGCATTTGCCATCAGTATTTACTGTTTTCATTAGTGGCTCTTCTGAGGACTAAGGAGAGGGCTTCTCCAGCAGTGTTCCTGTCCCCCATGATGAGGGGTTTGGCTAGAGGTTTATCATACTGAGCAAAAGGCTTGTGACACAGGGCCAAGGTTGTTTTTTTGTCATTAAAGTTAAACCTGCAATAAGCTGTCCTCAATAAAAACTGCTTCTGAGTTTGGTTGTTTTAAAGGGGTTACCATTGACCCTGAACTGCTTTGTAGCATCTCCCACTTTTTAGTTAGCATCACTTTAAAACTTTGTTTGAAACAGTGTATAAAATGTTCTAGCAACTTATGCTTATTTATTCCTGCTCTTTGGGGGGACACAGTCTTGTGAATTAAACGCGATGGATTCTAGCATTCATTTCAGATAATAAAACCTGCCTATGCCATATGAAAAGCAAGGGTGTCTCGGCATACTAATACGCTGCAATCCAAAGCAGCTGCATTAATATTCCCATTGGCTGTCATTGGAGGTACGCTGATTCCCATACGTATTTATCCACGTTCCAGAATACCCTTGCAATCTCATGACTGCTTTTCACAAGCGCGTGGTGGCTTATTCTTTTTCCTCACTCTACATATTCAAATCGGGGGAGAAAAATGTGTTTAGGATAACTAGCATTTTGCACACAGTACAAATTAAACCCAGATGATATGATTCTCTCCCTTGCTCCCAACATTTACATTAGAATTTATTTTTTAAAACAGGAGGCTCTTGCATTCCAAGTAAAGATTGGAAATTGCTTAAAACTTTTTATCCTTGCATTTGACAGGGATATTTGTATAATTAATGATCTGGATATTCTGGTAATCATTAAGATTTGGGGGTTTGTATTGTAAATGTTCTGCTTGTACAGTGAAAATGTGTGAAAGAGAAACGGTTAAGACTTTTTTTTGGTCAGAAATCCATGGCTTTGTGTATTTCTAGGCTGAGATGTTTTTTTTAATGCCATGTCAGATCAACTCACCTGTTTCATATTCTGCTAGCAATTAATGGTGGCTACTTTGGGCTCAGAGCACAGTATTGACACTGCAATCATTTGCATTTTTGCATCTAATCTGCTCAGCTTTGGAGTTCTTTATTTCTGACATATACATATTGTGCTTTTTTTAGTAAAGTTGTTATTGGCAGCATGTTTATGTCTTCCAGCTAGTATCCTACAGCAAAACTATGATAATGGATTATAATTTGATGGGAAGTCTTGGCTGAAGATTTTGAAGAAGGAGGGGTGAATTTGTGCATTTCGGGCTTGATGTTATTTTTGAAAGGTCTGTTCCTCAGTGCATGCCGGACCGTGATGATGGACAAGCCTTTGTTCTTTAAAAGCTTGCTTAGTAAGTCACCATCACTTACTTCTGATGAGTGCAATTTATCAATATCCAAATATTTTTCTTGTTTGGAAGCACTGTACACACCTCTCTTTTTACTTTGCTGACAGAATCTTTGCAAGAGCTTCTGAGAGATCCTCCAATGCAGCTTCAAATTATGAAGAAAAACCACCTGTGACTATAAATGTATACTGCTCCCATTTCTTAACACTTCCAAATGTGTAGTTGTTTGTATGCATTCTAGCCTACTGCTAGATATAAATGTCAAGAAGATACAGATGAACTGCAGATTGCCGTTTTTATCTACTCAAACAGACTGCTTTGATAAAAGATGTCAGTGACTTTACAGGTGACCTGTTTATTGATCAGGATGCTGAGCATTTGAACAGACTTCTGTGAAGTAAAGCATCGCATTTTTTAACTTTGCTTTGCCCACCAAAAATCATTGAAGTCACTGGCATAGCAAGAATTAAGTGTTAACAACCTCTGGGGTTGATAAATCAAGAGCTTCTGTGTATGTGGTCTGCTTTGTGCTGCAATCAGGGCCTTTCTCTTCGAATCGCCTGGTCCCTGCTCCCCAAGCAGCGCATGGGCTGACTGAGGGGGAATTAAAATAATCGCAGGCAAAGGAGAAGGCAGCCCCGTTATACTCTACCCAGTGTGCTGGGTAGGCTATGTAAGTAAACTCTAGACCGATGAACCAGAAACAGACTATGAAAGAGGAAAGGACGGGTATCCTTTCCGGGTGTTGCTGAGAACATAGGAGAGGCTGCACTCTGTAGGACAGGAGATCCCTCTCACCTGGTACCTGGTTTCCGATGGCCAGGTGCGGAGAAGGCACAAAGAGCACAGCATGTGTGTAGTGGTCCTTCCCTTCCACGGTCTGTAGGTCTTCAGGAATTTGAAGCTTGTGGATTGCAGAGGTTTTGCATCGGTATTTAATGGCATTAGGTGACCTTTTTTCCATTGATCTGATTGTCTGAGTATCAAGACAACTAGCTTCTGATGGAAATGTACTGTAATTTCCCTCTGTGTAGGAAAATCAGAGTAGCAAATGTCATCATATCTGTGACACAGTTATCAGTTCTTTCCGTCTGAACAGGATGGCGTGGAGTGGAGTTGTGGCTTTGCTTCAGGAAGCTAACATTTAAATGGACCTGAGCTGCCTTGGATGTTAATACATCACGGAGATAAATGGTATGGAGGAGAGTTTATTTCTTCACTGCTACGATGCTGGCAGGAGAGTGTGCTCTGTAATTGATTAACAGGGCACAGTGCATTGACTTCTATGGGAAAAGCTATTATATCTCTGTAGCAGGAAGGTATATATGATTCTGGGTTTTGTAAGTAAAAAATTGGATTCTGCAAAAAAGGACTAAAACTTCTGAAAGAACCAAAGGTTCCCAAGGATGTTTTTTTCTCACTTAAATCTGCAGCACAACAGCATTTCATGTTATGAAGGAAGGTTAAATAGTGCAGTATATTTAGTGGAACTTTCGTACAGTGCTAGAAGTATTATCTTATATAAGCAGTCTTTTAACTTTTGTTCTATTGGACCTAGAGTCATGAGTTACTGATCAGATTTAATATATTTTTTGATGTCTATTCATTCGAAGTAATCATACTTTCCTGTAATTCATACACACAGTGAGTTTCCTATATTTTGAAGCCTGAGTGGGCAGATAGGGGGGTGTGTTTATTTTTTAAACAATGAGAAATGAGGTATTTTTGGTTTTATTCTTTAGCCTATTAGTTGGTATCCCAAGACGGGCTTAGAAAGTGCATGCAGTTCTAAAACACAGTGAAGGAAAACAGTATCAGCTCTCTTTCTTCTGTTTTGTCGTGTCTCGCCCACCCCCAATGCTGATGATTCCGACTGAACTAAGAAAGCAGAGGTCCAGCTTCAATACTTCCAAAGCGCATGTACACCGAATGAAGCACGTTCATGGCTGGCTGGGAAAATTGTGACCGCAGTGGCAAATACGGAGTGATGCTCTCTGTAGGATTTTAATTTAATTTTTTTTTTTTGACTGTGTCAAGCTTCTCTGTCTTACTCCTTTGAATCCAAGAGGATGGCTTGGTGAGGCAGTGAGACCAGGCAGGCCTTACAGAGGGATGATGATTTAGAAGCTAGTACTCTTTTCAGACGAGTTTTTCCATGTTTCCTTCTGTGTAGCTTCATCAATAGCAGCAACGATATGTTAGCTGTCAAAATGAAAGGAGGCAATTTTCTCAATAGCTCCTGGGTTCTCAGGAGCTTCTGCTGTTTGGAGAGGTGTTTTTCCAGCTGTTGTGTTGTTTCTGAACACATTGTCTAAAATCCAGGGGTCTTTTTGTGACAGAAATTAAGGTTATGCTCACATTTTGTCCCTTTCTAGAAGTTTTTTGTTGTGATTTAAGATAGCTCTTTTGTTTCACAAGGGGTTTTTTTAGTATATTGTGACCAATAGCCTCCTGTTATATCCAGTAATTAATCAAATTGCAAAAGTAGCAAACATTTGTGTAGCTAAATTGTTCTATTCCTAATATTATTCCATAAAGGTGCAGGTTTTTCTCCCCACCTCAGCCCCCAGTATGAAACTATGGGTGGGAGAAAATTGTATAAACCTGACAATTTGCTTTAAAAAATATACTGAAAAAACTACAGGAAAATGAACAAATGTGCATGTTCAACCTTAGTTCTCATTATTAATGAGAATATATTTTTTTTGTTAATAGTATATATCATATAGGATAAGAATAAAAAAGTGCTTTAGAAGACTTTGGTATGTATTTTTTAATATTTCTGATTAAGCGGTGTTCTTCTTTTAATTGTTTCATTCCATTTTTACCTAGACAACAGAATTAATGACAAATGACTTCCAGTCCAGCTGGGTAACATTAACAATGAAGTGGCAGCAAGAGCAGTCTTTAAGTTGGAAACTTATTTTTATGAACTGCCAAAAAATGCACTATGGATAAAGAAATACGTGAGAAAAACGTTGTCCAGTAACTCTGTCTTTCTGTGATCATAGAATCACAGAATCATGGGTTGGAAAAGACCTTTAAGATCATCAAGTCCAACCATCCACCCAGCACCACCATGCCTACTGTACCGTATCCCGAAGTGCCACATCTATACGTTTTTTGAACCCCTCCAGGGATGGGGACTCCACCAGCTCCCTGGGCAGCCTGTTCCAGTGCCTGACCACTCTTTCAATAAAGAAATTTTTCCTAACATCCCATCTAAACCTCCCCTGACGCAACTTGAGGCCATTGCCTCTCGTCCTATTGCCAGTTACCTGGGAGAAGAGACCAACACCCACCTCACTACACCCTCCTTTCAGGTAGTTGTAGAGAGCAATAAGGTCCCCCCTTCAGCCTTCTGTTCTCCAGACTGAATAGACCCAGCTGCCTCAGCCGCTCCCCATCAGACTTGTTCTCCAGACCCCTCACCAGCCTCGCTGCCCTTGTCTGGACACGCTCCAGCCCCACAATGTCCTTCTTGGAGTGAGGGGTCCAAAACTGAACACAGCACTTGAGGTGCGGCCTCACCAGTGCCGAGTACAGGGGCATGAGCACCTCCCTACTCCTGCTGGCCACACCATTCCTGATGGAAGCCAGGATGCCGTTGGCCTTCTTGGCCACCTGGGCACACTGCTGGCTCATGTTCAGCCGGCTGTCGACCAACATCCCAAGATCTTTTTCCACCGGGCAGCTTTCCAGCCACTCCTCCCCAAGCCTGTAGAATTGCATGGGGTTGTTGTGACCCAAGTGCAGGACCCAGCACTTGGCCTTGTTGAACCTCATACAGCTGGCCTTGACCCATCGATCCAGTCTGTCCAGATCCCTCTGCAGAGCCTTCCTACCCTCCAGCAGATCAACACTATGACATTTAGGGCAAAATCTGTAATGAGTACTTCAATCTGCTGCTCACTTCGATTCTTAAGTTCTACCCTTGTTCTGCTTTGACCAAAATAATGGCAGCCTGGCTCCCAAGATCTTAAAACACAGGCCCTTGCTCCATGCCGTAGCCCTGCTGCTGGGGAGAGGTCCTGTGCTGCCCCGGTGCGCTGCTTGGGTGGTGGGACGCAAGCCCGGGGCACTGTTCCCATCCGGCTCCAGGCTTCTGACCAAATGTGCCGTGCGGCTGCGGTCGAAGCAGGGGCAGGAGGGAGGGGAGGAATCGATCCTTCTGGTTTGTGGTATAAACAGTAATGCTTAAAACCATTTATCTTCCCGTGTCAAAATTCCATCATTAAATAGTGTGGTAGGGAACTTTAAAGTCATTGGACTTGTCCTTTAATTCAGTGCAAAGCAATTGCCCTTTACTCTTGCCCGTGCTTTTGTGCTGGTATGAATTTTGTTGCCTTCCTTAACAAACTCTCAGAGGTTTGTGAAGGAAACTTATTTATTTTGTTAAATGTCAAAATACTGATTCATGAACTAATGTTCTTCTGTATTTCTGTGCTTCAGTTTCTATTGCTGTGTAAGTAATTTTATTTTTCATTACATGAGACTGGAAATTTTAGGAGACCTGCATTATAAATGACTTGATTCACTCACAAGCATTTTTTCAGCCTTAAAGTTCCCCTTCTGAGGGTAGAGTTGATGTAGTCTCCACATGTGAGCCAATCTGGCCAAATCAGTTTTCTGCTTGTACCAAAACTGTGTGGTGTGGCTGAGCGCTGAACGTGCTGCCAGTCAGGGGTGGACTGACACTTGTTAGATGCAGAAGCTGAGGGGGTTGCCTCTTCCAGCGGAGCCTGGGTGCTGGTGGTTGGGACGGTTGGCTGAGCTGGATGGGGCAGGTTACCTATCTTCTGCTGGGGTGGGTGTCTCAGAGATGGAAGCGAGTCATTCAACTGACGTAGTTCACCCATCTGTTGAAACAGCTAAAGCAAAGGGCAGTACATGAACTACTGAAGTAGCTGAAAAATCAAAAGCCAGTTCTCTTTGTTCTGATTTACAGAACTCCATACAACAGCTAGGGATTTGTTTGAAACTTTTTTCTACATCAGAAAGGCAAAGATTCTGATTTTGTTTTTCTGCCATCTTAGGTGCTAATACCAAGTTAATCTTCTTTGTACTGATTAAAAGAGAAGTGCTCAAATGGATTACAGAGATTACATTTTTTAAAAAAAAGATGATTTTGTTACTTTTTTCTGGTAAATGGTAATATGTGATAATTCGAAGGCACTTATTCATGTACCCTAATTTATTTTCTTTTTCAAAATATCAGGTTATCAGCATTTCTATTACAGAACTGAAAGTTTATCTCTTATCTACTTCTTACAGAGCTTTCATAAAAATATTTCTCTTCAGCGCTACATTTTCACGTCACCAGAACCACTCCAGATCTGTCAGGGCAAGCTTTTTTGTTGGTTTGTAGTATCCCTGAGATGAGTGGTGGCCCGTGGTTAGGCATTGCCGTTACCTGATTTTGTCCTAGCTGTGTTGAAGTCTTTATTTTCTGATGTCAGGGTGTGTGTGTGCGTGCGTGCATTGTATTTGTTTGTTTATGGGTTTTCTTGTGGTTTGGGGGTGGGCTTTTTGTTTGTTTCGTTTCTTGTTGGCTTTGTTGGGGTTTTTTAACTGAAATGTGGGGTCGTAGCCACACTCATTCCACATGGACAAAGCCAACAAGGCTGTGTTATTCCCCAAAAGAAAAAGAAAGGGCACGTTGCCCCTTAATATGCAGGAATAAAGAACAGCATGAAGTGAATCTGTTTTCTTGTGTTTCAGAGAAGTGCGATGAACCTCTGGTCTCAGCATTACCCCACTCCTCCTTCAGCAGTTCCTCGTCCATGACAAGCAGCTACGTGCCAGGGTACGCCAAGTTAAACAAGAGAGGAGGTAAGGGGGGCTTCTCTACCTCAGCGTTCCGACATTTCAAGAATCACAGAATCACAGAATGGTCGGGGTTGGAAGGGACCTCTGTGGGTCATCTAGTCCGACCCCCATGAGTGATCTTTTTGATATGAAAATGCTTTTTATGTAAAATAGTATTGCTGATGTATGTTTTTAACAAAGCTTTAGCTGTCTGACAGACTGGTTTTGTAAACAGAATGAGTTTCTGTTTCCTTGTATGTGACAGTAATTGCACTCTGTTGCACCACAGGGAGAAATGCTCTGCTAATAACGTGTAGCAGCGTGGGCCAGATGCCTCGTGTCGGTGGAGTCACGCAGTACAGGTGCATGACTGACTTCAGTTAAAAGGGCATGCCTTTGCTCCTCAGGTAAATGAGCATTTGCAGCTCATGGTCACTGGAGCAAAACTAGACAGCTTGGGCGGGCTTTGTTGATGTGACTTGTTGCCCACCTTCGCAATGACTGCTGTCACTCAACTTTTGCTAGCACCACAGGGGCTTTGCCTTTTGCCTGTAGTTCTGTAATGCAGCGAGCTGTTGTTCACAAGTAAGAAAGCCACCTCAGTCTGGTGGTTGGAGGAATAGGTGCGTAAGTTTGGTGATCTGCCTGGTCTAACTATATCCTTAGGGCTAGCCAAGTTTACTTCACGTTCTCATCACAAGTCTTTACCTTCACCCACAGGAATTTTCGTAGCTTTCCTTGATATCTCTAGATGCCTGTAGATGTACCATTTTGATATTGATCGCTAAATTAACTTCACATGAAATTTTAGATTAGCAGAGAATTAGTATTCTGAATACTGTTGATTTTATTTTTATCCTAAATAGTATCAATCTAAAAGTCCAGAAATCTAAAATTTCACAGATTCTTGGGGAATTTGCTTATGCATCAATACCAGAATTTGATCTTCCCCCCCACATATATGTCAAGGGTATAATGAATTGACTTAGTGAACCTAGAATGAAGAAATACTTTCACTTTAGGGAGGAAGAAAAGGGACCAAGTGACTACAGTGCCTTGATCTTCTAAATCCTGAAGATCCGTAACGGGCACCAGACTTGTAGAATCATAGAATGGTTTGGGTTGGAAGGGACCTTAAAGATCATCTGGTTCCACCCCCCCTGCCTTGAGCAGGGACATCTTCCACCAGCCCAGGTTGCTCAGAGCTCCATCCAACCTGGCCTTGAACACTGCCAGGGAGGGGGCAGCCACAGCTTCTCTGGGCAGCCTGGGCCAGTGCCTCACCACCCTCATGGGGAAGAATTTCTTCCTAATATCTCATCTAAATCTGCCCTCTTTCAGTTTAGAGCCATTCCCCCTTNTCCTATCACTGCACACCCTTGTGAAAAGCCCCTCTCCATCCTTCCTGTCGGCCCCTTCGGGTCCTGGCAGGCTGCTCTAAGGTCACCCTGGAGCCTCCTCTTCTCCAGGCTGAACAGCCCCAACTCCCTCAGCCTGTCCTCATAGGAGAGGTGCTCCAGCCCTCGGATCATCTTTGTGGCTGGCTTATTTGCACTGCTGCTTTATTTTTCCTGCTCCTGCAGGAATTACGTTGCTCCTGCCTAGATACCATATTCTGCCTCCTCAAAAAAACAAAAAAGCATTGAAACAAAAGTGACAATCTTTTGTCTTCGGGTGTTTGTAAACAAAATCTGAAATACTTTCAAATGGTAGAACACCCTTGAGGTTAAAAGCAGAATTTGTGGCATCAAATCTATAGCCTAGTCTGCCCATGTTCTCCACCAATTTTTTTATATTCCTGCTTGTGTAGTTTCTGAGTGAAAAAAAAAAAAAGAGCAAAGCCATGAACTTACTGTTAGCCTAATTGTAATCTTACTCAAAGAATAATTATTGGCCTGGCTATTATTACAAAAAAAGGAGAAAGAAAAGAAGAGATGCTGTTAGGGAGAGAAGTCTCAATGATAACACAGACTGTATATGTATACTTCCTTGTGTCTATCCCTTGCCCTGGTGTCACGCTCCTCCTGTCACAGCTCCCCCGAGTCTCATGGTGGATGGCTCTAGCTGGGGGAGGGGGGGGCTAAGGTGCATTGTCAGTATCCCAGAGTCTTTACTGGGAGGAGGGCACGGATGTCAATGACAACACTGGTGTGGCAGGATCTGCTTGAAGTTAGCTTTGTGTGTTTTCAGGGAGTGGGGGAAGTGGGGGGGGTGGGGAGGGGCAAGCTGGAGCCATGGACAGCCCTGGGGCACGTGGTGTCCTGGCCGCTGGGGCACCATCCCCTGTCCGCAAGCAGGGTGGGCAGTGCTGGTGGCACCAGCAGGTTCTGCCAGGTGTCTGGAGATCATTGCACAGGATGGGACCAGCCAGGTCTGATGCTGAGCCAGGAAGCTCAGCCCACAAGTGAGGAAGAAATGGGGCGGGTGTGGATACACCTAGAGCGTGGCTCAGGTAGGGCCTGAGGGGCTGAAATGAGGCAGGGGAGTGCGTCCCCAGGCGGACTGGACAGGGCAGTCATGGCCTCTTGGTACCCTCAGGGTGTGGACATTGATCTTTGTTTATTAGTCTGCAACCCCCAAAGTCTGAATTCTCTGTATGTGTGTGTTTTACTTGTGTAGTATTCTTGTTCTTTGATCTCTTTTTCGCTTGTTTTTGTTCTCTGCAATCAGCCTTAGCCAGCTCCCAAGGTTGCTGACTTCTAATGACTGGTAATTGAGTTGCCGAGTTGCTTATAGCCCTGCTCCCTCTGGTACCACCCTGTGCCTGTACTTTCAATATCTCTGCTATCATCCCATGATTGTAGTGCTCTACACTACATTTTTATTCTACAGTAATAGTTTTTCTCTGCAGAATATCTACTTTAGGTACAGAAATATATAAAAATTGTTATACCGAGAGTCACTAGCCCAGGCAATCACAAAGCTAAGTTAAAGGTAAAACAGATTAGGCGATGTTACCTGGTTGTTAGAGAATTGTTATTACAACTAAACGAGCTAAACAGAAGCCAAAGACCAGCTTAGAGAAAATACGACCGACAAGGTCTAGTCCTGCAGCCCTGCAGAGCTGATGCAAAGCCTGTGGCCTGCCAGTAGCATTGGCAACTGCTTTGCTTTTAGTCCTGCAGACTAGCAGATAACATTGTTCATTGCTTCAGAAACTTAGAAGATGACTTCTGGGTGAGAATAGATGCTGTTTTACGCTGGCTTTGGGATTTTACTTCAGTGTTGCCTTCATTTTGTTGCAAGCCTTTCAGTAATTCTCAGTCTTCCTACTGCAAGATGTCTGAATGTGGGTTTGGATACGCTGTTGAGTCCCTTAATTTGTGTTTCAACTGTTCATTGTCCAGATGAAAGAAGTTAAGGAACAGTTCAATTCGAAAACAATGCTCATCATTCCGGTTGAATTCTGCTGTATCTGACCACAGTTACGTTCATTTTTATCCTATTCCCTGTCCTAACATATAATGACTCTTTTGTCATTAGAATCACTTTAATAAAATAAAGCTTTGCATCAGCTTGGTGGGCAGGATCTTCAAACTGATTCTAGATGACTCTTTCTCATTTTAGTTTGCTAGACTTTGTAGTCTTTTTTAAGTGAAAGGCAAATCAGACATTTGGAATTTAATTTTTTTCTTTTCATTATATTTCCCCTCCGCTTTCTTACCTTTGTAATCACTACAGTTCAGTTTCTTTTAATGATGTTTCTTTAGCAGCATGGATCTACAGTGCTGTCATTAATCAATGATTTGCTTAATTTCCTCTATCAAAAGGTCATTTGGAATTTGGTTACATCCCCTTGCTTAAACAGCAACTTCCTTAAACTGTTGACACCCATCTCATCATACCTACCTATCCTAGTGCCTAGCATATGCACTTTTCAAAACTGAAGCTTCAATCTGTACGCTACCTGACTTTGCTTTCCTAATTCTAGTGCCAGTAAAAGTACTGCAGAGTTCAGGAGTGTGTTTAACATGGGAACTCAGCCTTCGCTGTGTTTACGCTGCTGCTCCTACAAATGATGGAAAATGGCTCAGTTTTAGTGCTGAGCTCTTTTACAACATTGTGGAATTACAGATATTGCTAATCAAATCAGTAATAAGGGAGTCCATTTTTTTTTCTCTCCGAAGAGTCATTATCAGCTAATGCGTTCCCAAATCAAATGTGCTATTTAAACCAGACTGTGCTCAAGTCATTAAATAGGCAGAACTCCCCCTCCTCTAGCCCCAGACCCTTCAAATTAAGGAAATATGCATTTGAAAATTCTGGTCTCCAACCTAATTATATTTTTGTTCCCCGTTTTCATGGCACTTCACTCTAGACTGGAAAACACTGTAGCAGAATAGTTAGTATATTTTGTTCTATTGATGAAGACACTGATTTACTGAACAGTCACATCGTGTTATTTAGAAGGTTGCAGGTGTGGCTCGTTGTTCTGGTTCAGTTTCCTGCTATAAATGTTGCAGTTGGATGGATGCACATCAAAAAGCTTTATATTTTAAGCAGTTTTTAGAACTCTTTGAAAGCAGAAACATCTGTGAATTTTTTTTCCTAAAGTTTGATATCAGTTTGTTTACAAATCCCCTAACTAGTCGTCTAGGCAAACAGAACTAGAACTTCGTGGAATGGCATTGATCTGGAAACGGAGCCTCCAGCATGGATGTGTAGGGTATTTTGCTATGTACAGGAGAGTATTTTACATTTTCCACAGCTGTGTACTCGGACCCCTGTAAGCCTGCACTGACTTACGGATTAGTACATATGCTTATTTAAAAGGGAATGCAGATTTGATGGATAGACTGTAACTTGATCAGAAAAGTTAACGTCTCCAAATCTGTTTACTTGGTGCTTCATATTCTTCTGTGCTGCCCCTTGTTCCTGTTCTAATCCTTATTTCTTGGTAGGATAAGCAAAGAGAAATATCCTGAGCTCTTTTTTTGGGGGGGGAAAAAGTTATTTTTAATTAGAAGGAAAAATACTGGTAGGGTAAGCAAAGAGAAATATCCTGAGCTCTTTTTTTTTGGGGAAAAAAAAAATGTTATTTTTAATTAGAAGAAAAAATACTGATCGTAGAAACAAATATGGAGTGGTTACCTGCAGGTCTTTCAGTCTCTTGAAAATTCGTACCAAAAGGTATTAAAATTTGAAGCCCCAATTTCCAGTGTCAGTAAGAGTCTTTGATTTATGTAATTATTGCAACTGTGAATCTGTGTTTCTGTAATCACAGAGCCAGAGGCCTGGGGGCACGATGCCAGTGTGCATTTTACACCAGCTCTCTCTTTTGCTGATCCCCAAGGCACCCCGACTGCCTCGTGGGCTGCCTTACCTCTGCTGCCTTCCTGGGCGCTTTCCATCATCGTGGCTGTGAAAAGCAAGCAAAATGCTTTCATTTTATTATCCTGGAAAGACGTAGAGAACAAGAAGGCCCCAGAAAACGTAGTCAATTTTGTCTTTTTGTGAACAAAAGAAGGTGGTTCCTCTGCTATACTGCTGCTTAACAACAACAGATGCAGAGACGGGAATGATGCAACGAATTGCATAGTGGAAGTAGGTTTGGGGAAGGTAGAGCGTGGAGACTCCTGACTTCTTTGGTTAAAGGCTCAGAAGCAAAAGCTTGGATTTAAAAAGCTAAACGGTGCTGAATTAGCAACTGTTCAGGCAAAGGTTGCTGTAGTCAGATTCTATCAAATTATCCTTTTGAAAGTAAGATATTTTTTTCATTTTAAACAGCTAAGTCTTCACTCAATATTCTATTGTAGTATTTTTTTGTATTTTTTTTAATTATACAAATTACTAGCGTGTTGTTCGGTGCCAGTGTAACAAAGGTATAGATTATTTTTGAAATGTCTGTAGCTTCTATGAGAAAAGAAAGCACTGCAAAAGAGGAGAAACGTACATGGCTCTTCTTTTTCTGTTCCTGTCATTATCCCTTTTATCTAAATAGATGCAAACATTGTTAAATCTTTGAATACTATAAAATCCTAAAACTTTTTACTTTGGATGCACTTCCTAAAAAATATTTAGAATATTTTCTCAGTTATCAGCTCACATCTAGATCTATGTAAACCAAACATTTCTTAGTGTATTAAATGATACAATGTAATATCTGGAGAAATATGGGAATGTGTTACCTTTGGAAAAAATATTTAATTTCCCTTTTCAAAACGAATTAGACAGGAGTCATTCACATTGGCACATAAATATATGCCATGAAGTTATTGGCAGCACTGTAACAAGTTTTAACTGGAATCCGGTTAGTAGACTAGTTAAAAACACTTCAGAGTTGCTCCCGTTTTTGTCATACCTATTCTCCTGCAAAAGGAGTCCCTATCCCTGCCACCTTACTAACTAAAGTGGCATGGGAGGAAAGGAGAGTTTTCAATTAGCTCATTCTAGAGCTTTTTAAAAATCTATCTACAGTAGCTTTTGCATATGTGATGGCAAGGTTAGAAGGTCTAACATCTTATGACCTGCCATCAGTAGAATCAATGGACTGCATCACATCATAAGGAGGGTTCTTAGCACATGTTTGATATAATGCGTTATCAATCTTCCTTTTAATAGTTCCCAAGCTGTTGGACCTTACACTTCTCACTAGTACGAGAATTAATGCTGCCTATCATCCACCTCATACCATTTTAATTTAGGGAAGAAGTTCTACATTATTTCAACATAATATAATGTTATAGAATATAATTGGAAGCTGCTTGAAACTGAGCAGAGTCTCAGAACTTCAGAAATAATCCCAGCAGACAGCGAAAGTATGAAGGTCATAATGAATCTTTGGATGTATGGAAATTATTTTTTGTGCAGTGGAATAAAGAAGAAGAAATTAGGCATCCAGGGCTCTCTTTCAAGTCCAGTGTTAGCAGAGAATCTGAAGTTGCCAACAAAATTGATAATGGAATATGAGGGGAAGTTTCTGCAGGACAGTTGCTGTTTGAAAAACAGTCCTTGCATCACCGCTGTGTAACTCCTGTCTAGGCTTTCATGTCGCTTTTTCATTCGGGTGCTGACCTTGACCTGTTGTCGGTATTATTGACGTGTCTCTAAAACAAGCCTCAGAAATTGAAAGTGCTGGCATAGGTGTAATTGAGGCAGTATGTGTTTTCTCAGTGAAGTTTTAAATTTTGGCGTCTGTGTGGAAGGTGCAAGAACTTTTCTATAGTGGGATGCAATTCTTTTATTCCCCAGATCTTTCTCAGTAAGTCAGGCAGATCTGTTCTGCCTAGGCTCTCTTCAGCATGGCTGCTAAAACATCAAATACCCTGACCAATAACACTACTTCTCCAGTTCCTTATTAGGTTTCGATAATGGGGTGCGAGAAGGATTTTGTGTCGTTTTCCTTTTCACAAAGTGAATGTTAAAGGGATGGTGAGTATCAGCCTGCATTCTGTGAGCTGGTTGGATTTTCCCTTCACAGGACTTGCCAGGAGTTCACTTTGGGTGTGAATCTCAAAGTAAGGAGGTGCTCGCTCTGTGTTAACATTGTCCAAATAGCAACAATATTAGGGATATATGTCCAATAGTAGGGAGCTAATGCGTAGTAATTAGCACATCGTAGATCGTCACCTGAAATACTGCAATCTCCTTATGTTGACAGGTCCTTTGGGCACCCTAAGAATGCCCGTATGCAATTTATCTCATTGTATTTTGATTAAAACTCTCTTAAAGGAAAGTTATTATAGAGTCACCAGTGGTTGGTAAATTTGCTGCCCAGGTTACTGGGAACACTCTTTTCGAAGTAGGTAAGCACTTAAGAGTAATGGATAGAGTAGCATAAAAGAATGGAAGCAACCATGAGAAAAAGAGTGATACCATCCACTTAGCTTTTGTTTGTCTATAAGAGAGCTCTTGCTGAGTAAGAAATGATAAATATTTAAAACATGGTTGCCTTTAAATAAATAAATAAGCAACAATTCCCTTTCTGTAAACATATGTTTCAGCTAAACACACATTATACAGTCCAGTACATTTTATTTGCTGAAACTATGCCATGTAATACATAGATCAAATTAGGTAATCAGAAGTCAGGGCAAATTAAATGTTATTAACTATTAAGCAATTACTTTTCCATTTCAAAAATGTGGAAAATGAGTTATTAATAACTGAAAAAATTATCCTCTAATGTTTCATTTATTAATGCAACCTTAAAAACATGTTTGCACTGGACGCAGTGTTGCACACGGTATAAATAACTGTTTCTGGAATGTTTTAGAGAGACTACAAGTAACTGGTGGTTTGTTTGGGTTTTTTTTTTGTTTTTTGTTTTTCTTGGTTTTGTTCAGTTCAAAACGTAGCTCCTTTAGGAGCTCCTTTATCTGTGAGGGTAAAAAAACCTTCCATTTTATTAGTAACATGAGCTTTTGGTATTATTCCTAATAAGATTTTTGTATAACACTAACTTCAGTCCCTGGGTTTTTTCTTCTTTTAAAATCCATACATAATTTAGGCTCAGCTCACAATTTGCAAGTTCTTTTGGAACTAAAAAGTCATGTAGGAGAGGCATTTGTCCCCTTGCGGTTATTATTTCATGGTCAAGTATTATTGCTGGATTAATGCAATTTTCTGTATGTCTTTATATGCCTCCTGTCCTACCACATCATCAATTTTGCTTATTCCTCACCTTCAAAATAGATCGCCAGGCACCCCGCTTTGATTTGTAATGCAACTGGCTTCAGCTCCATGAATGCCTGTATCTCAGTTTTGAAGACAGTTGTGATTGCCACTCCGTTGACCTTAGCACTTTCTGTGCTTAAATGATCTGACCCCAGTGAAACATTTTTCATAAATATATACATTTTCTAGAAGGAATTCTTAAAAATACAAATAAAAATGTTTACGCTGGCTCATTCCTCTGAAAGCACAGGCTCTTTCAGTCCCCGGAGCAGGAGTGAAAAACATGCATTGCGAGAAGACAGCGAATTTATACCAGTGTACATCCAGGTCAGACCGACGTGCTGAAGAAGGAATTTTAAAAAGGAACAACATCACCCTCTTCATTCAAAACACAATTCAAGAAACAAAGTCTGTGGAAAGTGAAGCTCAAATAATTGGATAAAAATAAAGCATCATTAGCTTATGTTAATTTACATAGCCCAATGAATACAGAAAGCATGACCGTTTTTTCCAGTTCATAACTAATTTGTTAATTAAAGTGCTCAGAATACCTAATTGGCTTATTTAATACATGTCTAGATGGGGAGGAGGAAAAAAAAAAACCTACTGAACTTTCTCTTCAGCTTTGTGTGTGAAACTTTTGCTACAGTGATAGTTTGCAGAGGCCGCAGTTCCGAGCCCTGCTGGAGACAGGAGGCGAACGGGCAGCTGTCCAGGGCCACGGACAGCCGGGGCCAGCAGATCCGCCCTGGCTCTGCCGAGCAGCTGGCTGTGTTCAGGCAAAACTCAAATTAGTTCATGAATTGTTTGTGAAGCTGCTGAAGGCCTGACTCTGGCAGGAAAGTGGCTGTGCTGGTGGCCGAAAGTAGGCGGCTTCACAGACAGCCGGACTGGTCTGTGTGTCACAGGTACACTTCTCCCACACCTGCAGGGACTGGTGCAGCTCTGGCTGTTTGTCCCCAGAGCAGCCAAATTCAGCACTCTCAACGATCCTAAAAGCCCAGAGTTTAATTTGAAGGTTTCTTAAGCATCACTGGGGCATTAACCTGTAAGTAGTTAAGAAATTTGTTTAGGTGTTCTTGTTGGCTTCATACCGATGTTATCTCAAAAAGGCAGGCCTGATTAGCTCTCCAGCTCCACACAGAGTACTTATATGCTTATTTGCATTTGAGCAGGAGCTAATGGTCTCAAACATGGAGTGGCTGGCATGTTTATACTTGAGCTTTATAGACAATATAGTATATCTGATCTTTTGTTTGCAGTCAGCTGCTTCAGATTTCACACAGATGAGTCATACACAGAATATATGTTAAGTTCTCACACTTTTTCTAAATGTCATTAAACTTGTATTGCATTTATTTGGTATGTGTTTCAGAAGCGTTCATCAAGTTTACATTCACAGAAGTATTGCCTGTACGTGGAGGTGTTAGTATTAATCAGATGATGTATAGGTGTTACTGCAAGAATAGTATTGCCAATGGCAGGTTCTTGCCTACATAAAAACAGTTTTTCACAGAAGGACAGCCATCCTTGTAAATCAGGCACAAAATTACAGAATCAATCCATTTAAAGATTGCAGACATTATCTCTAGTGTCTGATTTCAATTCTTAAAACAGGGAGTGGAGTTTTATCCCATTTAAGAAGCTGGCACACTTTATAATTAAATTTTCGAGTTAATGTAAAGGGTGATACTTTGGCTGAAAAGCACACGGTAATGACACACTGAAGTTCTGCTAGATGCCTGCTCAACCCAGTGCCTCACAAGGAGCTTGCCTACACCAGAGCTGACGCATTTATCAAATTAGAAAATTTCATACTTCCTTGGACAGTGGAGTTACTGCGTTTGCAAGAGCAATGGGAACATGTGGGACTGAAAAATCCTCAGCATAGGAAAACTGGCCAACCTGTTTTGACAGGTCCAGTGCGTTAAGGAGTAGCAGAGGCTGATAGGTCAGATATCCTAGGCTAGGTTATAGCTACAGAGACGGCAGGCCAAGGTATAGAGTGGTGTGAGACTGGTCAGGAGCTGAGGCAAAGAAGCAGTGAGTGTACAGCAAAGGCCCGGTCAGCTGCTTTCCGAGGTGGGTGCCCCTTGTGAGACAGCACGAGCGTTTCGTCCTCCCCTGCGCACAAAACGTGGGTTTTCCTTCCATAGATGGGTGCAGTGCAACTGGCAAATAGTGCTCTGGCTGTGCTCAAAGAAGCTGCCTTTCCCAAAGAAGTCATAAACAAGTATACATGCTGGTGGAAATGGGAGCTATTTGGCTGCCATTATAACCTCCTAGTACAGTAATATGCTGAAAGAGAGAAAAGAAATAATGTGATAAAATGAGGCTATTCGCTGCAGGATGGGAGAGTGCAGCTATTATTCATGTTTCAGCCTTCACAATTAGACGTAGATTATTCAGGAGTAAATCTGAGCTACACAGTAAGAGACAGAACATTAATACTCATTTTCCTGTATCTGATTATTATGAAAGTCACAATAAATATTTCTCTATCTGGAAGAGTCTGACTTGGCATCTGATCCCATGTCACAGATTTGCTGTTGTTTTCACTTTGTCTCATTTTCTTTGATGAAACTGTTTTTTAACCCGTTTGTGTGTAGGAATCACTTCAATATTGATAAAAATGACACAGGTGCATTTGAAGAAAAAAAAGGAGCATCAGCTTACACTGAGCAAAAGCACGCACTTTAGAAAACTTCAGCTTTATGCAAGCCTTGTATAGCCAGTTATAGGTGAAAAGGGAAGAGGTGAATGATAGACTGTTGTATAGATCCCACTCAAAGCGCTCCGAGCGAAAGTCCTTCCCTTGAGTAAGAGAGAATAATTTTCTGTTATTAGGTTATCATGGTAGCTGAGATTGGAGTCAGCTTTGTGCAGAATGGCAGATGACTAGAACGCTGCAGGGTGAGAAACTGTTGGTGTAATTAAGAAGCAAAGGTTTACTTATGCTGACCCAGATACAAAAAAAAAAAAAGGCTGTTACACTTTCTGTGTTCTTCTCTGTGTGGAGATGTGGTGTGTGAAGAACAGCTAAGGACCAAGCAACCCACAGAAGAAACGGCAACAGTAGTTAACCCTTTGCTGCCGCTATCTGCCCAGCTTTGCTGCCTCGGAGGGGATCCATTTGTTTAGCTGTGATGGATTGCTCACATAGGAGAATATTGCTCTGTACTGGGTGTCTTTGGCAGTTTGTCAGCCAGCTAAGAAATAACTAATTATTGATAATGAACTGTCGTGTCTTCAGAGCCCTGAACTTTTCTGACTGCTTCTAGGACAGATTTATATTTCTTTTTAGGATAGACTTACATTCTTTGAGACAAAATGAGTTTGAATGGTCAATTTTCCAAGTCACTCGGTGTTAGGTAAATTGTTTCTGGTGAGATTCATGGGGCTGTGTATTTGATAAGCAGTGGGAAAAAATATGAAACCTGGAAAAGCTGCTTTTTGAAAAGTTGTATTTTAGATGTCTTTGCTTTTCAGTATTGACTGCCATCAAATTTAGCATTCCTGCTGGGCTTTTAGGCACTTTACTCCCAGTGAACTAAGAACTCTACTTTGATTAAGAAAGTTGTCAGAGATGAGCTGATGTTTGTAAGGATCAGAGGGTCTTATGGTATGTAAAAATAGGCACTTGACCATGTCTATTAACTACGTAATATTTATAGATCCAGAATGAGTAGCCGTAAGTTATCTTACAGCCATCCCTGGCTTCTTAGGTGTTGCTACTATAGACCAGGTGGTACAAAGATGAGCTGGCTTTGAGGGAAGCATCAGGTGACATTGGGCAAGGTTGTAAAAAAGAAGTAAACAAGGTTGTTGCTGAGAAAAACAGGGTATTGTGCTTTTGCTGGGAAGGAAATACTGTTGGGTGTAGCATAGTCCTGCACTGAGAGGGCTTTAGCTGGCGTTCTGCCAAATGTAAAATGTATAGAAATTGGGAGTTTCCTTTAATACACAAGCCAAGCTGTTTTCAGTATATACTGAGACTGTACATGAACTGCTTTGCTTTCTTCAGTACCAAGAAGTTGTCTGTTCTCTGTGGTGAGGAAAGAATCTGCAACAAAAGACAGGGCTGGGATGATTTGATCTGCTGACTTTAGCAACTGGTCAGCAGGATCCCCCACAACACGTTTTGAACACATAGAGATGGTTGTTGCTTGTATGTGTTGGTTTCCAGGTGGGGTTTTTGTTGTGGTGTAGTTTTTTTGTTTTCCAGTTGTGATTAACCAGTTGCTAAATTAGGCCAAAATGGTGCTCATTTATCAGGAAGAAAAAGTTGCATGTCAAGCTTTAAAAATAAGAGTTATTGAGAGACTAGAGAAGTTACTAATTATCAGCCAAACTATTGTGAGCAATCTCTCAAACTAGTTTCCAGGCAAAACCAAATTCTACATATTATATGCAGAATTTATGTTCTTAAACATACTGGTGATGATGCTTTAGCTCATTTCTTCTACTGAAATCTTAACTCATGTGAAATGCAGCGAAGGCTGCAACCAGCAGGCTCACCAGCCATGGCTGTTTGATGAGCTGCCTCCAAAACCGTCTGTAAAGGAACACTGTGGCTGCGTATCAAAGAAGAGATACCAGAAACCGAGTAGGAATTGGCAGTGAATTATTTTAAACATTCCAGTTCTCGGGTTTCCACTAGACTTTAGTTAAAGGAATTAGACTGATCCCTTCACAGAGAGTGTTCTTTACGCAGCTGTCTGCTCTGAGGCTGGAGCACCTTGCTGGAAATACGTGGCATTGGCTGCCCTTTGAGAGAAGCTGCTAGCTTACCAGCTCGCCAGGTGTGAGACGGCAATGCCTGTGCTCTTGTCTTCTTCTCGTACAGCTGGTCCCTCCATGAGACTGGAGTCACAGTGACAGGGTTTGCTGGGGAAGTCTACAGGCTTATCCAATTTTATGGATGGTTGCAGCACTTTCAGCCTCTCAGACTCTACTACAAAGGCAAGGGAGTTTAAAGGAACAGGGGAAGTTAACTGCAAGTAAGAAAGAAGACAGGAGAGACCCCCCTAAGCCAGCTGATTCACCCTACTGGCATAGATCCAGAGGTTACTGAAAAACAGAGTTGTGACTGTGAAGTAAAAACTACAATCAAGCTCCAAAGTGAATATAGATAGGGAAACAAACGTAAATAAAGCCTTTGGTTTGACGAGAGCGTTGGAGTTACCAAAATCATGAAGGCATATCATTTTCAGTCACCTCAAACCAGGGTGACTTCTCCCTTCCTCTCCGTCTTCTGTTCCCTGGAAACAGAAGTGTTCTCGTTTTAGGGTCTTAGTCACTGGCAAGCTTTTCTGTTTGGTGTTCAGAAGGCTGCATGCATTTTTCAGTTGACTGTGTAACTGCTGAGATACATTGTCTGCATAGTCCAACATGAGTCATGAAACACAGCTAAAAGCTTAGCTAGAGAAAGGCTCGTAATGATTTCAGAAACTTACCGTTCATTACTTTGCAAGCAAGGAAATTGAAGGCTGTAATCATGGCTTTTGTCTTTAAAAAGGTCTAAAGATTACAGCTAAAGAACAGGATGCTGCTGTTCGGAGTAATGATCAGCATTGTGAGATTTCAGCTTTCTGTCAAGGTGCTATCATCTATTACAGAAAGTAATTTAATTATGCACTTTATTATCTGTAATAAATGTAAATTGACTGGTTTACTTCCAAAATTTCCAATTAAATATAGGTGTTATTTATCCATAATACCGGAAGCTCATAGTTAGCATTTTGCAGGAGTTCTTTGCCCAGCAGAGATGGTACTGTTAACTGGCCCAGGCTGCCCAGGGAGGTTGTGGAGTCTCTTTTTCTGGAGATATTCAAGACCCGCCTGGACAAGGTCTTGTGCAGCCTGCTCAGGGTGACCCTGCTTCGGCAGGGGGATTGGACCAGATGACCCACAGAGGTCCCTTCCAACCCCGAACATTCTGTGATTCTGTGAAACTGGTCTCCTGCATCCTCCTTGTGGATTAGACAAAGGCTCCTGATGTAATCTTGTGATGTGGAATACTGTGAAACCGCATGAATGGCGTGATAGTGTCTCAACAGAAGCTGACAGCCTGATTTGAAATGCAATACTGGAAATCTAATATGGGCTGCTATTATGGGTGATTTTAAACTGTCAGCAGTACCAGCCACACAAAATTTTTGAATGCATTGAATGTGGGGTCTATAAAAACTTAATTCAAAAGATTATGCCTAGAGTTATTTTTGATATTGATCAATAGCAGCAGTATCGGTTAGTACGTATTGTCAGAGTTTTAAATAAGGAGTATATTCAACTTTCTGACAAATTGTATTTAAAACGTGCTTCCCCTTCCTGCTGCCTGCAGAGAAAAACTAAGGACTTCAAAGGCGTAGAAACTTGCAGCTATTTTGGCAAATTTAATGGGAATGAGCTAAATTGTAAGAGGTAACATGAAAGTAGAAAGAGGAGAAAAGAGATTTGCAAATGTACATAAGAAAATGGGGCCCCTAAATTCTGTTATTCCATTATTAATTCCAGGCAAGTTTAGCACATAAATCCCTTTCTGTTTTTAATACATAGTGGAGGGAGTGTCAGTCTTTTTTCTTTATCATTTATATAGAAAACTTAAGGTAGGAATAACATGAATTCAGATCTGGTGAAAAAAAGCTACATTGACCTGCAGTGGCTACAGAGCTAATTCAGTAAACTGCTTCCAGCAAATTAGGGCACACTTCAAAGAGCGGTTGTCATCTGAATGCCACTGTCTGGTTCAGACTGAAGGTATATGCTGCACTTTCTCCTCTGGGTAGTGCTAGTGAAGCAGAATTATGTGAAAAACAGAACCATTTGTTTTTGTTCCTAAAGGGACCCTCAGGCCAGAGAGTTCGTAAATGTCTTTCCTGGGTTTTATTAACCTAATGTACCATGTCCACATTTGATTTCTTTTTATTCCCAGAGGGATTATATTGTTCTTTTTAACTGTATGTGTTTGGAAGTATAGAATATGCTTCTAGAATATAGAATTGAGCATCAAACTTTTCTTTGCCAAGTAGGTGGATGAATCCATGAAATGAGGTTTACCAATTTATCTAAGCATTTCTTGGAAAGAAGAGCTCACATCACATGTAAGAGGAACACTTGAAATGATAAAACTAGCCTCTGATAACAGTTATCCCCTTACAAAAAGGAGGATTTTTTCATGCAACTTTTCAGTCTCTTTATTGATGGCTTAGCACAGTCAATTAAAATCACTGGAAGTGTCCAGAAACTCAGTTTAATAGCACAATAAAGTCTGCATATTGGGGGGATGGGAGGTGGAGAGTGTGGGTTGGAAGTGTGTAAAGAAGCTTGCAAGTTATAAGTACAAAAAGGTGATGCTCCTCTCAGGAGGAGGAGCTCAAGGACATCAGCTTTATCACCAAGTTTGTTCCCATGGAAAGGATCCTTTCATATGGGAGAAGACTGGTCTGAAGGCACTCTTTACGTCTGATGCCGTGTGGTATTTTACCTCTGTTGAAAAAGATATGTTAAATCTATTTCAGCACTGGTACCCTCTGTGCCACAGCTATTTCCATGACCTGAGGTTCTAGAAAGAGATATTCATGGCTAATAAGAAAAGGCATTACATCACCAAGAGAGGGATCACTAAGAAGAGTTTTAATCAGTTTTAGGACAGTAAAAAGCTGGTGGCTGTGACAGAGGCGTCGTTCAGTTTGTGGCAGTGTCCAGTGACTGCGGTGGTAGTCAGACACAGTGTGCTGGCAGACTTCACAGCTTGATCCAAAATTTGCTAGCGGAAAGATGCCCTTTGGCAGAGTTTGGATCAGCCCTTTTGTTGGCATCATTATCGTTGCCTTTTTATCCTAGGCAGGCATTAAGCAAGCGTATGCTGGAAGTCATTAGCCTGATTGAAAAATATGTAATAAGCATTGCTGTGTTTCTGCAGCACTGAAACGTGTGTGGAGGCTCTGCAGTTGCTTGACTCCTGAGGCTTGTCGCTTCAGAAACTCAGCTTCAGTGTTGAAGAAGCTTGTCACTGCAGATTTGGCGTGACAGGGTGTAACACGGTGTGTTCGGACTGGCGTGTGATCCTTCAGCTGGTGACTGTAGCTCCAGGGGTGTTCACATGGCACAAGCCATTGTTTTAGATCACTTTCCGTGGTGCTTGGCAGCGCACAGCCTTAGAAAATGAATTTGTCAGGCAAAATTGTACAAAGGTTGAGAAGAATCAGTGGCAACTAAAACGATTTCAGTTACTGTGCATTTAGGGCTTTTTAGAAGAGCAAGGAGTGTAATGCTCTTACTGAGTTGTTGACTGTGATCCAAACATGCATTGTACAGGGAGAGATGTAACAGAGAATTTCAAGTTTGTAAATAAAGATGGGTAGAAAGCCTATCCCCTGAGGAATCTTGTCTCCAAAATGCTTTCCTCGTGTTCTTTCACCCACTAAGAATGAAGTATGAAACTCTTTTCTGTTTCCCCCGATCTTTGATGAAGAATATTAAATGACAAATGTCTTGTCTTTCAGATTCCTGAGTGAGTTTGTAGATCCAGCACTTGATCTTGCACGTTGCTGAGCTTGGTATCCAGTTCCACAATATGCACTTGCGTCTCTTCTGAGGTCGTGGTGCAGATAGCGACACTACTTCAGCTGTAACCACAGTATTCAGAATTTTTGACCTTGTAGCAAAATATTGGAAAAGGTAGCAGAATGGGATTTTGTCTGTTATAAGGCGAGCTTAACCTGCACTTACTTCTGTGACCATAGTACTCCTCCAATGATGCTAGCAAATGACTGTTGGAGGAAGATGAAATGTATACTACTCCCAATTCACTGAGTCCGTTGTGAAACTATTGGTATCACTTGTGTGATAAATTTATACTTTGCATTTGGTGTATTAGGATCTCATTATTTTCCAAATCTGTGGCGTTAATGCATAACTTCCTTTACAAAGCAAGAGTTTCATAGTTAATATCTAATTTTCCGCTCTTCTTATGCCCTTTCCTATTTTTTCTTCCAGAATGAGTTCCAGAAATACACTGTATGTTTATCATTCTCCGTTTTTTTCTTCTGGCTTTGTTTGGGCAACTCTATGCCTCAAAAATACCTAGTCAGAAAAAAGGTGGAGGTTTTTGACCTTGAGATATAGGGTAGGAAATCATGAGAATTAAAGAACCCCACTTCCAGGAGAGTAAGCTTTCCCAGTACCAAGAATTTTATTTACATAGACAGTCAAGTGATATAATGAGTAAGTGAAGGTCAATATCACATGGCAAGTTAATGTGTTACCCTGATATGTGAATGATAGTTGCTGGTGATGGTTATACGATATGGAATGAAAAAAAAAAAAAAAAATAGGAAAGGTAAATATGTAAAATCAGGATTAAAGAATATTTTGAATAAATTTAATAATGAATTGTCTGTGAGAGCAGAAATGTCACCCGTCTTACCAAGTTTAGCAACAGAATCTCAGGAAAGGTTTGAGCATCTGCAGATGGGAGGTTTGAGTGAATAGTGATTTGAGGAGAGGAGGAAAGCATTTAGGGAGTAAGGCCCTTCTTTTATTATCTTAATAATGTGAAATACTTTAACCTGTATAGAACAGTCAGATCATACAATCTTACCTGAATGTAAGCAAAAAATTATATTTGGTGGCTACTTTGCACTCAAGATATTCCATCATCTTTTTGCCGGTGGAAAGTCCTGTGTTGTATCGTTCATACTCTGCTGTCTGCTTAGCTAATTAAAATTAGGCTGATCTGGTGGTGTTGTTTGTATTTGCCAAGCTACTCTTCTAATAATAAACTACTCTTACAATAATAGAATAATGCTGATTGAAAGGAACTTCAGGAGTTCTCCAGTCCAGCCACTTCCTCAAAGCAGGGTTCAGCTCTGAGATCAGCCCAGGTTGCTCACGGCTTTAGCCAACTGGATCTGGAAAACTTCCAAGGACAGAGACTGCAGCCTTGCTGGGCAACTTGTTCCACTGCCCGACTGTCCTCACGGTGGAAAACAAATGATTTCCAGTTGTAACCTCTGTCAGTTCAGTTTGTATCCATGGTCTGTCATCCTCCTGCCACGCGCTGCAGCGAAGAGCCTGGCCCCATCTCTTTGGTGACCACCCTGTAGGTACTGGGGGCTGCTGTAAGATGCCCCTAAAGCCGTGTCTCCTCCAGGCTGAACAAGCTCTGGTCCCTCAGCCTCTCCTTGCAGGACAAGTACTCCAGCCCCCTGACTATCTGTTTGGTTCTCCACTGAATTTAAGATAGCAGAGGAAAATGACAACCCACAGCTGAACGAGAAAGTGGTGTGTCATGCTGGAAAGCAAAAGCTGCAAGAAGAAGAGAGACCTCAGGAACAGAGAAACAGGGCACCGGGACACCGCTCTCAAGTGCATGCACGCACACGCGCGCAGCCTGAGAAACTAGAGCTCTGCCTGGGGTTGAGACCTTGTGTATCGGCATCCAGGGAGAAGCCAGTGAGGGGTGACATCAGGGTAGGAATGTGTTACAAACCACAAAATCAGGATGAGAAAGTGGACACCGTTTTCTTTGAACAAATTCAGAACAACCTCTAGATCGGATGCCTTTGTTCTCGTTCAGGACTTGAGTCTGTCTGACACCTCCTGCAAGGGCGGTGCAGTGGGATGCCATCAACCCAGGTTGCTGGAGGGCGTGAGGGAGAACTGCATGATACAGGCACTGGACGTGGTGCCTGCAGCGGGGTGTAAGGAGACGTAAACCAGAAGCAATGTCAGGGAATCTCACTGTTCCAGATTTCAGCCCTCTGCCTTGTGTAAATCCTGTAGGCAGATTTTAAAGGAATAAAAAAAGTTGTTGTTCAAATAGTATTTTAATGAAATCTCTTGTAACAGGCATTGTTGTTAGGCAGAGGTGCTTGAATGTCTTTACAGAAGTTAGAGATTTAACTGAAATCCAGGATAAAACTTCAGTTATAAACTTTACTGCCTTTATTTTACTTTAAAAAAAATTAACAGAATGTTACTAACATTTTTATTTTTTTGTTATTAATACTCTCCCAGTCATCAATTGCCATATCTTTCTAACAGCTGGTATATGTTTTGATAGATCCAGCTAATAGATGTTATGTACATTACTTTTTTATTGGAGTCAGTTGTGACATTGATAAATTTACTTTATAAAACCTCTGGCCAATAACACTTTCTTTTTCCCAAAATGATACTTTGCTGCTACTCATAAGGAAAAAGAGGTTATATAATAGTAGTAATAAATAAAAGTGAAAAAAATTGCAGTGGCCTGATAAGCATTAGCTAGCTCTTTTAAGTGACTCTGATTTTATGGTGCTTAATTTACATATTGCCAAATCAGAAGCTAAAACTGTGGCGTAAGATTCCTTTACACCCAGAATTAACAGCAGTTATTTTTCCCTCTTTCATTCTTTCAAAAAACCTGCATTTAGACTTGTATTTTAACCACAATACATATAATTATCGTATCGCACTTTCCATTCTAAAGCCACGTGGGTTTGCCTGTTTAAGACCTTTTTATAGCACAGTAATCACAGGATTCAATTTTTACAGAAGTAGTGGTTTAGCTAGCAGTGGTTGGTGCTTTAGAAGCCCTTGCTGCATAGTTATTTCCTGGGCTTAGGCAGTAAGGAAAATCCCTCTGTCTCCATCAGGAAAGATATCCACGTAGCTGGAAGTGGAGAAGGACTAGCTGTGTGTGAGAAGTGGTGTTCTTCAGTATAAAAGTGAATCAGGAGAGCACAGAAGTTAGGGAAAAGCTGTCACGCAGTCGCACGGATGTCCCTGGACAATTCCTCTCGAGCTGCGGTAGCGCTTTCTTGAGCCTAGGCTCAGCAGATCGAAATGTTCTTGAAGGCTGTATGAAGATTTGCTTATTCCAGCACGCAGGAAAAATCATGAGCTTTATTCGAGAAGAGAAGGATGTAATCTTTATGAGGACAGAGCAGCCTGCTCTATGGGGATAGAACCTGGAGTGGGTGCGTGTATGGTGAAGGAGGAGAAATGACTAGCATAACAGCATTTTTCATAAAGTTTGGAAAGACTGTTGATTTCCACAGTTGTCTGTGAGGCGGATGATGTGTTAGAGTGGCTTACAGACAGGCAAACTAAAGCCTACAAAGCTATTTTTGTCTTCGCTTAGGTCTTTGCCTGCCTGGGCCGTGCTTCTGCCCAGTTAGATGATTTCTGCCTTGAGCGCTCCGTCTGTAGCTGTGCCTGTTGCTTCGTCTGCCAGCTGCTGCTCTGCGTGGACAGAAAATGATGTGGGTATGATCTGCAGTCCGGCTGTTCGAGGTGGTGGGTTTTTTCCTTTTGGAGGGGGATTGGGTCTATTGAGTTGGGCTGGACATGCGAAAGTTCTTCTCAGCAGTGTTGTCCTCAGTGGTCTTCACTGACAGTGTAGAAAAAATGTGTTCAGACCAAGTATTTCAAGCTGTAACCTGAGCAGCTTAAATGGAGAGCATGGAAACTGCCGGGAGATTAGTTTCGGCCCGGGAGCCATGCTGTGCTGAGAGACTTAGAGGGCTGACGGAGGCAGGGGGAGAAGCGGGGATGATTCAGGGCACCTGAAGTTAAATCCTGCTTTGCATCCTCCCCCAGAGCTTGAAAGCTGAACCTTCCTACTCTAAAGCTATTTCCATATTCTCCTCCCTTCTGTAGATTAAAATTTAAAGAACAAGGATTGAAGCGTGCAGTTGGGACTTTTAATTTATTAAAGTTTAATTTTTGAAATTTTCTGCTGCATGAACGTTGAGTTCTCATTAATTTATATTGAATAAAAATCCAAGCAGAATTTCATTCCCTGGTTAGCGTCTAAAATGTATCAGATTAGTTAATCCCGTGTGGGTAGATTAACATTTGATGCCACTGATAAGAGCACTGTTACGTATGAGCATTAGAACTTTTAACTTTTTCTTCTAGCTTTTTTCCCTAATACAGTCTCACATGATTATAATGATTTTGCATATAGTGCTGTGTTTTGGCTCCAAGGAGTATAAACTCATTAGGGAATAGTCAATATTTATTAGTAGTTTACCATACATTTCAGGCAAAGCAATGCCCTAAAATGTTGAATTCTGCTGTGGTATATTCCCATCTTTGAACATATTATTTTGCAGATTAAAAGAAAGAATGAAATTTTTTCCTCCCATGTTGTTGCAACTCTGCATGTGATATCAATAAATATTTTGGTATTAACAACATAGAAGGCATAATATGAGCTTTCAGCGTCAGAATGGATGCAGTACACAGTAATTTTTAAGAAAGATATATTTTCTTAATGGAGAGAAAGGGTAAAGTTCTGGGTACTGCTTGCAATATATGCATTAATGGAAAAAATAATTATCCTTTAGCTTTGTTAAAAGCAGAAAACCTGGCAAAACCCTGGCATCAGCTATCTGCTAGATTTCAAAAGTCATCTCACAATATTTCACAATTCTGTGCTCCTGCTTGTTGAAGGAAAAACAGGAGAGGGAAGCACATTTACCAAGATGGATTAAACAGTACCAGTAAGTTGTATTTCCGCATGGCACCTGTAATACCAGAGCTCCTGTGATCCCACGAGCAGGGTCTGCCTCACAGAAGCGTTTGGAAGCAATGACCCGTCAGTGAGGCAGGCAGGGGAGAGCCCTGTCCCGCTCCCAGGGTTGGCTCAGTGGGGGTGCAGCGTTGGCACAAAGAAGGGAATGGTATCGCTCCTTCTGGCTGTTCATTTTCTAGGCAATTTGCATACAGAAAAGATTCAGATAGCCATTTTTAAGTATTCAGAGACTACACCCCCCAGTCAATTTGTTTCAGAAAAGACAACCTCATTATGAAGATTCATTGGCTTGATTTATAATTTTTGTGGGAAATTAATGAAACGTGTAGTGATTTTAGCACTCTGGAACTCAAGAAGAAAGGAATAAGGTAGCCAGAAAAAATGTTTCGGACTGCTTTATTGACAGTTCTGAGTTTTGAGCGATCATCGTGATTTGGGTTGAAACCAGCTTCTGAGAAATGCCTGTAAAATGGGAATTGAGGTCTGAAATTGTGAGCAGATGTACAAGACAGTTGTGTAGAGGAGAAGCGGGTTTAACCTGAGCAGGAAACACTAGGGAAAAATCTTCACCCTGATCATACTCCTGAGTGTATTTTTGCTTGCCAATCCTAAAAGAGGAAGCTTTAAACAGACCGAACAGACCAACAAAAAGCCCTGGTAGAAACCTATGAAGAATACCAGAGGGAGAAGCAGCGAGCAGCGTTCAGATTCTGCAGCAGCCCAGGAGCTGAGCCCGGGTGGGCGTTGCAGACAGCAGCAGCAGCAGGCAGAGGTTGGCTGTTGGCAGCCATCAAGGGAGCTGGACTGCAGACCTGCTGTGTTTAACAGCAGGAGCTAGGCTAGGCCATTGATGGTACTTGCTGGGCTGAGAGTCTGTGCGGGCACGTAACGGCGGGAGGGAGAAGTCAAGGGAGAAACGTTTCTTGGGGGAGACACAGACCAGGAGACTTGGAGTTAAAAAGCATAGATAGAAAACAGATATATATATATATATATATATAAGTATATATAAATATAAAAATATTTAATATATAATATAAATAATAAATAGTATATATAATATTATATATAATATTATATTTTTCTGTATATATATATAATGAAATAATCATGTAGCTGTTATCTGTTAACATTGAGCATTTCAAGGCAGTGTTGTCTGCACATCACTGGAACATCGGTGGTATTCGCTGAAGCCCAATGACAGAAACTATATTCACTACAGGATCTCACACAGCCAGTCTCTGCAAGGCAGGAGGTTCACTTTTTGATCTTTTATCGCTGGAGGCTTGTCACAGAACAAGAGAAGAGTGGCCAGCAGGTCGAGAGAGGTGATTCTGCCCCTCTACTCTGCTCTGGTGAGACTTCACCTGGAGTCCTGCGCCCAGCTCTGGAGCCCTCAGCACAAGAAGGACATGGAGCTGTTGGAGCGGGTCCAGAGGAGGGCTACAAAAATGATCCGAGGGCTGGAGCACCTCTCCTATGAGGACAGG